>ENA-OPWH01000034-OPWH01000034.1-human-gut-metagenome-genome-assembly--contig:-NODE-34-length-118814-cov-23.135552_pt1 | contig 118814 bp, 127 predicted proteins | sample MGYA00241506_ERZ502004 | MGnify/ENA primary metagenome ERZ502004 (study PRJEB25962, sample SAMEA2043049) | human gut metagenome | biome: human gut; feature: human-associated habitat; material... | reverse complement strand
ATGAGAAAAAGACTTATACCCCAAGTTATGATGGGAATTGTGCAATTCTTAAAAATGGAACAAGTGTATGCTTAAATGTTAATGGTGGCTCAATTGATATGCTAATAGACGTAAACGGACCAAAAGGACCGAATGTTTTTGGCAGGGATTTGAGAACATATACGCATTCTGTTAAAGGTATAACTGGATATGATATGTCATCAAATGGAATAATTTCACTAAATCAAACACCGATAGCAGATAATGACTCTGACCCTTGCGAGGGAAAAACCTGTGGTTGTGGAGATTTGCCTGATTGTGATCCATGTGCCGGAAAAACTTGCGGTTGCGGCAGTTTACCCGCCTGTGAACCCGTTTGTACTTCATCTGATACATCATTGGCTTGTTGTAAGAAAAGAACAATAACAGGAGAATCTGATCCTTGTTGTAAATGGAGTTATTACGATTATGACCAAACTTGTCACCCTTGTTCAAGTAATCCCTTGAATATCCAAGGAGTAGGTCTTGTTTATAAAGTTTCATCGTACGAGCCAATCAAATGGGGTAATCCAGAGTTAGAAAAATATGATGCAAGTTGGGTTGAGTATATGTCCCCATCATGGGCTGTAGCATTCGGAAGTAGAGAGAATAATTATTGGGCAGGGGCAAAGAAAACATGTAGTAAGCTTGGTGCTAGTTTACCAAGTGTTTCAACACTTAAAACTTTGAAAATACATCCATGTATTCCCAGTTCTGGTACATATTGGGCTTCTGAAGAGGATGGTGCTATTAGTGCTCGTATTATTGATTACCACCAAGCAAGTGCTTTTTCAATTTCCAAAGGAAATGACACTGTTAAGCTTTTTTGCATAGGTAAATAATAGGCGGCAGTAAATAAGCTGCTTGGGTTAAGCATTAAGGACATAAGTTCTTTATACGAAGCGGGGATTATACCCCGCTTTTCAATTGTTAATTTTCCCCGTGTTGTGGATTGTTATGGTTTGTGATGATAATAATTTTGTTTTAATTCTTCAATGTTATCGCCACCGTATTTTAATAAAATTTCATTGGCTAAAACCCAAGCAACTCTTGCTTCTGCAACTACTGAGCAGGCTTCAACCGCACAAACATCTGATCTTTCAAAATGCGCTTCAGTTTCTTTATGTGTCTTAGCATCAATGGTTTTTAAAGGCTTTCTCATTGTTGGAATTGGTTTCATTACGGCTGAAACAATCAAGTCTTCCCCGTTTGTAATGCCTCCCTCAATTCCTCCGGCATTGTTTGATGTTCGTTCGATTTCTCCGTTTTCCAGAGTTAATTCATCGTGATAATTGCTTCCGTAATAGCCAAGTGGGTTTGTTCCGATTTCTACAACTTTAATTGCCGGAATACTCATTACTGCTTGTGCTAATCGTCCGTCAATTCCTCTATCCCAATGAACATGTGAACCTAATCCGATTGGCAAGTTTTTGTACAACACAACGAATTTTCCACCGATTGTGTCACCTTTTTCTCTTGTCATATCAATTTCTTCGTGAAATTTTTCGGGACAACAAGCTGAACCTATTTGTGTAATTTCAGAGCTTCCGGTGATATTCAATTGTTTGAGTAATAGTTTTGCAATTGCTCCGACGGCAACTTCTATGGCTGTTTTTCTTGCACTAGAACGTTCTAAGATATTACGTAAATCTTTTTGAGCATATTTGATGCTCCCTGCATAATCTGCGTGACCGGGGCGGAAAGTCGAAAAGGCTTTTTCATCAGTCCTATCATCGGGTGCGATACTCATTATTTTCTTCCAACTTTCAAAATCTCTATTTTTTACAACAAGAGTAATTGGAGAGCCTATGGTTTTGCCAAATCTGACACCTGATGTGATTTCAACTGTATCTTGTTCAATTTTCATTCTCCCGCCTCTGCCGTAACCTTGTTGGCGACGGTGCAGTTCTTCATTTATAAAATCTATATCAATATCTAAATCCGCAGGAACTCCCTCAATGATTGCAGTTAGGCATTTGCCGTGACTTTCTCCTGCTGTTAAAAATCTAAATTTTTCCATTTGTTATTTAACCTTTGTTTTTATGTCTTAAAAATGATTGAACTTTTGTTTGCATCATTTCTTCTGTAATTTTTAATCCGGAATCAGTTGGTGTATAGATTTGGTACATTTTTAGCCAATAAGATTCCCTGCTCGGTTGCCTTTCGGCACTTACTTTTATTCCATTTCGCACCTTTTGAGCAATTACATTTTTGTACGAATTTCTGTACTTTCTAAGTTTAGCAGTTTTTTGTCCGATTTTCAATTCTTTAAAATATCTTTCTGCAGGAACAATAACTTGTTCAGCTTCTCCACTAGGTTTAATAACTTCTCTTATTATTTTTGCATTTGGGGAATACATATCTAATATTTTATCGTTATAAGAATTTGCAAAGTTTTGGTATTGATTAAAAAATGCTATTCCATCTTGTGGCGTTTGAGCATAAACATCTGAAAAAGTAATAATTATCCCGATTATTGGTAATACAAATTTAAAAATTTTCATCATATATTTCCTTTTTTAATTAAGGGTAGAAAAATTTTTAGTTTTTTACATTCCCTAACAAGCTAGAAAAATAAATTTATTTTGTATAAAATAATTGGGAGGTTGTTATGAAAAGAATTTTAATTGTTGATGATATTCCGGGGTGGGTTAGGTTTCATCAAAATAATATTGAATATTTGAATTCTACAGAGCTAGAAATTGATGTTGCATATTGTGCTAAAGAGGCATTGGCAAAGATTGAATCTTCAATTGATGCCCCTTATGATGTTATTTTTACTGATTTACAAATGGAAAGTGATTTTCTGCCTAAGATGGCGGGAGAATGGTTAATTGAACAAATAAAAATGTTCAAAGAATTTAACAATTCAAAAATAATAATCGTTTCGGCTTCTCCAATAATTAAAGAAATTGCTGAACGGTATAAAGTTTTGTATTTGCCAAAAGTTTATGCTAAAAATTCTGATTCAGAAGTTTATAAACAATTTATTGTTTAAGCAAGGTTGTGTAATTGTTTATAAAAACCTGTCGGATAATTTTTAAGGTTGTCTAATAATTTAACGGCATCAAGATTTCCGTCACGACCAATTCCGTCTAAAGTTACATCAACACTGTATGCCCCATGTTCAATTGCTTTAAGAGTATTTTTTAATGCCAATTGAATTTTATTATGAGCATGAAAACTTATTTTTTTATAACCTAGCATTTCCATTTTGTTGAAATATTTTTCGATTTCATTTGGGTGCATTGTGCTATAACTATCTGCAAGATAAACGGTTTCAAAAATATCTTTATTGTCAAATTCAAACAGACTCAAATATCCAGCTTCATCAATATTTGGTGCTTCCATCAATTGTAAAAGAACTTTGTAACCTTTATTATGTAAGTCTTTTGATATTTCCAGAGTTTCTCGAATTCTATCCGGATGGCAGGCAATTCTGACAAAATCAATATTGTCTTTATCTCTTCCTTGAAAGTCTTCTGCCAAGTATCTTGAAGTATCTGTCATTACTCCAAGTTCTAAATTCCCTTTTGCTTTGTAGAATTTTTCCAAAAATTCCGGGTTACAATTGTAGAAAATTCCTTTTCCCTCATTGTCATAGTGATTTCTATATCCTATTTCGTAGTAGGATATATTTGAATTATTAAGGCATTCCATTAAACTGAAAACAAAATCTTCATTGAAGTTCCATTTTGTTTTATGTCCGCCATCTCTTGTTGTGCAATCTAATATCTTTACCATAACATAATTCTAGCACACTTTTTGTTAATTGATTACTTTTTTATTGCCATGGTGGATAATTTATTTTAAATTTTTGGTGATTAACATGAAAAGTGTTAAAGAGGAGTTTATAAAATGAAGAGTAGTATTTATCAATCACAAGTTATTAATTTAAAAGCATTGAATAATTTATTTATTGAATTGACAGGGAAATATTGTAATTTACATTGCAAACATTGTTATATTGATTTTCCTCAGTATAAAAAAGTTGACGATTTTATTTCTATTGATTTTATAAAACAAGCATTAAATGACTCTATGCAAGAAGATATTGAATGTATTTATTTGACGGGGGCTGAACCTATGACTCATTCTGATTTTAATGCTATTTTGCGATTGTGTTTAAAAAGAGCAAATGTTTGTGTTTGTACAAACGGTTCTTATATTAATGAGAAAAAAGCAAGATTTTTGAAAAAAGTTGATGATGAAACAGATAATGAAATTATTTTTCAATTGAGTATGGATCATTATGATGAAGTGAAAAATGATGATATAAGGTATCGTGGTGCTTTTCGCCAAGCTGTTTTTGCAATAAAACACTTGGTTAAATACGGTTTTAATCCGATTATTACTGTTACAAATTATTATCAACTTTCTGATAAAGAACTTCTTGATGGATTTAGAAAAGTTTTTGCCGGAACAGATTTTGAATTAGATTTTTCTAATTTAAATATTAACCCTTGGTATGATAAAAATACAAAATTCGAAGGGGAAGTGAATGGTTCTTGGGATAGGCTTGATTGTGAATATGGTAGGATTTTGACTAAAAATGGTGTTTATACTTGCCCATTTTTAGCAAACGACTATAGGGGAAGATGTGGGAGTTCCTTACAGGATTATACAAAAAGAAGCTCATTAGAAACGAGCTTCTGTAATACTTGTATAAAATCTAAAAAACAATTATTTGGAATTGATTTTTCTAAGTTCGAATAAGTTATTTTTTAGCATATAATTTAACTTTGAAATTGATAAGAAGAACTTTTTTATTTTTTCTATAAGGAACAATTTCAACTGATTGAATATCTAAGAAATGTTTGTGTTTATACATTTCCTTTAAGAAGTTGTCATAACTTGCATAGTTACCAATCATTTCCATATTCAAACGAGCAACATTATATTTGTCTCCCGCACCTTGAACAAAGTTATCGTCAGATGGGTCATAATCATATTTAATTGCTCGAACTTTGATTTGATTAGCTCTTACAAGCTGAAGAATTTCTGCAAATTCTCCTGCAATAACCGCTTCCGTGTCTAATCCTTCCATTACTGGTTTATAGAAAGGTTTTCCACTTGCCGCACTTGCTTTTTCTTTAGCAGCTTCTTCTGCTTCTTTTTTTCTATATTCGTCAAGTTTTGCTTGTTTTTCTTTGATAGAGTCAGTTTTTGTTTGGATTTCTTGTTTTGTAGAAGTATAACCTCTAAAGTTATCAATTGTTTTTGGAGTTAACATGATAACACCAACTATCGTTACTACTAACAATAGTATTGGAATTAAAAACTGTTTTAACTTTTCATTATCCATATATTTAATTTCCTTTTAAATTAAAAATCTTAATTATTCTGCTGCCGGAGCTTTGCTGTCTGGAGATTCAGCGGGTTTGCTGTTATTAGAATTGTCACTTGTCGGTGTTGATTGTTTACTTGCATCAGCACTATCGTCTTTACCTCCAACAAGTTTACTCATAAATGATGACAATTGATCTTCTGACATATTTGTGATTTCAAATACATAAGGAGCAGTATCAATTGTTGAAACATTGCTATTTACAACAGAATCAAGTGAACCGTTTTTCAAATCAAGCTTATTCAAGCGTAATTTTGATTCAACAAGAGAATCTTTCAAGTTTTTAAAGAATACATAAACATCTTCTACTGAATCTGCGCAACCTTTGATATCAATTACACCGTCATCTCCAGTCATAAAGTATGTTAAGTATAGATTTTTAGGAATAGATTCTCCTAAAGCTGCGTAAGCCATGATTTTTGTTCTGTTATTTTTTAGAACTCTTTCAATTTCAGCCATTGGGTCAAATTGTTGTTTGCCATCTTTAGCTTCATATTGTTTTAATTGTTCATCTAGTGATGTAATTTGAGTATCTAATTCCGAACTTTTTTGTTGAGCTGATGAATACATGTTTGATGTAATCAAATATGCGCCACCCAAAGGTGCGAGTAATATTACCAATAGCAATGCGGCAATAATAGTTGCCTTAATCGGAGTTAATTTGATAACTTTGCCATTTCCGATAGGAATTTCTATAACGTCACTTTGGGTTGCTTTTTGTCCTGCTGCTTCTAAGAAGTTTACATCTTCTGATAAAATTCCGGCAGGTGCGGTAGAACCAATTGCGTGAAGAGAAACTTTAATTTGATCTTCCGGAATAATATTTAATCCCATATCCATTAAAGGTTCTTGTCTAAATTGGTTATCTTCGACCGGAATTATTTTTCCACCGAATTGTAAACGTTTTCCTAAAATTTCAGAAGAAACTAAATCTGTTTCTGAAATAATAACTAAAGAACTTGATGGAGAACTCATCAGAGCAATCTGTGCAGCATTTTCGATTGCGGCATAAATTTCTTCGCCCTCATAAGATTTAATAGGAAGCGGTTCTTCATAGTATTCAAGGATTTTCTTCCCTTGCAAGCCTAACAATTGGAATCCGCTGTTGTTAACAATCATCAAACTCCAAGAGTTTACTTCATCGTTCATTTGTTCAGTTGCGATACCTGTTAGGTATAAACCTTTAAGATCCGCAAATAATGAACAACCGACACCAACGAGGTTTGCTCCAATACCTGTCAAAATTTCTTTAATTTTATCAACTACATCAGCTTGAATAGCGGTGTAGAATACACTTCTTGAATCTGAGTTAGTTGAAGCTAACGCATCAAACCAGTAAGGAATTGGATCTTTACGTTTAAAGATGTACGTTAACTCTAATTCCCCTACAACAATATTTGTAATTGCATTATCATCTAACAATAGAGGCAAGCCTTCTTTTAGACCAAACCAAACAGTTGGCAAGCTTACATACACATTAGATTTTTTAGGGTTAATATTACGCATTTGAAACAATGTTTCAATGCTCGTTCTTAAATCGTCATAATTTGAAACTTCTCTCTGAGCTTCATTATAATCAAGAGGCATTTGAGCATAGGATTTAACGTTTCCATGCGCATCAAGAGTTGTCATTTCAATCCCGCAAGCAGGCGAAATCGAAATATGGACGTCAATTCCTCCACCCATTCCCAAGCTTTCTAAAAAATTTGCCATATTTACCTTTTTACTCTTCTTACTATAATATTATTTTTATTATACAATATATTTTAGGAATGGAAAAATCTTAACATAAATTTACACCATACGGAGGATTATTAATTCAGATGGAACACATAGTTGAAAAAATAAATGCGTTAAAGAAAGAGAAGAATGCTGTTATATTAGCTCACTGTTATCAACCGGTAGAAATTGATTTAGTTGCTGATTATGTGGGTGATTCTTTAAAATTAAGTCAAGTTGCTGCAGAAACAGATGCGGATATAATTGTTTTTGCGGGGGTATTTTTCATGGCTCAAACTGCGAAACTTTTATCTCCGAATAAAAAAGTTTTGTTACCTCAAATTCATGCCGGTTGTCGTATGGCTGATATGATCAGTTATAAACAATTAAAAGAATTTAAGGCAATGCACCCTGATATTCCTACTGTTTGCTATGTTAATTCAACTGCAGAAGTTAAATCAGAATGCGACATGTGTTGTACAAGTTCAAATGCTATAAATATTGTTAAAAGTATGAATGAAGAAAAAATATTATTTGTTCCTGATACATATTTAGGTAAATGGGTTGAAAAACAACTTGGAAATGTTGAAGTGATTACGTATCCGGGGTTCTGTCCTACACATTTGCAAATTCGACCAAAAGATATTGAGGAGGCAAGAAAAGCGCACCCGAATGCTTTGGTTTTGGCTCACCCGGAATGCCACATGTCAGTTTCTGATATGGCAGACTATGTAGGTAGTACAACAGGAATTATGAAATTTGCTAAAGAAAGTGATAACAAATCTTTTATTATTGCAACGGAACAAGGTGTTGTAGACAGATTGAAGCGAGATTTGTCGGATAAAGAAATTATCCCAGTAAAAGATAATGTTGTTTGTCCAAACATGAAAATGACTTCTTTAGAAGATATTTTAGAAGTTCTTGAAACAGAAAAGAACGAAATAAATGTAGATGCAGACATTGCTGAAAAAGCAGTGAAGTGTATTGATAGAATGCTTGAGGTTTCAAAATAAATTATGGAAAATCTTGATGTAATATATGGTAAAAATTCTGTAATGGAAGCTCTTATTGCGGGCGAACGAGAAATAAATAAAATTTTAATATCCAAAAATATTCATTCAGATGTTAAAATTAATAAAATTAAAGAACTTGCAAAAGAGCGAGGGGTAGTTTTTCAATTTGTAGCAAGGGAAAAATTTCAACCTTACGAAGAATTTAATCATCAAGGTATTATTGCTCAAATTTCACCGATAAAGTATTACGATTTAGATGAATTTATTGAAAAAAGTAAAGGCAAATTATCTTCTGTCGTAATTCTTGATGGTGTAGAAGATTCCCACAATTTAGGTGCTATTATCAGAACTTGTGTTTGCGCAGGAGTTGACGGAATAATTATTCCATCACGTAGAAATGTTCAAGTTAATTCAATAGTTGAAAAAACAAGTGCAGGGGCTGTAAATCATATTCCAATTATAAAAGTAAATAGTTTGGTTAATGCTGTTCAACGACTAAAGGATAACGACTGGTGGGTAATTGCAACAGATGCATCAGCAAAAGATAATTATTATGATGTTAAATATAACGACATGAATTTTGCAATCATTATGGGGGCAGAGCATGCCGGAGTTTCAAAATCATTGTTAAAAGCATCTGATTTTGTTGTAAAGATTCCTATGCAAAACAGTTTTAATTCTTTGAACGTATCGAATGCTTTAAGTGCGATTATATTTGAAACTCTACGTCAAAAGCTTACAAATAAATAATCCGGATAGATGAGCCTAAAATTTATGGTTGGTTATATTATGAGTTTAGGATTGGAGAATTATTTTGGTTAAAGAATTTGAGCATTTAGGTATAATTTCAAACGATATATCAGACGAAAATGTAGATTTTAAAAAACTTCAAGAACTTGAGGGAGAAAATGAAGTTGAAGATGGTGAAGATGTTTTAAAGTCTGTAGAAGACCCAAAAATTCAAGAAAGCTTGATGTCTGTAAATTCAGATGATAGTGTGAAGATTTACTTGCGCCAAATTGGTAAAATTCCTCTTTTGTCTTCAGAAGAAGAGGTTGAATTGGCTAAGAGAATTCAAGAAAATAAAGATGAATTTGCAAAAGATGTACTTGTCAATGCAAATTTACGTCTTGTTGTAAGTATTGCTAAGAAATATATTGGTAGGGGGTTGTCGTTTTTGGATTTAATCCAAGAGGGCAATGTTGGTTTGATTAAGGCTGCCGGTCGTTTTGATTATAAGAAGGGTTACAAATTTTCAACTTATGCGACTTGGTGGATTCAACAATCCATTACCAGGGCAATTGCTGATAAGGCAAGAATTATTCGTTTGCCAATTCACATGATTGATTCTATCGGCAAAATTAGACGTGCAACGATTGATTTGACAACAGAACTTGGTCACCCTCCAACGAAGCAAGAAATTGCATACCGATTGGGTTTGCCTGTTGCTAAATTGACATCTATTATCAAATCAGCTCAATCAACAGTGAGCATGGATACTCCTGCGACTTCAGATGATGATTCTTCAAAAATTGCAGATTTTATTGTTGATAATTCGACAATTACGCCTGATGGCAAGGTTTCGCACGACAATTTGTTAGAAGATATTAGAAAAATTTTAAATCAATTAAGCCAAAAAGAAAGAGATGTTTTGATTCTTCGTTATGGTTTAGATAATAATGGGGTTAAGAAAACTCTAGATGAAATTGGTTCTCAGTATGGGGTTTCAAGGGAAAGAATTCGCCAAATTGAAAATCGAGCAATTTCAAAATTGAAAAAACTTTGTAAAAATGAAAAATTGCACGATGGATTGATTAATTATTTTGGTTCTTAAAAAAAATATTTCTAATAAACTAAATCATTTATAGTAACATCAAGTGAAGTTGCAATTTTATACAAAATATGAATGCTTGGGTTTACTTTTTCGTTCTCGATTTTGCAGATATATTGTTGGCTAATGCCACTTTTATCTGCTAATTCGTCTTGAGAAATTCTATTTTTTGCCCTGATTTGTCGAATATTATCTGCAATGTGTTTATTTAATTCTTCTGCATTCATACGAATATTTTATATTATTTGACAAATTATTTTTATACATGATATTATGTAAATTATCAACGATAGATTATAAAAAGAATATGTTAGGAGATTTCACTACAATGGCGTATTTTTCATTGTTACATCACAAATTTAGAATAAACCATGCGGCATTTACTTTAGCAGAAGTTCTTATAACGATTGGAATAATTGGTATTGTTGCAACAATTACAATTCCAACATTAATGACAAAATATGCAAAAAAAAGAACTGAAACCCAATTGAAAGCTTTTTATTCCAAAATAAATCAAACACTAAAGATGTCAGCCGCAGAAAATGGAGATATTGATGGTTTAATCACTCAAAGGACTTATTCTTATGATGATCAAGTAGAATTTTTAAAACAATACATTTTTCCTTATATGAAAATATTAGGTTATGAAGAGTGTTCCCCTGTAGGTCAAATTCATGTTTGCATAGATTTGATAGATGGGGGATTAATGACTTTTTCTATTGATAACAACGGTGGAGATATCATGTATTTCCCTGATGCTAACATTGGGCGAGAAAATATGATAGAAAGAAAACCTTTGAAAAAAACTACAAGAGAAGTCTTTGCGTTTCAATTTGCCAAATACAATAACATAGATAAAAAAGAAATAAAATCGTCAGATTTTGTAGAACCTTATGTCTTTATGTGGGACGGCACAAAAGAGGGTTTAACTAAAAAAGGTACATGGGCATGCGTTAAAAATTGTACAAACTGTGGATATTGCACAAAAATGATTCAAATGAATGACTGGAGAATTCCAGATGATTACCCTTGGTAATTTTCGTGGATAATTTCTAGCATATCTCTCATAACCAGATTATACGGAGTCGGAATGTTATGCTTCTTTCCAAATTTAACCATTGTAGAACCGAACATTTCTACTTCGGTTTTCCTTTTTGCTTCAACATCTTGCAACATTGATGTTTTTCCGTCAGGTATCATTTTATTAAATGACACTAAGGCTTCATCTATCATTGTTTCAGTGTTTTTTACACCCTCGGCTTTTGCAATTGTTTGAACTTCTTTCATCACATTGATTAGAAATTCCATAAATTTTTTATTTGTTTGCATTTGCCCAAATGTCATTCCTAAAATTGCAGATGATTGATTAGAGCTAACATTTAGCATATATTTTAACCACAATGCTCTTTCCATATCTTCAGGAGTTTTATAGGTTAATCCAACATTGTCAAAATATTGTTTTAAGAGTTTAACATCATATAAATCAGTTCCTACTCCGTGTTTAACTCCAAAAACAACATCGCCGATTCCGTCATGAGTAATTATGTTTCCATTTCTCATTGCACTGTGTCCGATAAAATATGAAAGTAAAATATGTTTCCAACCATACTTTTGCGCAATCATATCTTCACTTGTTACACCGTTTAACAATGACAAAATAATTGTGTCATCTTTTACAAAATTTTCAATATTTTTAATAGTATCTTTCAGTCCGTCAAATTTTGTAGCAATGATTATTAAATCAGCCTTAAAAGTTTCATCACTTGGCAAAATATAATTGAAAATTAATGATTTGCCGTTAAAAATTTTAGGATTTTTTTTGTATTTTTCAAGTCTTGCCTCATCAACAAGAACTCTCAAATATTCACTATTATATTCATTTATTTTATTTGCGTAGATTGAGCCGACTGCTCCAATTCCGCACACTAATACATTTTTAATTTCTTTCATAACAAAATCAATTCTATCATATTTTAAGATTTATATTAATATTTTTTACATTTTTTTAATCTCAAGGCAATTTTCAAAATTAAAAATACTTTATATAAGAGGTAGAAGTGTATTATAAATTTTAGGTGTGTAATTAACCAGTGGGAATGGAAATATTCTCTCCGGGGCTACTTCGTGTTGGTTCAGGAGAACGCGTACAATTTAATAGATTTGGAAACTTAATCCATTTTGGAAATACTCAAACTCAAGATACTTTCCAAAGTACTTCTGTAAATCGCTTTTTTAATGAAAACGAAATTAAAAAAATGATTTCTCAAAATCCGGAAATCCGTAAAATCATGGTTCCAAATAAAATGCCAGTTAAGTTGAATATGGAAGAATTACATAATTTACAGCAAAATCACTGCAAAGACACTCAAGAAATTGCTACAAATATCGCCGCTAATCTTCCACCAGCTCTAAAAAGTAAAGTAAATTTAAAGGATTTGAAAGACGGAGCAATGCTTCACGACTTTGGCAAAGCTTTAATTCCTCAAGAAATATTAAACAAAAATGGTGCTTTAACAGAAGAGGAACATCGCATTATGGATTTGCACTCAGAACTAGGCTATCAATTATTGAAAAATTCCGGGGTGAATGATGAAGTTTTAAAACTTGTAAGATTTCACCACAATAATTTTGAAAAAGCGAAGCAAAGCTATATTGCAGATGTAAATTTGCAAATTTTGAATCTTGCGGATAAATATTCTGCTCTAACAGAAAAAAGAGTCTACAAAGAGCCATTTTCTCCGAAAAAAGCTTTAACAATTCTATATGGCGATGTTAAAAAAGGCGAAGTTCACCCATTCATATTCCAAGCATTGGTTAAATCCCTTGAAAAACAACAAACTCAGACTAAAATGGTTGCAAATGTAAACTAATGTTAAGCTATATATAAACCTTATGGCAATTTTTTATATCAAAAATTGTTTATATAAATGTAAGGGAAATTTAAAGAAAAAGAAAATCTGGAAAATCTTTTAAATAGAAAATAAAGTTTAAAGAATTTGGGAAAAAATTTTAGGGGAAAAATAAAAAATCGAATCGAATCATCCATCATAATCAATTATTGGGGTGCTGAAAATATTTCAGTGCCTTTTTTATTTGTCAATATTTCTTAGAATATATAGAATAGGCGACGAGGTGAAACCTCGTCGCCTCTCCTAAAACTCTGTAAGTTGAAAAATTAACCTTCAACAGCTTCAATAAGTTTATTAATGTCTTCAACCATTGCATCTGGATCATATCCGTGAACTTTTGCACCTGCTTCAAGGTTTTCAAATCTTGCTGCCGCACAACCGATACAACCTAAACCGTATCTGTGAAATACTTCAATACTTTCAGGGTGTTTTTGTGCAATTTCCATAATATTCATTTCTTTTGTAACTTTATCAGCCATAATCTTATCTCCTTTTTGACTTTTACGTAAATATCATTATAGTACATTATACATGAAAAAAGAAGGATTGGTATATGATGGAATTATTGAAATTTTTTATTAAAGACGAAGTTCCTGCAGTAGGTTTATCTAAGTTTAAAGAAGATGAAAACAGGCATTATTACTACGAACCACCTAAAATTAAATACTATAAACAAACATTTAAACCCAATTACAGTAATAATTTTTTCTTATTATAAAATTATAGTTCACAAATCTTAATAATAGGCTGTAAATTAATCAATTTTTGCTTCAGAATATACTTATATATAATATAGGGAAAAATTGGGGACTAATATGAGCAGTCAAATTGGAAAAATATTATTAGGACAAAATATTTTATCACCGGCAAGGGTTCAATCTGGTGCAGTTTCTTCAGCAAGAGGAATAACTCCTAGTTTTAAATCCGCTTCATACGCATCTATTCCGTATGAAAGAGCTCCTCAGGTATTAGATACTGTTCCGACAAAAGATTCTAATGGACAACCGCTTTTGGCAGGTTATATAACCCCATCAAAATCTTGGATTTGTTAGCCCATTAAATCTATTTTACCTCCTTTGTCAGTATTGGAAAGATTTGGGTGAAATGGATTGTAACCGGATTTGTTCGCTTGATTTATAAAATCAAACGAACTTTTTTGTGCTTCTTGAGAATTTCTTGTTTCAAAAAGCTTTACAGGTTGTACCGTGTACATGTATTGTCGTTTTACTTCATCAATTGCGTTGAACATAATCACTCTCTCTTATAAATAAAGTTTTTGATGATAAAGTAATTTCAATAAAAAAGAGAATTGTTACAAATTTAACAATCCTCTTTTTTAAATTTAAATTTGAAAATTTTTTATTGATCACTTTCGTGATGGTCATTTTCTTTCATCAATTTCGCAAAATCTGACGGTTTAAGACTTTGAACAAAATTCTTAAACTCTTCTGCTTCTTGCGCATCTTTTGTACTGTCTGTAGAAACAGAACCATTAGATAGAACATTTGCTGTTACATAAATTGGAGCATCAATTCTAATTGCGATTGCGATGGCATCAGATGGACGAGAATCAATTTCAATAATTTTGCCGTCATTTTCATTTTCAAGAAAAATAGTTGCAAAATACGTTTCTTTTTCCACATCATTGATTTCAACTTTAGAGATTTTGTAGCCAACTTTTTCAATTATGCTAATAATCAAATCGTGTGTCATTGGACGAGTTACAGATAAATTTTCAATTTTACGAATAATAGAACTAGCTTCTGCAGAACCAATCCATATAGGAAGAGCGCGTCTGTTTTCTTTGTCGTGAAGCACAACAATTGGAGAACCGGTTCTTGTATCAAGGGCGATGCCCATAACTTTCATTTCAATCATAATATATAAGCCTCTTTAAATATCTTTCTTTCATTGTAGCTTAATAAAATTTGCCGGTCAATATGAAAAATGGAGGAGAAAAATTATGTTAAATAGTATTTGGAATTTATTTGAGGATAGAATATTTTTGTAAAAGGTATTTACGAATAAAAATATTTATGATACAATGGATTTCGTAATCCGATAAACGGAGTACTGATAATTAAATACAAGGATCTTGGAGAAGTGGCCGAGTAGGCTTAAGGCGGCACCCTGCTAAGGTGTTGTATGGGGTTACCTGTACCGTGGGTTCGAATCCCACCTTCTCCGTTTTTTAGTCAAAACTTAGAGAATAAGTGAAGATAGAATTTACAAAAACCGCCTTAATAGGGCGGTTTTTAAGCATGTGATTTTATTTAGAGAATTTTTATTGCCAAATTATAACTAGACACTTAGTTTAATAATGTCTGACATATAAAATAATAAATTTTAAAACCACCCGCTTTTAAGGGAAGAATTTATTAAACTAAATGTCTAGGATTTATTATTTTATATGTCCAATTATTAAATTAAATGTCCGAGATTAGACATTTAATTTAATAAATATAATTAGATTCCAAGAAAATAAAGTGAGTATCTTGACTCTATAACTATTGTAGAGTTTATAATAATTATATAGGAATACATTTACAAAAACGTAGGTAAAGTATATCTGTTTTCTATTTGTCGTGTTCAATGACAATGGTTGCACACGGCCTACAACTAAATTTATATGTCTGACAAATCATTTTTAAGTATTAAAATGATATTATATAAGGTTAGCAAGTTTATACTTAAACCTTATAAGAAAATAATGGTGCATTTTTAACTTCTGCTTTTAAACGTTGTACCATTTCTCTTGGCATATATGTAAGTAAGGTTCCATATTCTGATGTATCTATATGTGTGCCCTTGACTCTTGTTTTTGCAATTTGTTCAAAGGTTTTATTAAAATCCTCACCCCTATACGGTAAAAATCGTTTCCCTCTAAGAAAGTGTGCCAAGTGTGATTGATATGCAGCCTCAGATACAACATTAGGTTCTATACCATGAAGTAAGCAGTGCTGAATAGCAACTTTATCTGCAAGTTTACCTATTCCTGAATATGTTTTTTCATCAAAATTTTGTAACATATGTACAATTACCCGGTCTCCTTCAATCCCAAATTTAGGGTAATCCTTTAACAATATTCCCGGACGACAAGATGTTCCATTCTTTTTATGGAAATGTTCTTCCAACTGCACAAAACCTATTGGTTTATCTCCATCCCAAAAATTATAAGTAACCATCTCTGCATTATCTCTTGTTGCATTTATATTAACAGAGATAGGTTGTTTTTCTACTTCTCCATTTGCATTTTTTACTCGTTTGAATGCAATACTGGCACTTTCAGAGACTGGTTCTTCTACACCTAGCACTTTTTTTACCTCAGATAGATTTCTAGGATTAAGCTCATCCTTAACCATTTGATAGTCAAAGATATCTCCAGTCATTCCTTTTTTCTTTGCCAAATTAGCTATTTCTTCAAAGTTAGACTTCCCAATCCGAGAACAAACAGCACGTCTATTTGCAATAGTCCAACCATTATTTACAATACTACGTAACATAGATATTTTATTCATGTGCCTTACCTATAACCATTTTCCCTACCTATATATAAAGTATTTTTAATATTAAAAATTGACTAATTGTTACAAATTTACAAGAAATTATAACAATCGACATATGTTTTTGTAGTTACAAACAAGACATATCGTTCATAACATAAACAACGGCACCGATAATATCCACGCTGTCTGTTTTTAAATCAACTTCAAAAGGCTGATAAATAGGATTGTCGCTTTTTACCAATAATTTCCCCGGCATATATTGAAGTCTTTTTACAAACAAAGCGTTTTCAATTCTTATTGCATAAATGCCGTCATTAATATATTCATTTATACTTGTATCAACAACAATTTGAGAACCGTTTTTTATTCGACTATTTCCACCATCCATAGAATCGCCACGAACAGTAAAAATTACCAAATCATTAACATTAGATGATATATGTTTTCTAACCCATTCTTTGCCAAAAGAAACAAAATCCTTTGTCATTTCTATTTCTTCGGTCAAAGAGCCAAAGCCTGCTGAGACATCCATATTAATAACAGGAATGAAAACAAGATTTTTTAAATCAACATTTGCAGGTACGCTTGCTTTTGAGGCATCTTCATCGGAAACAAACATTTCGCCAATTCCTTGCAATAACCAATATGGATTTGCTTCGTAGACTTGAATCAAACCAGTAATATATGAAATACTTGGTTGTCTTTGACCTGATTCGTAACCATACACAGTTGGAGGTGTTATTTTGAATCCTTTTTTTGTTAATTCGTCACAAAAAGCCTCAAGCGTAGTTGAAACCTGACTTCTAAATGCTTTTAATCTTTCTTGAATAGACATTTAATTCTTCACTCCTTTTGAAAATCATGTTTACATAAATCATTCAGATTTTCAATAAAATTATTCACAACTTGTTTACAATGCTTCATATTTTAATATATCTTTATTCATTATTTAATCAATGTTTTAAATTTTTGTATTCATATTTTCTTGTAAACATGTTCACAATTTAATAAATCACATTGACCTTTTATTCATTTTTAAATAGTATATTAAATATCGAATAAACAAATATTAAAAAATGAGAGGGCGGAGATAGTGAGGTTGACAAAAAAGCAAAAATATTTAATTGGCTTAAATTACCTCAATATGTCACAAGCAGCCCTTGGTAGAGAACTGGGATTCTGCCGTAGTCATATCAGTATGTTAATTAATGGTACTAGAAAAAATGAATTATTCGACAAATGGATGAAAGAAAACGTTTTAGTTTTGTTTACCAATAAAAGGAGTGTTAAATAATGAATAATACTCAAGAAATTTGGTTAAATATTGAAGAAGTTTGCGAATTATCGAATAGTAAAAAAGAAACTATTCGCAGAAAATGCAAATCAGGCGAATACAAAGCAAGATTTAAAATAGACGGAAGAAAAAAGAATTATGAAATACTTTTATCTTCACTTCCTATTAAATATATTCAAAAATATAATTCATATTTGCAACCTGTTGCAGTTGAGGACAAAAGTCTTGAGGATTATTCAAATGCTCCAAAATGGATGAGGGCAAAGGCTGAAAAATATCTTGAATTATTTGATTTAACTAAAGATATGACTTATCAAGAAAAAGTTGATTTTCTTGCAGATTGGTCTGTTAAATATCCTGAAAAACACACAACTTATCCATCTTTGAGCCTTGCTCTCAGAAAATATAATCAAGGTGGAATTGCAGCATTACTTTCTAATTACGGTGTTCATAGACGTGGAATAAGTAAATTAGATGAGAATTGTTTTGAATATTTTAAAAGCATTTATTTAAGAGAAGGTGCTCCATCTGCTGAAACTTCTTGGAACATCACTTTGGGCTTTGCAAAACAGCAGGGTATAAATTTAGAAAATTTTCCAACTAGCAAAACTTTTATCCGTAGATTAAGAGCTGAAGTTCCTGAACAGGCTATTTTTATGGCAAGACATGGAAATGCTTCTTGGAATAAAAAATATGCAAACTATGTTCCAAGAGATTATTCAGAATTAAATGCCGGAGTTTGCTGGGTATCAGATCATGCACAAATAGACGTTGCAGTTTCTTTTAATGGAACGGTTTGCTTCCCTTGGGTGACGGTATTTAGAGATGCAAAAACTTCTAAATGGTTAGGTTGGTTTTTACACGCAGATTCTCCAAATTCTGACCATATTTTTCAAGCATTTTATTATGGGGTTTTAAACTTTGGAATACCTGAAGATGTTTATCTAGATAACGGTAAAGACTATCGTTGCAAAGATTTTGCAGGTGGCAGAACAAGAGTTATTAAGGTTAAACACAAAAATAATGGTGGTTCTTTAATTCAGAACCTCGGTATAAACATACATTTTGCACTCCCATATAATGCCCAAACAAAGCCTGTAGAAAGAGATTTCTTGAAAATTAAGGAATTTCTTTCAAAGGGTTTTGTTGGGTATCGTGGAGGCAAAATAACTGAAAGACCTGAGAAATTAAAGACTGAAATCAAAAATGAACAAATTATGCAGTTTGATGATTTTAAAAAATTATTTGATAGATTTATCAAAGAATACCTGAATAAAAGACCTTCGAAAGGTAAAGTTTTGCAGGGTAGATGTCCTGACGAATTATGGGCTGAAGAATTTACGAAAAAGAAAGTAATCAGCAAAGATGCATTAAAACTATTCTGTATGAGAACGACAAACAACGTTACTATTAAGCGAAACGGTATTTTTGATTCTCAATTGCAAATTTCTTATTGGGCTGAATGGATGATTACCGAAAAAGGTCGCAAAGTCTATATCAGAAGAGATATAAACGCTTATCAAGAAGCTTGGGTATTTGATGCACAAACTGACGAATATTTAGGAAAAGGAAATGCAAATCAGCCTGCATCATTCTTGGCAAATACAGATATTGAAAAATCTGAATACCAAAAACAAGTTGCGATAAAAAATAAAGAAAAGAAAATTTTAAAATCATATATTAAGACAAAATATAATCCGACAAATGAGGATATTATTGAAAATCTTATCAACAGCCTTGATAAAGTTGATTTCAAATCAAATGCAACAGTATCTAAAATTTCTAATACAAAAATGGATAAGGTTGTAAAAGAGGAAAAGAATAAAAATTCTATTCCGTCAAAATATGTTACCCCAATTCAGCCAAAGAAAAAACTTTATCTTACTGAAGCTGAAAAGCGTAGAGATTTAGAGAGAAAGGCTATATAGGAGGAGTTATGAGTTTAATTGAAGATTTAAATAAACTTATGAAAGAAAAGAAATATACATACGCTTATACTGCAAAAGCAATGAATATTTCTCCAACAGCACTACATTTGTGGATAAATGGCAATTACAAAGGAAATGTCAAAAAGATAGAAGATGCAGTTTTGCATTTTATTGATATTGAAAAATTGCGTGAAGGTAGAATCAATATTGATTTTATAGAAACAAGCGTTGCCGAAGATGTTTTCAATATCGCAAAAGTCTGCCACGTTGAAAATGAAATTGGTGTTTGTTGCGGTGTTGCCGGAGTTGGAAAAACATTTGCAGTTAAAAAATATGCGATAGAAAATTCTGACGTCATTTTAATAGAGGCAGATTTAGGTTACACTCCAAAAGTTCTATTTTCCGAAATTCATAAAAGACTTGGTTATGACGGTTGTGGCACAATTCACGCAATGTTTACAGACATTATTGATAAATTAAAATCTTCAGGCAGATTAATAATTATTGATGAAGCTGAACATTTGCCGTACAAATCATTGGAATTGGTAAGACGAATTTATGATAAAGCAAATGTCGGAATTTTATTGGTTGGAATGCCTCGTCTAATAACTAATTTAAAAGGTGAAAAACGTCAATATGCACAACTATTTTCAAGAGTTGGAATGTATGCAAAATTAGATGTTTTAAATGACGAGGATAAAAAAGCTATTATTTCTTCACTATTGCCAAATTACAAGCACATCTACCCCCTCCTCTCCGCTTTTTGCGGAGGCAATACAAGAGTTCTGACCAAACTTTTGGTCAGAGCAATCCGTATTGCTGAGTTGAATGATGTTGAGGTCGATGAAGAAGTTATAAGAGCGAGTGTAAAACAAATATTAGTGTGAGGAATTATGCAAAATTATACAAAATTCGAAAAAATATTATACACAATTTTAGTATTGCTTGCAGTTTTTATCTTCGGAGTTCAGGTTGGAATTGCTCAAGGCAAAGAATTACAAAGGCAGGATTATTATGAGTACAGCATTACAAATTAAAAGAATTCATACTCTCAAAACCCAACTGGGCATTGATGACGAGTTATATCGTGAAATGCTTGCCAGTTTCGGCGTTTGCAGTTCAAAAAATCTTACTGAAACTGAAGCTGAGATTTTGATAGAAATTTTAAATGACAAATCAAAAAAGGTTAAACCTAGTAAACCTAAAAAATATGATGATTTATCTCAAAGAGATACTAAAATGTCTACACCTTTGCAGTTAAGAAAAATAGAGGCGATTTGGTGGGATATTTGCGATTCGGCAGAAAGTGTCAAACAAATCAGAAGTTTAAGGAAATTCATAAAACGTCAATGCAAAATTGATGATATAAAATTTCTATCTAAAAGAGAGGCATCAAAACTTATTGCTGTTTTAGAAAAAATCAAAAGTGAAAAATTGTTAAAAGCTCTTTAAACGGCTTTTAAGAGGTACATAAATAAAGGAGAAAAACTATGGAAAACACAACAATGTCAATGAAAGAAAAAGTTATGGGAATGATGACAATGAAGATGGAAGAATTATCTGCTGAGTGCGATCAAGCAAAATTAAATTTTGCAGATATTATGCTTGATGATAACGCTGATTACAGATGCAGAGATTCAAGAAGACTTAAATGCACCAGTATTGAAGCTCAGATTGATTTATTAAAATCAATGATGGACAAAGTATCTGAAATGACTTGCGAAGTTATGCTTCCACCGATGGCTAGAATCTAGCGAGGTCGAAACGGTCGGATAACAGTGCAATCTGACCGTCTTAACGTTATGCGTTAACTGATGAGACCATTACCCCACACAACCCTAGGAGTTTTACATGAATTTGCAAGAAAAATACCCTTGGATAGAATTAGTAACACCTGAAGATTTGCCAACTGACGATTTAAAAATAATGGCAGATATTATTGGAATGCCAACAACAATAAAGTTATTAACAGAGGCTCCGGGTTGCGTTTTTACGATGACAACAACTTGGGATAGAGAAGTTATAAAACGCTACATAAAACGAACTTATGACGGCTCTAAGCTATGCAGAATGCGTTTGTGTATGCTCTGTAAAGTTAATGAAAATTATATTCATAAAGTTTGCAGTCAAAAGAAAAGATAAAATATTATTGTATGTTTTCAAATTTAGAAAAATCTAAATCATAGTATAGTTTTTTTACTTGATTTGCAATATTAATATGCCCGGCGTTATTGTCAAGTACAGGAGTGTTACCTAAATCGCTGAAAGTTATTCTTTCAGAAGAAATTTGTCCAATAATATGTCTTATGCCACTTTCTACAATTTTGGCAGCACCACTTTCTTCATATTCACCACTTACAGGAGAGCCTATACCGAGCATTCTATTTCCTGCTCTATCAATCATTTCCTCTCGTGTTTTTCCAGCGAGTTTTAATCCCTCAACTTCACAAGTAAAAGCTAAGACTTTTTTACCTTTAGGAACATTTTTTTCAATAAATTCATAGACGCTATTATCATTATCACTAAATCGCCAAGTATTAGGATTTTGTGTGTCTTGTATCAAAGAAGAACCTTTACCATGTGAAATTAAAATATAATCGACACCAGCGTAAGACTCAGGATTATTTAGCATACCCAAAATTGAAACACCCCAATTCATTCTACTTGGGCAACCTATTAAAACTTTTTTGCCTGTTAATTGCTCAACAAATTGGGTATATTCTTTTATTGCTTGGTTGAATTTGTTTTCATCATAAAATTTGCTATTTCCTGTTTTAGGATTTTGAGTAGCAAATATTGATGCCCATTCTTGAATTTTTTCGGCATTTTCAACGATTTCTTTTCTAAAATTTAGTGGATTAGTTTTAATTTCATTTACAATGTTTTGATTTACTTCTTTTACAACTTGCCAATATTCCTCTTTTGAAAGATTTAAGTTATTACTATTGCGTAGTAAAAAGCTTTGAAAATTTTGTAAATTAGGTTTGCTAACATATTTGGGTTTTCCACCAAAAGGTTTTCTTCCCTGACTTATGGCATCATCATAGTTTTTAACTTGTTTCTGAAAATTATCTAACAGAGTAGCATAATATTTTGCAAAAGGACTATTTGGATCTTCAAAAACAGGTTGATAATCTCTACCATTCTTAGCCAATTCATCAAGATATGTATTAAACTCTTGAATAGGAGTCGATTTTGTTTTATTTACTTGAGAATCTCCAACAAAGATAAATTTCAAATCGTGTTTTTTTGCATAGTCAAGCCATTCTTGAGGAACTTCAGAAATATCATTAACTTTTGCAATGATAAAGTTTTTGTTTACTTCAGGTTTTCTTATATTTGTTTCGTTATGTGAGCCTTTATAATTTTCAGGATTTACAAGTTTGTATTGAGCCTCTTGTAAAACTTGTATAACATTATTCAATTCATCTTTTGATAATTCTTTCCCATCAATTTTAAGGCTTTTTATTTGAGTATAATATTTTTTATCTATTATTTGAGAATATAATTGAGCGTATTGTTCTTTTGTAAAACCAAGTTTTTCTCTCACTTCTTCCGCTAACATATTACGCTTTTTTAAATCAGCAGGTTTTAATTGCCCAAAATTAGAATCAAAAATTTTGCTTGTAGCAACAAGTTCTCCTTTTGCACCATGACCGATATCTGTATCTTTGTTAGATGCTAATATATAATCGTTTTTATCAGTAATTTCGAAAGGAATACCAAATTGACGACCTTCAAACGTTCCATTTTGTCCAAGTCCAATTTTAGAAGAAGATGGAACTCCTGAATAATTAGGATTAGAAGTTAAACGAATTGTTTCAGCTTCTCCAATATTTCGGACAAAAGTTACATCTGCTGTAAAATTCCTAGCAGTAGTCCCTTGAGCAAAACCATATTCAGACAAATCACCTGTTTCTTTTGTTAAATCAAGGACTTGATAAGTAGTATTATTATATTCAACCGTTGGAATTTTTTCTAAATTGTGACCTTTCGGTAGTACCGTTTGAAAAACAGGAATTCCAGTTTGATTAATACGATTTTGGAAACTTAATATTAAATTTTTCTTTTGCTCATCAAGTTTATTGCCTGTTTTAGCTTCTGTATATAAATCTAACATTGCAACTTTTTCTGGAGTATTCATTATTGTTGTTACATATTGTTCATTTAAATGAAAACGACCTTCTAAATTTAATAAATTATCACTGCCCAATAATTCCATTACAGTTCTTTTTACTTTATAAGTTAAATTTAATTTTTCTAATAAAGAATATGCAGAATTTTGCTCAACATTAGACATTATGCATGCAAGTTTTAATGTAAACTTACTATTGTCACTTAACGAATTATATTCAGGAGAATTTACAACCTTAATAAGTTTATCTGTATAATTATTTTCTTTAGAAAGAGTTTTTAATTCAGGAAACATTGTAAGAATAGAAGTTTCCAAATTCTTTTTTATTTCAGGATTTTCTTTAGCTTGTCGAATAAGGGCATCATTTTCTGGATTGTTAGATATTGATTTTAAGAAATTATTTTTTGTTTGTTTGTCAACAGGAATTATATCAACAGGAGTTTTTAATTCTTTTTCCAATCTCGTTTTTAAGTTATTAAACATTTTTAGCACAGTTGGATTACCTTCTGCGTGCTTAATCATATCAGGTTGGCAACATTGTTCATATAATTCTAACTTTATCATTGAGGGTCTATTATTTAATAACTCTTGATTATTAAAATATGTATTAAATGGCAATTCTTCTCCTGCATGACTTGCAGTAGGCCATTCTTTACACATATAATTTAAAGTTTCTTTGTCAATACCTTTAGCCATCATATCAACAATCTGTGGAGTGAAAGAAATTTTACCTACAAATTCTCTATATTCATCCCAGTTTACTTTATCAAAGTTTTTGCCATATTCATCTATTGGTTGGGTTAAGTCTACTCTTTTTGATATTAGCGTTAGGAAATTGTCTTTTGTAATTATTGTCCCAAATAATTCCGATGGAATATTTTTTACCCTAGGTAGTTTAAATTCACTAATATTAATGATAGTTTGTAAGTTTGAGCTATCAATGAAATCTTCAAATTTATTAAGAACTTCTATATGTTTGTCTTTGATAACAGAAATTATATTATTGAATCCTGTTACATCGTTTTTATCAATATGCTTTTCAATAATTCTATCTAAAGCGTTACTAAATTTTCCAATATGTACAATATTTTGAGAATCAATTCTGCCCTCTTTGATATATTTATCTAAAATCGCAACGTTATCTTTAGTCAAACCGTTTAAGACTTGAGCAAAATTGTCTTCAGTGAAAAAATTATCATATTTTTCGAATATCTCAGGAGTAATGCCGTCATTAAATTTTAAATGAGATAACTGCATAGCACCTAATTTGGATAAATATTTATCATATTTTGCATAAGGAAATGATTTTAAATTTTCAAAATTTTTAACAATGTTATTAAGTGCAAATTTTGTATTTTTATTATTACCATCTAAATATTTGAAGATGGGTAGTGAATATAATTCGTTAACATCTACATTTGGATATTTTTCTTTAAAAGCTGTTACCATTTTATCAACGTTGCCGTCTTTCACAAATTCTGCGAATTTAGTTTCAAATTGAGATTTTATATTAGATTTATCAGACGTCATAATATCATCAGATAATTCAAAACTTGTTTCTTTTAGTTCAGGTTTGACATAGGATTTTTTAACATCATTTGATGGTTTAGTAGAAGCTTTTTCATCTTTAATAGCTGTTTTTGAATTACTTTCTGCTACTTCATTTAATTTTTCGTATTTACCTGCAATAGCTTCCATCATTGCTGTTGTAAGTTCTTCTGAATTTGTAAATCGTACTGCTGGCATATCTTTGCTAATCTTCACTTCGTACATAGACTTTGTTGGAGATTTTATTTCTTTAATTTCCCAACTTTTTACACCGGATTGCTCGAGCGCAGCATCCATTTTAACTTTTGACATTGTTGCGTGGACTTTTCCACCTAGCATATATTCAATAATGCCATTCATGATTTTTAACTTAGGCAAAAATTCTAATTGTTCTTTCCCCGCAGTTGCAATATCTTGCCCCTCAGTTGCGACTTCTAAACCGGTAAAAGCAGCAACATCAGTTAGAAATGCTCCACCTTTTGTCAAAACTTTGTTTCCACCTTTCATCAAGTTTTGAACTAATTTATCACCAGTTATTGATGTTGTTTGTAAAGTTCCATTACCAGCTTTTATTCCTCCATCGAACATTCTTGCAGTTGCTCCAACTTTACCAAGTTGTTTAGAAACTGCTTGAGCAAGTGGACCACCAATATATGCACCAAAATAAATAAATTTTGCAGAACTTTTTGCATTTTCTAAAAGTTCTTCTCCATTAACACCCCGTTCACTTGTTGTCTGATTCAATAGAGTTAAACCTACATCTGTAGCTAATGTGCCACTAGACATTGCAAATTTAATTCCTTGTTGAACAGCTGTTTGCCCATATTTATTAACCAAAGTTCTCATTAAATTTGCGGCAGCACCTGTCGCCTCTGCACTACCGGCAGCTGCACCCATCATTTCTGTCATAATGGGGCTTTTTGTTATTAAGATTGAAATTGCAGTAATAGCAGCAAGTTTGACCATACTTCCTGTTGCTTTAGCATCCAACACTTTTTCTGATAAATCGTCAGGAACAAAATCTGTACCATAAATTTCTTTATATTGATTTTGATAATCAGTTCTAATATTTTCAAAAGTTTTTCCATCTAATACAGATTGATTAAGTTTTTCTGTTTCTTGTTTTACATCATTTATTGCTTTTATAGTTGCTTCGGCATTTTTAATTGTACCATTTAAAAGCATATTTACGGCTTCTTGATCCCCTCCAAAATATTCAAGTAATAATTTATTTGCATTTACAATATGACTTGCAGGATTTAAACCTTCATTTTGAGCAGGTGCATAAGTTAATGCATCTTGCTCTGAACGATACATATTTACTTCTTGCATAGCCTTATTTAATATATCAATTCGTTGTTTCATTATCTGAGCATTTTGATATTGTTCTGTCGTTTGTTGAAATTTTGCACCTTTATTAGGATCAATATTGCCAACGTCACCTCTAAAATAGTTTTCTGGGTGTTGTTGTGCAAACTCTTGTGCACCTTTCATTTGTAATGATTTCTCATAACTTGGTTCAAAACTTTTAACTAATTCATAAAAATTTTTATAATCTTCTTCTGTACCATCACCAAAGTGTCTGTTGTATAAATTTTTGCAGGAATTCCAAAGTTCACCAGTGCCTGCATTTATGGCAGCTCCAATATCATCTAGAATTCCCATTGTATCAAGAGCATCTTGTGTCGATTTATGTGTTTCAACAAAATGATTCAATACAAATTCTTTTACGGCTACATCTTGCTTTCCACGTTCAGATAAGTCTAAATTGGTATATTCTGAATTGTAAGTATTTTTATTTTTTTGTACATTGTATTGTGACATATATACTTTTTTAAAATCTTTATATGATGTTTTAACTTTTGTTGAAATTTCCCCATTACTCATAGTTGATATATGGTTTTCACGGATATATGCTTTTTTTATAGCATCTTCAATCTGTTGTGCAGTAAATTTTTTGTCTAAATTGTTACCAACTGTGTAGTCATAACTTGTAGAAACAGTTTTCTTATAAACTTTTTTGAACTTATAATCACCATCAGAATAATACGAAATTGTTTCGGTTGTTCCATCTTTGTAGGTTGTAACGACTTCTTTTCCACCATCAGCTGTTAGAGTTTCTTTAGAAGAAACGATATCAGCAGACGCGTTTGATATAGATTTTACAAATCCCATAAAATCAGCATTTTGAATATTCATTTTTTCAGCAAAAACACTTGCAACTATTTTATTCTCGGTAGAATCAAGAGTCTTATCCACACCTGCAAAACTGTTTAGCCCTTTAAAAACTTCGTTTAGTTCATTGGATTCAAGTGTTCCATCTCCATTTACATCATACGCATCAAAAAGATTGTGAAACTTTTTATCCACTTGTTCTTTTCGAATGCCATTTTTTGCATTCTGTAAAGTTTCCTTTTTGCCGTTATTATTGAGTTGGAAATCACTAAATCCCATTTCTATACATTACCTTCCTGTTTATGTCGATGTAACACAATACCAATTGTGTTACATATAAGGGCACATAGTGGATATGGTATAAACTTTTAAGGTAATATGAGACACAACAAATAAGGAGTAAATTACTATGGAATATGTAGAACCCATCAGAGATAGAGAAAAAATTGAAAAAGTTAAACGAATATTAAAAGAACAGGGAAGTAGAGATTATCTGCTTTTTTTATTAGGTATAAATAGTGGTTTAAGAATCTCCGATATTTTAAAATTTAAAATTTCCGATGTTAGAGACAGGGACTATATTGAAATAAAAGAGAAAAAGACTGGCAAATATAAAAAATTCCCAATTACTAATTCTTATAAAAATGTTTTATTTGAATATATAACTGACAAAGAGCCAAATAGTTGGTTATTTCCTAGTCAAAAAGATGATAAACCTATAACTAGAATTCAGGCATATAGAATTATAAAAAGAGCATGCGAAAAAGCAGGTATAACTGTAAGAATAGGAACACACTCTCTTCGAAAAACGTTCGGTTATCATTTTTACAAAGAAACGAAAGATATTGCACTCCTCCAAAATATTCTAAATCATTCAGCACCAAGTGTAACAATGAGATATATAGGCATAAACCAAGATAAAATAGATTCTTCACTACATTCTTTTGTTTTATAAATGTAACAATCGTTGTCAAATTGTAAAGATTTTTCTAAAAACTCTAAAGTTTTCAGAAAAAATGCCGATAAATATAATGTAACACAATTGGTATTCTGTTACCTTTTAGGTAACATATTGGATGTATTTTTAATTGTAACAATTTTTATTTAATTGTATGAATTTACCTTAAAATCCTAAAGTTTTTCTAAAAAATGCCGATATAAAACATGTAACATATTGAAGTGGATAGTTGTGAGAATTTTAATTATTGATTATTAACTATTAATGGAATATTATTTTCTTTTGATAAGTGTAGAAATTCTTCTGGTATAGCTCCTGCCTCGTAAATACTAGAATGAGCATTTCCAACAGTTACCATAGCTTTAATTTCTTGAATTCGATTTTTAATAATTTTATCTAAATGTCTACTCAAACCTTCAGCTTCTTTAGTTGAATATAACAATTTAGCAATTTCAAAAGTATTGTTTTCTTTCAAAGAAAAAGCGATACGGTCGAGCTGTAATTGTTTTGCATCACTTTCCAATACCACACCAACTGGTGTTGTGATGTTCAATGTTTCTTTATTTTGTTTCATAAAATCGGCAATTAAATGGCTTTTTTAATATAATTGGCAGAGCTGTGAAATTATTATGGCTAAGAGTTTAAGGCGCAAAAATTTGCACCTTATCTGCTATCAGATTTTTATTATAATTTTTCATTAATTAAAAATAATTCATAACTTTCTTTACCAAATTGGCGAATACGGGCTTGCTTTATTAATTCATTATATTCGTCTATTGAGAGTTTCGCTTTAATTGCTAATTCTCTCATTGCAAAAAATTGTTGAATTTCAGTTTCTATTATTCTTGTATCATGTTCAATATCCAACCCTTGTTTTTTTGCTAACTTTAGGAAACTTTCATGTGCATCTTTTAATAGTTGGATTTGTTGAATCACTAATTGTTTTATTGGCATGTTGTTTTGCTCTGCATGTTCTATTTCTTGTTGTAATTTTATAAATTGTTCATTCATAAATGCTCCTATTTTACTTAAATTTTACTAATGTAATTCCTTCAATATCGCTTATAAATTCAAAAAAAGGTACCTTTGATATTGTGCCACCTTCATGTGGATTGGTTATATATACAGTTCCTGTATTTCCATTAAATGCTTTAATGCAATGAGCATGTTTGTAACACATATCATAATTTTTGACATGTTTTGTATCGCTAAAACCCTTACTTGGCGTATCAAAATATAAGATGTAGTCATCCTCTGCTGTATGTTGTAAAATGTTCAAAATTTTTGAAACGGAACTCTGTGGGTCTTGCATAGAATATCTTTCAAAAGTTACTGTATTTTCAGAGAATAAACCATCTAGTGCTTCAGGATGACTTCCTCCTTCTAAAATAGATTTCATAAGAGCATTTTCATCTGCTAAATTGCTCATATTTGACAAAATTTTATCTTTAAATTCAATCGAACGGTTAACGGTAAATGCCTTTTCTAAAAGCTGTAAGCCTATTGGAGGTTTAGCACCATAAGAACTAACACCTTTGACAAATGGATTATCAGAGTTTACCTTAGGATCTCCATTAGGAAATCTTATTGGCGACTTTTGATTTGGGAATTTGATTAATATGTCATTTCCATCTTGTTCAAATAACTTATATAGTTCAATACGACTTTTAGGTTTATCAATACAACCAAATAAAGTTGAGACAAGCCAACAATCCCCTATATAACCTTGGCTAGCCATATTTGTAGATAGCAGTGGAAATAGTTCTTCAAATTTTTCTTTAGTAAGTTTCAATTCAACCGGTTTCCCATTATCATTTGCAAATAACCTTCCATTATATTCACAAACATCTCCATTTCTTACATATTTAGAAATATCGTTAAATTCTTTTGAATTTTTAATTGTAGTTACTAAAGGATCGTTATTTTTTATTTTAATAATATCATTTAATACATTATCAGATAAAATTCTCCCATATTTGTCGCTAGAGCAAACAATATTACGTGAAACTCTTTTTTCTTTTATTAAATCTAATAAGCCACTGTCAATTATTTTTTTATATCTTGAAGGATTTGTTTCTTTTAGTTCCATTAAAATTTTAGATTCATAGGAAACTTTTCCATCTGTATCAATAATTTTAGAGATTTCTGCTAATGTTTGTGGATACCCTCTTAAATCAACATTAAATTTTTTATATGGACTTTGACCGTTTAAAATTCGAATAATTTGCCATGTATCGTTATTATTTTTCATCAATGACACAACTTTATTATAATCATCTTGTGTTTTAATTATATTTGCAATATACATAATCTCTTGTTGATTTTTACCTTTTTCAATTAAATCATATACCATTCTTTCTTGATATTTGTTTTTAGCTTTAAATTGCCACAATAATTTTGGCATAGTTTGACCAAATTCAATAGGATTTTTGCCTGATTGTATTATATTTTTAATCATAGTGTTATCAGACAAATGTTTTTCATATATATAGTTGCAATATGCATTTATTGTTTTGGCATCTAAATTAGTATTAAAGATATAGTATTCTTCTAGGGAACCTTGTCTTGCAGTGCGTAAAAATTCTTTCATTTCATCTAATGAAAATCTAGGATAATCATTCAATATTTTATCTGTAATTTTATTATTTTTGTTTTTTATGAAAAGTATAATACTTTCAATATCAAAACGGAATCTTTTATCAAAAGCAACGTTTAAAAGATTATTTAATTGTTTTTCATTTTCATTTTCTTTTATTAGCTCAGTAATATTAGAAAGGTCAAAGCCTTTTGAATTTAAGCAGAATTCATCAAGAGATTTTACAATATCAAAATGTTTATTGTCTGATAAAATAAAATCAAATATTTTGTTGATAGATTTTCCTGCATATTTTTTTTGTAATAACTTATCTAAAAAACGCTCATATTCAAAAGCAGGAAATTGTCTACGTTTAGCTAATATTGATTCTATTTCTGAACTACTGTACTTATAAGTTGTACAATCATCTATGACTGCAGTGTCATTTATTAAAGCATCCATTATATCATCATAATGTCTGAATTGCATTAATTGTGCTAATTGTTCATTGTTAAATCTGTATTCATGATTAGTTTCTTGTTTTGACAATCTAAGGAATGTATTTAGCATTCCAGCATGATCAGCCATTATACTATCAATATCTGCAATTGTAAAACGTTGATATCCATATTTATTTTTCATACAAAGTAGTTCTTTTATAATATCTTTATCTCTTTGCTCCATATTGTAAAATTTTTCTAATGAACCATTTTTATATTCTTTCCCTTTAAAGCTAGATATAGCCTGCATTAGAGAATCCTTTGATTCTTTGGAAGCTTTAAATGAAAGTCCTAATTCAGTAGCCATTTTTAAATCATTTATTAGTGTATCATCTATAGAGTTAAAAATAATTTGTGGATCAACATCCAAATCTAAATTTACTCCATATTGTTGTAATTTCTTATACTTTTCACTAAATGCATTTACAAATTCATTAGTAATATTTTTAGGATTTTGTATTTCAGCACAATTACTAATGTCAAAACCAACATTTAATGAGTCAGATAATTTTTTATATGCTTTAATTTGTTCTGTAGTTATTTTAGTAATACTTTTAGGAGCATACACACAGTTCATAATATCGTTTAAATCTAATTTTACATTTTGTTCTTCAAATAAATAAAGTTTATCTAAAATAACTTTACTATCTGATGACGATAAAAGAGCAACTATTTTCTCTAATTCTTCAGAGCCGGTTAATTTTTGTAATCTTTCAACATTTCTTTGGTTTACTAATTGAAACATTGGAGATTCTAAGTCTAATCCAGCAATTTCATCATCGCTTACTCCTATTTTTTTTAACTCTGCTTGAACTTGTTGGACATTTTTGTTAATTTGGAAATCATTAGATTTTATATTTTTTATTATTTCTGTTGTAGTACTGGTTTTTGTTTTAACCATTTCAACTAAATCTTTTAATTTTGCAGGATTTTTCAATAGAATATTTTTTATTTCTTTTCTTTCTAATTGATTAAAAATATTACCAGCCATATTATCTACATTTTGAACATCTTTTTCAACAAGAGTATCAATAAACAATTTTGGTTCTAAACCTTTGTTATTAATAATTACCTCAAAATTGTCATTATTAGCATATGGAATAATATCCATAATTTCTTCAATAGTATATTTGTCATTATCTATTAATAGTTTTAATAGAACAAATTTATTATTATCATTTTTTACTAATTGTTCTAATTGATTGCCAATTGCTTCGTTGTAGTTAGTTCCATAACTATCTTTTAATAAGTTTTTTACTTCCAAATTTTTGTTATCCGTAAACCATTCAATATCTTGAGCATTGTACTTATGTCCATTGTTTCCGTTTTTTGATCTTGCCAATTTATGTGCAAATTTTGGATTGTTATCATATGCTTTAAGATATAAATCTAAATCTAATAAATTTTCACAAATGAATTTATTATCACTATTTTTCAGTTTCAAAATATCTGATAAATATTCTTTTGAATAATTAGGATGTTTCAAAAGAATATTTTTAAATTTATTTGTATCACCTTTAGTCAATCTCAAGACATATGTATTAAAATCTTTGTCAAAGTTTGTAATACCACCATTTTCATCTGTTGCCATATTTTTAATCGCACGAGTTGATTCAGGTAAATCAGCTTTCCATTCATTGTATCGTTGCAAATATTCACCGCCCAAACGCTGTCTTATAGCTCTATATTCCTCAGTCTTAGGTAGATTTTTAATTTCTTGGGTGATTCTACTAAAATCTTCTCTATTTTTCGCGGTTTCCAGTTCATTTATCAATCGTTGTTGTGTTTGAATAGGAGTTTCTGTTATTTGTACTTTTGAAGCATAAAGGTTTGCACTAGGTGCTGTTTTGGGCACATCTGTTGCATCTTTAAACAAAATAGGAACATCATATCTTTCAGCAAAACTAGCGACATTTTCAGAAATTTTCATTCCTTTTGGTAAATAAATTGCCTCAATATTAGGTCGCATAATACTTTCAAATATAGGATTTTCACTTATCACAGTTTTAATTGCATTATAAAATTCTTTATCAACAGTTTCTATGTCATCAATATGGGTTAAATTTTTTAATTTTTCTAATCTAATATTATATTCTTCTGCTGATAAGTTTAATTTTTCTTTTAATAATTTAGGAATGTAATTATTATATTCATTCCCTTTATTTAAAAATAGGTTTTGAATATTAAAATAATTTTTAATAGCCCCAAATCCGGAACTAACATCTTCTTTGGCTGTTATCAATAAATCTTCCATAGAATTTTTAGGTGATACTATAATTCCGGGTCTATTACCTGAACTTTTTATCATTCCTTTACCACCAACAAAACCTGTACATAATATTGCATCAGGATCTGTCAATAAATAAGCTTCTAATTTAGGAATTGATTCATCTTCTAAATTGTGTAAGAAATATGTTCCATCTTCTTTTACTTGTCCCACCTTAACATTGTGTCCATTAATGTTTACTTTTTCTGTTGCAATCTTTGAAACATCTGTAGTTAATGCAGGCTTTGTTACCAAATTAACATTTGGATTTAATCTATTCGCAGAAACAGGAATATCATTTTTTGTTCTTGGAATAGTTTCTAGCATTTTGTTTAATGTGTTACTATAAAAATCCGCAATTTTATTGCTAAATGCCTTTTTATTGGCTAAATATTCTTTTTTCTCTGTAGGTGTTGCTGTTGGAGAAGGCATTTGTGGCTTTTCTAGATTTTTTATTTCATCAAAAATTGCAATATCCGGTAAATCTTTTAAATGCCCTTCATTATACTTAATTGAAATAAAGGCATTTATGAATTCTTTTCGTTCTTCGATTGAAAGTGAAGAAAAATCTTCTAATGTTATATTTTTAAATCTATCTAAATTTTTGAATTCTAATGTATTAATTAGTTTATCATCAATAACTTGTTTCTTTTTTATAATTTGTTCTAAAGCAGATTCATCATAATCTCTACGATTAATCACATCTAAAAATCTCATCAGTTGTGACGGTGGAGTATCATCACTAACAAATTTTTCAACATAAGATAAAGTTTTATCATTTAATAATTCTTTTACAACTTTCTGTTCTCGGTTTGGATTAAACTTTGATAAAATGTTATCAATTTTTTCTTGATTTTGTATAAGTTTCTTTTGTTCAGCAGTTGTTTTGGCTCTTAATTTTTCTATTTCAGGAGCTTCATATTTAGTTTTTAATTTCCTTTTTTGTTGCATTCTTTGAATCATATTGATTTTGCCATCTTTAAATGCTTGTTCAATACTTTTCAATTCGCTTTGAAATTTGGGATTTGATTCTACATCAAGTCTTGTAGGTTTACCCAATAATACTATGTCCAAACCATTATCTTTTGCCAATTGTTTAATTTCCGGTTTTACATCATCAATATTATCAACTCTTGCAAAAATAGCTTTTATACCATCTATAATACTTGTAACTTCGTTATTTGAGCCTTGACCATACATAGATTTTGAGGACAATTCTACACTGGAAAGTTCTAAGGCATCTCTTAATTCATCTGCCTTTAAAACTTTATTTCCAATTTTTATATCATTAGTTATTTCATTGAAATATTCTTTATGTTTCAATTCATTAAATAATGCAATATAATCTTTATCGGTTAAATCATAACCTTTGTTTTTGAGATTTTTTAAAAGACTATTTTTAAGAAGGACATAATGTTCTGGTGAATTTTCAAGTGACTGATGATGAACAAATACAGAAAAGTTCTTTTCTATACAAGAAGCTTGCCCTTGACCGGCCGAAGTTACATTTATGCTTCTATTGTTAGGAATAATACCGTATTCTACAGGGATACCAAAACCTAAAGCATCATCATTAAATAAACTAGAATTTTTATTAACTAAAGACAATGATAAATAAGCATCATCACTCTTTTTATTTGTAACATCTATTAAATATGAAAGAGATTTAATTTCTTTCCCTTGAGGTACTGCGTGTACTAGAAAGATATCATCTTGGCTTGCAATAGCATATCTGACACCTGATTTTGGATCTACAGAGAAATAAGATGCGGGAATTTCATTTTGTAATACTATAGAACCATGATCTGCAATATTTTTATTTACTTTTTCTAATATCTTATTTTTTGCTTCTGCGAGTTTAACTTTATCTTTTGTGTGTGTTTCTGCAACTTGGAACGCTTGTTCTAAGTCGTCTACATCACGAAGAACCGCAGCTACATATTTGTCATCAACTTTACCCGCAAGAAAATCATTAACAACATCATCTCGTATAACTTTATTATTTTCATTTATATGTACATTGTCCTTACCAAAAACTTTTTGGGCTCCTTTACCCATAGTCTTAAAGCCACCACCGATAATAGGAGACATAATTGCACCACCAATACCACCTTCAACAGCACCATCAAGCATTGCTTCTGTGTCCCAATTATTATCTAAACCAGCTCTAAAACCACCATCAATAGCACCACCGAGAGCGCCATCTGTAGCCATTTCAGCAGCCATTGCTGTTCCTCGTTTCAATAACGTTCCGCCAACATATTCATAACCGGCAGGATTTGTTAAAGCTGTTTTTAGACCTTGTTTTACTCCTGTTTCAACAACTTCTTCGGTAACTTCTTTACCCACTTGTTTTACGGCTTGAATACCTAATTTAGTTGCAACAGTTTTGCCGACAGCACCACCAAAACCACCTGTAATAGGTGCTAAAGCACCAGAAAATGCTCCTGTGGCTAAATCATGTCCAAAGTCTTTCATTGTATATTTTTTATCTGTTCCAACTGTATCAAGAGCTTTTACTCCGGCTTTAATCAAAGCTCCACTAGCAGTGGCAGCAGCTACGCCAACAGCAATTGATGCTCCACCTGTAAATGGAGCAGCTGCTACTGCTGCTGTATAGATAGTAACGGCAGCGATACCTGAAACCATATCACCAACAACATCAGCAGCCATTTCTTGACCTTCTTTGTAGCCATTGATTTTTGTACTTGCTTGGGATAACTCGCCACGTTTAAATTTTTCTAAATTTTCTTTTGTATATTCGACTCCGGTTGCGTTTTTAAAATCTTTTTTGCTAATTTTACCGGTTTTAACTTGATTAAGGAGTTTTCTCTCAGCATTAATTTGTTGTTGAGCTTTGTCTGAACCATCACCGATACCGGTTTTATTCTTAACCCAATCCCAGCCTTTACCTATCCATCCTTGTTCTTTTTTAGTTTTGTTTAGCCTTTTTTCTTCATTATTCAATCTTGCAAGATTTTGGTCTACAGCCCCTTGCGTTGGATTTTTAGCTTTTAAAACCCTCTTTTTGCCGTTTTTAGTAACAGTATAACTACTTCCATTAGCAGCGATAGAAATTTGTCCTTCAACTTTTTTGAAATAATCAGGTTTAATTGGAGTTCCATCTGCCCCAAAATATTTCATCACGGTTCTGCCATCTGCAAGTCTTGAATAAACAACCTTTCTCCCTGACTGTAAATATATTGTCTTTTTAGGTTTAGCTTTTGTTGTTTTTTCAACTTGCAAGCCGGTATTATTATCTTTTTGTTTTGAACTTGCTAAAATGGATTGTTTTTGTTTGGCAGTTAGAGTGATTACACCATTTTTGACCATAATAGACAAAACTTGATTATCCGATAATTTCTTTAATTTAGGATTAGATTGTCTATATGCTTGAATTTTATGTTGTAAATTAACCTTTTCTGCCATTGCACACCTTTTAAGAATCAATGAAAATATGTAACACAATTCATATTGTGTTACCTTTTAGGATACAAAACGGATGATAATAGTATGGATTTTTATTATTTTTAAATTTTTATTGAACTCTGACTCTTGTATAAAAAATAAATGCAATTAATTTGTAAATTAAAGTTGTACTAAAAATTTTCAAATTGTAACAATTTTACTTCAATTGTAAATTTTTAGCAAAAATCCCTAAAGTTTTTCAAAAAAATGCCGATATTTTATGTAACACAATATGAATTCTGTTACATAAAACGTAACTTATTGGATATAATTAAGACTATTTTTCTGTTATATATTTCTGTGTTTGGGATAAAATATCTTCAAAATCATCATCAGTTACTACTAAGTAAGGTCTTGCAGGTATTGTTGTCTTTTTGTTTTTACCTGCTAGCCCTCCGAGTTGGTGAATTGCTGCGTAAATCTTATTAGAACCAATAACGGCAGATGTGTCATCATATTGGGTCGTAACAGATAAAGCCAATTGCCCTGAAACTTGCAAAATTTGTCCGGGATAATGACCAGTCTTTTTTCTTGCAGTTTTTGTTTTCTCTGATAAATCTTTCCACTTCGGTCGACCTTCTTCTTTGAAATTCTCTTCCGTAGAATCTGCCATTATCCCTGCGATATTTTTCATCAAAGGTCGTAAATTAGAAGTTTTTTGAGCAATTTCTAATAATGCTTTTTCAACTTTTTTGTTATCAATTTTAATTTCTATTGGCTCATCTGACATTATGAAGTTCCTTAATTGGATAATTTGCAATTAACAACTCTTTATATGTTTTATTCTGTCTATCAGCTCCTTGACGGTTGTTGATGCCGTTTTGACGTTCAACTTCAATCATTTCAAAACCTTTGTATAATTCTCTTACTTTTGGAGAATCGTCATAAGAAAGTAAAAATCTGCCTTCAATATTTTTTAAAGTATCTCTTAAACGTTCGTGGTCAAAGCCTTCTGTGGTTGTAACATCATAACCACAACCACTTGTATAAGGTGGATCGCAATAGAAAAATGCATCTTTGTGGTCATATTGTTTAATCAATTTTTCAAAATCACGATTTTCAATCATAACTTTATCAAGTCTTTTGTGAATAGCATCAATTTTATCCATTACATTTGCTTGAGATTTGCAAGCTCCACCAGTTGATTTTTTGACGGTTCCAAAAGTTCCGCCTTTACCGCCAAAAGAACGTGTGATTAAAAAGAAGAACTGCACAGCTCTTTGAATATCAGTAATAAAGGTTCCATTCATAAACTGAAAGAACATTTCTCTTGAACCCAATAGATATTTGTATTCTTCCTTAAATGCATTCGGATGGTATTTTACAATTCTAAAAAGATTTACAAGTCTTGAATCTAAGTCATTATAGATTTCTAAATCTGCCCATTTATCTTTGTAAAACAAAATCCAACCACCACCACCAAAAGGTTCAATATATGAAACAATGTCTTTAGGAATAAGTGGAGCAATTGTTTTTCTTAATAATCTTTTGCCACCAACCCAATTTATTAAACTTTTTTTATCAATAGTCATTTGTTAAACTCCTTTTAATACTTTTTTAAATGCCATTTAAAATTCCGATGCTGGGTTATAACTCCAGCCGACATCAGGTTCTAACTTTTTCCCTGTTAATGGGTCTGTATAAACAGTAACTGGCTTATACTCTCCGGATTTTTTTGAAACCAATCTCAATTCTTCAGACAATTTACCGGCTGATTTTTCAACAACTAAGCCACGCTTTTTTAAATTATCTTCAGATAATGCTCTAACTCTGCATCGGCATCTCCAACCGTTTGGGGGATAAAATGCCGACCAAAATGCATCATCGCAAGGAAATACTAAATCGTGAAGTTGGGCGTGCTCAGGTCTTGTATTAGAGTCAAGAACTGCAACATATTGCCAATATGGTCTATCTTCCTTATTTTCAAGTTGAGTTTCATATCTTCCAGTTTGGTATGCCGTTTGCATATTTACGGCATAAATTGTTTTTAAACGATACATTGAACCGAGTTGAACTTTTTCTGCAACCCCATTGGAATCAACTACAATTTGCTCACCCCACCAACCTTTCTTTTGAAGTAGTGGTTTTAATTCTTTTTGAAATTCGTGGAATGTTTTGCCTTCTGCTAATGCTGAATCCAATGCCTCTCTAATATCAGTAAGAACTTTATCATTAACAACTTTTGCAACCGTAAACGATTTTCGGTGTGCTTTTTGCCATAATTCGTACCAATCCCAAGTGTTGGTATTCTTTTTATTTCTAAAATATTTTATAGCAATCGATGGAGTGAGCTTGAATAAGCCTTTAAGTTGAACCATATTCAGCCTCCCATATCTTTTGTGCAACAGCTTGAGCGGTATTTACAGTAACAGCATTTCCTGCCATTTTGTATAATTGAGAATCTGAAATTCCAAGTTCCTTAGCTTTATCAACCATAGCATCAGGGAAACCCTGAAGTCTGAAACATTCTTTAGGGGTTAGTCGTCTGACTCTACAATCTTCATCAATTGTTCCCATATTGCAATGAGTATCAAGAGTTTGAGAACAACCTTTACCAACTCTGCCACGTCTTGTTTTTGATTGAGGAAATGCTAAATTTATACCATCTCCAATTGTTGCAGTATCATAGCCTTTTTTAGTTCCATTTCTAAATTTCATTAAAGGTCTATCGCCACCGACTTTTAAAGTTTCAACAATATTGGATTCCTTGTATTGGTTAAATCTTGGTTTATTTATACAATACAATCCGGTTTTTCCACTTCCGGCATTTGCAACAAGACAAGAACTGACGCCATCTGTTTTATATATTCGAGAGCCTTGAGAATTACCAGCTGTTTCAGGGATTTGATTTAAACCGATTTTGACATTATTCTCTGAATTGCTTCCTGTGATAGGAAATATTTTTGGGGAACATCCGTTTCCATAATATCCAACAATGTACACTCTTTCCCTGTTTTGAGGAACACCGAAGAACTTAGAATTAAGAATCTGCCATTGCACTTGATACCCAAGGTCGGTGAGAACGCCAATGATAGTTGCGAAAGTTCTTCCACCGTTGTGGTTAAGTAAGCCTTTGACATTTTCGAGTATAAAATATTTGGGCTTTTTGTCTTTGAGAATCCGTGCGACTTCAAAAAAGAGAGTGCCTCTGGTGTCTTCAAATCCTCGTCTTTTTCCTGCAATTGAGAAAGATTGACAAGGAAATCCCGCACAGAGGATATCGAAGTCAGGGAGTGTTTTTGTGTCAATTTGTCTTGCATCTTTGTAATAAACCTCGTTTTTAGTATTAAAATAATTTGAATATAGCTGGCAAGCATATTTATCGTTGTCACAATAACCTATACTTTCAAATCCAACATTTTCTAAAGCAATTTTAAAGCCACCGATACCGGAGAACACATCAAAAAATTTTAGTTTAATCATCTAATCCATCACTCCTTCCTTGCAGTTCACACAAGAACAGAGCTTTTTGAATAGATTGCTCTAATTGTTTTGTATGTAAATTTTTGTCTGTTAATAGTTCAAATGCTTCTTCATAACTTTCGCAATTTTCAAGCAACGATAATAATGGTGATATCATCTTTTGAGCTTGTTTGTTGAGTTCTGTTTCAGATAAAAACTTAAACAAATCGTCAATTTGTTTTTGACCTTCTATTATCGGTTCTTCTTTGAATTGCGAAAATTGAGGATTTGCAGTTGGTAAAATATCTTCTCTGATTTCAATATCTTCTTCATCAAATCCGTACGTTTTAATAAAATATTCTTTTGAAAATTTAACTCCACTATCAGATAGAATTTTATCTCTTTGAGCTAGAGATAAATCAACATCTTCCTCCTGATAAAGTTCAAATATCGGAGTTTCTGCATTAGGGAAATTTATTTCATAAATCCATTGAATAAGTTTGTTTATAGTATTTTCAACAAGTTTTTTATCCGAGTTAATAATGTCTTGTCGGATACCCATGTGAGTATTAGCAGCCGCATAACTACCGTTTCCTCCAATTTCAGTTGTTAGGGTTTGTCCTAATATAGCTTTTGAAATTTCAGCATTCATTTTATCGATTAGTTGTTCATAGATAGCAGCTGAAGAAGATTTATTCGCTTCTTGAATTTCAACAGATGAATCGTCAGGAATAACGGCAATTGCATCTTGGACCATTTGCTCTAATAAATCTGCTAAACTGTCAGTTTCTTCTTTTGTTGCTCCACGAGGGTGTTTACCAACTAGATGTGGCATTCCGTATTTTTCTGTGAACACAACCCAAAATTTAAGTCCACCTTTCTTAAAAGTTACAGGCCAGAAAACACGAGACAAAACTCTTTCTCCGTATGGGTTTTCGTAACTCGGATTTGATTGAGGACAAAGAAATTTGCGTGGAGGAAGTTCTTCACCAAAATAATGTTCCTTGGTTCTGAATTTAAGTTGGTTATTTTCATCAAAACAAAACCATTCAGGAGGTTTTGCCTTTAATTCAATCGGTAATACCAAGTTTCCAACTTTACCCCATATAACTTCAATAGGAGTAAAACCAAATAATGGAGTATCTAAAATATCAGATATAACTTTGCTTAAATCTAATTTTTTAAGAGTCTTTTCAATGGTTTCAGCGTTTTTGTCTTTATCTAAACCACGATTCAAGTCCCATTCTAAAGACAAAACACCTGCTTTTCTTGATTGAACGCAAGCAAAAACGTGAGGATCGCATAATAATTCTTTGTAAATCCTAACATCTTTGCCTTGTTTCCTTAAAACAATATCAGGATCGGGTAAATATGTTCCCAACGAATAAAAATTTATACTTCGTTTTCGAGTTGCAATTTCTTCAGATAATTTTTTTGCCATAATTTTTCCTTTAGGGGTAGTATAAAATGTTGTTTAAAAGTCGTTTAAATTTATTTAATTTTAATTTTTGGGTGATGTTTGGTATAAACTTATATCCTAAATTTTAAAAAGCCTTTAAAAGCCTTCTACAAGTTTTAAGGTTTCATATCTTTTTCGAGTTGAAATATTAATGTCACCTCGCCCACTTCCTGCTGCGTGAAGTGCTAAAGATAAAGCCCAAAATCTATCTGCGTGTCCGTTTTCAGAATGTTCGGCATCAAACCTAATATTATTTGCAGTTGTTGTTATTCTTCTAACTGAGTGTAAATCTTCTCGGATATTGTGTTCTTTTGGGATAAAAACAGTTTTATTTTCAAAGTTGGTTCTAGTCGTATAAGCCAATTCTTCTTTTATTTTGTTGGTAAACATAATTTGCTCAACTCTGAATTTGCCGAATTTTGTTTGTGCATCTTCAGATAATTGCATTCCAATACCGGTCGCATCAATACAACTTCTTCTAAAATTTCTTAATGACAAGACTTCATATAATATTTCAGCTTGTTTTTGAAATTTTATTTTAAGTAATTCAATAACAGCTCTTGTGTATAAAATATTTTCAAACTTTTCTAAAACCCAAATGACAGTTAAATCTTTTCGTCTTCCGATATCCATTCCGACATAAATATCGTTTTGGATTTCAGATAATGGTTTTAAAATATTATCCATTTCACAAGTTGTAATCAAATCGTAAGGAAGAAAAGCACAAGCCTCATCAACTGCAATACAACAGTATTCTTGCAACCATGTGTATTCGTCAAAACAGTTGTCTCGTTCATTTTTTAGCCAGTCTTCCTGTTCTTCTTTAGTTGTTTGTCTTTGATAAATTTTATCAACTAAACCCTCGGCAACGGCAAGTTGAATCGGTGTTTTGTGCAAACTCCAATTTAATTGTTTTTTGTTTACTTGGTCTATAAATTTATAATACAGACAATTTTTACCGTTATGAGTTGAAAGTATTCTTAATGGGTATCCCCAAGTTACACATGGTCTTGCAGCTTTCCAAAGTTCTTCAGGATTATTGTGAAAAGCAAATTCATCAAGAACAACTTTCCCACCTTTGGAACGGAATCCTTTAGGATTGGAAGATAAAGCGTGGATTTTAGTACCGTTTGCAAATTCAATTACAAAAGCCTTTATATCTTTATCGTTGTCTATAACAACGACTCCACGACTTTTTGCAATAGCGTGGAAAAATCGAACCCACATCTCACAATAATCAATATATTCTTTAGCAGCAGATTCATCAGCAGAAGAAAACCAAACAGCCGGAACTTTTTTATTCAAACAATCCTGCACATCTTCAAAACTTTGGACATACGTTGCTCCGATACGTCTGGATTTCTCCCAAATTTTAATTTTGGAGTTATCATTGAGCCATCTTATTTGGTATGGTAAAAAATATTTATAACTCATCTGATTTTATCCCCAAAAATTCTTCGTTAATCATTTTTATAAAATCAGGAGTAATGTCTTTTACTTTATCATCTTTGACTACATTTTTTGAATCTTCGTATTCTTTTATCTTGGTTATAAAAGGCAACATTTTGGCAAACGTATATAATCTGCCTTGTTCAACTTTGTTACCACTATCAATATCAAACTCAATAGTGCTCATTAGTTTTCTTGCGAAATTATACATTTCTTCGTGGAAAGATTGTTTGGTCTGAATAAATTTTGTACGTTTTTCATCCCAATTAAATTCATCTTTCCAATTTTGAATTGTTTTTTCGTGAACGTTTAAAATTTGAGCAATTTCAACCATTGTCATTTGCTCAATAACATAAAATCGTTCTGCCGCTGCTGCTAAAGATTTCTTCTTAGTCAAAGTAATCCTCCAACTTTTGAATTTTATCTTTTAGAGTTCTTAACTCCAAAACAATTTCTTGCAGTCTTTGAAATTGAACATTTGCTTTTTCAACATCAATTTTAGTGGTGTCATCTTCAAAAGGGTTTAATAGCGAACGAATTAAAAGAATAAGTCCTGCTGCTTCAGTATCAAGATGTTTATATTTTGATTTAGCTTCTGCCAGCTGTCCTTTTAGTTGAATTCTCTCGATATTCATTACTTAGCAATCTCCTTTTTTAATATAGGACACCAAAGATTGCCATCAATTTTGCTTTCGATTCTAGACATAACAGTGGCGTTGTATTGGTTTGTTTCAACCAAATCTTTTAGAATTTCAAAATTATTAGAGATTATTTTTTCAAAAGTTTTGACCTGTGCATTGTGGTAAATGTACCAAATAACGAATATGACAGCAGGAAAACCGATACTTTCAAATAATTTCATTAGTAAAGATAGTTCCATAGCAATTCCTTTCAATTTGGAAAGAAAAAAGAGCTCTTAGCTCTAATATTTTCTTCTTTACCATAACGTGGAACTGTCATTTCTTTCTACTTGCCAAATCAAGTGCGTTCGGAAGTACAAAAAGCACTTGCCGTTGCAAGTAGAGGCAAACACAAGATGCATACTATACTGCAAACATACAAACGAAAAATTTTATCACACAAAAATCGGAGAACTAAATGAAATATTTTGAGGTTTTCAAAGCCGGAAATTATCCGCAAGGCAAATTTACAAAAGAAGAAGTGCAAGAACTTGCAAATAATTATGACCCAAGTTTTTGCGAAGCACCAATTACATTGGACCACGAGCAAAAAGGTCCTGCCTATGGTTGGGTAGATAAGTTAAAAGAAGAAGATGGCTTGCTAAAGGCATCGTTTAAAAACTTATCTCCTGAATTAAAAGACTTTGTTTCTAAGGGTAAGTATAAAAAAATCTCTGTTGAAATATATAGAGAATTAGAGGGTAAAAAGCCATATTTAAAGGCTGTTTCTTTCTTGGGCGCAAGTATTCCACAAGTTAAAGGGATGCAAGCAGTTGAATTTAAAGAAGGTGAATCAGATATTTTTGAATTCGAAGTTCAAACAAACGATGATAATATTGAAACCTATTCGGAAGCCGAAGTTGAAGAATTAAAAAACACAATTTCTGATTTGCAAACTAAAATTGCTCAATTTAAGGAAGATGCTAAAAAACAAGAAACTATTAAATCTTTGAAATCTCAAGTAAAAGATTTAACTGTTGAACTGGCAAAATTTAAAGACGAAGCCGCAGGGAAAGAAGAACTTGCAAAAGAATTAAAAGAAATTAAAGACAACTTAAGAAATAAGGACTTTAACGAATTTATCGATAAACAAATCGAGGCAGGTATTCTTACCCCTGCGAATAAAGATGCTGTTTTTTCTATTTTACAGGACTTGGATAACGTTAAAAAGTTTGACGAGTCCTCCAACAGCATCGATATTTTTAAATCTTTCATTTCAGCATTACCAAAACAAGTTGAATTTGATGAAATTGCACTAAAAAATGCAAAGAAAAAATCGAATGATGACTTAAAATATGCTGATGCTGATGAAGAAAGCGTGGAAATATTTAATCAAGCAAAAACTATTGCCCAAGAAGAAAATATTTCATTCAAAGAAGCACTACTAAAAGTCAATACAAAGGAGATATAAATGGGAAGACTTGAAGAGTTAAGGATAAATGCCTATTTATCAGAAATTGCACGAGGATATGGTAACAACTCATTTATTGCTGACAAGTTGTTCCCAACTATTCCTTCTGAAAAAGAAAAGATAGATATTTTTGAATTTAACAAAGAAGCATTTCAAATCTATGATACCGAAAGAGCTATCCGAGCTAATTCAAATGTTATTTCGCCAAAAGGTTTTAATAAACATTCTGCAACATTAAAAGAACACGATTTGGCTTATCCGATTGATTATCGAGAAGAGGAAGAAGCTGAAAAAATTAAGTTGCAAGTCCACGCTACAAATGTTGTTACACAAGGCTTGTACCTAAAACACGAAAAACAATGTGCAGAATTAGCACAAAATCCTGACAATTATGCAGTATCAAATAAATCCTCTTTAGCAGGCAGTAGCAAGTTCTCAGACAAAGATTCTGACCCTGTTGGTGTTGTAGATGATGCTAAAGACCAAATTTGCAAACAAATCGGACAAGACCCAAATACTCTTGTTATGGGGCAAGAAGTTTGGACAGCCTTAAAAAGAAATAAGGCTTTAAAGGATATGATTGCAAGCACTTCCAATAAAACGATTACATTGGATTTGCTAAAAGAATTTTTTGAAATTGAAAATATTTTCATTGGAAGAGCAATTTATTCCGATGCTCAAAATAAATTCCAAAGAGTATGGGGAAATAATATCATTCTTGCATTTGTTCCGAGTTTAACATCTAAAACTCAGTATGACCCTTCTTACGGTTATACGGTACGCAAAAAAGATGCTTTACAAATTGATGAATACGAAAAAGAAGGCAACAAGGTTAAATACATCAGAGGTACGGATATTTATACTCCATTCTTGGTCGGACCTGATGCCGGATATCTAATTTCAAATGTTGTTTAAGAAGGAATTTTAAAATGGCAAAAAAATATAAAGTAAAAAATACAAATTTATATCTTAACGGCACTTTTACCCCTATCGGTTCTGTTGTTGAACTCTCAGATAAAGAAGCCGCAAGATTAGCAGATATATTAGTCGAAGTAAAAGAAAAAGCTCCGGCTAATCCTAAATCTGCTACAACAAAACAAAATAAAAGCGAAAACGGAACAGATTCAACTTCAAAAAAAGAAGATGAAGGTTCAAAAGGAAACGACACGCAAGATGGAGGTAATAAATAATGGCAGAAAAACTGTACAAACCTCTATTAATCGATTCTTTAAAAGCAAATGAAGATTTCCCAAAACAAGTGTTTGTTGATTTTGAAGGCAATATTTGTACAGCAGGTAAAAAAGCCTTTGGTGTTTGTGATGTTGAAACGGACAAAGACCAATTAGCTCCGATTGCAGTTCTTGGAATTTTGCTTGTTGTAGCAGGTGGAACAATTACAAAAGGTTCTAATATTACATCTGATACAAACGGAAAAGCTGTTGTTGTTACTTCAACTGAGGCTATAAACGGTTATGCATTAGATGACGGAAGTGAAGGCGAAGTTATCAGAATCGCAAGAGGTTTCTAATGGATTATTGCACTTCTGATGATATCGAAATTCAAATCGGTAAAAATTCTCTTGTTCAGCTTACTAATGACGACAACACTCAGCAAACTGTTGATTCGGTTGTTGTTGAAGAAGCTCTTATTTACTCCTCTACCCTTATTGATGGGTATTTGAGAGGAAAATATAATCTTCCCTTAAATACCCAATTTCCTTTATTAAGAGTGATTGCAATAGATATATGCATATATAGATTGTATTCGAGAAGAATTTATACGGATATGCCGGAAACAATTTCTGAAAATTACAAAAATGCTATTCGCACACTGGAACAACTTAAAAAAGGTGTAATTACTCTTGAAACCTCTGAAAGTACGGAAGTTAAAACAAGTGGAGAATATAGAACCAATAAAACCGAGTTGGACAGATTGTTTAACAAGAAAGTGATTAATTTTGAATATTAGAGAAATTGAAAATTGCATAATAAATAAACTTCAGCAAAATTTTTCTAATTTTCAAGTTGCAGGATTTCCTGAAAAACCACAAGAATACGTTTTATTACATCCGATAGGAGCAATATTAGTCAGATATTGTGGTGGAAGTTATTCAAGTTCAAATTCTATCGGATATATTTCACAAGATAAGAAAATGGAGTTTGGTGTAACCGTTGTTACAAGAAATCTACGTTCTAATTGTGGAACTTATGAATCTTTAGAAAAAGTAAAAACCGTTCTTAGTGGTTACAAAATTCTCGGTTGTTCCAAGTTGATGCCGACAAAAGAAAATTTTATATCCGAACAAAACGGAATTTGGCAATACGAAATATTATTTACCCTAACAACACCAAGTGTTGAAGAAATGGAGGAAATGTAATGCCCGCTAGTTATTTACATGGTGTGGAAACAATTGAAATAGAAAAAGGTGCAAGAACAATCCGAACAGTAAAAACGGCTGTTGTCGGATTAGTTGGAACTGCACCGATTCAAAATGTAGATGATGAATACAAAACAATAAACGAGCCTGTCTTAATATCAAGCGATGTTGATGCTGTTAAATATTTTGGAAATGCAACTGACGGTTTTACAATTCCTCAAGCTCTTGATGCTATTTTTGACCAAGGAGCAGGTGTTGTTTTGGTTGTAAATGTTTTTGATCCTGAAAAACATAATTCCGTATCCGATGTAACAAAAGCAGATATTATTGGAAGCGTTGATGCTTCTACAGGTAAAAGAACAGGAATGCAAGCATTTAAAGATTGTTATTCATTATTTGGATTCTTTCCTAAAACAATTATTGCACCTGTATATTGCGAAGATAAAGCAGTTGTTTCTGAAATCCAAGTTATATGCGATAAAATTAGAGCTATCGGTATTGTTGATGCTCCAGTCGGAACAACGGTTCAAGATGCAATAAAAGGTCGTGGTCCACAAGGAACAATTAATTTTAATACTTCATCTGATAGAATTGTCCTTTGTTATCCCCATTTAAAAGTATATGATGTAAATTCTGATTCTAATGTTTTAGAACCGTATTCTCAAAGATTAGCAGGAGTTATTGCTGCTAAAGATGTTGATAAAGGTTATCACTGGTCGCCATCAAATACAGAAATTAAAGGAATTGTTGGAGTTGAAAAACAGTTAACTTCAATGATTAATGATCCGACAAGTGAAGTTAATACCTTAAATGAATCTGGAATTGTAACCGTTTTTAATTCCTATGGAACAGGATACAAAACTTGGGGCAACAGGTCTGCTGCTTATCCGACATCAACAAATGTTACTAATTTTATAAACATTAGAAGAACTGCCGATATTCTTCACGAGTCTGTCGAATATTCAATGTTGCAGTTTATTGATTATCCTATCGACAACGGTTTAATTGAATCTATAACGGAATCTGTTAATTCTTTTATCCGAACTTTAATTGGCAGAGGTGCATTGATTGACGGCAAGTGTTCATACAATGCTGATAAAAATCCTGTAACAGAAATCGCAAACGGACACATATTGTTTGATATTGAATTTATGCCTCCGGTTCCGGCTGAAAGAATTACATTTGAAAGTTTTATTGATATTGAACTTCTAAAATCCTTGGGGGCATAGATGAGAGCTGATATTGATAAAAAAGGAAGTCTTGTTATTTCTTGTGAAGATTATGACCTTTGCTATACCTGTAAAAATTGCAAGAAATGTCCTTTGATTCAAGCTCTTAGTCAAGAAATTGTAATCCTGCATTATGCAACTATCGGTGTTGGTGAATGTGGTCTTTATATAAAAGGAAAACGAAATGAGCAAAATTAAGATTAATAAATTGACAAATGCAAATGTGTATATGAATGGTGTAAATTTACTAGGTAGAGCAGAAGAAGTTCAGCTCCCTCAAATTAAGCACAAAATGGCAGAACACAAAGCTCTTGGTATGGTTGGAAGTGCAGAATTCTTTTCAGGAATCGATAAATTAGAAAGCAAAATCAAATGGAATGCACTTTACCCTGAAGTTTTGCTTGCTGCTGCGAATCCTTTTACATCAACAATGATTCAAGTTAGAGCATCATTAGAAACATATAATTCAACCGGAAGAATTGAAGAAGTTCCGGCAACAGCAATTTTAATCGGAACTTTTAAAGAATTCCCATTAGGAACAATTAAACCACACGAAAATGCTGAATACGAAACAACTATGTCTGTTACTTATGCCAAATTAGTTGTAAACAAAGTTGAAATTTTTGAAATTGATGTTCTTCAAAATATCTACAAAGTTAATCTTGTGGATATGCTATCAACATTCAAGAAAAATATTGGCGGTTAGAAATGTTTAAGCACAAGATTGTGAGGTGTTAAATGACTTAAGTGAAAATGTATAACCAAGTGCTCTTAAAATTTTAGTAAGAGTATCAAAACGAGGACTTGTTTGATTAGCAAAAATTCTATACAAATTTTGACGGTTTAAATTTGTTTCTTCTGCTAATTTAGAAATACCACCTTTAGCTTCGGCAACTCTTTGAATTGCTCTCATTAAGGCTTTGGTATCGCCATCTTCTTGATATTCTTCTATTGCAAGTTCAAGGTAAGCAGTAGCTTCGCAATCATCTTGCAAAGTTTCATTCATATAATTATCCCAAGAAGTAAGATTTTTATTTGTCATTATTGCCTCCTTTGTAATCATTTAAGTATAACTTGGCTTTTTTAATATCGTCCTCCTGACTAGATTTATCTCCACCAGAGAATAATATTACTAAAATATCATTTTCGACAGTGTAATAAATTCTATATCCAGGACCGAAAAAGAGTCTTAATTCATACAAGTCATCTCCAAGATTTCTTGTATCACCGAAGTTTCCATCAATCATTCTATCCACTCTTAATCTTATTCGGCGTTTCATTGTTGGATCTTTGATTGATTCTAACCAAATAGTAAAAGGCACTTTACCATTATCAGTTTTATACATCGATATTTTATATTGACTCATATGAATATTGTATCATATATGCGACAAATATTCAAGACTAAATAACAAAATTTTAAAGGAGAGAAAAATGACAAAAGAAATTACATTATCAGACGGAAAAGTTGCTGTTATAAAAGACGGCAAAGGTAGAGATTTATTAAATGCTCAAAAGAAAGCAAAATCTTCTGATGAAATTCCATATGCATTGATTGCGGAACTGACTGAAATTGATGGAATTTATTTGGTTTATGAAGATATTCTTGAACTTCCTATTGCAGATGTTATTCAACTCCAAGAAGCCATTGGGGGAAAGTTGCAATTGAAAGCGAGTGCATAATTCATTTATCTAAAATAACCGGTTGGAGTTATTCGGATATTTGCAATATGCAACTTGATGATTTGGAGTATTGGGTTTTTCAGGCAATAAATTATTCAAATAAATACTGTAGCAAAATCGAGGAATTGGAAGATCAATGTTAGAAAATGAGATGAAAATATCTTTAACTTTGGTTGCTTTTGACAAAATGTCAAAGGTTCTTCGTGATGCTGTGCATAGCTCAAATGCTGAATTTGATAAAATGCAAAACAAAATCCAATCTCTTTCATCTAATTTAGAAAGTATCGGAAAAGTTGCAACTATTGTTGGTGGTAGCTTAACAGCAATCGGTACTGCTAACTTGAAACTTGCCGGAGATTTCAGTGCAGGTATGACAAACGTTGCGACTTTGATTGATACAAATGTGGAAAATTTTGATGCTATGAAAGAAGAAGTTTTACAAATTGCTAAAAGAACTCCTGTTGCACTTGACGGTTTAACCTCAGCCCTTTATGATATCCGTTCTGCCGGAATTAGTGCAAATATGCAGTTTGAAGTTTTGGAACGTTCTGCTCAACTCGGTTTAACAGGTTTAGGATCAACTTCAGAAGCTGTCGACTTGGTAACTTCATCATTGAACGCATTTAGCCTAAAAGGTGAAGAAGCAAGCCGGGTATATGACACAATTTTTAAAACCGTTAAATATGGTAAAACAACAATTTCAGGTATTGCTCAGGGTTTTGGTTCGGTAGCAGGTACGGTTGCTGCATCTAATATCAAATTGGACGATTATTTAGCGGCAGTTGCAGCATTAACAACAACAGGACAACCGGCAGCACAAGCTCATCACCAATTAAAAGCAGCAATTGCAGGTATGCTCAGAGAAACAGATGATTCCAAGAAAGTCTTTAATGCTCTTGGTGTTAAATCTTTTAAGGAATTAATCCAAAAATCAGGTGGTATGGTAAACGCATTTAAAGCCATAACTGATTGTGTTGGTGGAAACGAATCTGCAATTTTGAGCTTGTTCGGTTCAACTATGGCATACAACGCTGTTTTAGGTTTGACTACAAAACAAAATAAGACGTACGTTGAAACCTTAAATTCTATGAGATATGGAGTTTCCTTAATTGATGAAGGTTACCAAAAGCAATATAATACCGAGCACGCAATAATGCAAAGAATGAAAAATATGTCTCAAGTTATCGGTATTCAATTAGGTGAAGCTCTTGCTCCTGCGTTTGGGAAAATTTTAGACTTTGGACAATTATCTTTAAATTTGTTTGATAAAATGTCCCCTCAAATGAAAAGTTTTATTGCAATATCTATAGCTGGACTTGGTGGACTTGCGACAAGTTTTGGTATTGCGTGTCTTATGGGAAGTAAATTACTTCGTTTTTATGGGAATTTTCTTTCAAAAGCGAGAGAATTATCTCCTGTATTGGTTCAAAATTCAGCAAGAATATTAGAATCAATGGGTTTGAATACAACTGCTCATAATTTGACATTCGGTTATAAAATTAAGCAGAGTGGTGATAAATTAGGTCTAGCTTCAGCTTTCTCAATTAAAAATGGAGTATTTGCAGACATAAGAAGACTCGATAATAATTTAAGAGCAGGTATTGTAAATACTTTTAAAAATCTTCCAAGCAATATTGCAAAATCAACAATCGCACTAAAAGATTGGGCAGTAACTTCCATAAAAGCAATCCCAACAAATATTATGGCAGGATTGAACGGATTAAAAACAGCTTTTTTAGGTTTGCCAAGTATGATAACAAAAGCTATTGTTTCATTCAGAGCATTTTCAATAACCTTGCTAACATCTCCAATCGGTTGGATAGCATTAGCAATCGGAGCAGTTGCACTTGTAATTTATAAATATTGGAAACCAATTACAGCATTTTTTAAAGGTATGTGGCAAGGATTAAAGGAAGGTTTGCAACCTTTAATGCCTGTATTCAAACAATTAGGAGTTGCACTAAACCCTATATTACAACCTATTCAAAAATTATGGAATTGGTTTAAAAATCTGATAAAACCAGTTGATGATGTTGGTGGAGCTGCTGAAAATATGGGTGTAAAATTCGGTCGAGCATTAGCAAACGTAATAATTATAGTAACAAAATTTATTGCAAAAATTGTCGAATGTGGAATAAAAATCCCTGTTATGATTGCTCAAGGAATTTTATCAGGTGTGCACAAAGTAACAGAAGCAATTAAAAAAGTTACTCAAACTATTAGAGACCATTTGCCACATTCTCCTGCTAAAACTGGTCCGCTAAAAGATTTGCATAAAATTAAAATATCTGAAACTATTGCAACAGCAATAAAACCAAAACCAATTTCTTCTGCGATCAGCAATGCTTTAAATATTAATTCATACGGATTGAAGCCTAATTTGAGAGGTGGATTTTCAGGTGGTTCAACGGTAGTTAATTACAATCCAACAATAACTATAAATGGAGGAAGTAATAAATCCAGAGATGATTTTGCACAAATGTTGAAAGCCCATAAAGAAGAAATCATTTCAATAATCAGACGAGAAAACGAAAGACAATTGAGGTTAGCATATTAGATGTTTGCACAATTAGGAGACATACAATTTGAATTAATAACATATTTTAGTGGAATCAAAGAAAATTCCTCATATAACTATGCTCAACATGAAAGAATAAATAAAAAACCAATATTGCAGTTTTTAGGCGAGAACCTCAAAAATATTGACCTCAAGTTAAATTTCCATTCATCATTTTGTACTCCGAGTGATGAATTAGAAAAATTAAAAGATGTTGCAGAGCTTGGCACTCCTTTACAATTTATAAAAGGAAACGGAGAATATCTCGGAGTATTTGTGATTGAGAATATTGATTCTGCAACGGAACAAACAACAAACGAGGGAGATATTTTATACATTCAAGTTGAAATGAAATTGATTGAATATGACGGAAAAATCCCTGAGCAAAAAGAATCTGAAGGAGGTCTGAAAACCAAATGAGTGAATTCTACAGTTATGTAACCAAAGACAACGATAGGTGGGATTTAATTGCATATAAGTTTTACAATGATCCCACAAAATATGAAATTATTATCCAAGCCAATCCGGAAATTGCAATCACTCCAATTTTAGCATCAGGAGTAAAATTAAAAATTCCTGTAATAGAAGAAAAAGAAACTATTAATTTTACAACCCCACCATGGAAGAAATAATCTTCCGAAATGTACATTGAAAATTAAATAATTACTGAATGATTTGTTTGTAGTATGCTTTTTATATGGTTAGCAATCTAGATTTGGAAAAATACGATAAAACATATAGTGTTGAAAGGTTATCCTCATTTGCTTATTCAGAGAATGATTCAATTAACGACATTATAGATAATTACAGTAATAATATTCAAATCTCTTTGGCAATATACCCTGAATTGTGTACGTTAGAGATTATTCTAAGAAATGCTCTTGATAGCTTACTGAAAAATATTTTTTCTGAAAATTGGCTTGAAGAAGAAGTAAAAAATAATAAATTTTTAGATGAATATGACTACCAAACACTATTAAAAGCATACAATGATACAAAAAACGATTGCACTCGTGATTCAAAACCATTTACCGCAGGTAAAGTAGTTGCTAATCTTAATTTTGGATTTTGGACAAATCTTTGTGTGAAAAAGTATAATTCTACGATTTGGAATAGCCCTAGAAGATTTAAAAGCGTATTTGTTACTTACCCATATAACAATAAAGCAATAACTTATATAGCAAAAAAATTATACTGCATTCGAAGATTTAGAAATAGAATTTTTCATTATGAAAAAGTTTTTAAATATCCTGCTAGAACATTACATTTATATAATGATATTCTTGAAATGTTGTCTTATTTGCCACAAGATGAGTTGAATATTTTAAATAGAACATCCCTATTTTTAGATACATATAACAAGTTAATGAAAAAAGTTGGCAACAAAAAAACCTAGGCTTCTATGTATGCTAAGTACAGGGAGAAAATCCTAGGTTATTCATTAATCATTATTTACCATATAGACAATTTTGTCAATAGTTTGGAGTGCTAAAATTTATAAAAATTAATCATTTCAGTAATTATTTAATCTCAAAATAAGAAAGATTAAATAATGCTACAACCTACTTTTAAACTTGAATACAACAAAAAAGACATAACAAAAGATATTTCTAAATATGTTTTAAGTATTAATTATACTGATTTTGAACATGGACAAAGTGATGAAATCGAAATTGTTTTTGAAGATTCCGAAAAACTATGGCAAGGTGCTTGGATTCCTTCAAAAGGTGATTCACTTCGCTTGTATATCGGATATATTGGAGAAAAACTTTTAAATTGTGGTTTGTTTGAGATAGATGAAGTTGAATTTCAAACCCCACCTGATACTTTAACTGTAAAAGCGATAGCAACAGGAATTACAAAATCATTAAGGCAAAAGAATTCTGTTGCTTATGAAAATAAATCTTTAAAACAAATCGCTAATGAAATAGCGAAAAAGCATAATTTCATTCTTGTTGGTGAAATCGAAGATATTAGAGTTGAAAGAATAACCCAAAATCAAACTAGGGATTTGAAATTCTTAAAAACTCTAGCAGAACAATATGGTTATATCTTCAAAATTACAGATAACCAACTTGTGTTTTATAAAACTCAAAAATTAATTGATGCAAAGTCAGCTAAGATTATCAATAGAAGTGATTGTTCAAATATTAATTTTAGAGAAAAAACAAGCCATTATTACAAGGCTGTTACCGTAAGCTATCACAACCCTAAGACAGGAAAAACCATTACTGCTACGGCAAAAAATACAAAATGCATCAAAGGTGATACTTTAAAAATATCCCAAAGGGTTGAAAATAAACAACAAGCATTAGTTAAAGCAAAAGCCACACTGGCAAAAGGTAATCATACAATAGAAGGTTCTCTAAATATGATGGGAAATCCTTATCTGATTGCAGGACTCAATGTTGAAGTTAAAGATGTCGGCTATTTTTCAGGTAAATACCATATAACCCAAGCAACACATACTCTTGATAGAAGTAGTGGATATTCACTAAGTTTGGAGGTTAAGTCTTGCTAAAATTCGGAACTGTAACAAATATAAATCCATTAACTGCTAAAGCTAGGGTGGAATTTGCTGACGATAATATGACTTCTTATTGGTTGCCAATTCTCCAAAAGAAAACTTTGAAGGACAAATATTATTCTGTTGTAGATATTGGCGAACAAGTTGCTTGTTTAATGGATGAAAACTGTGAAGACGGTGTTATTTTAGGGGCAATTTATACGAGTTTAGATGAAGTTCCTGCGATTTCAAGTTCACAACATTTAGTTAAATTTGAAGATGGAAGTTTTGTTGAATACAACCGAGAAAATGAAATGCTGACTGTTGTTGCGAAAACCATCAACTTGATTGGAGACATTGTTCATACCGGAAAGTTAGAAAATACAGATGGAATTACTTCAACTTCAGATATTTCAGACAAAACATCTTCAATGCAAGCAATTAGAGATACTTACAATTCTCACACTCATACCGGAAACCAAGGAAGTCCGACTTCAAAACCAAAAGAGGTTATGTAATGACAACATTAAATGAAATAGCTTATGTAGATTGGCAATATAAACTTAACTCTATTGGTGAAGTGGCGCAAGGTGTTGAGGATATAAACCAATGTATCGCAATAATTTTATTAACTCAAAAAGGTTCAGACCCACTAAGACCAACTTTTGGCTCTGATATATATAAATATGTCGATTATCCTGTTAATTCAGCAAAAGCAAATATTATCAGAGAATCAGTTGATGCAATTGAAAAATGGGAAATCAGAATAAAAATTGATTCCGTAACTGTTGAAATTAATGCAACTCAAATAAAAGTTAAAATTCAATGGACACTTAAATCTTCAAATAATACAAAAAGTTCAACGGAGGTAACTTTATGACACAACTTCCTGAACCAAATTTTATAGACAGAAATCCTGAAACAATAACAAATGAATGGATAAAATTATACGAAGAAAAAAGTGGCAAAACTCTTCAACCTGCTCAAATTGAAAGATTGATGGTAGATGTCGGTGCTTATCGTGAAACTATTTTGAGAATGGCAATTCAAGAAACAGCAAAACAAAACTTATTGAGCTACGCTTCTTTGGATAATTTAGAACATATCGGAGAACCACTAGATGTTAGAAAACTTTTAGCAAGTTCTTCTGTTACTACTTTACAATTTTCGGTTGATTCGCCTCTAGATTTTAATTTCACAATTCAATCAGGAGTTGAAGTTGAAACAAAAGACGGATTGTTTGTTTTTCAAACCCACGAACCTGTAGTTTTAATCGCAGGTGAAACGTCTGTTACCATAAAAGCGACTTGTGAAACTTCTGGAATTGCCTCTAATAATTATAGTATCGGTAGCATAAATAATCTGATTACACCATTAAGCTATATTTCTAAAGTTGAAAACATAACAATAAGCGATGGCGGAGCAGACGATGAAGATGCAGATAGTTTAAGAGAAAGAATCAGGCAAGCTCCGGAAAAATTTTCTAATGCCGGAAGTCGTGGAGCATATCGTTATCATACATTATCTGCACATCAATCAATAACAGATGTTGCAATAAAATCTCCAACTCCAGGAGTTGTTAATATTTATCCTCTAACTTCTTTGGGAAATCCGACAAAGGAGGTTTTAGATATTGTTCAAGCATATTTATCAGATGATAAAATTCGACCTTTAACAGATTTGGTTCAAGTGTTATCTCCTGAAGAAAAAGTTTTTACAATCAAAGCTACTCTTTATCTATATAAAGATGCAGACCAAGAATCGGTTTTGAAAACAATTGAAGAAAAATTAAAAGAGTACAAAAAGACACTTTCAGAAAAACTTGGCAAAAATGTTATCAGAACTCAAATTATTGCAATTTTAAATAGCGTTTATGGAGTATTTAAAGTCGATTTAAATATGGAAACTGATATTGATATTAAAGAACATCAATGGGCAAATCTAAAAAGTTGGGAAATAAATATCGGAGGTTATGCAGATGAATAGTGAATTTTTAGAAGATGAAATAAAAGAAGATTCTACTCCTGAAAATATAAAAACAGCATTATTGAACCCTCAAAAAGTTACAGGCGTTTCAGGTAATCTCGCTCCAATAAACGATATTAACCTTAAAATTTTTGACGAAATCTGTGAAGAAAGATTTGGGAATTTAAACTTAGATGCAGTCTTGGTTTCAATAATAGATAATGTTCCCTCTGATGCTCTGCCACATTTAGCAGAACAATATCACATCACAGGTAATGAAGGTTGGTTGCAAGCCTTAAGCGAATCAGAAAAGCGAAACTTAATAAAATCAGCAATAAAAATGCACAGATACAAAGGTTCAAAATATGCGATTGAAGAAATATTTAATACCTTAAATATTGTAGGAAATGTCAAAGAATGGTTTAACTACGGTGGAAAACCATATTATTTCAAAGTTATCTTACAAATTTTTAATCGTTCAATCAATGAAGAAACCGAAACAAAATTAAGAGCTTTGATTGATGAATACAAAAATGAACGATCTTGGCTTGAACAAATTGAATTCTTTTTATCCTCACTCGGTAAAGAATATCTTTATTCGGCAACAATTCAAAAAGAAACAATAACAGTAAATTCAAAGGAGTCTTAAATGGCTGAAGAATTTTATTCCTTAGTTACAGATTATGGCGCACAAAAACAATTAAATTCTATAAAAAACGGAACACCTTTCGATGTCTTTGAAATCGCTCTTGGTGATGGTGGTGGAAATTATTATACTCCATCAACAAGCCAAACTGCTTTGAAACGTGAAGTTTGGAGGGGTGAAATCCAAGAATGCGAGTGGGATGGTAAAAGATTTTATTGTTTAACAACAGTTCCTGCTGATATTGGAGGATTTACCGTTAGAGAAGCCGGTATTTTTGATAACAACGGAAATTTACTTGTTATATCTAAATTCCCTGAAACAATAAAACAATCTCCTGATAGCGGAACTGTAAAAGAATTAACCATTAGAATTGAAATTCAATTATCTAATACAGAATTAGCAGAATTGATTATTAATCCTGATATCCAAACTGCGACAAAAGAAGAACTTGGGAAATTATCGGAAGAAATTAATACAAAATTTCAAGCTATCGCAGAAAAAGGACAACCAAACGGTTATGTTCCGATTAATGAAAATGGTTTAATCCCTTTGCAATTTATTCCTGAAATCAAAACAAAAAGCATATTAACTCCATTTTGTTTGAATTCTTGTAAGTTGGATTCAAAAGGAAATCCTGATTTATTAACTTATGATGTTGTGAAAGTTGTAAAATACACAGCAAGCTCACTTGGGGCATTTTATGTTTCACCTGATTTTGTTTTTGAAAAAGATGCTGTTGTTTATTCTGATAGCGAGTTAACACAAGTTGCAAATACTATTGTTGCCGTTGATACAGAAAATAAAAGTATTGCATTCGGTGAAATCGGAATATTGAGCGAATTAGATGATGGACATTATTCAGAAACAGTTGTTGGTGAATTTTATGTAAAAGAAACTTTAGCAGTTGGAGTTGAGTGTTTTTCTGACGCTGAATTCACTAATTCTATTGGTTTTGTAACTTATTTGAATTTAACAAAAATCTGCATTGGAGAACAAGAAACATACGAATTAAATGGTAATATTACAACTCATATCTATATTACGGCAAATGCTCCATTTACTTATACAACAGCAAATAGCACAACTCATAATGTAGAAAACAACTTGGTTTTAGATGTAATAAATTTGTGTCCTGAAACTGCTGATGAAACAAAAGATTTTAATTTGTTTGTGAATAACGATGAAGAAGATGTTTATTCTTTGGTTGCATTATCTAACACAATTTTTACTCAAATGTTAGAACCGACAGATTTTAGTGCTAATGATGTTTGGTTCAAGATTCTTGAACCGTTAGCAAGCTATATTTTCTTGTTGAATATTTGGCAAGAAACAAATCTTGTGCCTATTGGAGTTTTCACTCTTGAAGGTGGCGAGAAATAAAACAAAAAAGAGAGATTAAGGAGAAGAAATGACAAAATACTATTACAGTTACAACACAGAAGGGAATGCTTTTTTAGGTAAATATCCTGCATTAAAAAATCCAAGGCGACAAAGTGAATATTTATTACCATCGATGGCAACATTTGTTGAACCACCAAGAACAAAAGACAAAGAAATTGCTATTTGGAATGGAACATCTTGGGATATAGAGCCTGATTATAGAGGTGAAACTCAAATCAATATTGAAACAAAAGAAAGTTCAATTATTGATTATGTTGGTGAAATCAAGTCAGGTTTTCAAAAAGTTTCAGAAGAAATGGCTTTAGATATTTTAACCAATACTGAAAAATACAAAATCATTGATAAAAAATTTGTAGACATTTCAGATACGGAAGAATATACACAATACATGAAATTAAAAGAAATTGAAATTAGAAAATCTGAAATTACGCAGGAATTGTTGGAATTAGATTCAAAAAGAATCCGAGCGATTTGTGAACCATCGGTTAAAGATGAAACAACTGGCGAAACTTGGTTAGATTATTACAATTCAGAAGTTGAAAGATTAAGAACAGAATTAAAGAAATTGAATGAAACTTAATAAGATAAAAACCCCACAATTAAATCAAAACGGTTATCACAAGAACCTCTTAACAAAAGAAAGAATCGGAACACTTTTTATTTATCCGATAGATTTTACTCCTGATGACTGTTTATCTTGTGATGGATATTGTTTGCTGATTGAGGATTTTCAAGAACTATATTCAATTATTGGCACAAAATTCAATCAAGCAAATGATGAAGTCGGCACGTTCAGAGTTCCTGATTACAATGTTTCAAAAAGATTTTTGCAACCAAGTAGCAATGTCGGAATAAAAATAGAAGCAGGACTCCCTAATATTACTGGGAATTTTATTAGTCGAGGTTCTGGTGTTGGAGGGTGTTTTACCTCTACCTATAATTCTGCTGGTCAGGCATTTTGGAATAATGTAAATAATGATTCATATTATACAAAATTTTTTAATGCTGCGTTATCTAACCAAATTTTTGGCAACTCTGAATCTGTCCAACCACCATCTCAAACGGTACACATATGCATTAAGTATAAATAACAATGAAAATTTTAAATATTAAAACAAAAGATATAAACCAAAATGGTTATCATAAAAATATATTAACTCCTAGTAAAATAGGCTTTATATTTATTGCTCCAATAAAAATCACACCTGAAGATTGTTTAGCTTGTGATGGGTATGTTTTAAAAATTATGGATTACAAAAAATTATACTCAGTAATAGGTAAAAACTTTAACTCAGGAAATGAGGCAGAAGATGAATTCCGAATCCCTGATTACAATATTACTCAAAATTTTCTACAACCGGGGGGAGAAGTTGGGAAAAAGATTGAAGCAGGACTTCCAAATATTACAGGGGGTTGGAACAATGTCGGAGCAGAACCCGGCTATAACTATGCTTCAGGGGCTGTTTATGGAAACAATATCAATGGAACATTCTTTTATCATTCAAATGGAAGAGGTGGTGCAGTTGGAGGATTCTATCTAAATGCAATGCTCTCAAGTGCAGTATATGGGAAATCAAACACAGTTCAGCCACCATCACAAATTGTCCATGTATGTATCAAGTATAAGTAGGGAAAAATGGAAATAAAATCATTAAAAACAAATCCTTTAAATCAAAATAATTACAATAAAAACGCATTAACACCTGAGTTTGTAGGTTCATTAATAACTTATCCCATAAATTATGTTGATGAAAAATGTTTACCTTGCGATGGATATAAATTAAAAATTGCAGATTATTCTCAATTACACGCAGTTATTGGCAATAAATTTAATGACGGAACGGAATCTTCTGATGAATTCAGAATTCCTGATTACAATATTTCAAAAAGATTTTTACAACCCGGAACAGCATGTGGAACAAAAATTGAGGCAGGAATTCCCGATCACACACATACCGTAACAGCACTATATTGGGATGTAAATGGTATTGCAGAAGAAGGCAGGGGAAGTCCTGACTATGGACATCAAAAAGCATTAACAACAAGTAAGGCTTCTGCGAATAATTCCATTTATGGAAAGTCTAAAACAGTTCAACCACCATCGCAAGTGGTTCATATATGTATCAGATATAAATAGGAGAATAAAATGACATCACTAACTAAAATTTGTCTGCATTGGACAGGTGGAGCGAATAAGCCTTGCGAGCAAAATTTGGATTGTTATCACTTTCTTTTTGATAAAAGCGGAAAAGAGTACAAAGGCAAACACAAACCTGAAGATAACCTGAATTGTACTGATGGAATATATGCCAAACATTGTGGCGGTGGAAATACAGGTTGTATTGGGGTTTCTTGTTGCGGAATGTACGGATTTAATCTCCAAGCCAAGAAAACAAAATATCCGCTTACTCAAAAACAAGTGGAAGCTATGTGTGCAAAAGTTGCGAAATTGTGTACGGCATACGGAATTCTGGTAACAAATAAAACCGTTTTTACTCATTATGAATTCGGTCAAACTCACCCAAATACAACAAGTGCAACAAAGATTGATTTTACTTATCTTCCATATTTACCAAATCTCGCAAAAGAAAGAGTTGGTGATTATTTGAGGAATAAAATCCAATGGTACATATTACAACAGAAAAAACAGAAAGGACTTGATTAATGAACATTTTTTCTATTATTAAAAATTGGAAAGACTTCAGTGCAATTTGGTTGGTTGTTCAACCATTTATCTTGAAACTTATCCAAAAGAAAGTTCCAACTTCAATTACAAAATTATACGAAAATCTCGCAAAATACACTCAACCTGCGATTGATAGTTTGTTTAAATTAAAAGACAAAATCAAAAATACGCCAAACGAGCTTGACGACTATTGCTTTAATCAAGGTGTTTCAGCAATTGAAACTTTTGCAAATTACTTATTGGAAGTTGCAAAAGAATTGAGAGCATAAGGCATTTAAAATATTGAAAGTTTTTCTCTCCTCCTCTAAACCTTACGGTATCCCTGATTTAAAAATGGATGAGTTTCCTGTAAAGGAACTCATTCCTACAGGGTTAATTGTGTATGAATGATACAGAATAGTCCGAATGACTTCCAATTCGACCTGTTTTAATCGATGAATGTCAATGTAAAAAAATCAAAAGGAGGTCAAAATGACTATAATTACAGCTGAAGAAGCACTAAAAAGCAAAAAGAATTTTGAAGAATTTATCGCAGATTATGATTCCCCAATTATTACTTCAACATTAGCAAATTATTCAAACATCGGAGGTGAATTTGTTGTTAAAATTTGTGATTTGACTCAAAAGATTGAAACACTATCTTCAGCATTAGCAGATTCAATAATTCAGAATTTACAAAAACCTCCATTTATTGTTTGGATAGTTACTTCACCAAAAGATGAACTTCTTGAAGTCGTTAAAACATTAAACAAATTTAGTGTAAAAGGAACTAAAATCTTTGTTTTTAAAGCATATTTAAATGACGATAAAATGAATATTGAATGCGTTTTAAAACCAGAAAAAAATATCCGAACTAAACGAGAAGTTAATCTGAATGCTCCAGCTAAAGTTTTTCAAGAAAAATATTGGCAAAAATATTTTGAAATTTGTGATGAACTTCAAAGTGAAATGCAAGTCGAGCCAAAACCTCAGCATTTTCAGTATTTATCACTAGGAAAACGTGGAGTTCAAATAATGCAAACTGTAAATACTAGATTAAATTGTGTTGCAACTGAGATTTTTATCAATAACGATCAATCTATTTTCGAAAAATTATTTGAGCATAAAGCTGATATCGAAGAACAACTTGGATATTTAGAATGGCAGCCAATTGAAGGCAAAAAATCTTCAAGAATAAGAAAAACACTTGGAGTTGATATTTCAAAAGAAGAAAATCTTGAACAAGCTATTGAACTTCAAATCAAGACAGCAAAAGAATTCAAGGAAGTATTTTCACAATATTTGATATAAGAGGTAAAAAAATGGAAATTATAAAACAATTAAAAAAGCAATATCCATCAGGCACAAGGGTTAAATTAATTGAAATGAATGATGTTTCAGCACCACCGATTGGAACATTAGGAACTGTAAATTATGTTGATGATATCGGTACGATTCATGTTAAGTGGGATAGCGGTTCAATGCTTGGAGTAGCTTATCCCGAAGATAAAATAATTAAAATATAAGGAGATATACTTATGCCAGTAACAAAAACGACAAAGAAAACAAACGAAAAGGTTATTGAAGATATAACTTACTCTTCAAGTCATCAATCAATTTCAAGACGAGTAATCTATGAGTATAAGAATTTAAAAATTAAACTCGAATTACAATCTGATGGGTACAAAAGGCAATGTTATGCGCGAGCTTCTGCACTTGACGGTTTAGAATGGAAATTGATTTATTTTATACCACATTCCGAAATGAAAACTCCAGAAGGACTTTGTTATTGTGTGCCATACAGAGATGAAAAAGCTCCAAACGCAAAACGTGAATTTGATAAAGACATTGAACGCTTGAAAAAATACATAGCAGAAATACTTTAATGTGTCTGAATGATACGAAATAGGTGCAATAGACTTGAATAGTCGTTGCACCTATTCGATTAATGTGTATGTAAAACAAAACAACGAAAGGACAAAACGATGGGCATTTATTTAGAAGAAAAAGAAGAACGTAATTACCAAAAATTTATTACTGAATTAGAAAAAATTTCTAAAAAGTATGGAATCGCTTTTGAATCAGTTGGAGGATTTGCATTTAGCGATGAAAACGGATTTAAAAGTATCAAATACTCAAGAGATTCGTCAAGCGGGGATTTATTAGTAAAAGAATTAACATTCTCAGATGGTACAAAAGCAAACAGATAAGGGGCTAACAAAAATGAAAACAATAGATAAAATTGAAAAAGTTAAAAATATGAATGTATTACTTGAAGATGTCGGAATTAACAGAACATTTTATTGGGCATACATTAGAACCCAAGAAACAACAAACGAAAATTTAGATTTTGAAGATGTTATATGGGAAAACGATGTTGAAGGCATAATCAAAAATTGCAAAGAGTTTGGTTTGAAAGAAATTACTATATCATCTAGGTTTGCAAGTTTGATTGATATATTAGCTGAATTTGAAAAACAAGGAGCAAAACTAGCAGGATTAACTCAAGTAACAAGTAGATTCTATGCTTGTGGAACTAATAACTACGAACTTATAAATGCCGTTAAAATCGAAATTTAGAATGTGTCCGAATGATACGAAACAGGTGCAATAGACTTGAATAGTCGTTGCATCTATTCGATTAATGTCAATGTAAATAAACAGAAAGGACAAAATTATGACATTAGAAAATTTAAAAGATTTTGACAGAACATTATTTGGAACAAAGGTTTTAAATCTAGAAACCAAAAAGTTGGGAATTGTACTTTACACTTGGACAAATGTTTATGCTGATGGCAATATCCCATTTGCAACCTGTGTTGATGAAAACGGCAAAAAATATAATATAAAAATGGATTCAATAACAGCTATTGAAAATTAGATAACAATGAAATTCAATAAGGAGGTAAATATGGCAGAAAAAATATTGTTTCAAAAAGATAAATATATAGTCGGTATTACTGAAGAAGGGAATTTATATGAGACTTATGGCTATACTAATTGTAAAAATATTCTTGGAGCAGCAGCTTTGTATATAAAAGAATTGCAAGCAGAAATTGAACGATTAAAAAATTTAAAATAAACTGATTTTTGTATTATGTATGATTGTACATAATACTTTTTATTTCCTCATAGATATCATCGTAACTATGTTCTAACCTAAAAATCTGTTCTGCTAAATGGTAATGCATCAAATTGTACATACTGTTATGATAAATTCTTCTAGTCAATTTTAAATAAACCTTTTTAAATTCAGTAACATTATTCTTGGATATTGGTTTTAAAGGAGATAGATTTTGTAAATTTTTAGCTGATACAAATACTTTATTGTTGTAATAATACATATAAACTAATTTTCCTAAAAATGTCCTTTCTTTTGCTATTTGTGGGCTATTATTAAATAATTCTACTAACTCCTTTAATTGTTTTTCATAAATTAATTTCCGAAAATAAGAATTAAACTTATTAACAATATTAATACCAATTTCTGTTATCCATATTGTTTTCTCCGTAGGCACTTCAGCACAAAAACATTTTAAAAGTAATTCAATTTCTTTTTGTTCTCTGAATTCAAAGAATAATGGTAATGTCGGTTTCGTTTGAATTTCTTTATAAAAATAAACCAAATCTTCTCTAACAGTTAAACTCCCTTCTTTTACAAGTTCGTTTAAAATTTCTCTTGCTTCGGCTTCTGTTATCATAAGAATCGGTGCGATTTCAGATGCTGTAACTTTATTCAACCTTTTGCATAATTTTAGAATTTTATTCTTCATTAATCACTCCTTTTATTATTTCTTCGGATATTTCAGACAATTTATTAGTATTTGCTAGTTGTTCGGCTTTAGTGATAACTTTTACTATCTGCCTAAATTGTAAATTCCTGTTTGTTATATATCTTATTGCGTTATCGCTAAATTTTACTTCCGATAAGGTTTCAATAATTTCTTTAAAATCCTCCTTTGATAATTTTTCAAATTTCAATTTTGCAAAAATTCTATCGTTAATATGTCCGTATTTTTGTAGCTTTTTATCTGCTAATTCCATTCCAACCAATAAAACAGGGATACTCAACTTATCGTGAATATCCCTTAGTGTTTCTATTGTATGTTTATTTGAAAACAGATAGTCAATCTCATCAACAACAAGGATTTTAGGATTGTATTTTAATTTTTCTTCAATCTGTTCAAATAATCTTTGCGAAGTATAGCAAGGAACTTCGTCTAATTCTTTCACAATTTCACTTAAAAGCCATCTTGGTGAAATATTGTGATTGCATCTAACATAAATTGCATCGTTATTTGTAACCCACCACATTATTGTTTGAGATTTACCTAATCCGAATGCTCCATAAACTAATGCCATTTTTGAAATATTTGAAGGTGCTTTTTGAAGATTATCCATCAAGGATATAAATCTTTTTACATTTCTTGTTTTAATCAAACTATTTTTCATAAATAATTTTAAATTCCTCCGATCTTATGTATTCACTTAACCATTGCCTATCTTCTATACCAATACAACCATTTTTCATATGCCACTCGTATCGTTCATAATTATCTTTGAAAATTGGTCGTTTACGGTTTTGAACATAGTTTTCGGGCTCTTTCACTTTTTCTTTCTTAATTTCCGATTTTTCAATTACGGGAATTTCTTCAGCATTAATTTCTGCCTCAATGAGTTTTGATTTAATTAAATCAATATCCTCAAGTGAAAAATGCTGTTTAACAGCTTTTAATGTTTTATTCTGCAATTGTTTTTGTTTTCTAATCTTTTGCTTGTAATCTTCTATATCCTTAATTTCACCCATCAAATGAGCAAGTGGATGCGTAGCTGTTACTCTATCAGCTCTACATAAAAATTCACCTTTAATAGAATAAATTTTGATATATGAAAGATCGTTTAAATTGTATTTAATAATACATTTTTCTCTAATTCCATAAAGAGCATCATTAAAGTAATCTGCTTTTAAAAATCTGATTCCATTCCTGCCGATATGTTTTACAACAGCATCCATCATTAAATCATCAAGTTGTGATTCATTAATATTTTGTCTTTGAATACTATCCAACATTTGCTGAATAGTTTTTGTTCTATCATTAGGACAGGGTTGGGAATGCTTAAACTTCAGCCATTCTCTAACTAAGATTAATGCTTGCTCAATAGTTGGCACAAAATTTGCTTTTTGCTCGTGAATTTGTTTGTGCAATTTTTCATTTCTGTTCATATAGGCAGGTTTATTATCAATGCTTGTTCCAATGTAGCTTGGCATAAGTTTTTCAAAACTTTCTTGAAAATCTAAGAAAAATCTCTCAATTACCTTTGCTCTTGCATTATATGGGGTTGCATAAACAGGTTTAATTCCTAATTTTTCATAAATTCCTGTAAATCCTAGTTCCTCAAATTTAGAATCTCCATTGAAGAATTTTGATTTAAATGCTCGACCATTATCTTGATAAACATACTCAGGAATTTTATCCATTGTTAAAATTGCATTTCTCAAGGCTGATGCTATATTTTGTGTATTTTCTTCGAGCATAATATCGTAGCCGACAAGTCCACCTGATTTCCAATCCAAAAATCCAATAAGTGTCGCTCTTGATGGTTTTCCTGTAAATGGATTAATAACTTGAAAGTTTAAAGTATGCCCATCGGCTACTAATACTTGCCCAACTTCGAGCAGACTTGTATCTCTCACGATATATGGTTCAACTTTATCTTTTAGAGCTTTCATTCCATCACGAGCAAGTGTCCATTTATCTAAGTTATTTGTTTTATACCATTTTGCATATCTTCTAAAAGTAACTTCTGTTGGAATATTTTCGGCATTTCTTTCTTTCAAAATATATTGAGTCAATGTTATTGCTCGACCGATAGAAAATTTATTTGGTGATAAAAGTATATTTAAAAATATTTTAATTTCATTTTCGCTAAGACTTGTTCTATAACAACCGTTTGCTGTGTAGTTGTAATTGCCAATCAAAACAGTCCAGTCGTTTTTATCTTCTAATAAGGCTTTCCAACGATACAAAGCACCAATGCTGATTTTACCCAAAACATTAAATATTTTAGAATACAATAAACCTGTATTATATGTCGTTAAAAATTCGCTATCGGCAATTTTTTTAGAAATACCTTTTTGTTTTTCTTCTAACCTATAATTATTCCAAATTCTAACCAAATCATACTTTGCAAGAGCCATTTCTCTTTGTTTAAACGAAATAATTTGTTCTTTTTTAGTTTGAAAATTATGTAATTCAACGATATTATTTGTCGTTGCAAGAGTATCATAATATTCGTGGATATATTTTAGTTGCAAGTCTTCTTCAATACTCGACAATCTTATTTTATACAACTTTCCACCCTTACCTTTTTCAATTCTTGTTTCATATTTTGAATTCTTGCTATTAAAAAATAATCGGATTGCTCTTTTGGAAACTCCTTTTAGTTTGGCTAAAATATCCACATCAATCCAAGTTTCAGCGGTATTAAATTTTTCAAGTAGGTTTTTCATACTTCCATCAATCACTCCAAAGTTATCAAATTGGAAGTCTGTTTGCGGGAAGTGTATCAGAACAACACATTTGAAATAAAATGTAAATCAAATAAGAGAATAACAACTAAAAATTTTTTAACCATTACATTTATGATTACATTTTTATATTACATAAATAAAAAATTATTATTAAAATGTAATGGTTATGTTGTGAGTAGTCTAAATTAGATAATTGTTATTAAAAACGGTTATTAAATAGAACTTAAAAGGGTTTTAAACTATTTTTAAATTGTTTTATGACTATTACATTTTTATCCGACCATTACATTTTTTGAGATTGCATTTTTACTTCCCCTAAAATTTTATAAACGTCAAATCAGTTGTTTTAAATGGGTTTCCGACTACTGGGAAATTTTTAACTATTACATACTAAAATGTAATGGTTTTTATCCATTTTTATCCTTTGAAATATTCAAAAAACAAGCGAGTTTGAGGCTAAAATGCAGATTATTAAAAGGAAAAAGGATAATTCTAAGGATAAGAAAAGGATAAATCGGATATTTTCTATATTACATTTTTTTAGACATGGAAGCGGCAACAAACCCCAACAAAACTAACACTTTCCCTAATAGCTTACCTTTACATATTTATAAATCTATCCTTCTCTTTATACAAATCTTGATTACAATATCCTTATGAAATTAACTTTAGAATTAACAAAAAATTACCAAGATATAGAGCAACTTTATAGACTTATGTGTTTCAATGTTTTTGCACATAATAGAGAGGATCATTCAAAGAATTTTTCTTATATTTATAATGAGGCAAAAAAAGAGTGGCACTTATCACCAGCTTATGATTTAACTTACAGTTCGTCTTTTAATGGCGAACATGCTACAACAATTGATGGAGAAGGTAAAAATCCAAATTTAGATAATATTTTGTCGGTTGCTAAAAATATAGGTTTAAAAGAAAAATTGGCAAAAGATATTGCGTCTGAAATTAAAAATCAGTGTACTGGTTTGCAAAAATATAGACAATAAGCTCTCTTTAATTTAAACTTGTTCCATGTTGCAAAAATCTTTGTAAATACACCATTTGCAGGCGTTTTTGTCGTAAGTCGGAGCAAATTCATAGTCTCTGATTTTCTGGATTGCAGATTTAAATTTCTCTTCTATTTCAAGGCAATTTTCTTCGCTGAGTTCCAAAGTTAGGTTATTTGTGAAGTCCTCCGGATAGATAAATGTTGTATTTTTAACTTTTTCATTTGTTGCTTTTTCAAAATAGTATTTATATAAACCGATTTGATTGTAATAATCCTCATGATCTCCATTTGGACAAATTATTTTTTCCGATTTTGCAGAACCTGTTTTGTAGTCATATATTGTATAAGATCCGTCATCGTTTTTGTCGATTCGGTCAATTATTCCCTTGAATTTAACTCCATCAAGTTCAAGAGTTATTTTTTCTTCTGCTTTAAATAAGTTTGAAATAGGAGTTGCACAAAGTTGCGGGTAATATTCTTGTAATGCTTTTTCACCTCTTTCAATGTGAATTTTTCTTTGTTCAATTGTGGACATTGGTAATGTTTGTAATTCTTTTTTAAATTGGTTAATAAAAACTTCACTAGATGGATATTTACCATTTTCAATCGCAAATTTAACTGCAAATTCACAGGCTTTGTGTATAGCTGAACCATAGCTCATAGAATCAGGATTCCCGTCTTTTGCTCCTAATTCTAAAATATAATTGTATAAATATTGTCTTGGGCATTTTAGGTAGGTATTGATAGAAGTGGGAGAGAAATATTTCCCATTTAATTTTTTATCAACGATTTCGCAGAAATCTTTTTGATAATCATAGCTCCTTTTTAGAAGTGATTTTGTTCGTTCTTTCCAATATGAATCTATATCGTATGTAAACGGTTCTTTTTCTTGTTCAAGATTTCCTTCAATATTTAAAACAAATGATGTTGGTGTTTTAATTTTTCCCTCAACCGATTTAGGACAAGACAAACGTAGCGTATGTTTTGCTCTTGTTATTCCTACATACATAAGTTTGATTTTATCGGATATTTTAAGTTCTTTTAGCTCTTCTTCTGTTTTATATTCAGATGGTGACAGAGGAATAATAGGTTTCATTGAACTTCTATCACTCTCCCATTTCTCACGAAGTAAGTTTGGCATATAAACATATTCAAATTCCCGACCTTTTGCGGAGTGATAAGTTGATAATTGTATTGCATTTAATGTTAGGGGTGCTTTGTCTGTTTTAATCTCAATTTCATCATTTATACACATATCAATATATTCAATAAAATCTTCAAGACTGATTCTTTTATAAGTGCTTGAAAAATCAACAGATTCATCTGTTATTTTTTTTAAGCCTGCAATATTTTCGACTTTATTTATTTCAGAATTTAGATAATAATTAAAAATTCCGGTTTTTGCCCCGACTTCTAAAATAGTATTTTTTAAAGTCTCATTTGTTTTATAACGTGATAGATATTCAAAAGTTTGTATAAATTTTTCAATTTTAGCTTTGTCGATGTATTCGTCTGGGTTGATTGCCTTGACGGCATCAACAAAAGATAGATATTTAGATTTTTGTTCATAAATTTGTTCAAAATCTTTTGGGTGAATATTAAAGGGTTCAGATAGTACGAGTTTGAAAAACTTATCACTGTGTAGTTCAGGATTTGTCAACAGTTGCAAATAATAATATAAAACTGTTGATGATTTTATTTCAAAGATACTTTTACCCTCTTTGAGTTCAGATGGGATATTTCGTTCTTTTAAAAGTTCTGAAAAAGTGGTTAATTCTCCATTTGTTTTTGCTAAAATTGCAATTTCAGATAGCTTTTTGTTTCCATTTTCATCTTTGGGACAGTTTTCAGAATTTATCAAAGTATCAATTTCATCTACGATTTCTTGGTATTCTTGTAAAATGTCTGCATATTTGTAAAACCTTACTTGTTTGTCTTTTGAGATTATATCGGTGTTTTTTGCAACTAGTTTTTTAGTAATATTGAATTTTGCAAAATTTGAATTTGTTTCTAATCTTTTTAAGTCTTGTTCAACAATTTTTCTTGCAGTATCAAGAATACTTTGAGTTGAGCGCATATTTTCTGTTAGGCATATAACACGAGTGTCTGGAAATTTTATCAAGAATTTTTCAATTGTATCAAGTTTTGCTCCCTGAAATGTGAAAATAATCTGGTCGTCATCTCCAACAACAAAAACATTTTGGCTGTCTAGTGATTCTGTCAGATTGAATACAATTTCATTTTGGTTTTTGTTTGTGTCTTGATATTCATCAACAAGAATATATTCATAATTATTTGCAATTTTTGATAAGAATGCAGATTCTGTTTCAAACTTTTCCAAAACGAAATTAATCATGTCATTAAAATCTACATAATGTTGTTCTTCCATTTTAGAAGTATAAAGCTCGTAAAATTTCCACAATTCTTTTGCTTTGGCAATTTTCTTTTCTGACGTTTCGATTGCTGTTAGAAGTTTTTTTGTTATCTTTTGTCCTTTTTCAGTTTTTTCTTTTAATTCGTTTTTTAGAGTATTAAGTTCTGGAATCCAATCTTGATTGTTTTCTAAATTGTAAAAATATTTATCTTTATCTAATCGGTTAGACTTTATTTCATTTATTCCGTTTTTAATTTCTGTAATAAAATAATATGGGTCATTTCGTTTTGTTCTGTATACGTTTGATTGAATTTCATCAATACATTCTTTTAACAACTGGTTTGACATTGCAGATGTTATAACTTTGAAATTATTTGGGAGTTCAAAATCTGCTAGATTTTCTGAAATTATTTCATTACAAAAACCATGATATGTGTAAATATTTACTCCAAAATCTGCCCTATTTAATTCCTTTTCTAAACGTGTTCTCATTTCGTTTGTAGCTGCATCAGAAAATGTTAAACAAAGAATTTTTTCAGGGTTAATTTTTCGTTCAATCATTGATTTAATTCTTTGAATGATTGTATAAGTTTTACCTGTCCCCGGACCTGCTAAAACTAAATATTTACCCTCAATATTATCAATACATTCTTGTTGTTTTTCATTTGGTTTAAATTTTGTTGCAGTATTCATATAAAACTCCTTTATTTTAAAATACATAAAAATCAATGAGATTTCCAGTATAAATTTTAGAAGTTTTTTAAGAAGAGTGTGGAACTTTTTAAAGCTCCACACTACATTTATTAGAGGGACTATTTGTCCAATATTTCTTTTAAGTCTTTTTCTGGAGTGGTTGTTGGCTGAATTTTAAATTTTTCAATTAGAAAATTTAAGATATTTGGTGAAATGAATGCAGGAAGTGTTGGACCAAGTTTTATATTGTGAATATCAAGAGATAATAGGGTTAATAATATACAAACTGCTTTTTGTTCATACCACGATAATACAAATGATAGTGGTAATTCGTTGACAGAACAATTAAAGTTTTTCGCAAGTTCCATTGCTACTCTAATTGCAGAATATGCATCGTTGCATTGTCCCATATCAATGATTCTTGGAATTCTGTCAATGTCGCCTAAATCAAGGTCATTAAATCGATATTTGCCACAAGCGAGAGTTAAGATTATACTATCTTTTGGTGCTTTTTTGACAAATTCTGTATAATAATTTCTCCCGGGTCTTGCTCCGTCACAACCTCCAACAAGAAAAATATGATTTATTTTTTTGTTTTTAATTGCCTCAATTGTTTTATCCGCAATTGATAAAACTGTGCTATGACCAAATCCGACAGTTAAAATATCTCCGCCATTAATACCTGTCATTTTTTTATCTTCTTTATATCCGCCAAGTTCAAGTGCTTTTTCAATAATCACAGAAAAGTCTTTTTTGTCACAAATATGAATGCATTCCGGATATTCAACAACTGATGTTGTGAAAACTCTATCTTTGTAACTATCTTTTGGAGGCATAATACAGTTTGTTGTGAATAAAATTGGGGCAGGAACACTGGAGAACTCCTTTTGTTGATTTTGCCAAGCTGTGCCAAAATTTCCTTTAAGGTGCGGATATTTTTTTAACTCAGGATACGCATGACTAGGAAGCATTTCTCCGTGGGTGTAGATATTTATTCCTTTATCTTTTGTTTGTTCTAATAAAAGTTGTAAATCTTTTAAATCGTGTCCTGAAACAATAATAAATGGTCCTTTTTCAATATTTGTTGTAACTTTGGTTGGCTCAGGATTCCCAAAAGTTTCAGTGTTCGCTTTGTCTAAAAGTTCCATACATTTTAGGTTTATTCTTCCTGTTTTTAGAACAAGTTTGCTTAATCCCTCTTGAGATGATTCTTTTGAAATTGTTCTTAATGCTTCATAGAAAAAGTTGTTAACTTCCTCATTTTTATATCCTAAAATTCGCGCATGATAAGCATAAGCAGCCATTCCTTTTAGGCCAAAAAGAATTAAAGATTTTAAACTCCTTAAATCTTCTGAACAATTCCAAACATCATTGATATCAAATTTGAAATTACAAGAAATTCTATTTTTAATTTTATCTGTTAAATTTTTAATTGATGTGTCGTCAAAATTTACGTTTGTTATTGTTGTAAATAACCCATCAATAATTAGTTTTGTGTTTTCGTCATTAATTTCTTCGCAGTTTGCAAGTTCAATTACAGAGCTAGTTAATTCATCTTGCAAATTTGCAGTATCAGGTTCTTTCCCGCAAACACCTTTTTTAGTGCAAGCCTTATGAAATGCGGTTTGTTCGCATTGAAAACAAAACATACTCATATTTTTTACTCCTTATTTTTATTTTTCCAAAGATATTTTTTAATAGATGTAAAAAATACGTTATTGTACAATTAGCTAATTTTATTAGTGTACATTATGTTTTCCGTGTTCTTTATGGAATGTACTCCATTTAAAACTCGGGTAAGTTTCTTTCATTTGTTCCCACGCAACATGAATATCAAAGTCTTTCATTTCTTCTTTTCGTTCTTTTTCCCAACCTTTGATAAAATCTATACAGGCATGGTCAATATAATGAAGTTTTTCAGCACATAAAGTTATATTTTTATCTTTTGGTAAATGTTCTAAAGCATCAATTAGTGTCGGTAATTGTAAAAATGTAATATTTCCGTGAATTTTTGCGATTATTCGATTTTCTTCTTCAATAGTTTGCGTATCAATATCAACTTTTAACACTTTATACGCACTTTTAATAAATGCACAAGCAAAACCAATTAAAATTCCTTCAAAAAGATTTGTAAATAATATTGATACTAGTGTAATTACATAAATTGCAAATTCACCTTTACTTAATTTGTAGATGTATCTTGCAGCTTTGATATCAATAAGTTTATATCCTGTGTAAACAAGAATTGCTGCTAACGCACAAATTGGAATGTATTTTAATACCCAAGGTAGCAATGATACAAATAACAGTAGCCAAACACCGTGCAAAATTGCTGATAATCTTGTTTGAGCATCAGCATTAATATTTGCGGCACTTCTGACAATTACACCGGTGATTGGCAAACCTCCGATAAGTCCTGATAAAGAGTTCCCAAGTCCTTGTGCAATGATTTCTTTATCATAATTTGTTTTTGATCGGTCGCACATTTTGTCAATCGCAGCGGACGTCAAAAGAGTTTCGGCACTTGCGATGAATGTTATAACTAATGCATTTATTATTACACTTATATTCAAAATATTTTGAAAAGCAGATGGTTTTATAAACGTTACTCCGCTCCAAAAATTTGAATCAATTTGAATATAGTTGATGTCAAAATGGCATAAATTTGCAACAAGGGATGAGATAATAATTCCGACCAGTGCTGCAGGTACAATTTGAACTTTTTTCGGCATATACGTGTTCCAGCCTAAAATAATTGCAATTGTCAAAAGCCCAATCATACAGGCATGATGGTGTGGAGAACCATCAAAAGGTAAAACTGAATTATAAATTACCCGAAATAAGTCTGTGATATTTGCAATGAAATTATTTTTCGGGGTGTTATCGAGCATTATGTGAAATTGGGATAAGAAAATTGAAATCCCGATTCCGGCAAGCATACCTTGAATAATTGCCGGTGAGATTGCTCTAAACCATTTGCCAAAAGATAAAAGCCCAAATATAATTTGTAAAATTCCAACTAAAAATATAATTAAAAATAGTTGTTCAATTCCCATTTTTTGAATTATTTCGACAATAATCAATATTAAACCTGCTGCAGGTCCGGAAACTTGTAACGAGTTTCCAGAAAACATTCCAACAACAATACCGCCGATTATACCAGAAATTATACCGCTATAAATTGGTAAACCACAAGCTATTGAAATTCCTATTGCAAGTGGTAATGCAACCAAGAATACTATTATTGAGGCTAAAAAATCTTTTTTAATTATATCTAACATTCGTTCTTTTCCTTTTTACACAAAATCATTTTATCATTTAAGTGTAAAAAATACAATTAAGAACTGTAAAAGTGTTAGTAAGGAAGTTTTATTTTAATCTGTTCATTTTCGTTGAAATCAGACGGACGAGATTTTTTCTCACTATTCCCAAGCATTACAACAGCATCAACTTTTGCCATTGTTTTTTGTGTGTTTGCAGGAAATACCGTTATGTCTTGATATTCATAACTTTTTATGAGTTTTCTGATTCTTTCTTTGTCCATTGGAGACAATTGCATTGAACGAATGGTTATGTTTGAAATTCTGCCATATTTATCAACATTGAATGAATAATAAAACCAAGAGCCGAGTTCATAATCATCAAGAGAATGAATATACATGCTATCATCAATAATCTGATTTATGAAATTACTCTTCCACGTATTCCAATCAATATTTTTTACTATATATCTGTTCCTTTGTACGGGTTGAAAATCTTTTTTAATTGGCTTTGGTGTATAGTGTGTATTGTTTAAACCGTTTTCAATATCACGCATTTTGTTTTTTTGATTTTCGTAATCCGCAAGTTGTTTATTTAACTTTGAATTTTGATTTTTAAAATCATTTGTAGTGTATTTTATTGAGTTGTTAGAAAATCTGTTACCTGTGTTTGAAAAATCGGTATTTTGAGTTGTTGAATTTTGGTTTTGAAATTTAATGTTGTTTGCATCTAAATTTATATTTTTGTTGGTCGCAGAAACATCTGTGTTTGATAATTTCGATTGGTTTACCTTAATATCAACATTCTCATTTTTAATATCTGTGTTATCATTTTTTAGTGTAAAATTTTGGTTTGTAAATTGAATTTTCTTCCTTTGGGAAGAGTCATCTATAGTTAGTACACAAATTGTCACTAATATAAAAATAGCTATTCCAGATGTAATGAACCACTTTTGCATTTTCTATTTAATCCAACATTGATAATAATTCATTATAGTTATTGATTTTGAACATCGTAGAGCTCAAAAGATGTGTTTCTGCGATAAGTAAAGCTGTTGGTACGAGTGCTGTTACAAAACTCAAAAACATACCTTGAATATCTCCACCTATTTCAGTGATGAAATAAGATACGTTCATTGTGAATTCAATAAGGATAATGAAACAAGCAATAGACATTACAACATTTTTTTCTCTTGAAAGATTTCTCATTGAATCAATACCAAGAACGGTTACACCGTGGCTGTTGTAATCATGAAATCCGTCAAATTTAATGATTTCAGAACCTTTAATTTGTTTTGAGATTGTAAAGGCTCTAACAAAAGAGAAAAATGCGAAAATAATCAAAAATGTTGCTAGAACCAAGAATATCGGGCTAAATCTTAAACCGGAAATTCTTACCCAATTAGCTGCTTCCGGGAAACAACTTGCTAATGTGTTAGAAACACCATAAGCTAGAAATGGAGCTGTTAAAATTCCGATAAAAGTTTCAACAATCATTTTTAATTGGTTATTAACTAAGTTATTTTTGATACTATTTATTCTGTTTTCGCTTAATTTATTAACAAAAGTATTGATTAGATTTCTGTAGTTTTTCATTACGGATTCAAAATCTTCTCTGTATTCATAATTTGTTAATTGGTGTTGATAATTTTTAATTTGGAATTTGAAATATCCGCAAGCTGTTGCAACTGCTGTTAAAGCACCTACAAATAGAAGTGAAATAAAAAATGATGCAGCTAAAAATCCCGGAATTGTTTTGTAATAAAATAAATTGATTACATAAATTATGAACATAAAAATTATGCCGGTAAAAATTATCAATTTTTGTGCAATATCAGAATCTCCAAGTCTTTTAGTTTGGTTGAAGTCTAGTAATGCATAAACTCCTTGTTTCAAAATCATGGATATTGCAATAACAATTGCCGATATGCAGATTAAAAATCCAACATTTGTTGTTAGATTTAATACAGCAGATGAGTTATCAACTTTTAAGCCAAGTAAAAAGTTTGTAACTCCAAAAGCACTTACAATTGATAGAATTACCATAGCAATGTGCAAAACTACCGATGTGATATTTGCAGATCGGATTAAATTTTTCAGTTCTACAAGTTTATAGCCAATTTCTTTTATGATGGCAATCCTGTTCGTTTCAACCGGACTATTGAAAACATCTTCCTTTATATTGTTTGAAGTAGTTTGTACCGTTTGAGCTGTTTTTGTACGTGTAGTTGCCCTTGTTGATTTTTGAGAACTTGTCTTTGGTAGTTCAATTGAAACTTCAATATTGTCATGAAGGGTAGGAGAACTAAGTGAAAAATTCTGTGGAACAAGGACTTTAGAAAAAGATTTATTGTTTAACAAAATTTCTTTATCATTGTTTGAATTAACCAAAACGTAGTTGTTATATTTTTGAGTATAAATAAGTTTTAAAGTTGTTTCTTCTTTTAATTCTTCAATAAAAAAATTACAACTATCGTTATTTCCGATAACGATAGTGTTTTGGTTTTCAAATTCTTGAATTTTATCTAAGTATTTTATAATAATTTTCATATAAAGCTCTACTCCATTGTCTTATTACCTTCCAATAGCATTTAAAAATCTCCTAAGTGCCTTGTTGGAAGTCATTTCAGTTCCGATTATCAAATGATTTTCTCCCAAAACAGGAGTTAATTTTTCTTTTACCATATCAAGTTTTTCAGGTTCTGCATATAAGAACATCATCGAAAAATTTCCGATTTGATTTTTAACTTGTGCAACTTCATCAGGGAAAGTGTTCCAGTTGATTTGTTTTGAAGAAGCACCTTCATTTTCCAAATCTCCAATTACGACAACGGCAGGAACATATCCGTCTTTTTTCATGTTTATTGCGTGGTTAAATGCTTTTTTTAATGATAAACCATAAGCCGTTCCGTATTCTTTAGAATTAATTTGAGTGAATTTTTCCATTGATTTCCGAACTTCTGCACTTGATTGTGGAGAGCCTTCATAAATCAAATATGAATCTTCTGACACTCGAAGAATTTTGATATTGTCTTCTGGGTCAAGCATTGAGCAAAGTTGCCTAATTATCATTTTCTGTTTTGGTAATCGTTTTTGGTTTGATGCTGATGAATCAACTACAAAAATTACTGCAGCTTTGTGAAAATCATCAACTTTTAATTTTGATAATCCCAAAATTGACAAGCCTAACAGTACAAAGCAAATTGCTGAAAATATAATTATTTTAAATGTATTATTCATACTTAATAAAATACCATAAAATTTAAAAAATCGAAATCATGTAAATGTATGAATGATTATTATAGCCAAGGGTTAATCAGGAATTTTATAGCACGTCCTTGGATATGTTCATTCATTGCATATTCAACTTTGTCAAGTGGTAACGTATCTGTGATTAATTTTTCTACTTCCATATCCCCTGATGCAATGTAGTCTAATGCCATTCTAAAATACTTTGGCGTATGGTGGAAAACACTCATCATTTTGATATCTCCATAGTGCATTTTTGTTGTGTCAAAGGTTACTTTAGAACCCGATTTGCAACCTCCAAAGAAATGCACTGTTCCTCCAGGTCTTACACAGGCAAAAATTTGTTCCCAAATCTCCGGTAATCCAACGCACTCAATTGCCACATCAAGTCCTTTGTTCTCATCTGAAAATTCTCTAAAAATTCTTTCCGGATTAGAATATTTTTTTAAGTCAATAATTTCATCAACATGGGCAAAATCTTCAGCGGCTTTAAGTTTCATTGGATTTCTTCCTGCAACGATTACTCTTGCTCCCATTAGTTTTGCAACCCTTGCAAATAATAATCCTATCGGACCAATGCCGATAATTCCGACACTATCGCCTGCTTTAATTCCTGTTCTTTCTGCCCCATGAACAACGTTTGCTAAAGGCTCACAAAATGCAGCTCTTTCAAAACTCAAGCTGTCCGGTAAGTGGAGCATATTCTTTTTTACGATTCGGGCTGGAACTGTAATGTATTGAGCATAAGCTCCGTTTAAAAGATTTAAATTTTCGCATAAATTATATTCTTGTTTTTTACAGTAGAAACATTCACCACATGGAGCTGAATTTGCGGCAACTACTCTGTCACCAACTTGAAAACCCTCAACATTTCGTCCTACTCGTTCAATAATTCCTGCAAATTCGTGCCCAAATCCTGACGGAATTTCTTTGATTAAAACAGGGTGACCTCTGCGGAAAGTTTTTACGTCTGTTCCACAAGTCAAAGCTGCCATAATTTTTACAACGACTTCACCATCTTCCGGAGGTTTTACCATAACTTCTTCATATCGTATGTCTTTTGGTCCGTAATATTGAATTGCTTTCATTAAAGTTCCTTATAATTTTATTAATTTGCTATTTTTATGTATGCTTTTAAAATCTTATTATCTAGAGTGTCATTGATGGCTTTTTGAACATTTTCTAAATTGTATTCGGTTGATAATCCTGAAACTTTGACATCTTTATTTTTTAATAATTCAAAAGAATCTTTTAAATCTGCAGGAGATGGAGAATAACTTCCAAGAACTGTCAATTCTCTATAATAAATTTCATTATTTGCATATCCAAAGTTTTGCGGAGTGCTTGAAAATACCAAAATTTTTCCGCCATCTCGAACATATTTCAAAGCGGTTGGAATTGCCTTATCAGAACCAGATGTCATAAAAACACCATCTGCTTTGATACTGTCACACATTTCAGTAACTTTAAATGCTTCAATTCCTAAGTTTTTTAAAAGTTCAACTCTTGATGTAATTAAATCGCAACCGATAACATTCATACCGAAAGCTTTCAGTGCTTGAGCCATAAGTATTCCGATTGAACCTAAGCCGACAACTAGTGCTGTTGAATTTTGTCTTAAACCTGCCCTTTTCACAGCTCGAATGCAACAACCTAATGGTTCATAAAAAGCGACTTCGTCATTTGTCAAATTTTTAGGTTTTAGATACGCAACATTTCTAAGATGTTCTTCTGATACAAAAACATACTCACTGAACCCTCCAGGGAAAATGTTTGTTTCTTTAAAATGTCTGCACATAGAAACATTCCCATTTTTGCAGTATTCACATTTGCCGCAGGGAATGTGGTGAGAAGTTATGATTGTATCACCAACTTTGAAGTTTGTATCTGAATTTATATCAGTAATAAATGCTACGATTTCGTGACCTAAAACAGTTCCTTGTTTTGCTCTATGCTGAGTTAATTTAACTATATCAGAACCACACAATCCACAACCGAGAACTTTAACCAAAGCACCTTTGCGACCATTTAATTTTTCATCTTCTCTATTTTTTATAACAAGAATGTCATTTTCAATTTCTGCAACTTTCATATCGCCTCACTCTTTCACCTTGATTCTATCACAAAGGGAATGAAAGAGGAAATTGCTTTTTCTATGAAAAATGAATGGAGAGAAGTGAATAGTTTATTATTTGTTTTATTGTTATTCTGTAACTAAAAACCACCGGCGGAGAATGTTATCCGCCGGTGGTAATCAATTTTATATTTCTAATTAAAGCTAAGCTTATGCCTTCTTAGAATCTTTTTTATATTCATCAACTGCAAGTATTGTACAGATGATTAAACAAATTACTCCTGATGCTAACCAGAAATAAATTGCTCCGTCCCAGTTTTGAACACCGTTTTTGCCAAGTTTATCAACCAAGAAGCCAGTACCTGTAGCTGATAAAAATGCTCCGATATAACCAAATGTTCCTGTGAAACCGGAAGCTGCAGATGCTACTTTTTTAGAGCTTGATTCAACTGCACAAAGTCCACCAATCATCATTTGAGGTCCATAAGTGAAAGCTCCAAGCAAACCAATGATTACGTAGTTCAATGCAGGGATTGTGTTGAATTTCAAAGCAATAACGGCACAAATTACACCAGCCAAGTATAACAAGTTAACCGGTGCTCTTTTCCCTTTGAACAATTTATCTGAAATTAAACCTGCACAAACTGTTCCGCAAATACCAACAAGTGGTAATGACGCAATCATGTTTGTTGCATCTTCAAGTTTGATGTTTTTAGCATTTTTCAAATACATAATCATCCAGTCTTCAGCACCAAATCTGATGATATAAACAAAGATATATGCAATTGCTAACAACCAAAGAGTTCTGTTACACAAAACATATTTTTTAAAGATTTGAACATAAGACATTTCGTCTTCTTCTTTTTTCTCATCTGCTGATTTTTCTTTAACCGGTTCATTTCGGTAAACTTCAACATCTGGAAGTCCGAGAGACTGAGGTCTATCACGTAATCTGTCAAATAACCACAATGCAGTGATTACTGCCAAAACACCAGGAACTAAAAATGCTGCTCTCCAACCAAAGTGAGCTGCAATGTGTCCTGCTAAAATAAAGCTTAAAAATGTACCTGTTTGGTGAGAACATGACCATAAAGACCATTTTGTTCCACGTTCTGAATTTGAATACCAATAAGTCAAACTCTTTGCAACAGCAGGAAATCCGGCTGATTGGAACCAACCGCTAACACCCCATAAAAATGCCAATGTCCATAATAGAACCATTGCTGACATCTTGGTACTTAGCCCTAAAATACTTACAAAATTCGGTGCTAAGGCAAATAAAATATTTGCAATTGCTGTCATTAAAAGTGCTGTTGGGAAGAATTTCCTAACGTCTGAACCGTCAGCCAAAACTCCGTTTACAAATTTACCAATACCATAAGTTAGGTATAGTGAACTTCCTAACAAACCTAACTCAGTAGCGGAATAATGAAATTCTTCCATAATTCCGGGAAGTGCTACTGCAATGTTCTTTTTACATAAGTAAAAAATAGTGTAACCGATAAAACATGCGTAGAAAATTCTTAAACGCCAATGTTTATACATTGAATCAACTTTTTCTTGATCCTGTATCGCTTCTGCAATTGGAGGCTCTTTAAAAAATGCCCCTAATTTCTTCAACATAATTTTTCCTCTCCTATTTATTATTCCTAATCACTTGAATATTTCTTGTTTCTGTTAATTCTTGCCTTGCATTTTTGATGATTTCTCTTTTTTCTTCATCTAAGCTGTGACCGTGAACTAATCTATCAATAAAACCTGTATTTAACTTTGTCGCTTTTTCTAAAGCTCCGATTTCTTCCAAAATTGGCTTGATTGTATTGAAATCGTATCCGAAAGATTGTTTTGAGTTATAAATTAACGTATCTCCTTCTTGAGAAGTTATCGGTTGTCCGCCTTGTTCAAAATATAACTTGAATACGGATTTTAAGTCTTGTAATTCAGATTGTAGAGTTGTAACGGTTTGTTGAATTCTTAAAAATCTTTCAAATAAATATTCAACATTTTCTAGTTGTTTATTTTCCCAATCATATTTTTGTAAGAATAGTTTTTTTAATTTTGGGTATGCAAGAGCAAGTCCCATTGTATCCCCCATTGCTCTGTGGTGGTCTTTAAGTTCAACATTGAATTTTTCCGTCAAGGCATTTAACCCGTGAGCATCAAGTTCTGGGTAAACTTCTTTGAACATTTGTTGAGTATCAATTCTTTCATTTTTGATTTCTTCACCGGTTACTCTTTTTGATGCTTCATTGATAAATGTATAATCAAAGATTGCATTGTGAGCAACAATTGGGTAATCTCCAATGAATTCCAAAATTTTTGGCATTGCTTCTGCTTCTGTTGGGGCATCTGCAACCATATCCGGAGTGATTCCGTGAATTGCTATACTTGATTTTCTAATATGTTGTTCCGGATTAATAAGGGTTTGGAATTCGTCTTTAATTTTTCCATTTTCAAGGCGAAGAGCTGCGAACTCAACCATCTTTTCCCTAGTGTAATCCAACCCTGTAGTTTCTGTATCTAAAACTATCTCTATTACTTTTTTTCTTGCCATTTATTTGTCCTAATTAGTGCTTATGTAGATAATAGCACAAAAATTTTTTCCGTGTTAGAATGTGAAGAGTTAGTTAACTTATGGGGAGAAATTTATGGGAAATGTTATTGAAATAAACGATGAAAATTTTGAACACGAAGTTGTAAAATCAGACATTCCTGTGTTGGTCGATTTTTGGGCTACTTGGTGTGGGCCTTGCAGAAAATTAGGACCTGTAATTGATGAAATTTCTGAATCTTATAACGGTAAAGTTAAATTTGTAAAAGTTAATGTTGAAGATAATACAGAAACTGCAAAAACTTATTCAATAAGCGGATTACCAAGTTTGTTAGTCTTCAAGGCTGGAGAAGCCGTTGAGAGAATGACCGGTTTGATGCCAAAATCAACAATTGTTTCAAATATTGAAAAACATATATAGGCTGAAAAGTTCATAAGATACTCTGCACGTAGTCTTGTATCCGGCAATGGTGTGCTTAGTAAGTGGTCAAATGGCTCAGCTTATCAGGTGTTTTCAAACTTTCAAATACAAAAATTATGTCATTGGGTGGAATGTGTAATTTTGTCTACGAAAAGATGTAAATTAACCTTTTGAAGAAGCTGAAACACCTTGAACTTTCTTTCTCTTCTTTTTAGATTCAATAATGCTATCCATATTGAATCTTGAAAGTTTTCTGTCTGCTTTATCATCTGTTTGTGTATTTGATTTTACATCAGCATTTGTAGTTGCAGAAGCTCCCAACAATGTTGGATCATCAGTAAATTCTCCGGATTGAGTATTATTTTCAACAATTGCAGTTTCTAAAGCAGTTTGATTTTCAATTTTTTCTGTATCAATTACTTTATCTTCATTTTCTTCAGGGGTATTAAATGCAATAGCGGATTGAGTATTTAATCCTTGTTGAGATTGCATTTGAATTGGTTGTTGTTGATTATTGTTTTGTTGTGCTTGAATTTGAACATCTTGATTTTCAGTTGAAGATGTTGAAGTTTTTGTCTTATTTGAAGAGTTTTTGTTATTTAAATTAAAGCTAAATGTACGAGTTCTTCTTTTTTTATTTGTTAATTCTTTTGTTGCGGCCTTAATTCTCTTATCAGCATCTTTTTGTTCTGATTTAGATGTTTTCATAATTGATTTAGCAACTGTTGTAGTAGCTTTTGCAACTCCACTGGTTAAAAGTGCTGCTTCTCCTGTCAATTGAGAAGTTACACCACCCACGGTTTCTAACGTTCCTTGTTTTACAAGTCCTGTACCAATAACAGTTTTTGCAACACCGAAAGCATGTGTAGCAGGGTTTGGTAATAAAACTGCACCCTCGGTAATCAGTAGCGAGCCAATGCCTGCATGAGCAGCTCCCAATACTCTGGTTCCAAGTCCAACAACTACTGCATTTGTAGAAACGTCAATCAAATTTGAGTTACTTTTTTCGTGAGATGAAATTAGATTATTCAAACTTGTTGAATCTTTTTTAAATACATTTAGTTGTCGAATATTGTTATTAATAGATTTTTCAAGACCTGCAGTAACATCATTTTGTGCTGAAACAGGATTTGCAATTGATTGAACGGTTGCAGATACACTGTTTTCAGTTTTTTTATCATCTTCTTCTTGAATAGATAATGTTTTTGCAGCATCTTTTTCAATAGATTTTACAAGACCTTGGCTTTTTTTATTTTGTTGCTCAACTTTAGAATCTTTTTTATCAAGGTTTGAAGCTGCTATGTTCAAATCTTGAGTTGCAGAAAGTGTTTGTATTGTTGAACGGACAGCATTTGCAAAGCTGAAACTTGGATCTAGTGTATTTTGATTTTCTTGATTATTATTTTGGTCGTCATTTTTTTGAGATGGATTATTCGGAACTAAGTTTTTGGGATTTGGAATTAATCCTTGAACATTTGCTCCAACTGTTTTTGCAACTTCTCCAACAACTTCTCCAACAACTGAAACATTAGAAATAGCTAATTCTGTTGTAGCTCCAACTGCTTGAGTGATGTTTTTCAACTCATTCATTCCTGCTTTTGCAACGATGGTACCTTGTTTTACTGCACTTTTAACAACACTCATTGTGTCACTTACAACAGTCAATGGTAATGAAGCAGCTAGAGCTGTAGTTGTTGCAGCAACACCGTTTGTAAATTCTAATGAGCCTTGGACAATAAGTTTGTTACCTGTTTTTATCATGTTCAAACCTTTTGTAGCAGTTAGAGGGTTTGATAATAGGGCAGAGCCTGTAGCAACCAGAGTTGTTCCAGCGGCTGTTGTAACAATACTTTTTTCTGTTGTTCCAATACCAATAAATGTTGCTTTTGAAATATTAACAATATGTTTTGCGTTATTTAAAATCAATTGTGCATTTTCCTCAGCAAGAGATTTTACTGTTTTTTGAACGTTATTAATTGAATTTTTACCCGTTGTAAATGCGATATCAAGACCTTTTTCAATCTTTTTATTTTGAGATTCAATAATGTTTAAACCGCTAACAATTTCAAGTTGTTTAAACATATTGTCTTGTGCTTTTGTATTTTGTTGAGCATTTTGGTTGTTTGACAATGATTGAATTGGTGATTGTTGTGCTTGAGGTTGAACTGCAATTTGTTGAGTAATTTGTTGTTGAGGGTCTTCTTCCTCGGGTTGAATATTTGGATTTGCCGCTTCTGTTTGAAGTTTTTCAAGTTCGGATAACAAAGTTGCTTGTTCTTGTGCATTTTTAGCATAAGTACTTTCTGCTTTTGCAACTTCTTGGTTAACTTTTTGTACATCTTTTTGACTTTTGATGCTTTGTTTTTGCAAATCTTTATTCGTTTTATCAGTGTTTTCTTGACCTTTTATAATATCATTTGTGGTTTGTTCAGTTACTTCAGTAGCTTTTCTTGCATTTTGATACGTAAATTCAAGACTTAAATCTTTGCTGTCTTCTTCGTTTGTTGATGTATTATCTTCAATGTTATTTGTATTTTCAGTTTTGTTGTTATCAACAGCAGGATTATTGTTTTCGGCAGTTTTTTCTGTATTATCGGTTTTGTTTTCTTCTTCGGTATTTTGAGCAACAACTGTAGCTTGTTTTGTTTCAGCAACATTTGATGTATAAGCATTTGCAAACATTGTAATACCTGCAGAAGAATGGAGTTCTGCAATTTCGTTGTTAGAAGTTTCTGTTAAATCTTTACCTGTTTCAATTGCGATTTTTTCAATTGATGAACCTGTTATGCCATATAATACATCAGATAAAAGTCCCATATTAGAATATACAACACCACTTGTTGGGTGAGTTTGTTGCATTTCGTGGTAATTTTTATTAAGGTTAGAGAGGTCTTTGCCTGCTTGAACTGCATCATCTGCAATTGTTTCATTTTCAGTGACTTTTGTTTCTAGCAAATTCATAGATGATAACAAATTATCCAATTCTTTAGAATTAACTTCAATTTCTTTCATTGAAGAAGAACTTTTGTTACCTAGCATTTTGCTTAATTCTTGATACCTTGATTGTTCAGCTTCAGATAATTGACCGCTTTTTGCTTTTTTATCAAGCTTTTTCCATTCATTAGTCAAATTTGAAATTTCATTCATTGATTTTTGGTATGAATTGTTATTTTTATTTTTGATTTCTAAAGCTCTGCCTTTATTTTTGTTATATTCTTCTGTAACTGATTGAGTATTCTTTTCGGCTTCTGTTGCTTTCATAATACTTTGTTTTGCTTTTGTTTGTAAGCTATTTAAATCAAAATCACCAACAAGTTCTTCTGTTGAAGAATTGTCATCAATTGCAGAAGTTGTAGAAATTACTTCGTAAGCCGTAACATCTGATTCTTGTTGAGCATGAGCCCAAAGTAAAACCTCTTGCGGAATTTTTACACCGCTATTTTCCATTTGAATAATTTCTTCGTAAGAATATCCGGCCCATTTAGAATCTTTAATCGGGCATTTGCTGGTGTTTTTAGAATAAGCAGCTTTAAAAGCTGCACCTAATTCTTCTTTGTACCAAGAACTTGCAGCATCTAGATAATATTCATCGGAATATTTGCTACCATAATTCGCTTTTAATTGGATTGCAGTATTTACGATTCTATCATTGTAACCTGCTGTTAATTTGGCATCAATAGTTACACCTGCAGTACTGTTATTAGTACCGCTTGTCGTGAATTTTGGTTCTTTTCTAGTAACTTTCATTGCCCTTTTTATCCTTTTTAAAGATATACATATAGTTTTATCGGTATTTTCAGGTAAATCTTTAATAATTTCGAAATTAGCATTAACAAATTGTTACACGAAAATAGAATAATAAAACATGAAGATCAACTATTATAAAACGAGTAATATTTGACATCAATTTATATGTGACATAATATTTTCTTATACAAAAAGGGGTGGAAAATATGAATAGCACTGAGAAAAAAGTTTATACAAAAGAAGAATTATTAGCATTTTATAATTTACCATTAGAAGATTTACTGAAAGAATCATCTAAATATATGTCAAATAATATTGAGTTCTGTTCTCTTATCAACGCAAGGAATGGCAAATGTTCTCAAAATTGCAAATACTGTGCACAAAGTTCTCACTATTGTACAAATATTGAATCCTATCCCCTTGTTAGTATTGATGAAGTTAAAAAAGTTGCAAATGAGGCTAAGGCAAATCATGTTTCTCGTTTTGCAATTGTTACTAGTGGCAAAACTCCTGATGAGGGACGCGATTTTAAGATTGAACTTGATATGATTAAAGAAATCAATAAAATTGACGGACTTAAATCTTGTGCTTCAATTGGAATTTTGAATGAAGAACAGGCAAAACAATTGGCTCAAGTCGGATTAAAAAGATTTCACCATAATATCAACACTTGTCGTTCATATTATCCGGAAGTTTGCACAACTCATTCTTGGGAAGATAGATTAAACACCTGCAAACTTGTGAAAAAATACGGTATGGAACTTTGCTGTGGTGTAATTTTGGGTATGGGTGAATCTGTTGAACAAAGAATTGAAATGGCTATGGAATTAGCTGAAATTGAACCTGATTCAATTCCGATAAATATTTTGATGCCAATACCGGAAACACCTTTTGAAAATTACCATGATAAAATTGATGAAGAAAATGTTTTAAGAACGATGGCTGTATTTAAAATTGCAAATCCGAATGCTGTTGTTCGTTTTTGCGGTGGAAGAATGAGATTGTCTCAAGAAAATCAAGAACTGGCTTTGAGCACCTGTGTTGAGGGTATTTTAATCGGAAACTACCTTACAACAGTTGGTCGTGAGCCTCATGAAGATATTGAAACGGTTAAAAATTTAGGCAAAAAGCTTTTACATTAATTCATATTTATGCAATTTTTTGCTCCAAAAATCCTTATATAAGGTAAGAGTGGAGATAAAAATATGTATTATATTGATGATGATGGCAAAAAAAGAGTTGTGCAAAATAAATCTTCCGTAAGGCAAAACCAAGCTCAAAATAAACAAGCACCTGCGAAAGCATCATTAAATCAAACTTCTCTTTTTGAAAATTCTCATGACAATAATCAAGTAATTCTTAAATCTACAGGTGAAGTTAATTTAAATTCATTAACAATGGTTCACTATGATGATAAAATTATTCAGCAAATGGCGAAGAAAGCGGATGTTTGTGAGCCGGTGTCTACAAGGGTTCAAAAACCGATGTATTTCAATTTTTCTTATTCTCCAAACACTAATGTTACAACAAAATTGTTTGAGGGGACGGCAGAAGATTTGGATAAATGCTTAGAAAAAACAAAACTTAAAGGTCAAGGGCGAGCTTTTTTAGATGCTCAGAATAAATATGGAATTAATGCATTATTCTTGATGAGTATTGCAAAAGTTGAATCCGGTTATGGTGCAAAACCAAAAACTTATTGTAAATATAATGTTGTTGGTGCAGTTGGGCAAAAACCGACAAGCTATGCCGCATGTATTGATAGTCTTGGCAGAAATTTGAATAAAAATTATGTAACCAAAGGTCATACAACAATTGCAAGAATTAGAGATAAATATTGTAATTCCAACAAAGTTTGGCCAAAATTAATTGCTGAAGAAATGAACAATCTTAATAATCAAATACATCGTAATTTGAGTATGTAATCATCTATAAATTTTCAAGTGCCGCAATTTTCATATCTTTAAAGTCTGGAGTTCTTCCTGTCCAGATTTTTTCGGCTTCTACTGCTTGGTGAATGAACATATCTACACCATTAATTGTTCTGTATCCGTGTTTTTCGGCTAATTTTAGCAGAATTGTTTTTTTAGGATTGTAGATTATATCATAAACGGTTGCACCTGCTTTTAGGGTTGTAAGCTCAGGCTCTTCAACCGGTGTAAAATCAGCTCCTCGCCCTTGCATCCCAATCGGAGTAGCATTTACAAGCAAGTCGATATCTGATAAATCCCTTATTCTTTCGATTTGATAAGGATTGAATTCTACATTCGGAAATGTTTTTCTTAAGTAATTGATTAGTTCTAAACTATTCAAAACATTCCTTGTGAAAATTTTAACTTCTTTCATTTGACTTAGTGCAAGTGCAGTGATTGCTGCCCTTGCGGCTCCACCTGTACCCATAACACCTGCTATTTTCCCGCAAAGTGTAATGTCATTTGGAATTGCATTTCTAAAGCCAGATGCATCTGTGTTGTAACCTTTCAAAGTTTTTGTTTTTTCGTCAATAACAACAGTATTTACAGCATTTGCAATATTTGCAGACTCATCAACTTCATCTAAAAAGAACGTCACAGGTAATTTTAGAGGAATTGTCACATTAAATCCGCTATAACCGTGAGTTTTAAAGTATTTAATTCTATCAACAAGAGTGTCCGGCGGGGTTTCTAAAATTTCGTAACTTGCTTTTATTCCAAGGCTTTTGAATCCTGCATTGTGAATATAAGTTGATAGCGAATGTCCTAAAGGGTAACCAATTACGGCAAATTTTTTAATTGGCGCATTGATACTGTCTTCTTGTACAGGTTGAACTGGTTCAACTTGTTGAATATTTTGGATATGGGGCTGTTCAAATATGTGTGATTGTTCAGGTATTTGAGGCTGTTCAAATATGTGTGATTGTTCAGGTATTTGAGGTTGTTCAATTGTTTGTGATTGTTCGTTTGGAGCAATCGTTTGTTCTGAATTATTGTAGTATGAAGAAGTTGAAAATGGTGTTTGTGTCCATGTTGATGGAGTTGTTTGTTGTTCTTCTTTGGGTGTTTCTTGTTGTGTAGCAGTGTAAGAATAGCTATTTGAATACGTTGTGGTCCAACTATTTTCTGCCTCTTCAGGTTTCGTTTCTAAAGGATTATCTGTATAAGATGTAGCACTACTAGATGAATAATTGCATTCAGGTTCAATCGGTGATGATTGTTCGTAGGTTTCATTTATAATTTCGCTTGTTGTTGCATTTGCTTCTTCTTCCATCTGAGCTTTTAATTCAGATAGAGTAACATTTATGCCTTTAGCTTTCATCTCTTTGTATCGAGCTAATAATTCCTTACTTACAGCCATAACTAAACTCCTATACTTCTGTTGAAGTTTGTTCTGATTGTTCAGGTTCTTTTTTGTAGCCACATTTCGGATTAGAACAACAAATTACGTCACCTTTTTTAAGAACTTTTTTAACTAAAAGGCTTCCGCAAGTTGGACATTTTTCTCCAGTTGGTTCATTCCAAAGTACAAAATCGCATTCCGGATATTTGTCGCAACCATAGAAAACTGTTCCTCTTTTTGATTTCCGTTCTACTATTGTTCCCTTTCCACATTTTGGGCATGTTACACCTGTTGATTTTCTATATGGTTTACGGTGTTTACATTCGGGATTTGTGCATTCCATATACTTACCGTAAGGTCCAAGTTTGAAAATCATTTCAGAACCACATTCTTCGCATTTTTCTTCGCAAACTTCTTTCGGTTTTTCTTGTGTTTCTCCGTTTTCTTCGTCTTCAATTTCTTGCATAACGTTTAACGACATTGTTGTTTTGCAATCAGGATAACCGGAGCAACCCAAGAATTGAGAACCTGTTTTGCTTGTTCTTAGTAACATTGGTCTCCCGCAGTTTGGACATTTTATTTTTGTTTCAATGTTAACTTTTTGAGCTGTTTTCATTACAGAGTTAACATTTTCAATAAACGGGTTATAAAAATCTTCTAAAACGACATTCCAAATTGCTTGTTTTTCGGCAATTTTATCCAATTTTTCTTCCATGCCGGCAGTAAATTGATAATCCATAATATTCGGGAACTGAGAAACCAACTGTTTGCAAACAGTTTTACCCAAAAGTGTAGGATAAAGAGCTTTGCTCTGATTTTTTTCTACATACTTTCTTGTTTGAATAACCGTAATAATCGTAGCGTAAGTAGATGGACGACCAATGCCTTTATCTTCCAAAGCCTTGATTAAAGATGCTTCGTTGTATCTTGGCGGTGGTTGAGTGAAGTGTTGTTTGGGATTAACTTTTTGACACGCAACAGAATCCCCTTTTTCTAAATCAGGAATTTTTGCATCTTTGGAGTTGTTGTTATCTCCGTTTGAATCGTCTTCCGAATCATTATACAAGGTTAGAAAACCATCAAACATAATCTTACTTGTACCAGCTTTTAGTGTGTAAATACCGGAATTGATTTCAATAGTTTTGTTTGCAATTTCAGCGGGAGCCATTTGAGATGACATAAATTTTTCCCAAATTAGTTTGTACAATTTATACTGGTCGTTATCAAGATATTGTTTAATACTTTCCGGGGTTTTATCCGGATATGAGGGTCTTATTGCTTCGTGAGCATCTTGTACGTTTTGTTTCCCTTTCACATAAACATTTGCTTTTTCAGGATAATATTTTTCCCCATAATTTTGAAGAATGAAATCATGTGCCATATCTCGAGCATCATCTGAAACACGGACACTATCTGTTCTCATATAGGTAATAAGACCGACAGGAGCACCATCAATTTCTACACCTTCATAAAGTTTTTGTGCAATTTGCATTGTACGTGAAGCTCCAAAACCATATTTTGTACTTGCTGCACGTTGCATTGTAGATGTGATAAAAGGTGCAGTTGGTTTTCTTTTTGTCGTTTTCTTGGTAACTTTCTCAACTGAAAATTGTGTCGTCGGATTCGTCAAAAACTCAACAATTTTATCTGCATCTTCTTTAGTTTTGATAGTTTTTTCAACTGTTTTACCTTTTATTTTAGATAATTCGGCTTCAAACTGTTTGCCTTCTTTATCCATCAGAGTATGAATTGTCCAATACTCTTGCGGGATAAATGCTTCAATCTCTTCTTCCCTTTCGCAAACCATTCTAAGTGCTACAGACTGAACTCTTCCTGCAGACAAGTTTCTATTTCCGATTTGTTTCCACAAAACAGGACTTAATTTGAAACCTACAAGCTTATCAAGAATTTGACGAGTTTGTTGCGCTTGAACCATTTCCATATCAATAGAACGAGGATTTTCAATAGAATGCTTTACGGCTTTTGGAGTAATTTCGTTAAACACAACTCTATAAATCTTGTCGTCCGGCACTTTTAGAACTTGGCGAACATGCCATGCAATAGCTTCTCCCTCGCGGTCGGGGTCGGCTGCGAGGTATATTTTATCCATTTTTTTGGCTAAGTCATTTAACTTTGTTACTACTTTTTGTTTCCCTGGAATAATTTCAAATTTAGGAATAAAATGATTATTTACATCAAAACCTAAATTCTGAGTTGCAGGGTCTTTCGTTGGCAAATTTCTAATATGACCCATACTTGCTTCTATTGTATAGCCATCACCCAAGATTTTTTTGATAGTTTTTGATTTTGCCGGTGATTCGACTATTACTAATGCCTTTTCTTTCTTCTTACTTGCCGTTGCCATTTATATATTAATTTTCTCCTGTATTTTGATTTTCTCCAACGTTATCTTTTTCCGGTTGAATGTTGTTATTTATAGTTCTTCCTTTAGTAAATATTAATGCTATTGATAATAGCCCTTTAATTACTAGGAAAGGTGCAATAATTTTACTTAATTTTGCAATAATTATGAAAATTATAGCGCAAATAATTGCGGGTGTCTTTTTACCAAATATATCCCAAAATCTTTTTGTTATTAATATAAAACTTGCTATAAAAACAAATAATATCCATAAAATAACAAAAATCAGGATAATTATGTTTAAAATCTTTTGAACAGAGTCAATGGGAATTAAATTTAAAAGATTTGGACGATACATATAAAAATAGAATATCGAGAACCCAATAACCCAAAGGCTAAGACCATATTTGAAAAAATCTAATCTGCCAATAGGTTCTCTTATTGTAAATAATGTTGTCAAAATCTTCTTTAACATTAAATTAAACCTTTTTGTACCTATCCCCATTATACTGTTTTATTATGCCTTTAAGCTCCATTGTTGTCAAGTTCATGAGTAAATCATCAAGTTTTAGACCTGTTAAAGTTAATAGTTCATCAACTCCTTTTTCTTCAACTTGAATATTATTATAAATTTTTTCTTCATCAAGTGTAAGCATTGGAAGTGTCAATTGTTGTTGAGGTGTTTCTTTTTTTATTTCCCAATTTAGAGCATTTAAAATGTCACAACTTTCAGTGACAATTGTTGCTCCGTTTTTCAAAAGTTTATAAATCCCTTGGGTATTCGGATTTGAAATCTCTCCGGGGATACACATCAATTCTCTTCCTTGTTCAAGTGTCAAATTTGCAGTAATCAAAGCCCCACTTTTTAGTGATGCTTCTGCAACAAGTGTTCCGTAAGATAAACCTGAAACAATCCTGTTTCTTTGCGGAAATCTGAATTTCATCGGTTCAAAAGTCGGATAATATTCAGTAACTACTGCCCCGTACCCGTTTTCAATATTTTGATAAAGTGTTTTGTTGCTTGTCGGATAAACGTAGTCAAAACCGCTTGCGATTACACCAATTGTTTTTAAATTATTTTCAATTGCCGCCGTGTGAGCAACAGTATCAATTCCGGAGGCTAATCCTGAAACTATGCAAATATCTGTATTCCCAAGTTCTGAAATAATTCTTTTTAAATTATCTCTGGCATGCGTACTTGCTTTTCTAGAACCAACAACTGCAAGTGTTTTTTTTAGATTACACTCAAATAATTTTCCTTTGTAATACAAAACTGCCGGTGGGTTTTCAATATTTTTTAGCATTTGCGGATAATTTTCATCTTCAAGTGTTAGAAAATTTATTCCACGAGTTTCAACCGCCGTAAAAGTTCTGTCAATATCAACTTTATCTCGATGTTTCAAAAAGTTCTCCGCTTTTTTTACACTAAGTCCGTCAATATTTTTTAACTCGTTTAAGTTTGCATTAAACGCAGATTCAATATTCCCAAAATAATTAAATAATCTTTGGATAAATCTGCAGTCTATTTGTTCAATTGAAGAAAACGCAATCCAGTATTTATTCTTCATTAGTTCCTTGTTTCTTTTTGATATTTTCAATTAATGCATTAACATTCTTCTTTTCTTCTTCCGGAATGCCGAAGTTCAAATAATCTTCCAAGTATTCAATTGCATCATCATAATCCCCTCTTGCCATAAATAAAATAGCCACTTTTTTGTAAGGGATAGAAAACTTGTTGTTTGTTGCAATTGCTTTTAAAAAATTAGAAATAGCTTTATCTATTTCATCATTTGCTTGATATGCTTCTGCAAGGTAGAAATAAATCCATTCATTATCTTGTTTAAATTCTAATACATTTTCAAGATTTTCAATTGCAGAATCATATATGCCCATATCAAAATATGCTCTTGCTAAATCATAATATGCATCATAATTTTCAGGTTGTCTTTCTAAAATATATTCTAATTCGTCAATTGCCAAATCTCTTTTAGCATCTTCCATATAAAATCTTGCAAGGTAATGTCTGAAAATCAAATCTGACGGCATCATATCAATTGCGTAAGATAATGTATTTATGCCTTCTCCTAATCGGTGTTGTTTATAATAAATATCAACAAGATTGATATAGCATTGAGGAATTTTAGGATTTAATTCAATACATTTTAAATAAGCTTTTTCGGCTTTTTCATCATCACCTAAATTTGCATAACATAATCCTAAATTGTTGTAGACTTCTGCATTGTTAGGTTCAACTTCTAAAATTGAGGTGAATAAATCAATTGCACCATTCCAATCTTTCTTTTTAAAACATTCAATTGCTTTATCAAGTTTATTTTTCATAATATTATAATCCTAATGTCATTCCACTGTCATCATCTGAACCGGAACCGATATTTTTAATAACCGTTCTGGTATTGCCTTGAGCATCAAAGCTTTTTGGTTTCATTGTCATTTTAATTCTGTCAGCGAAGATTGTTCTAACTCCTTGAGCTATGCTTGATCTTCCTGTAAAGCATGCTTGGTTAGGTTTTCCGTCAGCTCCTGGGTATAGAGTAACTTTTGGTCCTGCAGCATAGTAGTCTTGATACCAAATTCTAACATTTCCGCTTGCATTGAAGATTCCTCGTTTTTGATTGTATTCTTGGAAACTTGATTTTAATGTCAATTTAGCTCCATCGTCCATTGTCGCGTTAGAAGTCGTGTTTCCGTAGGCGGTTAAGTTTCCCGAAGAAGCTTCATATACAAATCTGTCAGCAAAAGACTCATTGTTTTCTTGTTTAACTCTTGCATTTCCTGTTAAAACAAGCCTTTTCAAATCTCCGTTTTTATCGGTTGTAATTTGAGCAGAGTTTGAAAATGTTTCAATTTCTTTGTATAACATTGTAACCGCACCTGTTGCAGTCATAACACCAGTTTTAGTATCGTATTCTTGAACGTTAGAGTTAATTACAACTACCGGAGTTTTTCCCTCAAATACAACTGATTGAGTGTCTCCCTCTGCACGAATTACTTTTGTAATCAATGAAACTTTTAATATATTTGCTTTGACTTCTCTTTTTTTGTTCTTTTTAACTTCAAAAGCATAAGGTTTGTCGTAGAAAGTTGCGGTGTCTAAGTTTTGGTCTTTTGTGATACTTACATCTGCTTTGTCGCCGACAACTTTCAAATCATCTACAGAAACTTTTACATTTCCATTAAATTTGATTTTGTTTTCTGCTTCGTTATATGTTTGGTTTTTAGACTCAATAACAAGATCAGACGCTTGAGTTGCTAAACCTGTTAATACCAAAATTGATATGAAAGCTGTTAATAATTTTTTCATACTACTTTTTATCCTCATAAACTTTTGATACTGTATTTCCGATAATTTTAAAACTGTTATAATCCGGACTGATTATGATTTTGTCGGCTGTTGAAAGCAATTCTTTGCCTTTTTGAATTCTGATATGACCCTCACCGACGATTGGTGAATGAGAGTTTTCCCAGTGAAGTTTGTCGGCTTTTAGGGTAATTCCGTCTTTTAAGGCAATGAATGTATCGCTATATAAAGTAATGTCCCCGACTTTTGAATTATATGTTCCTTTTGAAGACTCAAAACTCATTGAAACTTCGTTGTCTTTGTAAAAGTTTCCTGTAACTTTGTTAAGTTGAGCAATTCCTTTTGTACTATCCCATTTGCCTGTTTCACCATAGATTTCCCAATACTTTTGGTCGTCTTTGGTTTCAGTTAAAATTATACCGTCAACGATTGCTTCTTGGTCTTCACCCTGCGCAGCCATTTGTTGCCTGTTAAAGTTATGCGTAATCACACCTGCCGTAATGAAAGCCCAAGCCAAAATTCCAACGAGAGTAAGTATTACAGCTACATATAATCTTTTCTTTTTAGGTAATTCTTTCCAGTCCATATAATAGATTTTAGCACAAAAAATAATAAGTGGGTACTTCTTTAAAAGTCCATAGGTCTATAAGTGATAAACGGGAAGTGGGGATTATACCCCCGCTTTTCTGTTAATATAAGTCGCACGAGCTCAAGGATAAAGGCGGAGCCGTAGCCGTTTAATGCGAGTGCGAATTGCCGAAGTATCTCATAACTTTTGAAATGAGATCTTTCGCTTCGCTCAAGATGACGTAGAGCATTTGGGGGTTCGGGGGCGGTACCCCTGATGACTCGTTCCATTTGGTCATTCGTGTTTTTCTTTTTCGGTTCTACTTTTTCTTTTTGCATCGAAATCAAAAAGAAAAAGTGAACAAAAGAAGTATTTATTATATTTGTAATGGATTACTACACTAGCGATTATATCTGTAATTCAATTATAATTGTATTATCACCCGTTCGTAATGACATGTCCCCCTCCCCCACGTAGGTGGGAGAGAAAAATAACTCTTACCCCACCCTATCAACTTTAATTCTCCATTCACTATTCATACTACATTTTGTTTAATTAAAAATTCGCACATTAGAAATCTTAATAAAAATTTACAAACATGTAAAAAGCTTTTATTTTAAAGGTCTTCGTGCAAATCCTTTATACTCTAGTTGTGTGCTATGTTTATATAAACAAACGTACAAATCTTTTATTAAGATACCTTAAAACCCTGTGAAAATCGCTTGCAAACAAATCTTTTGCAAGTATTATTAAAATATGCGCATGTAGTGTGCGTAGTTTACTAAGCCGAAAAAGAGGAAACAATGGCAAAAGACGTTATAGAACTAGAAGGCACTATTATTGAATCCATGCCTAACGCAATGTTTAAAGTTAAACTTGAAAATGACCATGAAATCTTGGCTCATATTTCAGGCAAAATTAGAAAAAACTTCATCAGAATCTTGCCTGGCGATAGAGTAAAAGTCGAAATGACCCCTTATGACTTGTCAAAAGGCCGTATCACATTCAGATTGAAGTAATAACAAGTTTTAATCTCACGTAAAAATACAAAATAAAGGAAAAAGAAAATGAAAGTAAGATCATCAGTAAAGAAAATTTGTGAAAAATGCAAATGTATCAAAAGAAAAGGCAGAATTGCCGTAATTTGTGAAAACCCAAAACACAAACAAAGACAAGGTTAATCACCTTTAATGATTAAATCGTGGGACTTACGCACGCAATCAGTGAGTGGTGAGGAAGTATTTATGCCTCATATCAAAAAAATCTAACAACAAGAAAAGGAGAAAAATTAAATGGCAAGATTAGTAGGGGTAGATTTACCTCGTAACAAAAGAATGGAAATAGCCTTAACTTACATCTACGGTATCGGACCAACTAGAAGTAAGAAAATTTTAGCAGCAACTGGTATTTCACCAGACTTGAGAACAGACGATTTAACAGATGAAGATATTAAATTGTTACGTAACGAATTGTCTAATTACCACATTGAAGGTGATTTAAGACGTGAAGTTACTATGAATATTAAACGTTTACAAGAAATCGGTTCATTCAGAGGAATGCGTCACAAACGTAAACTTCCATGCCGTGGACAAAGAACTAAAACTAATGCTAGAACTCAACGCGGTAAAAAAACAGGACCTGTTTCTAAGAAAAAATAATCGTTGAACAGCGAATTTAAAATTATGTTTCTGTCGCAAGATGGAAAAAATAAAAAGAAAATAAAAAAGTAAAAAGATAAAGGATAAAGAAATGGCAAGACCACAAAAAACTAAGAAAAAAGAAAAGAAAAATGTATTGCAAGGGGTTGTACATATTCAATCTACTTTCAACAATACAATTGTAACTTCAACTGATACACAAGGTAATGCTATTGCTTGGGCAACAGCTGGTGCTTCAGGATTTAAAGGTGCTAGAAAAGGTACTCCGTTTGCAGCACAATCAGCAGCTGAAATGGTTGCTAAAAAATCAATTGACCAAGGAATGAAAAAGGTTGAAGTTCATATTAAAGGACCAGGATCAGGCAGAGAAACAGCTATCAGAGCTATTCAGGCTGCTGGTTTAGAAATTACTTTAATCAAGGACGTTACACCAATCCCACACAACGGATGCCGTCCTCCTAAAAAACGTAGAGTATAATCTACATATTAATTAATAATGTAACAATATCGCGGGGGCTTGCGTAAATAGTCCAAACGCAAACCATAGATGCCCCGCAAAAGAAAAGGAGAAAAATTAAAAATGTCAAGATATACAGGACCTACTAATAAATTATTCCGTAACTACGGAGTTAAGGATTTATCAAACAGAAAGTTGACTTCTTCAATGAGACAACATGCTTCAGGTCAACACGGAGCTGTTAGAAAAAAACTTTCTGAATATGCAATCCACTTAAACGAAAAACAAAAAATCAGATTAACTTACTTAGTAAGTGAAAAACAATTTGTTAGATATTATAACGAAGCTGCAAGAAGAAAAGGTGTTACAGGTACAATCTTACTTCAATTATTAGAATCAAGATTAGACAACATCTTATTCAGAGCAGGTTTTGGTATTACTCGTAAACAAACAAGACAAATCGTTAACCACGGTCACGTTCTTGTAAACGATAAAAAAGTTGATATTCCATCATACTTGGTAAAACCTGGTGATGTTATCACAGTTAAATCAAAAAGTGCAAAATATGTAAAAGATGTAATGGAAATGATCGATATGGCTTGTGCTCCAGCTTGGATGACAATTGATAGCGAAGCGTTAAAAATTACATTTGACAGAATTCCTGAAAGAGAAGAATTAGATCCGGAAATCAAGGAACAACTTGTAATCGAATATTATTCTAAGTAGGAATTGTAAGTAGTAAGCATTAGCTTAAATGACTAGCAATTAAGTAGATTTTAACTAGGAGAATAAAATAATGGAATTAAAAATTAAATGTGTTGATACAGCGACAAGTTCTGACGGATCCCAATATGGAAAATTCGTTATTGAACCGTTAGAAAGAGGATTCGGTACAACAATCGGTAACTCTTTAAGACGTGTATTGCTATCAAGTCTTGAAGGTACAGCAGTTACCAGTGCAAGAATCGAAGGTATTACTCACGAATATACAGCAATTCCGGGTGTTTTAGAAGACGTAATTGATGTTATGTTAAATCTTAAAGGATTAGTTGTTAAAACTGATTCTAAAGAATCTCAACACTTAAGAATTGATGTAGATAAACCGGGTCCTGTATTGGCAAGTGATATCCAATTACCGGCAGGTGTTAAAGTTGTTAACCCTGATTGGTTAATTTGTACAGTAGCTGACGGTGGTTCATTCCACGCAGACGTTATTGTTGACACCGGAAAAGGATACGTTCCACATGATGTTCCAAGAGATGCTAAAGATGCATCAATTGATGTATTACCAATCGATGCAACATTCATGCCTATCAAACGTGTAAGCTACAATGTTGAAAGCGCTCGTGTTGGTGATGCTTTAGACTTCGACAAGTTAACTCTTGAAATCTGGTCTAACGGATCAATTGATGTTCAAAATGCTTTGAGTCAAGCATCAAATCTTCTTATTGAACACTTTATGCAAATCGCTGCAATCACAGGCCAACCTGCAATTGCACCTCTTCCTCAAGTAGAAGAAAATGCTAAAGAAGAAGAAGAAGCTCCATCAATGACAATTGAAGAATTGGAATTGTCTGTAAGAGCTTACAACTGCTTAAAAAGAGCAAGCATCAATTCAATGGCTGAATTGTTGAAAAAATCAGAACATGATTTATTGAACATTAAAAACTTCGGCAAAAAATCTTCAGATGAAGTTATCGAAAGACTTCACCACTTCGGCTTAGACTTGGCTCCAAGTCCTGTTGAAGAAGAAGATTTAATTGGATAATTAAATTAAACAGATAATACAAAAAATAAGTAAAGGATACGAAAACAATGAGACATATGTGTAAAAAACATACGCTAGGAAAAGCACAAGACCAAAGAAAAGCTTTGTTGCGTTCTTTAGCTACTGAACTTTTTGTACACGGTGAAATAACTACAACATTGGCTCGTGCTAAAGCATTGAAACCATACGCAGAAAAAGTTATTTCTCTTGCAAAAAAAGGTGATTTGAACTCAATTCGTCAAGCTGCAAAATATATTTACAACAAAGAAACCGGTAAATATATGGACTTAGCTTCAGGCGAAACATTTGATGCACCACAAAAAGATAAAAAATTAGCTTCACAAACAGTTTTGAGAAAATTATTTGTTGTAATCAGCAAACAATACTCAGAAAAAAATGGTGGATATACAAGAATTTACCACTTGCCACCAAGACGTGGAGATGCTTCTGAAATGGCACTAATTCAATTGGTGTAATTACGGAATGCGATATGCAATTTCAGTTCAATATATCGGAAAGAACTACTCGGGGAGCCAAATTCAACTCGAAAATGGCAAACCGATAGACTCTCCGACAATACAAGGAGAACTCGAAAAAGCACTTTGTACATTGATATTAGGCAAGCGATATGTCCAAATGGACGAAGCTTCCAAAAATAAACGGCCGATTAGGGCAATATTTTCCGGCAGAACAGACAAAGGAGTGAATTCTCTTGGGCAGGTTGTTCATTTTGATACGGACGAAACGATTGTTGCTTCAAAGTTTCTCTACTCAATAAATGAAATTTTACCTGATGATATATCTGTTAGTGAAATTAAAGAAGTTGATGAAAATTTTCATGCTCAAAAGTCTGCAAAGAAACGTTTTTATAGGTTCGAATTTATAAACAGACGTTGTAAAAATGCTTTTGATGGAGATTTGTTGAGAGTGAAATACCAAACAGATGTTGAAAGAATGCAAAAATCTTTGAACTATTTGCTAGGTGAACACGACTTTTCCAGTTTCAAAAGCTCCGGAACGCTTAACCCGAGCAAAATTTGCACTATATATGAAGCGAAAGTTTCAAAGGTCGGCGACAAAGTTACGATTGATATTGTAGGAAACAGATTTTTATACAATATGGTCAGAACGATTGTCGGAACTCTTTTAGAAATAGAAGGGCACAATTTAGCACCGGAACATATATTAAATGTTTTGGAAGCTAAAGACCGCACAAAAGCGGGAATGACTGTTAGTCCCTACGGATTAACTTTGATGAAAGTAATGTATTAAAATAATAAACGGAGAAATGCAATGAAAACATATTCAGCAAAACCTCTAGAAGTTGAAAGAAAATGGTATGTAATTGATGCTGATGGCGAAACATTAGGTCGCTTGGCAGTTAGAATTGCTAACATTTTGAGAGGTAAAAACAAACCTGAATACACTCCAAACGTTGATACTGGCGATTTCGTTATCGTAATCAATGCTGAAAAAGTGAAAGTTACAGGTAAGAAAGAAACTGACAAAATTTATTTACACCACACCGGTTACCCAGGTGGATTAAAATCAGCTAGCTTCAAAGAGTTGATGGAAAAAGACCCAAGAATCGTTATTGAACATGCTGTTCGCGGTATGTTACAACACAACACTTTGGGTGCTGAACAATTCAACAAATTAAAAGTTTACGTTGGTCCTGAGCACCCACATGCAGCTCAAAAACCAGTTGTACTTGAAAAGGAGGCTAAATAATGGCAGATAAAGATATTATGGCAACCGGCCGTAGAAAAACCTCTATCGCAGTTGTAAAATTGGTTAAAGGTAGCGGCAGAATCTTTGTTAACGGTAAAAAATTAACTGATTATATCGGTAACAGACCAGCTATTGAAATGTTAGTTTACAGACCACTTGTTTTAACTGAAACTCAAGACAGATATGACGTTAGAGTTAAAGCTGTAGGTGGCGGTGTTGTATCACAATGTGGTGCTATCAGACACGGTATTTCAAGAGCTTTGGTTAAAGCTAATGAAGAATTCAAAAATGTTCTTAAACTTGAAGGTTTGTTAACAAGAGACCCACGTGTTAAAGAACGTAAAAAATATGGTAGAAAAAGAGCTCGTAAGAGATTCCAATTCTCAAAACGTTAATCTTATTCTTCCTCAAAGGATACCAAAAAGGAATCGACGATTGGTCGATTCCTTTTTTATGGAATTTAAAATAATAGTGTTGCGATATTTAAATTTTTGATTGGTGAATAGCTTTTAATAAGCCTCTTTGATTTAACCCATCAAGAATATGAAAATTCAAAAGGTTTCTAAAGTCAAACATTGCAGGAGTAAATGAAGACATACACTTAGTATTCCCTTTCAATTCTTTAACCATTTGTTTTACTTTTTTCATATCTTTAATCAAACCTGTTTTAAATCTATCCGGTTGGTAAACCGTCCAAGTTTCGTGCGGATAGTAAGTTGAACGACATTCGTTAACATTTTGATTCAAAAGCATATCCTTAAACATTGTGTAATCCATGTCATAGAATTCTTGTTTGATATATTTGTCATAAGGTCGAAGTTTTGGAGGCATAATGACACTAGGGATTGAATAAGTGTCAGCATAAGGGTTTAATGCTTCCATATAGTCCATAGAACCAATTCCGACAATTTGAATTGCCTTTGCAAATTTATCTAAAATACCCAAGTCATCTGCATAACGTGACATCACGTCTAAGAAAGAACAAACACCCTTACCTGTACAGATGTAATCAGTGATAACTGTTTTCTTGCCGGTTTTTTCAAAATTATTCACGATTGTTTTAGGATCTGATTTTACACGGCGCAAATACTTTCTGTAAGCGGCTTCTTCCTTTTCAGTCGGAACGGCAGATGGTATAACTTTCATGCCCTCTTCATAGTTTGGTCTAAACCAATATTTTGAAAAAGCAACGAAGTTATAATTATCAATACCGTCTTTCATCCAAAGAGCAGCATTCAAGAACCATTTTGGACTTCTACCAAGACAAATAATTGGTTGGTCTTTGTATTTTGCATAGATTTTAGCGGTATCAATAAATGCGTCCATAGTCTTCGGGCTTGTTAGAGGAAGCTCAACATCTCTTTGGGCAGAGGAATACAATTCATTTTTATCAACTCTAGAGAAGAAAGTAGAATATCTTTTTCTAAAGAAAGTTTTTCTATGAGATTTCATAGCCATATATTCTTCAAAATCAATATGAGGAACGGTTCTATTCGGGTCGAAAAACTCGCCAAAATGGATATTTGCGTTATATTTGAAACCCGCAGGGACACTTTTATACGGATTTTCAGATACGCTCAACCCCTCACGTCTAACCGTTTGTGTTTTCGCTGGAAGCGAAACATTATTACAATTAGTAAAATAATTAGCTTGAATTCTTGAAACTTGCATAGACACTCCTAAATTAGTTTTTATTTTGCATAAAAAACTCTAAAAATTTTTTTTGCTAGGAGTGTTAAGATTTATGTCCGGAAACCCTCACCCCTTTGTGGAAGAGTGGGCAAATATGCAGTACTGAATATGTAAAGATGCTACCCACCCTATCCCTCCCTAATCTGGAAGGGAATAAGATAAATAAACAACGTCATTCTGAGTAGCACGAGCAGGGGCTGAAAGACGAAAGCCGTAGCCGTTTAATGCGAGTGCGTTAAGCGAAGAATCTCATAAAATAGAAAAAAGTTATGAGATACTTCGGTCGTTTACACTCCCTCAGTATGACAAGAATACATGTCCGCCCCTTGCGGGAGGACCGAAATCTTTGATTTCGAGGAGGGGTTTAAAACCCTCACCCTCCCCTCTCCCTTTACAAAGGGCGAGGGGGAAAGTAGCTAAATAATCATCTTGCCATTTTCGTAAATTAGTTTATCATCAGCAAATATTTTTCCACCATTTTTCATATTCTTGATTAAGTCCCAGTGAAGTCCTGATACATTTTTCCCTCCGGTTTCAGGGTAAGAAGCACCCATTGCCATGTGGATTGCACCGCCAATTTTTTCATCAAATAGAATGTTTCCGGTAATTTCTTGAATTTCGTCATTTGTACCAATTGCGATTTCACCGATTCCGTGCGAACCCTCGTCCATATTAATCATTGCGTTTAAGAATTCTTCCCCTCGTTCAGCTTGTGCTTTCACTATTTTACCGTTTTCAATCCACAAATGAACGCCTTGAGCCGAATTTCCACGGTAATTTTGCGGATAATCAAAATAAATTTCACCATTAATTCCATCTTCTACCGGAGATGTGAAAACTTCACCATCAGGATAGTTATTCAAACCTGAACAACTAACCCATTTTCTGCCCTCAACATTGAATGTAATATCGGTTTTTTCACCTGTAATGTGTAATTTTTTCACATTGTTCAAATAATTTGCCCATTTGGTTTGCTTTTCATCAAGTTCTTTCAATTTTGCAACCGGATTATCTAAATCAAGATAGCAAGACTTGAACAAAAATTCTGAATACTCGTCAAACGACATTTTAGCTTCTTGCGCAAGTGCTTGTGTCGGAACATCAGCAATAACCCATTTTGCAGAACCGTCTGCTGAACGTTGCATAAGTTTTTCTGATAATTGTTTTGTTGCTTTACCTCGACGAGCAAGTTTGCTTAAATCCACACGAGCCAAGTGTTTTGTGTTTAATGGAGCTCCAATTGAAATGTATTTGTCAACAAGCTCATATTCCATTTTTGTAATAGGGTCAACAAAATCAAGTTGCTCATCAGATGCATTTTTCAAAAATACCTCTGTCAAATCACCTGTAGCCATTCGAACAATTGGATTTCCACCACGTTCAATAACTCTTTTATAAACAGCTTTGACAAGTTCTTTTGCCTCTGTTGATTCTGCTCGAATTACGACTAAATCACCTTTTTGTACATCTGTTGAATAATCAACCAGCACTTGTGCGTACTTATCCCAAATATTTTCACTCATAATTTACCTCTCTTCTTTTAGTTTGATTTTATAATATTTTTGATTATTTTTCAAATTTCAAACATTGGTAAAGGTGTAAAATATTTTTTTCGCTATTTAGTGAATTAATAATTTCTTCTTTCATCTGCTCCAAAGGAATAGAATTAAAAACAAATAGTTCGTAAATATCAACATGCAGGGCTTTTGCAATAGAAGTAAGATTTTCTGCGGTGGGGTAATTATTTCCTTTTTCAATACGACTGATATTTTTAGGATCAATGCCAACCATTTCGGCCAACTGTTCTTGCGTAATCTTTTTATCTTTACGCAATTTTTGTATTCTTTGCCCTAAGTCTTGCTTCAATGTCATTTATCCATATCCCCTTTTAGAACATGATTACTTGTAAATATGCCTTTTATAACCATCTAATAGATGTATTTTTTACAAAAATAGGACGTCATGGATTGACAAAATTCTATCCATAAGATATAATTATAATATATTTCTATATAATAAGCAGAGTTATTCTGCATTTTGATGGAAGTTATAACTAATGAAAAAAGAAAGGATTATGAAGTTATGACAAAAAGATTCGGTTTTACTTTAGCTGAAGTATTGATTACTTTAGGTATCATTGGTGTAGTTGCTGCTATGACTATCCCAACATTGATTTCAAACACTAACGGTGCAAAATTCCGTTCTCAATTCAAGAAAACATTATCAACATTAAACCAAGCCGGTTTGATGTCACAAGCTCAATATGACTTTGATTATGCAGGTACAACACAAAAATGTGGTGAAGCCGGAGCTACTAAAGAGAATAAAGATGGTCAAGAGACAACAAAAGCAGGTGATCCGTCAGTAGAACACCCAGATTCAGCAATGTCATTCTGTGCTATTTTAAATGGTACTTTGACAGGTCAAACTTACCAAGGTGCTGTTAAGAATATTGTACGTAACAACAATGGTGGAGAAGCAAAATATGAATTGAAAACAAAAAATGTGTTGACTGATGATTATAAAAATTACTTAGCTTATACTCTAGCTGATGGTTCTATCGTTGCATTTAGTCCAGATGCAAAAGGTTGTGAATTAGCTGCAGGTGTTAGAATGAATGGTGCTTGGATTACTGATCATACTCAATGCCTAGGCTTTATCGATGTAAACGGTGCTACATTACCTAATAGAGAAGTTACTTGTACAACTGCTGCTAATACAAAAAATACAGTTGAAACACCATGTGCTGTTAAAAACGATGCTAACCACATGACAGATGTATTCCCAATCGTATTCCACGATGCGACTGTTGAACCTGCATCTAACGCAGCTAAATACGTATTGACAACTTCTAAATAGTTTGTGTAATGACTAAAACCTTGTACCCTTTTGTAGGTACAAGGTTTGTCATTATAATATCTCATGAGGAGGGGTTCTAAAACCCTACCCCCCCCACCAAAATAAGTACAAAAGGACTTTCTTTTAAAATGTCAGGTGATACCGAATCACTTGATACACTTTACAATTAATAGGCATTGAATCACCGTTCAATGCCTTGTCCTTTGTCTAAAAAAACCCCAAAATTATTGTTGCATAAATACTTTTTGGAGTATAATGGTCTTACACATTATATCTATTGAAAAAGAAAAATGAGAATTCACAGTATTACTTACCCCGCAGCATACAAATGCACAAGTTTTGCTGCAAGTAACCACGTAAAGCAAAATAACAAACCGAAACAACCTCAAGCAAGCAAAAAGCCTCATGTAATTCAGGATAGCTTGTCTACAGTTCTTTCGTGGTTTGGTTTTGGAGTTGTTTTAGACTTAATTTCTCGAAAAATAACTTTCTCTAAATCTCCATTAAAAAACTCTGTAGCGCTAAATGGAGTAATCGGTTTAAGCGCAGGGCTAATCACCTGTGGTAAAGATATTTACGTTAACAGAAAAAATAACAAAATCGAAACTAAGATTTCAAGCTATTAACTTTTTCAGTCGAAGTATTAGGAGCAAACGAATTTGGGAGTTTAAATCCGAATATACATTCTCCATCTGGAAAACTTTTTGCAAATATCTCTCCCTTATGCATATCAATAATTTTCTTAGAAAGATATAACCCAAGACCGGTGCTTGCTTTGTTAAAATATGAAAGTTTTGTTTCTTTAAATCTCTTGAACATATTTGCCAGTTCTTTTTCCGGAATTTGTTCACTTTGATTTTTTACACTGAATTCAATTCCATCTTCAACAGGAACGACACTGATTTCTATTGTCGAATTTTTGTGTCCATAAGTTATTGCATTTGATAAGAGATTGAGAATTACTCGTTTTATTTGCAGCTTATCGGCACATACTTCGCAGATTTTTTGTTTGTCCTTAAAAATTATCGTTTGATTTCGTTCACATGCCATACATTCAATAGATTTTGCCAAAGTGCTAATCATATATGTTATATCAAATGTTTCAGGATTTAATTGGATTTTACCGTTTTCATATCTATAAGTATCAAGAACAGTTGCTATCAAATCAAAAACATATTTGCAAGACCTTTTCGCAAGTTCAATAATTTCTTTTTGGTCATTATTCAAATCTCCAAATGCTCCATTCAACAACATCTTCAAAGTATTTATTTGTGCACAAGTAGGAGTTTTCAAATCGTGCGTCAAGGTTGCGATAAAGTTTTCTTTGTTGGTTTCAATCTCTTTTTCTTTATCAATATTATTCAAAACAATAATAAAACCTGAAATCTTGCCATTATGTTCAAATACAGGAGATTTAACAATTCTATAGTAAGAAGATTTGTCATTTATGAAAGTCATAATCTTTTCTGAATAAAAAGACTCACCTGTTCTTAAGATATACTCATCTTCATCGTTTATCCCGATTATGCAATTTGCAGTGTATATTTCCGTAATGTTTTTATGTTCAAGCTCTTTACAAGGACAACCGGTAGCTTTGGCAAATTCCTGATTTGCAAGAATAATATTACCCTTTAAGTCTTTGAAATAAATAATTAGCGGAACATTTTTTACAATCGCCTGTATGTAAGTATTCATTTTACGCGCATTTTCTCGATTTTTGTTAATGAGATACATGTGCATTGATACTAGCACCAACATTATAAATAAGACTGTAATAACTATGTATGTAATCATAAACTACTACAATCATAGACGGAAAATTTGATAATAATATTAGTCAAGTGGACAAGATAATCACGCTATAAGGATTTTTTATTCCGATTTTGTTTGATTTTAGGAACTTCTTTCTCGTCACAACCAAGAACCTTATTCAAATGATCAATAAGCTCTTGTGAATGATAGTGCATAGCATGTTCTGATTTGTGGTGAATATCAACAATGTGATAATGCATTGCCATTTCCACCTCAATCAAAGCAATATTATAATTGTATAAACTGTTTATATATTCATTTACGGCATTTATGTAATCTTTTCTGGCATCTTGTAAAGCCACATAATTAAGTTCATCAGACTGATATTTTGATTCAACAATTTCTAAATTTTTCAAGGCTTGTTCAGTTTCAAGTTTCGCTGTCGGAATTTGATTTTGAGCTTTTTCCACGTTATTGAATGCTCTTTTTACCTCAAAATACAAATTCTTTTTGAATAGCAAAATCTCGTTATCAGCAAGGTTTAGTTGAGCATCTGCACCTTTAATGCTATGTTTCAATTCCATCAAATTGACACTGGAGGATAAATTCACCCCAACCATCAGACTATTATTTGCTGTTTGATTTGAATTATTAAATCCATAACCAGCATTAGCCGTCAAATCAGGCAGATAAGTTCTTTTTATATAGGCTAAAGATTGTTCCATTGCATGTTTTGTAGAGATTAGTACATTCAAATCAGGACTGTTTTCGTAAGCAATTTCAACTGCTTCATCTAAAGGAAAATTGAACGTTTGAGGTTCAAAAACTTCATTTTTTTCACCTTTATTTTGATAAGCATAATCATTTTGATATGTAAAAGTTTGAGTATCTTTGATTTTGTAATCCGGTTGATTATCAAGATACATTGCATTATTCAAATCTATTTTTGCATTTTTATAATCATTTTCAGCTTCAATATAGCGAACTTTAGCTTCACTAAGATTCAAACCTGCAGTTGTTTTATCCACGTCTTTTTTAGATGTAGCAAGTTTTAAAAATTTTTCATTAATTTCCAAATTGTTTTTTGCAACTTGTAACAAGGCTTGCGATTTCAATAGGGCATAATATTTTGCCTTAACATCGAAAAGGGTTGAACATAAACTGTCCATAAATTCATACTCTGCACCAATTTTGTAAAACTCTTCCATCTTGATATAAGCGGTAGTTTTGCCAAAATTCCAAACCAACTTATTTATTGAAACCCCGACAGACGGTAACTCTCTATAGTGAGAATTATAATAAATATTATCAGAATTGTTCTCATTATAAAAACCTGCATTAAGATTTATCACAGGGAAATACTGAGATTTTGCTATTCCTAAGTTACTTTTTGCAATATCAAGATTATATTTTTGGCGTCTGATTTTAGGACTGTTTTTGAAAGCTGAAGCAACACAATCCAATATAGACAGTGTTACTCCGTCCTTAATTTCGACCGGTTTAAATAATTCATCATCTTCCACAGCCTGAGCCTTTAAATTCCCGACAGAGAGAAAAAAGACAACAGTAACCATTGAAAGGCAAATAATCTTTCTAATGCTCATATATCTATTATACAACATGTGTCAAGAGGCAAAAATCATTTCAAATGGGCTTTGTTCTTTTGCATAAACAATTTCGACATTATTGCCGATTATTTCTTCAAACACCGGAAGAATTAAAATTTCTGATTCAAAATGCCCAATATCATAAACCATAATCTCACTATCAAGCGCCGTATGGAATTTCAAATCTCCGGTAACAAGACAATCAGCACCTAAATCTTTTGCCTCATTGATAAATTCCGAACCGCTACCGGCACAAAAAGCTATTCGACTTAACTTTTCCACATGCCTGTTATTTACAAGACGGGCATTCGGAGAAATCTCAGATAAAACCTTTGAAAATTCTGCAATATCAATTCCGTTATCAAATTCCACAAATCTCAAAAACTCATGTTCTATATCAATTTTTTTATCTTTTAATTTCAATGTTTTGATTATTGTGTCGGTTGTACCGCCATTTGCTTTGTCCATATTAGTATGCGCACAATACATATTAATTTGTGGCACAAAATCTTTCACCAATGGAGCTTTGCAAGGAACATAAAACATCGGGTGGTGAGAAACTATCATATCACAGTTTTGAGTCAATGCTTGTTGAACAATTTCAATTGTTGGTGTTAGACAAAGCATGATTTTAGAAACCTCATCACGTCCAATTTTATCAACAATCCACCCGGAAGAGTCCCAACTCTCAGCACTTTCAAGCGGTGCAAACTTTTCTATTCTATTTGTAATTTCGTATTTATTCATATTTATTAAAGATTTCTAACGACTGCAATTATACTCAACATTTTCCTTGCAATTGTTGTTTTTAGATCTTTCGTCAAACTATAGATAGTACCATTATCCTCAAGAAGTTGGATTTCATTTTCATCAGAAGAGAAACCAATATCTTTTTTAGAAATATCATTTGCAGCCAAAAAGTCGCAACCCTTTTTCTTTATTTTAGCTTTCGCATTATCAATTAAATTTTCACTTTCGGCGCAGAACCCGACAATAATCGGTTTATGTTCTGAATTGGCTTTTCTATTGCACAATTCTTGTAGAATATCCGGATTTTTTACAAGTTCAAGCGTCAAGGTGTCATCTGTTCCTTTTTTCATTTTTTGTTCAGAATAATTTTTAACTCGATAATCCGCAACAGCTGCAGCCATAACGATGATATCAGATGTTTCAAATTCATCATTAACAGCCTTTTGCATATCAAGAGCAGATTTAACTTTAACAATTTTATACGGAGCATCGACATCTTTTGTAGTAATTAAAACAACTTCTGCACCCATCAATTTTGCAACATCAGCAATAGCTTTTCCCATTTTACCGGAAGAATAGTTTGAGATATAGCGAACCGGATCAATGTCTTCAATCGTTCCACCGGAAGTTATTACGACTTTTCGTCCCTTTAATTTCTGCGAACATTCAAGTACATCTTCTACCGCTTTATAAATCGTATCTAACGAACATAAACGACCTTTTCCATTATATCCGCAAGCCAAAAATCCAATATCAGTATCAAGAATTTCAACTCCACGATTACGTAAAATTGAAAGATTTTCTTGAACAGCAGAATTGTTCCACATATTGCAATTCATGGCAGGTGCAATAATCATTTTCTTTGAATATGCACACGCAATCGACGTCAAAAGATTGTCTGCAATTCCATGAGCAATTTTTCCAATTGTATTTGCAGAAGCCGGAGCAATCAACATAACATCAGCTTCATCTGCTAAAGAAATATGTTCGGGTTTCCAATTTTTGACATTGAATTCATCAACATAAACCTCATTTTGGCTAAGATTTTGCAAAGTTAATTTTGTCACAAAATTCATAGCATTAGGAGTACAAACGACTTTAACATTTGCACCTGCTTTTTTAAATTTGCGGATTAATTCACATATTTTGAATGCTGCAATCCCACCCGTAACACCGATTAAAATATTTTTATTTTCCATCATTTTACTAAACCTCACAAATACCCCGGATTCTGTATGGGGAACCATCAAGACATTATGCTAATTCGCTTCTTGCAATATTTTCAATCTCAGAAACAGCACGTTCTAAATCATCATTTACAACTATATAATCATATTGCTTAGAACGTTCTAATTCAACTTTTACTAAATCCAAACGTTTTTTAATTGTTTCTTCGTCCTCAGTATGACGACCTCTCAGGCGATGTTCCAATTCTTCAACACTAGGGGGGGCAATGAATATCAATACAGCTTCCGGCATTTTCTTCTTAACTTGCAAAGCCCCTTGAGTTTCAATCTCAAGAATAATATTCAAACCCTCGGCAAACTTTTGAGTAATATATTTTTGCTTTGTTCCGTAATAATTACCGGCAAATTGAGCATATTCTAAAAACTTATCTTTTTTTATACAGTCTTGAAATTCTTCAACCGACATAAAAAAATAATTAATTCCATCAACTTCTCCAGGGCGGGGTTTTCTTGTGGTACAAGAAACGGACAACATGAAATCCTCAGTGTTTCTTGCCATAAATTCCTTTAATACAGTGCCTTTTCCGACACCAGAACAACCGGATATTACAAATAATTTTTTATTCATAGATTGATTATACAATGAAAAAAGAAAAATCAACCAAAAAATTTTTAAATATTTTATATAACAAGATTTACAACCGTCTTTGCATCATATTGACTAAGAATTCTCGCCATTTTTTGTTCAGCAGCCTTATCTGCCATCAAATAACATTCTCCACTCCAAGGAAAGAATACCGCACCAAATCTTTTGTTCTGAAATGATGTACGATTACGAATTACCTGCCCTGCAGTCATTTTGGCTTCCATTGTATTATCGCAAAATACAATTTGCTTCCCTATAAAGTCAAAACCCGTTTTTCTTAGAGTATTAACAGCATCTTTTACACATCTCATACTGTTACTTGATAGTCTTACACCGGTGAAATTTTGTTTACTGTTATATGAATTTATTTGCATCTATAATTCTTCCTTAGACTTGCAAATAAAAAACCGACAAACAAAATTTTTTGCCGGTTTTTTAATTTTTGTAAATTCAAAATTACTTATTTCCACTTGTTCAAAAGTTTCAATGCAGATTTTACAACATTTTCTTTCCCTCGAACCTTATAATACTTTTTATCATTTGCATTGATTATGCAGAAACCTTTATCGCAAGTTTTGTACAACCAAGCCGTAATACAAGTGTCTTTACCAAGTTCACAACTGGCAGTAACACCTTGAACAGTTGAATCATTTTTTATATCTTCTTTTGTTGTTAAAACATTACCTGATGCGTCTTTCACCTCATACAAATCCGGATACAACATAAATTTATCCGCTAAAACATCTTTATATTTTTCAAAAGAATCTTCAATATATTCTTTATTTTTAACAGAAATATCTGTCTGCGGTTTTATCCAGTAGATAATATATTTACCTGTTGTCAAAAAGTTTGAATACTTGTCAGAAGTTCTTGTATCATCATAAACCTCTTGCGGAATAGTCAATTCTTTTGAAGCCCACAATGAATAACTTGGAATTATATCTTCGACAGAAGCATTCGTTTTCTTTGAAATTATAAATCCGGAAACAATTCCCAAAACTAAAACTAAAACACTTGCAAGAGAAATCCACCATTTTACCCAAGCTCTTTGAGCCTTATGGAAATCTTCTTCATTTTTATAAATCACTTCTTCCCAAGCCCATTGGTTACCTTTTGCTCCAGCCCACAAAGCCATAACAAAAGCTGCAATAAAGCCATACGGAATAAATATCAAAGGTAGAATTACAAGCAATGACCACTTTTTATACTTGATACCCCAAATCCAATTGAACAAAAACGCACCCCAATTGTACTTGTGCGCAATTGAGTCCGGCGCCTCTTCCCCTGTACCGGAATTGTTGTCCATCGGAATAAGAAAAATTTTTGGAGTTTCTTTTTTCTTAACAGTAACTTTGTCAAAAAAATCATCTAAAGTTACTTCATTCGGGTCATGATAATCTTCTTGATTTGGCAAGCCACTCGCCTCTTTTGGCTCAAAATTCTTATCGTTTTCGCTATCCATAATTCATTCCCTCTTTTTTATATTATAATATCTATTTCCAAATCTCGCAATATTTATAATCTTGATTTTTAAAAATGTTTATGATATTCTTCTGTCCGTAAGCATTAAAATAGGAAAAACATTGACATGTTATCTTTATTACGACGTAGCAGATATAACTTTTTAGAGGCTTGTTTTTAGAACAGGATATTTGCAGTCGTCAAAATAAAGTTTTAGAAGCAGGTTCTTTGAAAAGAAGCCTGTTTTTTTGTTACAAAAGGTAAAAAATAATTGTAAAAATGGCAATTATTCGAATTTAGAAAAGTTAAAGAAAAAGTGAAGGTTAGAAGTAATATGAAACATAAAAATATTCGACGAAACTCAACTATAAAAGCGAATGCTCCAATCGTGAAATTAATGAATTTAATTTGGGGCTTGTAATACACAAGTTGAGGCAGAAAAGTGTAAAAATTTACCTCACTTTTCTGTAAGAGGAATAAGAAAAAATGATACCAAAAATAACAGCAAGTACAGTTTACTCCAAATTGGGAGACAATAGTTCTCTAGTTCCATTAGCAATCAAAGATATTGCTAACAGTTGCGGTTTAACAGCAGCTTCATATATGTCAGGGGACAACGCAGAGGGAAAAGACAGATTTATAGATGAATTCGGCACACAAGCTATTTGGCTTTGGGGAATTCCGGTTTATAAAAAACTTTTGGACATAGCTTTATTCAAACAAGCAAAACTAGATCCGGAAGTTGATGCCAGAATTCTTAAAAACAAAGATATTTTACAAGCAGCTAAAGAAATGGCTCCGACAGAATCTATCAAAAATAGCCTTAAAGCAGTTGCAGAAAATCAAAGCAAATTCAAAGCTCTTACAGTTGCTAAATTTGCCGCTTCTACAATTTTGACAGCAGGAACATATTTAGGCTTAACAAAATTCAGACACAATTACACTGAATCAAAAATCAAAAAAGATTACTTCGAAAAGATGAAAAAGCAACAAATGAACGGCTATAACACAGAAAATATTCCGTTATCATCAGCATTTTCACATGTTCACAAACAAAATAAAAACAGCAAGAACGTAGCATTCACGGGCGGAGTTCAAGATTTCATCTTTGATCCGGTGAAAAACTTAATGCTCGTAGATGGCGCAATCACAGGTGAAAGATTAACCCATGCTAAAAATCCGCAAGACTTCTTGGGTTACGTAATCAAAGAGGGCTTCTTCTGGGCATTTATGTACTTTGCAGGGCCTACATTATCTAAAGCATTAGAAAAATTTGCAGACCAAAAAGGTAAATCAATTGACCTTGATTCAAGAGTAATCTTTGGCAAAGACTTAGAAAAAGCATTTAACGGAAAAGACTCCGGAATTATGCCAAAACAAATTCAAGAATTCAAAAAGGCAGCAAAATCAGATCTTGAATTATACAAATTCGCAGTAAAACCTGAAAACAAAAACTTAATCATTAAAATGGCTAAAGATTCCGGCATAATAACTCTTGCTGATGGTTCAGAACTTGTTGATACAAGAAAATACATTGATTTGAAAGAATTGAGAGGAATTTGTGACAAAGCAGAAAAATTATTCACTCAATACAAAAAATCAGAACAACCACTAGACGAATTCTTGAAATCAGTAAGAAGCTTGAAAAAAGCATCAATCCTTAAAAACATCGGTGCTTGTATCGGAGCATTAGGCATCATCGCACCGGCAATTATGCTAGGTTTGAGAAAACTTAATCCTGATTATCAAGTAAGAAAAGATATTGAAAAAAAATTAGCTAACCAACAGGCTTAATCCTAAAAAAGCTTGACAAATTTGTACAATGCCGATAAAATGATAATAGTTATCAATTTGAGTTAAACAGATGAATTATTCAAAACAGCGAGAAATTATACTAGATACGTTGAGCAAAAACGCAATCCACCCAACAGCAGAAGCACTGTTGGAATTTCTCAAACGAGATGATTCAAATGTAGGAATGACTACTCTTTACCGAAACTTGAACCAGCTTGCAGATGCAGGATTGATAAAAAAAATTGACGGTTTAGAGCCATCAGCTCATTTTGATCACAATACTTTTGAGCATTATCATTTTATATGTGAAAAGTGCAAAAAGGTATATGATATCCCGTCTTCTGTAGCACCGGACTTGGTGAAAAATACAACAGAAGCAACAGGATTTGATATAACAAGCCATGATATAGTATTTCATGGTATTTGCAGTGAATGTAAAAGAAAGGACATTGATTAATTATGGAAAAATGGGTATGTACAGTTTGCGGTTACGTTTATGATCCGGCAGAAAATGACGGAGTAAAATTCGAAGATTTACCGGAAGATTATGTTTGTCCATTATGTGGTGTTGGTAAAGACCAATTCGAAAAAGAAGCATAATTTTTAAATAGGATAAAATGAATGGCGGATTGACTAAATTGTCAATCCGCCACTTTTTATAACTAATCACTTATAGACCTATAGAAAGACCTAATCACCTACACACAGAACCTTATTGGTGCTTTCGCCCTTGTAGTAGTAGCCCGTGACACCGCCAAAGCTCACGAAGTACGCATTGTAAGCATCGCCCTCTGAAGACGACCAGAACCAGCCGGAAGTCGGTAAGCCTAAGCTGGAATCTTTCTTGCCGGCTTGATATATACTTTTTAGTTTTGAGTCATCAGGTAAACTCATTCCTATATCATCACATGCTTTCTTTGCTCCTGCCCAATAGTTATCATAACTTACCGCACTACCAATTTTTTCTTCTGTCCAATTGGGATCCCATTTCTTCATTTCTTCACTACCTGCCTTTATTGGACTATATGATGGTAATACATATACACAACCTATTCCATTGATGTCGTTTCCCGCACAACCTTTAGAGAATTTTGCTACTTTGAAACTACGGATATCATATTGTTTTCCATTACGTGCTTCACTGTTTGGTCCTTTAAAACCATTCACGTCCATAACAAAGTCTATTGGGTCTGTTACACTCGTTGTATATGCAAATTTCTTTGTTCTTCCAAAACCAATCGGTAAATCTGCAAAACTTGGTGTTACTGTATCGCCATCACCAATTATTCCTGCATTTGGATTGTAAGTTAATATTAGTGTTGCGCCATCAGCTAAAATTATACCAACGTTATTACTTTTGT
>ENA-OPWH01000027-OPWH01000027.1-human-gut-metagenome-genome-assembly--contig:-NODE-27-length-134598-cov-22.991311_pt1 | contig 134598 bp, 134 predicted proteins | sample MGYA00241506_ERZ502004 | MGnify/ENA primary metagenome ERZ502004 (study PRJEB25962, sample SAMEA2043049) | human gut metagenome | biome: human gut; feature: human-associated habitat; material... | reverse complement strand
CTATGACTGCGTTTTGACATGTTTGTACTTCCTTTCTTTTGTTATGCTTAACTCACAATTGTATATTTATTATAAATGATTTTTTAAAGCTTTGCAAGAGAGGATTTAAAGTTAAGGAGACCCCTCCTCGAAATCAGAGATTTCGGTCCTCCCACAAGGGGTGGACATTTTGTGCTTTTTCACTCCTTTTTACCCCCTCAGCCATAAATGGGCAAGGGAGTAAAATAACGTCATTACGAGCGAATGCGAAGCAATCCTGCCCCTCTCCCTAACCCTCCCCCACGTAGGTGGGAGGGAATATAAAAGCCCCTCCTCGAAATCAAAGATTTCGGTCCTCCCGCAAGGGGTGGACACTTTGTTCGGCAGAGTCACTTGGGGCTAGGTACAATAAAATCATAACGAACTTATTACCTTATTGCCCTTTTCCTTTTTCCCTCAATCAAATCACCCTTATTAGTAACATAACTACGTGCGTAGCCCCTTAATACATTTATCATACAAGTTTCACCATGGTTGGTAGCAAAACTACGTGCACCCCATTATCAGTAGCCCTACAAAGTTCCACCATTATTGGTAGCATAACTACGTGCGTAGCACCTTGACGGATTTTGACTTCGTATGGTATAATAGAGTTATCGGTTAAGGTTCAAGCTCGGGAACAACAAAAGTTCCTAAAAGGGTTTCCTTTTTGATAGTAAAGCTGTTTGCCGATTTTGGTGCAATATATTTATGCACTTTTTTTGCCCATAACATGGATATGCAAATGGAAAACTTCCTGTCCTGCTTCTTTTCCTGTGTTAATTTGGGTTTTATAAGATTTTAAGCCGGCTTTTTTTGCAGCATCTTTTACTGTTTGTAAAAGTTCTGCCATTAATTCTTTATCTTCAAGTTCATTTAAGGAGGCGATATGCTTTTTAGGACATACTAACATGTGAACAGGTGCCTTTGGGTGTATATCATTGAAAACAACCGTATTTTCAGTTTCATATACAAATTCTGTTCCAAAATCACCGTTTATTATTTTACAAAAAATACAATCTTCGCTCATTTTTTTCTCCTTTTTCAAATTAATAAACACATAAAATTATCTTAGTTTTTTTGCTAAAGATAAGCCTGCAGGCAGTGGCAAAACAACATTTTCATAATTGGGATTAGCATTTATATCATCTATAAATGTCTGAACCTTTGTGGCATGCGAAATTACGTTGTCGCATGCTATGTAACCACCAACATTCAAGTGTGGTTCAATTAGGTGGAAAAATTTGATGTATTGGGCTTTATTTGCATCAACAAACGCAAAATCAATTCTAAAGTCTTCCGGTAAATATTCCAGAATTGTTGCAGCATCACCCTTTCGAGTATCAATAATGTCTGCAACTCCACATTTTTGGAAGTTTTCTTTTGCAATATCAAGTCTTTTGTCATAAAACTCAATAGTGGTAAGTTTTCCACCTGTTTTTTTCAAAGCCTTGCCAATCCAAATTCCGGAATAACCATTTGATGTTCCAACTTCAACTACACTTTTAGCTTTTGAATCGACTATTAAATTATACAAAAATTCGGCAGTTGGACGAGAAATGTTCCAAAACTGCTTTTGTGTCTTTTCAAGTTCTTTTAAAACCTCTTGTGTTGTTGTGTCAAATGTATCAATCATCATTTTATTGTTTTCACCTTGTTTGTAATTACTATTGTTCGAACAGGAACATCTAAAGGACTTGTTTTCACAATATCTTTGCTTGTTGTATCAATTACCGAATAAAGACCTGAACGAGCATTGGTAATCATTATCATATCTGTATTTTCAATTGGAGAAATATTTGTTGCGAATGCATTTGTATTCAAGAAAAACTTATCTGTGATAACGTCATCTTGCGTGTTTAGAACTTCAATCAAGTTTTCTGCAGCACCCAAGATATACAATTCACCATTGTGAACGTACATATCCACGGGTTTTTCGCAAACTTCCAACTCTGACATCAAACCCATCGTTTCGTAATCAACAATTGCTAATCTGTTCTGAGTTCGGCTGATAATGTAAATTTTGCCATTCACATAGGCAATTTTTGAAATATTAGGAAAACTTCCGATATTTTTTAGCAAATAATTGTTATCAAGTTCAATTGCCCAAATATCGTTTTTGTTTCTATCAACATAGAACATCTTTGTTCCATCTTCAGAAAGTGTTAATTTTTCGCACATGCCGTTGATTTTTAATTGTTTTTTCAAGGTCATTGTTTCAAGATTTAGGATATAAATACTTGAATTTGAACCGGCCGAAACATACGCAATCTTATTGTTGTTATCAATAATAATTTGCTCCGGAACGACGTCAAAATGAACTTCTTTGATAACTTTTTCATCTTTTAAAGAAATAACGTTCAAGGTTTTAGAGTCAAAATAAGTGACAAGTAAAAACTCACCATTATAACACTTCATATCATTGATAATTCCATCTTGTTCAAGTGTATATTCCGGAGTTTTGGAATTTGAACTTATTACTTGAATATTTTTATTTCTTCCAGATGCAATGTAGAAAGTTTTGTTATTCAACTGTTCAACAGGTGTAACCGCATTTCTCTTTGTTTTGTTTTTAGGATTATTAATTCTCAAACCTGTATCTTGGGTTGTTGAAACATCAATATCACCGATAATACCTTTCAAGGTTTCCGGAATAACAAGACCTTTTGGAAGTAAAATATCTTGAGGCAAAAGTCCTGATTGAATTTCATCAGGCGGGTTTAACATATTGATTACAGTTTTTTTACCGTTCGTATTTATAACTTTTAAAAGCGAATAATTGTTATTAAAAATCACCATATCCGGTTTTTGTTTAAGTGTTTCATTTGACGGATAAGTTGTTTTTATTCCAACTTTGTCAACATTTTGAACTTTAGCAGGAAAAATCGGCAAATACATTGTATTATCAGGAAGAATTACCACTCCGTCAAATCTAAAATTTGTATTTGGAAAAGATTTATTCACAAAGTCCTGAATGCCAACCGGAACTTGTTCAGCCAAAGCAATTCCACCGGAAAACATACATAACATTAAAGTTAACAACAATTTACGCATATTATTTAAAAACTCCTTTAACTTTTGACATAATTGATTTTTGAGGTTTTTTACCGGTTTGAATTTCGTACAATTTTTGGTAAAGAACTTTTTCCTCTTCATTCAATTTTGTTGGAACTTTAATTTTCAAAACTACAATATGGTCACCGCGTTGAGATGGTCTTGTAATAATTGGAATTCCTGCTCCTTTAATTTTTAGAAGATGTCCATGTTGAGAACCGGCAGGGATTTGAATCTCTTTTTCACCGTCAAGAGTTTTGATTGAAATAATATCACCAACTACAGCTTGAGCAGGGGAAATTTCAAGTTCCGTAAATACATTAATCCCATCACGTTTGTAATAATTTGATGGTTCAACGTGAATTACTACAAACAAATCGCCATTTGGTCCGCCATTAATTCCACAATCCCCCTCTTTAGAAACACGGATTTTTGACATATTGTCAACACCGGCCGGAATTTTAATTTCAACTTTCTTTTCCTTATTTACTTGACCATGTCCTTTACAAGTTTTGCAAGGTTTGTCAATAACTTGACCTTTACCCTTACAATGCGGACAAGTAGTAATTTGAGCAAAATTACCGAGTGGTGTTCTTGTCACGGTTTTAACCTGTCCGGAACCATTACATTGCGGGCAAGTTTTCTTTTGAGTACCGGCTTCTGCACCTGTTCCGTGGCAATCAGGACAAGTTTCAAGATGGTCAAATTTTATTTCTTTGTTAATGCCAAAAGCTGCTTCTTCAAACTTTAATTTAACATCATATCTTAAATCATCACCTCGCTGAGGGGCATTCGGGTCAACCCCGCCACCGCCAAAGCCAAATCCACCAAAACCTCCAAAGAAGCTTTCGAAAATATCATTGATATCGCCAAAACCTCCTGCGAAAGGTCCGTTGGTATCAAAACCCGCATTTTTCAAACCATCTTCACCATATCTGTCATAAGTTGCTCTTTTGTTATCATCAGATAGTGTTTCATAAGCTTTGCCAAGCTCTTTAAATCTTTCCTCAGCATCAGGAGCCTTGTTAACATCTGGGTGTAATTTTCTTGCTTTTTGTCTAAAAGCTGATTTTATTTCTTCTTTGGTCGCCTCTTTTGTAACGCCTAATATTTCGTAGTAATCTGCCATTTTCTCTTAATACTTCCTTTTAAATCCTCAAATCTGTAACTATTCGGCAGTTGCAACGTTTACAAGTGTAGGTCTTAGAACTTTATCACCTAATTTATACCCTTTTTGTAATTCATTGATTACAGTATGTTCCGGGTGTTCACTTGTTGGTGTTTGCATAACTGCTTCATGGAAATTAGGGTCAAATTCTTCTCCTACAGCTTTAATCTCTTCTAGTCCAAGTTTTGATAATGCTTCGTGAACTTGTTTATGTACAAGGTTAAAACTTTCTTTAACTTTTTCGCAATCTTCAACATTTTCCAATGCTTTTTGACCACGTTCAAAATTATCAAGAACTTCAATCATTTTTTTCAAAGCTGCTTCAGTACCATATTTAATCAAATTTTCACGTTCTTGTTCTTGACGTTTTCTAAAGTTGTCAAAGTCAGCAGCTAAACGAACATACTGTTGATTTAATTTATCGTAATCTGCTTTCAATTTTGAATATTCTTCATTTTTTGACTCATCTTTTTTATCAGAAGTATCTTTTGTTTCTTCTTCTGTTTTAGCTTCAGTTTCAGAAGTTTCTACATTATTTTCTTCTTTGTTTTCATCTTTGATTACATCGTCATTACTAAACGGATTTGAATTTTTATGTGTCATAATTTTTCCCTTCACAACATTATTATATATCTTTATTATAAAGTATCAAACTAAATTCACAAGGGAAATTTATTTTTTTTTAATATTTGAGGTAAAAAAGAAGCAGTTATGATTTAACTGCTTCTTTTCTTGAATATGATATAAATTTCAAATTGTTATTAGACCATAGCCATTTCCTTAGAGAAAGGGTTGGAGGAGGAACACACCTGTCTATCACCCAAGATTTCAGATTTAATTTTTGCTAAATCTTCTTGCATTAATCTTCTTGGTGACCCTTCTTCCATTGAGTGGTTTCTTAACAAGTATGATGGGTGGAAAATAGCCATAGCTTTGTATGTTTTCCCATTAATTGTTACGTCAAACCAGTTTCCTCTAACTTTTGAAATTTGAACTTTTTTATCTTTCCAGAATGATTTTAAAGCTGTTGCACCGCAGAAAATAATTGCTTGCGGATTCATAATATCAATTTGTGCAGTTAAAAATCTTTCACAAAGAGCTTTTTCAACATCAGTCGGAACCCTGTTTTCCGGCGGTCTGCATTTTACGGTGTTAATAATATACAAATCTTCTTCTCTTGAAATTCCTGCTTCTTCTAAGAATTTGTTTAACAATTGACCTGCTCTGCCAACAAACGGTTTACCTGTTTCATCTTCATTTTCACCAGGAGCTTCACCAATCAAAACAATTCTTGCAGTTTCCGGATTTCCGTCAGAAAAAACTACATTCTTACGAGTTTTTGCTAATACACAATCTGTACAGTTTTCGCACTTTGACTGAAGTATATCTAAACAGCCTTTTTTAATCATTTACTACTCTCTCCTCATTAAGTTATTTAGTTTCATTCAACTTTTTAAAATAACCAATATTGTATTTTTTACAATATCTTTTTAATTCTTTCATTATTATATCAGATAATAAAAATACTGCAATCAAATTTGGAACGGCAAGAAATAGAGTGAACGCATCTGATAAATTTACGACACTTTTCAAATTCATAGCAGAACCTATTACAATAAATAAACAGTAAATTATTTGGAATGTTCTTGTCGTAAATTTAGATTCGCCAAATAAAAATGTCCAGCTTTTTGTTCCGTAATAAGAACCGCAAAGCATTGTGGATAATACAAAGCAAGCAGCCATAAATGTTAGTAACACTGGGAAGAACGGACAAACAGTTGCAAATGCTTTTGAAGTTAATTCAATACCCTCAATACCTGTAGTATTTAAGTATGCACCGGTTACAACAATAATAAATGCCGTAGCAGCACCAACAATAACAGTATCAACAAACGGTTGTAACATTGCAATAAAAGCTTGCGCTACAGGTTTACTTGTTCTAACCGCAGAAAAAGCAATTGGCGCAGTGCCTAAACCTGCTTCGTTTGCAAACATTGCTCGTCTGAATCCCCATAGCATACAATCCCAAATTCCGCCGGAAATCATAGCTTGCGGTTTGAATGCTTCTTTCAATATTAAACAAATTGTATGTGGAACATGGTGAATATTTAACAAACAAATTATAAAAGCTGAAAATACATACAATGTACACATTACAGGTGTAACTTTAGATGTAAACTTCCCGATAGCTTTAATTCCGCCAATTACAGTAACATAAGTAATCACCGCTACAATCAAACCGAAAATCCATCTTTCATTTGAAAATAACCCTGTAACATTTGAAATTTGAGTTGTAATCGCATTAATTTGAAATAAATTCCAACCGCCAATCATTGCAAACACGCAGCATACAGCATAAATCTTTGCAAGATATGGGGTGTAAGGTTTAATCCACTCAGCTCGCAAACCATTGATAATATAATACATTGGTCCTCCAGATGATGAGCCGTCTTTGTTAATTTGTCTGAATTTTATACCTAAAAGAACTTCCGCAAATTTTAATGCCATTGAAAAAACTCCGGCAATCATCATCCAAAAAATTACCCCTGGCCCCCCAACAGAAACCGCCAAAGCCGAACCTACAACATTTCCCATGCCGGCAGAAGCTGAAATAGTTGCAGTAAGAGCTTGAAAAGATGAAACTTCTCCGTGTTTTTTCTTTTTTAAAATATCATCATGTTTATATTTTTTAGTAATCAAATCAATAGCATGTTTAAAGCCCCAAAAACCGATAAATCTTGTTCTGATTGTAAAATATAATGCCGCAATCATTAATAACAAAATCAAAAATTCCACACGAACACCGTGAATAGTCACATGTGAAAAAATCAATCCTGAAATTTTATTCGCAACAGGCGATAAAATACTATCAATTCGGCTATCTAAATTCATAAATCAATTATACTACAAACATAGAGAGCATTTTAAATTATAAAAATCTTGCAGTTTTAGAGATTTTACAGTTGCGGAGTTCTGATGGTGTACCGCTAAAAATCACCTCTCCTCCGGCATTTCCACCCTCCGGTCCCATATCAATAATATAGTCTGCATTTTTTATAACATCTAAATCGTGTTCAATGACAACAACTGTAGCACCATTATCAATCAAAGTTTGAAAAACATTCAATAAAGTACGAACATCTAACGGGTGAAGTCCGATTGTAGGCTCATCAAACACAAAAACAGATTCTGATTGGGCTTTTCTCATTTCACTCGCAAGTTTTAACCTTTGAGCTTCTCCGCCCGACAAACTTGGAGTAGCTTCACCTAGTGTCAAGTAACCCAAACCTAAATCTTTCAAAACCTGCAATCTCTGTTGAACAGATTTTAAATCGTCACAAGCATCAATTGCAGTATTCACGTCCATTGACATAAGTTTTGCTAAAGAATTGCCTTTGTATTTTATATCCTCAACTATTTTTGAATATCTTGAACCTCCACACTCAGGACACGGAATTTCAACATCTGGTAAAAATTGAACATCTAGATTTATTACCCCTGTTCCATCGCATACCGAACATCTTAATTTGCCTGTATTATACGAAAAATCTCCGGCTTTATATTTATTTTCTTTTGATTTTGGAAGTTTTGCAAAAATCTTACGAAGTTCATCATGAATATTTGCATAAGTTGCCACAGTTGAACGAATATTTATCCCTATCGGAGTTGCGTCAATAAGTTTGACCTGCTTAATTCCGTCTGCTTCAATCTTTACAATATGTTCGGGCATTTTCTTTTGAGAAGTCAAAGAATCAAGTGCCGGAACAAGACTTTCTAAAACCATAGTTGTTTTACCTGAGCCGGAAACTCCGGTAACAACTGTTAATCTTCCTTTTGGAATGTCAATTTTTAGAGGTTTAACAGTATGGATAGAATTTGTTTCTAAGTGGATTTTACCATTTTTAAACATCATATCCGGAGAAATATTGTCACGAATTTTCACTTCTTCTTTATCAGACAAAAAACCCCCTATTATTGATTTTTTGTTATCTATAATTTCAGGAATTGTACCCTCTGCTACAACATAACCGCCATTTACACCTGCCTGAGGTCCCATTTCAATAATCCAATCTGAATCTTTCAAAATCTGTACATCATGGTCAACTAAAACCACAGAATTTCCGTCTTCAATCAAATCGTGCAAAACTCCACGAAGCCCGACAATATTTGATGGGTGTAAGCCGATTGACGGCTCATCAAGAACGTACAAAACCCCTGTTGTTCTGTTACGCACAGCTCTTGCAAGTTGCATTCGTTGTCTTTCTCCTGTTGATAATGTGGAAGATGCCCTATCAAGTGTTAAATACCCTAAACCCAAATCAATAAGCCTTTTTGCAACAGATTGGAAAGAGTCGCAAATACTTTCTGCCATTGGCACCATTTCTTTTGGTAAAGATTGAGGAACTTTTTTTACCCACTCAACAACATCTGATAGTGTCATTTCGCAAACTTTGTCAAGTGTAAGCCCCATTAGTTTTGGTGTTCTTGCTTTTTCAGATAATCTTGTCCCGTGACACTCAGGACAAATATCTTGTTTCAAGAACTTTTCAACACGTTTCATACTCTTTTCATCTTTGACTTTTGATAGAGCATTTTCAACAGTATAAACTGCATTATAATAAGTAAAATCAAGTTCTCCTGCTTGGTTTGTATTTTTTGCCTTATAGAAGATATGTTTCTTTTCAGCAGGTCCGTTGTAAACAATATCTTTTTCCTTATCGGTCAAATCTTTGAACGGAATATTTGTTCTGACTCCCATTTCTCGACAAACATCTGTCATAAGTGACCACATCAAAGTTCCCCAAGGTGCAACAGCACCCTCATCTATTGTCAAAGAATCATCAGGAACTAAAGTTGATTTATCCACTGTTCGAACAATTCCTGTTCCTCCACAAGTTTTGCAAGCTCCTTGACTATTAAAAGCCAATTCTTCTGCTGATGGTGCATAAAAATTCTCTCCGCACACCGGACAAACTAATTCTTGTTCCGCAGCTACAGCCAAACTCGGTTCTACATAATGACCATTCGGGCAACAATGACTTGCAAGTCTTGAGAACATCAATCTTAAACTGTTTAGAAGCTCTGTTCCTGTTCCAAATGTACTCCTAACCCCTGGAATTGCCGGTCTTTGATGTAGCGCAAGTGCTGCCGGAACATACAGGATTTCATCAACCAAAGCTTTTTCAGCCTGAGTCATTCTTCGTCTTGTATAAGTTGAAAGTGCTTCTAAATATCTTCTCGATCCCTCAGAATACAAAACTCCAAGTGCCAGAGATGATTTACCTGAACCTGAAACTCCGGCAATTCCGACAATTTTATTCAATGGAATATCAACATTGATATTCTTTAAATTGTGAACTCTTGCCCCTCTAACTTTTATTTTACCAACCATAAATTACCCGTTCCTTATAAATATAAATTAACACAAAAAACAACAATACGTCATTTTATATCACCATTGACGACACCCTAAAAACATGTTAAAATAGGTGTATGGGATTGGTGAATATGAACTGGAATAATAAAAAATCTGCATTTACTCTATCAGAAATTATGGTAACACTTACATTGATTGGTTTCATTGCGACGATGACACTATCAACTATTGGGACTTCTATTCAACAGAGAGCAAGACTTGCTGAATTCAAAACAGCTTATTCTAAAATGGAATCAGCTCTACAAAGTATTAATGTTGATGATGGACAGATTTATAACTGCTATACAAAACCGTCTGAGACTGATGTTGATACTTATGGTTTGTCAATCGCAGATTTAAATAATTTGAATGCAACTTCCCAACAATGCGGAACTTTAGAAAATAAATTTGTTAGAGCAATGGGAGCAACAAGATTTTGCCAAACAAACCCAAGAAGTGAGGGTTGTATTCCGGATAATGACAATTATCCAAGCCCGCAGGAAGATTCTTGCTTTACAGACTTAACAAACGGTCATGCTTATGTTTTGGATAACAGTATGATTTTATTTACAGATGGAAATAATTCTTTAACACAATTTGCAATTGATGTTAATGGTCGTAAAGCCCCTAACAAATGGGGACAAGATGTTTTCACATTTTCAATAAAAGCAACAAATTCAAAAGTTGTTAACGGAACTCAATACGTTACGGCAGTAAAAATTCTGCCACCGTCTGCTTGTCTTCCGGGGCACAACGAAAATACAAACAAAGGTTCTTCAAAATCTACAGAACAAATGATGAAAGAAGCTACTAATTATAGATAATTTATTGTAACAAACCACAAGTTTCGTTGTACATAACCATGTGAAAATCCGGACTGGTCATATTCGGGTTACGTTTCATAAATTTTTTTACGTCGAATTTTTCTAAAAATTTATCTAATTTTTTTAGAACTTTTTCGTTATTCTCATTTTCGGATTTTAATTTTTCAATATAAGACCTAGTCATAGAAAGGATTTCATCTTCTGTTAAAATAGGTAAACCTCCAATTTTAACTTCGTCTTTGTCATCACTTTCAAGATACTTTTTCTCTTCTCTTTGTTGTTGGTTTTGTTGATTTTGTCTTTTTTCCTGACCGGTAGAAACTGCAGAGTCAATTCTTTGCCCAAAAGGATTGTTTACAGAATTAAACATACGATGCTCCTTGCAAGTTTTTAAATTGCTATTTGTCATGTCGGCAAATTTATTCAGAACTTTAAATATCTAATCCAAATATAGTAGAGGTTTTCTATGCTAAAATATAATTAAAGGAGGCTTTTATATGTACACAATCAAAGAAGTTGCAAAAAAAATGGATATATCAGAACATACTCTTCGTTTTTGGGCAAAAAGCGGATTTTTCCCATTCATAAAAAGAAACAAAAATAATATCAGACTTTTTTCAGACAACGATTTAGATTGGGTTAGAATTGTAAAATGCTTAAGAGCGGTCGGAACTGAAAATAAAGCAATCAAAAGATACATTGATTTATGCATAAAAGGTGATTCTACAATTCCTGAAAGATACGAAATCATTCAAGCAACAAAACTAAAAGCCGAGCAACAAATGCTTGAACTTCAACAACAAATGGATTTGCTAAATTATAAAGAAAAATACTATCAAAACCTTATCGAAAATAACTTGAAAGACGGTTGGAATCCAATGAACAACCATCAAGTTGAAACAGAAACAGTCTAGAATTTTTACTCTTTTCTAAGAAAAAACGCAAGTCCTAAAAGGTAAGAAGTTAATAATCCGATTGCAAGGATTATTCCCATTGAACTTATAAGTTTAAAGCTTGTAAATGCAAGCAAAGTAAATGATATAAATGTAGAAATGAACGAAATAAAGACTGCATCTTTTGATTCTTTTCCTCCATTTGCCATGAATATTGAATAATCCAAACTAAAACCAAGAATTAAAAAGATTGATAAAATATGAAAAATATCAATTTGTTGCCCGATTAAAGATGTAAATCCGATTGCAAAAATAGATGCTATTAGCGGTGCAGAGATTATTTTTACAGCCTTTAGCGGTTTATAACAAATTGAAAGTAAAATAAAATAAATTAAAAATATAAATGGTAAAATTTTCACGAATTTAATTCTGATAGATTTCATTATTTGAGAAATATTATCTGCTAATTTTATTTGATTTATATTTTTTCCTAGAGTTAAAGGCTTATATTTTCCAAAAACAATCATATAAGAAGTGTTTTTGTCTAACATAAAGTTTTTCAAAACATCATTATTATTTTTAGTAAAATCTTGAACATCATTTTTTAAGCTTGCTTTTTTTAGAGAATTTTTTGTACACAAATCAAGGAAATTCGCATAATTATCTAAATTATTTTGATATAAATCTTTAACCATTTGTCGATTTTCCATTTGTCGTTTTGCCGATGGTAAAAATTGAGCTAAAGAAAAATATAAAACTCCATCTTTATTGAGTTTATCGCCAATAAATTCTTCTTGTTCAATAATTTTGTTTACAGAATTTTCTTTAATTGTAATAAACGTTATTTCAGGCATTTTGAAAACTTTATTATTCAATATTTCAGCCTGTAATAATTTTTTTTGTGGAATGTATAAAGTTCTGATATCATCACTTGTTTTTATTCGACAAAAACCAATTATTGAAACAATTACAATCACTAAAACCAGAATATTTCTATATTTTGAAATATTCGGAAGTTTGATATCCCCTGTAGTTTTAGGATAAAAGTTCTTTAACATCGGAAGAATTAAAATCACAAACAAATACACTCCAACAAGTCCTGATGCAGTATAAATTCCGATTTGTTTAAGAAGCTCAACTCCACTAAATAATAAAAGAAGAAAAGCTACAACCGTCGTCAACATTGAAACAGTAAGACTTTTGATGATGTTTATATTTTTCAATTCTGAAATAATATAATGAAACGAATAGTCCAAACTTATACCAATTAATGATGTTGCAAAAACAATCGTCAGGACATGCATTTGTCCTAGAATAACAATTGTTGTTAAGTATCCGACAATTAAACCAAAACTTATACTCAACAAAATCGGAATAAATATCTTCAAAGAATTAAAATATTTTTTACAAATAAACATTATTGACAAAAATGAAATTATACAAATAATATTAATTTCAAATGAAGATTTGTGACTGGTTACAAAAGTATGGATAGGAGTTCCTGTTAAATATACCTTAATATCCTCTTTTTTATTACATTTTTGTTGAAATTTTATTAGAGTCTTTAAATCTTTATTCAATGTTTTTGGATTTGTAACCTTTAGAAAAATTTTTGAATAATACTTACCGTTAAATTCTTTTGTATTATTAAAAGTGTCAAAATAAGGATTTTGCAAATTCAAAACATAATCCGTCGCAAATAAATACGGATCTTTATCAGGTGTCTGAATAAAAAATCCTAAAGGATTATAGAGTTGTTCAAGGCTAATTTGTGAAAGTTCTTTGTAGTTTTTATTTTTTAATAATTGTCGCCTGTTGTAAGAAATAAAATTATTCGGATATTTGCTATAAATTTCGAGTAATCTATCAGAATTAAACTTGTCTTTTTTAATATTTGTTTTATTTAAAAGATTAAATAATTCATCTTTAGCATTTTCAATGTTTTCAGAATATTGAGATTCAATAATCACATTCAATGTAGATGATGAAATATCAGAAAGTTCAATGAGTTGTTTTTGCAATTCATTTTGAGGATTTAAAAAACCTGACAAAATCCCAGTTTCAACAGGTCGCATTCTAATTACGGCAAAAACCGTTAAAACAATAAAACCAAACATTAAAAATATTCTGAATATATTTTCTTTCTTTATCATTTAATAAACCATATTGTCGTTTTTGTAGAATTTGTCGTTTTGATAATCATTTGTGTTATATAAGATTTCCCGTGTATTTCAACAGAAGCAAGATATTTTGCAGCTTGTTGATTTTTCTTTGGAATTAAACCTAACTGCCATTCGTCCTTGTTCTTGGTGAAATAAAAATTGAAAACTCGTTCTATTTTAGAGTAAGATTTATTAGAAATTGCATTCACAATTTCGTTAACTTGACGATATTCAGTCGTGTTATATGAAGTTGTTGAATGAAGAGGATACGTTGTATTAAAAACAACACCCTTGTTCTTGATAAACCTAAAATCACCGGAAGATTTGATATTAGCAGTAGAGTTCGGAATAGTTTTTTCTTGTTTAAATTTACAATTAATACTATTCAATTCCGGCATTTGTGGAATTATCACAGACAACTTTTGCGGGTGGTTAAAAACATCAGCGCATGCCGGCAAGTTAATCAAAAATATTGCAAATATCAGAATTAAAAACTTTTTAAACAATTTTTTTCTCCAAACATTTTTTTAATTTTTGAGGCGCTGTGTATAAAGTTTCCCCCGTATCAACAGTTATACAAATTTGAAGAGAAGAGGCTTTAAATAATTTTTCTTCGGTTTTTGCATTAGTTATTGTATATTTGATAATTATTGCAGGTTCAAGCTCTTCTAGAGAACATTTTACATTTAAAACATCATGCAACTTTGCAGGAGCAATATATTTCAAATCCATCTTTGCAATCGGGTACATAACATTATTTGCATGCATTGTCATATAACCAAAACCTAATTTTTCAAACATTTCACCTCTGGCAAGTTCCAAAAATTTTAAATAATTTCCGTGCCAAACAATATTCATTGGATCCAAGTCAGAAAATGCAACTGTTACAGTACTATTTGATTCAAATAAACTCATGCTTTAATTTCCTCATTCAATGTCTTTATCGGTAAAATTCCGGAGGAATATCCGCAATTCTCGTCAATATATTTATAACTTATACCATTTTTAATTTGTTCTAACTCAAGTTTCAAAACTTTGTCAGGTTGAATTATATTAGTGAATTTTATCTTTCGATATTGTCCTGAAACACAATCTACACCAAAAAATCTCCGAGCAAAATATTGTGCGTAAAATAGTTGTACAACCCCAGGAACGATATGAAATCCGTTAAAATGCCCCTTAAAGAAATTACAGTTGCTATAAAAATATAACGAAACCGTAAATTTACCGTCCTCAAAATTTTTGTCAACTACAACAGGAAAAGACAAATTCAAATCGAAGAGATAATTAATTTCTTTTTTATCAATTTTGCCATTAACTGTATGCGGAATTTCATCAATAAATTTCCATTTTTGCGGAACAATCTCATATTTTGTTTTAACTATAGATTTTAGTTTTTTTATAAGTTCTACGATATTATTTTCGGCCAAATAATCTAAACCGGCTTGAGTTAACACCGCAAGACAAGCCAATTTTTCATCTGTTTTTACAATATAAGAATCTTTTAAAAACTCGCAAGAATTCAAAACTTTTTCAATTTCAAGTGCAGAAATTCTTTTTTCCTGAATTTTATAAACTCTATCTGTTCGACCTTTTACAAGAATGTCATCGTTGTAAAATTTTTCGATTTTATCCATTATTTTCACAGGAGATATCAAAGAAAAATTTGTTTTAACCATTGCAAAATTTTCACTGCAATCAAGTTCAACCTCTTTAAAAATGTGAAATCTTTCATCAAAAGAATTTCTATATGCAATAACACCGGTTTCTGTACTTCCGTAAATCTCTATAACATCAGATGAAATTTCTTTTGCAAATTTGAAAACATTTTCTTTGAGTTCAGCACCTGCCGTAATCAACACTTGCGGATTTTTGACAGGATAATTTTGATACTTTGCCATCTTAGCAATGAAAGATGGTGTTGAAATCAGACATGAATTTTCAACATTTATATTCTCCGGAACTGCAACAGTGTCTGTATTTATGACGTTTTCACTATTCAATGGCAATATCAAATGAAATGTAAACCCAAACAGATGATTCATTGTTGTTGTAGAAATAAATTCTTTATCTTTTAGTAAAGTTGGAAATTGATTTTTCAATGCTTCGGACTCAGAGAACAAATTTTCTAAAGATTTTTGCGCAATCTTTTTTTCTCCCGTTGTTCCGGAAGTTTGAAAATTGATAATTATATCTTTTGGATTTAATTCGGTAAAGCCATTAAATTTACCATTATCAATAATTTTTTTACTATTTATTTCATCAATAAAAATATTTTTATTTGTGAAAATTTCAGCCAAAAAATTTATTACAAATGAAAAATTATCAAAATCTTTTGAAGTCGAGTTTAAAGTTAGATTATTTTGAATTCTTTCAAATACTAAATCTTTAACCATTTTTACAGAATAATTTTTACTATTCTTTTTAAGAATAATTTTTTCGTCAAATTTATCTGTATAAAAATATTCTAAAAAATTAGCAATCATACTTCCTCTTGAATTTTATTCTTACAATATATTCTATCGCAAAAAAGCTCCCGACAAGCAAATATGAAATACAACCGTTATATAATGCCCAAACCTTTTCAGGCATAAAAACCGTTGCAAGCGATACTAACGTATTCAAAAAAGTAAATCCTGCCCAGATATAAGTCAATTTTCTTGTATAATCAAGAGCTTTAGGCTTTATATCAGGTTCTACAAGTTTGGCAAACTTTTGTATAACTGTTTCTTTTTTAAATGAAGAAACAAAAAACAATAAAAACAACGAAAAATTAACCAAAACAGGATAAAACTTCACAAAACCCCATTTTGTATAATAAAAAATACAAATAACAATAAACATCGTGCAAATTGAAAATATAATATGCAAAAATTTATTTTTATTCATTGCTGTTCATTAAATTCCAAACGGCATTAACAACATCGTCAATTGTTTGAATTTTTTTGAATTCTTCAGGAGGAAGTTTTTTGTCTGTATAACGTTGCATTCTTACAGCAATATCAACAGCATCAATACTATCCAAATCCAAATCAGTAAACAAATTAGAACTTTCTTTGATTTCGGCTTCCGGAATTTCTAAATCATCTACCAAAATAGTCTTCAATTCGTTGAAAATATCTTCTTTACTAATATTACTTGTCATTTCTGTTTTCCCTCACAAACTCGGATAGAGAATTTATAGAAGTAAAATGCCTTTTATTTTCTTCTTTGTTGTTATCCATAGTAATATTATATTTTTTCTTTAAAGCCATACCAAGTTCTAAGGCATCAATTGAATCTAAACCCAACCCGTCAATGAATAATGGTTCGTCATCAACAATATCATCTGGAGTAATTTCGTCCAAATCCAATGTTTCAATAATTAAATTTTTAAGCTCTTCTTTTAATTCCATACAAGTATAATAGCATAAACTTAACTATATAAAGCATTTTCTATCATTTTTGTAATATTCTTTTTTATTACGATTTCATTATCTGTTTTTTCAAGTTCAGATTTCACATCAATTTCACCGGCATAAGACAATTCATAGTTAACTTTTCGCTCCCCGGCTTCATATATTGGTTGATTAATGAATAAAAAATCAAAATCTGTATATAATTTCAGAGCAACAATGTTGGCTTTTGCATTCATTGCAATTGTTGCAGCTCCTTTGTGGATTTTTGGATATTCATTTTTTCTATGTCTTATACCAGACGGAAAAATCACTACATTAAATCCGTTATCTAACATTTTCTTTGTATAATTTTTCATATTATCTAGGGTTTCATCTTCCAATATAAAAATTGAACTTACTAAATTTGATAAAATCAGATTTTGAGCTAAAGCGGACTTAACAATACAAGTGGTTCTTGGAATTAAACCAATCAAAATAACTATATCTATAAAACTTGGGTGAGTTGAGACAATAACTTTGTTTTTTATTTGTTTTATTTTCGCCAAATCTTCAATATTCAAATTCATTATTCCAAACGAAATTATCAACTTGACAAACCAAGCCCAAGTTGAGTGAATAACATCAGAGTAAAAACATAACAAATTCTTATCTTTTATAAAGAATTTCGCAAGCGGAAACAGTGTAAAATTCAAGATTACAGCACCAATTCCGAAAATAAAAAAGCTCAATAAAACCAAAAAGGAACGAATTATTTTAATCATCACACATCAATCCTAGACAAAATTCCAACAGGTGTAATAATTTTATTTGTTCTTTTTTCAAGAAAATCTATAAATGAAAAATATTCATCACTTTGTATTAAATTGATTTCTTTTTCAAACTTGCATTCTATTGAATTTGCAACAGGTGTTTTAGAAATCAAAATGGCAACAGCTTTTTTCTCTTCAAAACTATCCGAAAAACAATACAAGATATTATTTTTTTCCAAAACTATTGCTTGCACCAATCCAAAAGACAAACTATTTTTGCCAGATGAAACCGCATAATATGAACCGGTCAGATTTCTCAATAAAGATAAAACACCGGCTAAATAATTATGCACAGAAGCCGAAAATGCAATCGGAGAGACTTCATTTTCATTGTTATATTGCTCAATTAAAGAAAAAAGTCTTTCAAATTCTCCATATTGAGAAGAAAAAATAAATTCATCAATATTATCATCTTCTTCAAAAACTTTCATAATCACAGACATTGCGAGCTTATCAACAGTTGAGAGTTTTCGCCTCATCATCATCGGAATTTTTTTAATAATTTCATCTACCGCATTACAATATGCAAAATTTTTGATAAATATTTTTTCAATCGGCATAATGTTATTATATAATAAATTTATCAATTATGGGAATTTTCATAACAGCATATAACACAATATGTAATCTTGGTTATGGTATGGAAGAAATCTACCAAAATGCTTGTCGTGGAGATATTTCAAAATTTACTCAAACATCTGATATAATCAAAAACACCAAAATTAGAATTGGAAAAGTTTCACATACACTACCTGAAATTACTAAACCGGATTACAACACAAGATGCAACAGATTAGTTCTTGCATGTTTTGAACTAATGAAAAAAGATTTTGCAGGACTAATTTCTAGGTATGGAAAAGATAACATCGCAATCGTTTGCGCTACAACTAATACAGGGGTTGAAGAGTTTGAAAAAAGTCAAAACCCAAAACATTTTGAAATAGGAAATCCATCAGAATTTGCAAAGGATTATTTAGGCTTAAATAATTTTGCAACAACAGTTTCAACTGCTTGCTCCTCAGGTATAAAAGCTTTTTCAATTGCAAACCAAATCCTAAATTCAAATATTGCAGAAGCAACAATTGTTATTGGAGTGGATTCAATTGCAAAACTTCCGTTATTTGGTTTTCATTCTTTAGAAATTCTTTCCCCTAATCCAACAAATCCATTCAGCAAAAACCGTTCAGGAATAAATATCGGAGAGGGTGCAGCCGTTTTTATTTTAGAAAAAGAGAAAACCAGAAATAGCATTGAAATCTGTTCAATTGGTGAAACTACAGATGTTTACCACGCAACATGTCCTGATCCAAAAGCAAAAGAAGTAATCAACGCAATCAATCAAGCCCTTACAAAAGCTCAAATTTCACCACAAGATATTGATTACATAAATCTACACGGAACAGGAACGATTTCGAATGAAATTATGGAAGCAAATGCAATTTATTCAATATTTAAAGACCAAACACTTTGCAGTTCAACAAAACCTTTAACAGGTCACTGTCTGGGGGCTGCTTCGTCTATTGAAACCGCACTTTGTTGCAAACTAATCCAAACTAAAAATCCGATAATTTATCCGCATATCTACGACGGGAATTATGATAAAACTTTGCCAAAAATTAAACTTGTCGACAAAAATTACAATGCCGAAAAAATCTCGCATTGTTTATGTACAGCTTTCGGATTTGGCGGAACAAATGCAGTAATAATTTTAGGAGAACCTAAAAATGAGTAACTATGATTTGTCAAAAATATTACCACACAACCCTCCAATGATTTTGATTGATGACATCTTAAATTACGATTTAACACAGAAGACACTGACTGCAATTGTGAAAATAACAGAAGATAAATTATTTTTTGATAAATCAAAAAACGGAATTTCTTCACTTGTCGGAATAGAATTTATGGCACAAACAATTGGTTGTTATGCCTATTTTAGAAATAATTGCAAACCTCCAAAACTCGGTTTTTTGCTTGGTTCAAGACTTTTTAATAATGCACTTGATGTTTTTAAAAACGGAGAAAACTACAAAATAAAAGTTAACGAAATATTTACAGATAATCAAATCGTTGTTTTTGACTGTATAATGTATGATATGCATGGGGAAGAAATTGCCAGTGCAACAATAAATGTTTATCAAACAGATAATGTACAGGAGTTCTTAAATAAAAATGAGTAAAACAGTTTTAATAACAGGTTCAAGCAGAGGAATAGGAAAAGCAACAGCAATAACTCTTGCAAAAGCAGGATATGATATCGTTTTGCATTGCTCACATGATGTAACTCGACTTGAAAATTTAAAAAAAGAAATCGAAAATTATGATGTAAAATGTAGAGCTCTTGCATTTGATATAAAAAATCGAAAAGAAACCGAAAAAATACTTCTTAACGATATAGAACAAAACGGAATATACTATGGCATAGTATTAAATGCAGGGATAGCTAAAGACAATCCATTCCCTGCTATGGAAGATTTTGAATGGGACGATGTTCTTAATACAAATCTTGGTGGTTTTTACAATGTCCTAAAACCTTTAACTTTGCCCATGATTCAAAATAGAAAGGGCAGAATTATCACAATGTCTTCGATTTCCGGTTTAACAGGCAATAGAGGACAAGTAAATTATAGTGCTTCCAAAGCAGGTATTATCGGAGCAACAAAAGCTCTTGCAAGAGAACTTGCAAAAAGAAAAATTACAGTAAACTGTATTGCCCCAGGGATAATAGATTCTGATATGACAGAAGAAATTCCGGAAGAAATTATTAAACAAATCCCATTAAAAAGAATTGGAAAACCGGAAGAAGTTGCAAGTCTTGTTAAATATCTAATGAGCGAAGATGCAGGTTATATCACGGGGCAAGTTATTTCTGTAAATGGAGGACTTTTAATATGACACGTAGAGTAGTTATTACAGGAATGGCTTTAGCCTCTCCTTTAGGTTCTACCGTTGATTCTGCCTTTAACAGATTAAAAGAGTACAAAAACTGCGTAAGATATTGGAAAGAACTTGATAGATTTGACAAACTAAACACTCGTCTTGTTGCAACAGTAGAGGGTTTTGAAACTCCAAAACATTTTGATAGAAAAGTTCTACGTTCAATGGGACCTATTTCTATAATGTCAGTTGCAACAGCAGAAGAAGCCCTGAAAGATGCAGGACTATTAGAAAATCCTTTAATCCAATCCAACAAAACCGGTGTTAGCTATGGGTCTTCAAGCGGTTCATTAAATGCTATTTTTGATTTTTATTCAATGTATGTTGATAACAAAGTCAAAAACTTGAATTCAGCATCTTACATAAAAATGATGTCCCAAACCGCAGCCGTAAATATTTCTTTGTACTTCAAAACCCACGGAAGACTAATTCCAACGTCAACCGCCTGCACATCTGGTTCACTAGGTGTAGGTTATGGCTACGAAGCAATCAAAGATGGTTATGCAGACATAATGATTTCCGGTGGAGCAGAAGAAATTCACCCGACACAAATTGGAGTTTTTGATACTCTATATGCAACAAGCACACTCAACGACACACCAAGTTTGACTCCAAAACCATTTGACAAAGACCGAGATGGGCTTGTTATAGGTGAGGGTGCAGGAACATTGATACTTGAAGAATATGAACACGCAAAAACTCGTGGCGCAAAAATTTATGCTGAAATTGTAGGTTTTGCAACAAATACTGATGGAACACATATTACAAATCCAAATAAAGATATGATGAGAGAAGTTATGAAAGACTCTTTGAAATCCGCAAATCTTTCTCCAAAAGATATCGGGTATGTAAATGCCCATGGAACAGGAACTTATAGGGGAGATATTGCAGAATCTAACGCAACCTATGAAACTTTCAAAAGAAATGTTCCAATCAGCACAATCAAAAGTTATACAGGGCATACCCTCGGAGCATGCGGAGCTATTGAATCAATTCTATCAATTCAAATGATGAATAACAATTGGTTCTGCCCAACTTTAAATCTAAAAAATATTGATCCGGAATGTGCTCCTGAACTTGGCTATATCATAAACGAGGGTAAAGAAATTGAAACTCAATACATTATGAATAACAATTTTGCTTTTGGCGGAATAAATACCTCTCTTATTTTTAAAAGAGTTTAGAAAATGAAAAGCTGGCAAATACATGCCAGCTTGCTTAGTAAGTAAAAATATGATTAAGATTTAGTGTTAGTTTTGTTATTATAATTGGCTTCCAACTGCCTTATATAACCCAATGTAATCTACAAGACAATTGATTTTGTCATTTACAACTTGTTGGTCTGTATATAAAACATTTTCCCTCACTTGAACTAAATCAAGTTTAGAAATTGTTCCCTCATTATATTTGTTTGTACTATAACCAAAGTCTTCTCTTTCAAGTTTTGCTCTGGTTTTGATATCATCATATTTGTCATTATCAAGTTTTAATGAAACCATTGCATCATTAACTTCTTGAATAGCTGTTAAATTTGTTTTGTAATAATTATTTAAAACTCTTTCATATTCGTCTTTTTTAAGTTTTAAATTAGCAATTCTTCGTCCACCTGTAAATAATGGTAAACCTAAACCTCCACCGATTGCAGCTAAAGCATTTTTAGTTGTCCATAAGCTTCCCAAATCATTTGACAAGAACATTGCAACTGCACCAATGTTGAATGATGGTAAAAATTCCTTTTTTGCCACTCTTACATCAATTCCTGCTTTTTCAACCATTTTTTCAGCCTTTAAATAGTCCGGTCTTTGAGTAATTATATCTGTAGGAATTTCTGATGGATTAGCACCTGTATAATTAAGAGCATCAAAACTTACTCTCGATAATTTTTCGGCATTATTAGGATTTTCACCAATCAATACTGCTAATTGATTTAACAATTTTGTTCTTTGTTTTTTGAATTCTGTCAAATCTGTTTTGCCTGCAATATAAGATTTGTTTGCTTTTACAGTATCAGCCGTTGAAGTTAAACCCTCTTTGTTTCGAGCTAACATCAAGTCATAAATTACTTTTCTATCTTTAACAATTTCTTCTTGAAGTGAAATCAATTTATCTAATTTAACAACATTAAAATAAGTTGTACCAACAGCAGAAGCTATAGAAATATAAGCAGCTCTTTCATCTTGCAAAGATTGTTCATATTCTTTTTTAGCTGCATTTGTTTTGTCATGGTTTTTTAAGAATAAATCAAGTTCATAACTTGCAAATGCCGGCATTGCAAAACCCCATTCAGAACTTGTTGAATATGACATTTTTGAATACCCAGGGCCAAAACCTACACCTGCAGTTGGTAATTCATTTGCAAATTGAATTTTTACTGCTTGATAGTATTCATCAACTGCAATTGTTGCCATTTTTAAATCATAGTTATTTTTAATAGCTTTATCAATATAACCGTTTAAGATATCATCATTAAAATTGCTCCACCAGTTATAATTAATATATTCATATTTAAACTCATCACTTTTTTGTCTTTGTTTATGACTTTTAGAAATTGAAACTTTTTTTGGTTCATTTGAATTTTTATTACCTATAGCAGAGCATGCCAAAGGTGAAATTTCCGTTAATATAAAACTTGCTAATAATAGTGTAATAATACTCTTTTTCAATGTTTTAAATCCTCTAAAAAATATACTTGCATTTTCTATATCAGTATGATAACATAATATTGTTGTAAATGCAACACATTATTTTTACAACAAAAAGAAAAATCTAATTTGAATAGAAATAATAAACTATGTACAAATGTGAACACTATACAGATTCAATATATTATCAACTTGAACAAACAGCAAAATATTGCAAATATCTTGGTATGCAAATTTTCCAAAAACTTGATTTGCCAATAAGTTTAGATGAATTTGTAATCTTAGATATATTAATTGACAATGAAGAAATCTGTCAAAGAGATTTGGCAAAACTTATTCTAAAAGACAGACCTTGTACAGGCAGATTACTAAATTCTTTGGAAGAAAAAGGATTTATTAAAAGATTTGTTGATACAAAAAACAACAGACTCGTAAAGAAAATGAAATTGACTTCGGCAGGAATTGAAACAACTGAAAAAGTTACAATCATAATAAAAAATTATATGGACAAATTACCAAAAGTTTTATCTGATGACAATAAATTAGAATTAATCAATTCTATAAAAAAATTTAGAGAAAGTTTAGAAAAAGAAGTAGAAATGAAAATATAAGAGGTTACAGGCATGGAAGAAAAAAATCAAAATCAACCACAAGAAACTCAAGAAACAAAACGACCTAAAAAAGGAATAAAAAGAACAATTGCACTTGTTGTAGTTGTTATTGCATTTATTTTAGCAGGTGTTTATTTGTATAACGAAATGCAATATGAATCAACCGATGATGCTTATGTTGAAACTACAACAGTAAATGTTTCACCAAAAATTTCAGGACAAATAGAAGAAGTGTTTGTAAAAGATAATCAATTTGTACACGAGGGTGATTTAGTTGCAATCATTGATTCCGCAGATTACAAAATTAAATTAGAACAAGCGGACTCAAACTATGAAAAAATTAAACTAGACCAATCAAATGCAAAAGCTAATTTAACAGCAGCTCAATCAAATATTGCATTAGCTAAAAAGGATTTAGAAAGATACACCAAATTGTATGAACAAGGCGCTGTTTCAAAACAAACTCTTGATTCAGCACAAGTTAAATACGATTCAGCACAAGCTAACTTAACTCAAGCAAACCAAGCTTTATTCTCAAACAAAGCAGGTGTAACAGTTGCAGATGCTAATTTAAAAAATGCAAAAGCAACTAAAGACAAAGCTGCTTTAGATTTATCTTACACAAAAATTTATGCACCTCAATCAGGAACAGTTTCATCAAGAAGAGTTGAAAAAGGTATGTGGGTAACAGCAGGTTCACCTCTATTCACTTTGGTTCCTGAAAATGTTTGGGTTGTAGCAAACTTCAAAGAAAATCAATTGAGAGGAATGAAAGCAGGACAACCTGTTGATATCAAAATTGACACATATCCAAACAAAGTATTCAAAGGAAAAATCGACAGTATCCAAAGAGCATCAGGTGCTAAATCAAGTTTATTCCCACCTGAAAATGCTGTTGGTTCATTCGTTAAAATCGTTCAAAGAATACCTGTAAAAATTGTATTCACAGAAAAAATTGATTCTAACCAATACAATATCGTACCCGGAATGTCAGTAGTTCCAAAAGTTAAAGTAAAATAATTATTTAAAGTATATACAAGTGGATAAGAAATAATTATAATCTTGTCCACTTCTTATTAACATTTTGAGGGAAAAATGTCAGAAGAAATAAAAGAAAATATTGCACAAATGGACGATGATGAAAAATATCTTCCAAAAAATCCTTGGATTTCCGCAATTCCGACATTATTAGCAGTTTTTATATATGTAATAGATGGAACAATTGCAAACGTAGCACTTCCACACATGGCAGGAAGTTTCTCTGCCACTCGCGATGAAAGTATGTGGATTTTAACAAGTTACTTGATTGCAAGTGGTATTATCATTCCGTCTGTAGATTTCTTTAGTAAATTTTTTGGAAGAAAAAATTTCTACATAATAAGTATTATGATGTTTACTATTGCATCTATGCTTTGCGGTATGGCAAGGAATTTAGGTGAAATGGTAATATTCAGGGTATTGCAAGGTGCAGGTGGTGGCGGAATTGTTCCGATTTCACAAGCACTTATGATGGAAAGTTTCCCTAAAGAAAAACGTGGTACAGCAATGGCTGTATTTGGTATGGGTGTAATTATTGCTCCAATTGTCGGCCCTGTTTTAGGTGGTTGGATTACCGATAACTGGTCTTGGCCATGGATTTTCTTTATTAACGTACCTTTTGGTTGTTTAGCAGCAATTCTTTCTAAAAAAATGTTATTCAATCCTCCATATTCACAACGTCAAAAGGGTGTTAAAATGGACGGATTAGGATTTTTATTCTTGACAATTTGGTTATTGTGTTTGCAAGTATTCTTTGATAAAGGAAATAATGCTGACTGGTTTAATACAACTTGGATTCGTTGGATTTTCGGTGTTTCTTGTTTTTCCGGTATTTGCTTCTTCATATCTCAAATTGTCAGAAAAAATACCCTTGTTGATTTATCCGTATTTAAAGATAGAAACTTTATTATAGGTACATTTATTCAAGTCATAATGCAGGCTGTATTGTATGCATCTCTTGCAATTTTGCCACAATTTTTACAAAGTATGATGGGTTATACTGCATTTTTAAGTGGGTTTTCAATGATGCCTCGAGGACTTGGCAGTATGACCGCAATGGTAATTTGTGCCTTGATTGCAGATAAGGTCGATAAACGAATGCTCGTTTGTGTTGGTTTAGCCTTCCTAGGTACAGCAGGTTTGGTTTTTGGTTTCTTAAACTTGCAAATCGCAAGTATGAATATTATGATTCCAAACTATATAATGGGTTTAGGCATGGGACTTTCAATGGTTCCGATAATAAACTTGTCAATGGAAACTATCTCTAACCAACAAATGACAAATGCCAGTGGACTTCAAAACTTGTTAAAAAATATTGGTAGTGCAGTTGGAACATCTCTTGTAGCAACAATGCTTACAAGATTTGCTCAAATGCACCAATATATGATGGTTGGAAAATTGAGTGATTTAAATCCCGTGTTTGTTGAAAGAGTTCAAACAACAACAGCCGCTCTTGCAAAATATACACATATCTCTGTTGCAAACCACATGGCTGAATATTCTCAATACGGAACACTTATTAAACAAGCTAACCTTTGGGCATTCATGGATTCATTCAGAATTTTTGGTGTTCTTTGTTTGATACTTATTCCATTGTTGTTCTTGTTCAAAAAACATAAGGAAGCATAAATTATTTAGTTTTTGTCAAGAGAGTGAAGTATTTCTTTTTTCGTTTCTTTGGCTATAATATTTGGTATGCTTAATATAAATACAGATAATATTACAGAGAGCTATGAAGAATTTAGAATAAGAACAAAAGATGACAAATCTTTTGCTGTAACGGGTTTGACTTCTTTGTTGAGAATTTTTTTGCTATCAAAAATTAGCAGTTATTCAAGGAAAAAAGTACTATTCATAACATCAACTGAGCAAAATGCATTAAAATATCAAAGCGATTTAAATACTGCTTTTGAAATAAATAGCAGTATTATGCCATTTCAAAATATTTCAATGTATGAAACAATCACACCTAATTTGTATGATTATTCCGAACAAATAAGAATTCTACACCAAAGACCTAATATTGTAATTTGTCCTGTCAAAGCATTTTTAGAAAAGTTTCCAAATGAAGATTTTTTCAAAAAAAATAGCTTAAAAATCAAAATTGGTGATACTATTGATTTAAAAAAACTATCAAAAAAACTTGTTGCATTAGGATATAAAAAAGCAACAATGGTGAATGATATCTCTGAATTTAGTATCAGAGGAGATATCGCAGATATTTTTTCTCTTGACAATAACCCTGTCAGAATTGAACTTTGGGGTGATGAAGTTGTAGATATAAGATATTTTGATAACGAAACTCAAAAATCTATTGAAAAAATTAAAGAAGTAAAAATCTTACCAATTTATAAATTCATCACATCTGCACAAGAAGAAATGGTTAAATCTCTTCAGCAAAAAGATGATAATTCTTTCAATGATGATGAAATTCCGGAAGAAAATTATTTTGAGGGAATTGAAGTTTACCAAAATTATTTCAACAAAAATTTAGTTGGTATTTTAGATTATTTCAAAGATTACACAATAGTTTTTGATGAAACAACAGAAATTTATTCAAAATATGAATTTTTAAATGACAACTTAGAAAAACAGTTACAAGAAAATTTAAAACTAGGTCTTATAAGAAAAATTGAGGGAAAAAATCATTTTACTTTTGAAGAGTTTTTAAGACAAACTTCTTATTTTATCAAAATAGGATTTAACAATTTTATTGACGGAAATATGGGTGATTTGATTGAATTCAATGCTCAACCATTGAGAAATTTTGAGGCTAATTTTGAGAATATTTCATCTTTTATAAAAGAACATATTGACTACAAAATCATTATGGCAACTGATTATCCGGAAAGAGTAAAAGAAATTTTAACGGACAAAGAAGTTTTCAATATTGATTACTCTGACAGTATAGTCTGCGGGGGTTGTATTTTAGAAGATTTTAAAACAATCATATTTACAGATAGAGAACTTTTTAACAAACGCTCAAAAGAAATTACCTCAACAAAAAAATCTTATTACAAAGAGAAACCTGAATATATTGAAAACATAAATGACATAAAAGTTGGAGAGTATGTTGTCCATACAATTCACGGTTTAGGTATCTATAAAGGACTTTCAAAACAAGAAATAGATGGTCAATTAAAAGATTATCTGACAATTGAATACGCAAATAAAGACAGACTTCATATTCCCGCAGAACAAATAAATTTGCTTTGCAGATATAGAGGTTCGGGTTCTGTCAAACCAAAACTATCCAAAATGGGTGGTCGAGATTGGGAAAATACTAAAGCAAAAGTTAAAAAAGCTGTTGAAGTTGTTGCTTATGACTTACTTAGACTGTATGCAAGACGAAAAATGCAAGAAGGAATTCAATTTTTGCCGGATACTACTTGGCAAATCGAAATGGAAGAAGCTTTTGAATTTGTTGAAACTCCTGACCAATTAAAAGCAATTGAACAAGTTAAAAAAGACATGGAATCTTCTCAACCAATGGATAGACTTATTTGTGGTGATGTTGGTTTTGGAAAAACAGAAGTTGCTATGCGTGCAATTTTCAAAGCCGTAACTTCAGGTAAACAAGTTGCTGTTGTAGTTCCAACAACAATTCTTGCCTTACAACACTATCAAACAATTTCAGAAAGATTTAAGCCTTTCGGTGTTGATGTTGAGTTACTATCAAGATTTAGAACTCACAAAGAACAAAAAGAAACAATCAAAAATCTTGCGACAGGAAAATGCGATGTTGTTGTAGGAACTCACAGACTTTTGCAAGAGGGAATTGAGTTCAAAGATTTAGGTCTTCTGGTAATTGATGAAGAACATAGATTTGGTGTTAGACATAAAGAAAAATTGAAACAATTGAGAGAAAATATAGACATTCTTTCAATGTCTGCAACCCCAATTCCAAGAACTCTATACATGTCTTTATCAGGAATTAAAGATATGTCAATAATTAATACCCCTCCTAAAAACCGCTTGCCAATAAAAACTTATGTTGGCGAATGGAATGAAACAATGGTTAAAAATGCCATAAATCATGAACTGGATAGAGAGGGACAAGTTTTTTATTTATATAACCGAGTTGAAACAATACAAGAATTCAAAAATCAATTACAAAAAATTGTACCAAATGCCAGAATTGCAATTGGACATGGACAAATGGACGAAAAAGAATTAGAAGAAGTTATTGTTGATTTTGCAAATCAAGAATACGATATCTTACTTGCAACAACAATTATTGAAAATGGTATTGATATTCCAAACGCAAACACAATGATTATTCATGATGCAGATAGGTTTGGACTTGCTCAACTTTATCAACTCAGGGGTCGTGTCGGAAGATCACAAAGACAAGCTTATTGCTATTGTTTCTACAAAAAAAGTAAAGAAATTACTAAAGAAGCAATGCACAGATTGAAAGCTATTAAAGAATTTACAACACTTGGCAGTGGTTATCAAATTGCACTTCGAGATGTTGAAATTCGAGGAGTTGGAAATATACTAGGAACAAAACAACACGGACACATGATAAATGTCGGTTTTGACACCTATTGCGAACTTTTAGAAGAAACTGTTCAAGAACTTCAAGGAGAAAAAGTTGAAAAAACAAATCCAACAATCGTAGATATAAACGTAACAGCATATATTCCTGATGAGTGGGTAGGTTCAACTGACCAGAAAATGATTGAATACAAACGTTTGGCTGACGTTAAAAGTTCTACAGAACTTGATTACATTGTCGAAGAATGGCAAGACAGATTTGCAAAACCTCCAGAATGCGTTGAAAATCTTATTAAACTAATAAGATTAAGACTTTCTGCTACAGAAATTAAAATTGCTGCAATTCGAGAAGCAGGAAATACTATTAGAATTTACACTCCATATTCAAAAGCAGAGTGGAATTTGGTACAAAAAGTTTTACCACTAAATCTTTCTAAAAAAATCAAATTCACAATCGCACCAACATCATGCCAAGAAGGCACTTCTATCTTAATTTTAAACACTTCGTATGTAAATTTTAATGAAGTATTTAACTTTTTAACGGATTTGTTTTATTATATACACAAGGTTAGTTATGAATATTAGTGAAAGAGGAGAGATTTCAATGAAAGCTTCAAAAATAATGGCAACTATGCTTTTATCAGCATTACTATTTACCGGTTGCGGAATTAAAGATCAAAAAGCAATTATCAAAATTAATGACAATGCAATCACACAAGGTGATTATGACAAGTTGATGGATAAACAAATAGCACAATCTCCTTTTGCAAAAATGGGCGATATGAAAGGAAACAAAGATGGTTTCTTATATTTGATGACAGAACAAAGAGTTATCAACCAATTGATTATTCAAGAAATTCTTAACCAAGAAGCAAAAGCTAGAGGTATCAAAGTTTCAAACAAAGATGTTGACCAAGCTATCAAAAAAATCATGGACAAAATGGGTGGAAGAGATCAATTGATGCAAGTTTTGAAACAAAATGATGTTTCAGTTGGTGAATTCAAAACAGATGTAAAAAACCAAGTAAAAATGCAAAAATTAGCTAATTCTGCAGGAAAAATAAAAATTTCAGATGCAGATTGCAAAAACTTCTATAACAAAAACCTTGATAAGTTCAAACATAATGAACAAGTAAGAGCTTCTCATATTTTGATTGCAGCAAATCCAAATCAAATTATGGAAGAAATTACAACAAAATCTAAAAAGAAATTGAGCGATGATGAACTTAAAGCTCAAGTAGAAAAAGTTATGGCAGACAAAAAAGCTGAAGCTGAAAAGTTAGCTAAAGAATTACAAGCTGATAGTTCTAAATTCCCAGCTTATGCTAAAAAATATTCAGAAGATACAGAATCTGCAAAACAAGGCGGAGATTTGGGTTTCTTTGCTAAAGACAGAATGGTTCCTGAATTTGCAAAAGCAGCTTTCGAAGCAAAACCAAATACAGTTTCTAACGTTGTTAAAACTCAATTCGGTTACCACATTATCTTTGTTACAGACAGACGTGCAGCAGGTGTTATGCCTTATGAAAAAGTTAAATCTGATATCAAAGATTATTTAACAAATGAACAACAAATTAAAGCTCTTGATAATTTGACAGAAGCAGCTAAGAAAAAATCAAAAATTGAATTCTTGGACGACAGATACAATCCGGAAACAATCAGCAAAAAATTGCATAAACAAGTAAATGATATTTCAAATGGAGCAGCTGATAAACTCAAAAAAGATAAAAAAACTAAATAGTTTTTATAATTAAATTTAAAAAAGACTCTTCGAATATTTTTCAGAGAGTCTTTTTTTTATGAAAAAAAATATAAAAAAAGAACCCTTATTTGCTAAGAGTTCTTCTACTACAATCTAACCTTTTACTTAAATTTTTACATTCTGGCTTTCATAATTTATGCCCATTTCTTTTAATGTTCTAATAAAATTCTGAGCACAAATTCTTTGAGCTTCCGGCGGAACAATTCTTAAAATTTCAACTGTTCTGGAAATAACAGGGTCTTTATCATACCAACGGTTATTTGCATTCACCGGTTTTACCATTGCGTAAAATTTATCTATTGTTTCTTTTGAAACTTTTTCCTCAATTTTCTTTAAGAAAATTTCAGCCTGAGCATGTAATTCAGTTTGATAATTTCTTAAAAGTTCAATTACTTCTAATAATAATGGGTCATGATCATACCAACGTTTATAAGTAGGACTCATTATGTGTACCCTCCGTTAGGTTAATTTGGGAATCATCATCTCTACGTTCAATTTTCCCTCCTAACAATCTTAGCTTAGTTTCAAAATTTTCGTATCCTCTATCTATATGATGTAGTTTTTCGACAATAGAATTACCGTCAGCCATTAAAGCAGCAACAACTAAAGAAGCACCGGCTCTCAAATCACTTGCGGTTAATGTTGCACCGGTTAATTTTTTAACACCTTTAACTATTGCGTGATTTCTGTCTTGGTGAATATCTGCACCCATTCTGTTCAAATCAGGAACTTGCATAAATCTGTTTTCGTACAAACTTTCTGTGATAATACCAACACCGTTTGCAGTTGTTAAAAGAGTCATTGCCATAGACTGCAAATCTGTAGGAAATCCCGGGTAAGGTTGAGTTACAAAATTAATTGAATTCAATCTGTTTTTACAGCTAACTTCCATAGATGTTGGATCCAGAAGTTTAATATTTGCACCCATTTTTAACAATTTATCAGTAAAGAATGTCAAATGTGCAGGATATATATTTTTAATAATACCTTTACCTTTAGTAGCAATAATTGCTGTCATATAAGTACCTGCTTCAATTCTATCAGGAATTGTTGTGTATTCAATCGGGTGTAAATCACTTTGTTTAACACCATTGATAACAATTTCAGAAGTACCAGCACCTTGAATATCAGCACCCATTGTGTTCAAGAAATTTGCCAAATCAACAATTTCCGGCTCTTGTGCAGCATTTTGAATTCTTGAAGAACCCTCAGCCAAAACTGATGCCAACATAATATTTTCTGTTGCACCAACAGATGGCAAGTCTAAACAAACCTCAGCACCAACAAGTTTTGGAGCTTTTGCATGAACATAACCGTTTTCAATTTTGATTTTTGCTCCCAAAGCTTCAAGACCACGAATATGAAAATCAACTCTTCTTTCACCAATTGCACAACCACCCGGTAATGCAACTTTTGCTTCCTTACATCTTGAAACTAATGCACCTAAAACAATAAATGATGCTCTCATTTTACTTACAAGTTCATAAGTCGCTGTAACACTTGTTAAGTTTGATGCATCAATTTTTACTGATTTTTCTTTTTTATCATATTGTGTTTTTGCACCCAATTGCTCAATTACGCTGAGCATAATATCTACATCCGTCAAATCAGGTACATTATAAATCTTTGATTCACCTTTTGCGAGTAAAGCTGCAGCCATCAATTTTAGAACTGAATTTTTAGCTCCGCCAATTGATACTTCACCTTTTAATGGGGTACCGCCTTTTATATAATATCTTTCTACCAATTTTGCCTCCGAAAGAGAATTTTTCATACTTACTGTTATTTTACATCTTTTATAATAATACAATCTATATGCTTTGTTGTAAATAAATTAAATAATGTAAAGATTTTAAGGGCTTTTTGCCATAAAAAAGGTGAAGAATTAAACTTCACCTTTTACAAAAAAGTTATTACCAAACAACTTTTTCAATAAGTTCTATTTCATATCCATCTGGGTCTTTTACGAATGCAATTTTTGAACCTTTGCCATTCAAATCAAACGGTTCATAAAGATATTTATAACCAAGAGAATTCATTTTTTCTGTGAATTTGTCAAAAGAGTCAACAGAAAAAGCTAAATGTCCAAAACCGTTACCCAAATTATAACCCTCTTCCGGAGTTTCGTCATTGAATGTTAATTCTAGTTGAGTTGTACCATCTTCATCGTTTAGAAAATATAACCAACAATCTTCTAATCTCTTTTTGTGGTCTAATTTCATATTCAAAAGTTCTGTATAAAATTTTAAACTATCTTCAACATTTTTTACTCTAATCATTGTGTGTAATAATTTCATAAATTTTCTCCTTGTGTTTCAATTTTCTATTTTATAATACGAGAAATAATTCAAAAATAAAAGACCGAAAATACACTTCCGGTCTTTAAAAATTGTGCTTTTATTATGTGTTAATTAATTCTTTTTTACATCATCTTTAACAACAATCAAATTGTTCATAATTTTCATTGCACAAGTAGGAAGAACAACATGTTCTAAACCATCAGCAATACTGATAATAGTACCTGCTTTAAGAACAACTTCTTCTCCTTTGTACATAAATTTGTAATCTGTTGCTCTGTCTGAACGAATTGTGATTTGACCTGCCATAATAACACCTCTTAAAATACTGGTTACAGTAAGTTATTATACCGCATTTTTTCATGAAAATCAAGTTAATAAACATCGGGATATTTAATATCCCAAGTAACGTTTGTTTTAACTTTCTTTGCAGGTATTCCGGCGTAAATACTATAACTTTCAGAACAATCTTTTGTAACAAGACTTTTTGTTCCTACAACACAATCATCTGCAATCCTTGTACCTTTTAATACAGTCACATCATATCCAAGCCAAACATGATTACCAATAATTACATTTTTAGCAAAGTTTACCGGCTTATTATTAGACAAATCTATAACACTATGAGCATCACTCGTTCTAATTTGTAAATTTTTACCTGCCATAAAATTATCACCAATAGAAACAATTTTATAAGGTTCAGGTCTTAAAATAATTTCAGAATCACTAAAAAAGAAACTATTTTTACCAATAAAACATTTTGAATGTTCAGCATTTGCAAATATTTTTAATTTACTTACTCTATATGGTGTTGAACCAATTATGACAGAACAATTGTCACCTAAAACTATTTTACATCTTTTAAATTTTGGAAAAGGTTCACGTATAGTAACAACAGAACCCTTACCTTTAAATCTCACATTCAATCCTAATGGAAAGTATATCCTTTTTCTCTTTCCATTCTTATCAATCTTAAAAATAAGATTACCGCTATAAGAGGGTTTTACCCCCCCCTTAACAAAATTTAACAAAGTATATTCTTTTTTATATCCTTTTTGTTTAATTTTTAAGAAAGTTATTCCGAAGATTTTGTATTTTTTTACTTTGACCAAATATTTATCAATATCAACATTATGCTCTTTGAAAAAACTTACAAATTTATCTTTTGCATACTTCAAATCTGCATCAGTTTTTGCATTACTCTTTTTAACCAAAGTATTTGCATGACGCCAATAATAATAATAAGTATCAGGAACAGTTACTATTTTATCCACGGCATACAAAACTTGCGGAGTCCAAATCATATCTTCGTAAATTCTACCAACTTCAAATTGAATATTTAAACTTTTCAATTTATCTAATCTGTAAATTTTATTCCAAACAAAACAACACTCCGGAATATCACAAAGTTCTATTTTTTTATAAATATCACTAGTAACTTCTTCTTTATTATATTCAAGAATAAAAGTTTTTTTATTAGTCTTTGTTCTAATAATTCCTGCTACTGCAATATCTGCATTGTTATTAACTGCAGAATTGTACAATTTTTCATAAAAATCTAAATCAACCCAGTCGTCTGAATCCAAAAATGCCACAAATTCACCTTGGGCTTTTTCAAGTCCAACATTTCTGGCAACAGAAAGTCCTTCATTTTGTTTATCAATTACAGTAATTCTCTTATCTTTATTAGCAAAAGATTTCAATATTTCTAAAGATTTATCTGTTGAACCATCATTTATACAAATAATTTCAATATCATGCAAAGATTGATTTATTAAACTGTTTAAGCATCTTTGTAATAGTTTTTCGACATTATACACAGGAACAACAACAGAAACTTTTGACATTTAATTTCCTTTCTTAAAATAAGTATAATAAATTGCTTTATAAAATCTTGGACGAAACATAAACAATGGTCTGTATTTTATGTAATTCAAAATAGAAGCTTTTTGATTTTCCTTAGTCCATTTTAATTTTTCATTTTCTGGAATTTTCCACGGAGTTTTGTCTAAAACATCAAAATAAAGATTTTTCCAATAATTCATTGAACCAAAAATCCACGGTTTTTGTTTGCCGACATAATGAACAATTTTCGGATTATTTGTATAATCAGAACGATTAATGAAATTGCTTGATTGAACATTCCAAGCAGATGGTAATTGTTTAATTTTGCCCTGACAAACAACATTTATAATTTGTTGGTCACCAACTCTAATATTATCAATATTTTCGGTTGTATATGCTTCAAATTTTTGTTCTATATTATCTTGTCTTATTTTTTCCAAATTGAACAACAAAACACCAGCATTGAAGTATAAATTATCTTTTTCCAACCTTGGAACCCAACCACTAGATTTCATTGCCGTATCCATAACACCTGCTGCATAATAATCTGTAATATCGGTATTATAAAGTTGTTCAATATCATCATTAACGACAACATCACAATCAAGATACAAAACTTTTTCTACATCTGGCAATAAAGAAGCCAATTTTAATCTATAAAATGTTGACAAAGAAATATAAGAATGGGTTTTAATTTTTTTATAAGTTTCAAATAAATTTTCATCTATTTGCACAAATTTTAGATTAAAATCACGTATTCGTTTTAATTGTTCGATTTTATTTTTATTTTCATCTGAAATATTTCCATCAAGAATATAAAAATTCAAAACATCAAAAGAATTTGATTTCAAAAGAATAGAACAAATAACAACCCCTGCATATTTGCTATAATTATCATCTGTTGAAAGACAAATATTTATATAACCCATAAAATTCTTCTCCATTAAATATTCTCTTTTAAAGTTTTAATTAATTTCAAATACAGATTTATTTCTTTATCATTTGCGGAGTAAATAAGCTCTAAGAGTTCTTTTCTACTTTCATCATTAACTTTATGAATGTTTAAACCAAAATCGGAAAAATCAATATTCAAAACTTCCATTATTTTTACAAAATTCAAAAAATTTGGGAGGTATTTTCCTGCCTCAATTCTTCCAATATGCTTATCTGAAAGGTCAACTTTTTCTGCAAGTTCAGCCTGAGAAAGTTTTATTTTCTTTCTAGCTTGTTTAATCTTTTTACCAATAAAATTTTTATCTATATGCATTTGTACCCTGTTTTCTTAAAATAGGACAATAATTTTTACTTTTAAACTTTGTTATTGTATTATTTATTATTAATAGTGATAAAAATGTAACTTTTAAAGGTTTAAAATAAAATGGTTAAGGTTAGTATAATTGTGCCAGTTTATAACGTTGAAAAATTTTTAGAAAAATGCCTTGATAGTTTAGTAAATCAAACCTTGCATGACATCGAAATTATTTGTGTAAACGATGGTTCAACTGATAAATCATTTGAAATATTAAATAATTATGCAAAACAAGATTTGAGAATAAAAATAATCAATCAGAAAAATTCAGGCTTATCTGCTGCAAGAAATTCAGGAATGAATATCGCTAAAGGCGAATATATAGGTTTTGTAGATTCAGATGATTGGGTTGATTTAGATTTTTTTGAAAAATTATATAATGTTGCTATTAAAAATAATGCTGATATTAGTACAGCATCTATTATTCGTTGGAGAAAACGCAATACAAAATACAGAATAAAATATTCAGAAGAAAAAACTTATACAAATTTGCAAGATAAAATGAATTGTTGCAATACTCCAAAAATTTGCTATGTGTGGAATAAATTATATAAATCAACATTGTTAAAAGATGAAGAATTCAAATCCGGGGTTTATTTTGAAGATGTTATTTGGCTACCACATATTATTAAAAAATCTAATATTATTGTTACAACACCAAATACCAATTACTATTATCGAGTAAATAAATCTTCAATAGTAAAGAAAACGTCTAAGAAAAAACAACAAGATAATTATCTTGCTAAAAAACAAATGATAAAATTCTTCAAAGAAAATAATTTAAAATTAGGAAAAAGAGAATGTACTATTGTTAAATATTCAAAAGAAATATTTAAAATTCCTTTATTTAAAATAAAAGAAAGGGATAACAAAATTTTTTATCTTCTTTTTGATTTTATACCAATTTTTGTAAGAAAGGATACAAATGATTAAAGTTTCTATAATAGTACCTATTTATAATGTTGAAAAACTTTTAAAAAGATGTCTAGATAGCCTTGTAAATCAAACATTGAAAGATATTGAAATTATTTGTGTAAATGACGGTTCAACTGATAATTCTTTAGAAATTTTAAAATCTTTTGCAAACAAAGATAAAAGAATTGTTATCATTGATAAACAAAATGAAGGACTTTGTATTACAAGAAATAGAGGAATGAATATTGCCAAAGGCGAATATATTGGATTTGTTGATTCAGATGATTGGGTTGATTTAGATTTTTACGAAAAATTATACAATTCTGCAATTAAAAATAATGCAGATATTGCAGTTTCTGAAATATATGAAGTTCATTGGAATAGAGAATTTTACAAACAAAAATTCGAAAAAGAAAAATGTATTGAAAATATTGAAGAAAAATTTTACACACTAAATATCCCTGAATATTCATACATTTGGAACAAAATATATAAAAGAACGGAAATAGAAAAATATAATATTCAATTCATTCCTAATCTATATTATGAAGATAGAGTTTTTACCCCAGAGGTTTTGTATGCATTAAAAAGAGTCGTTATTGTACCTAATGTTAGGTATTACTATTTTAGACACAAAAATTCTATTGTAAGAAATAAAAATATTAATCGGACTAAAGCAGACGAAATTATGACTAAATTTTTTCAAGAACATAATTTAGATTTGAATAAATTTATTGTTCAAGAAAAGAAATATAAAATATTTGGCATTACCTTTTTAAAAAGATTTAAAAAAGGAAACAAAATATCTTACAGATTTTTAAACTGCATAAAATGGTCGTTATAAATCAATCATTTTCAAACAATTTGCACGGTCAACTGTTATTTGTTTGCCTAATTCAAGATTTTTTATAGAAACTTGATGCTTCAAAATTTCATCTTCACCTAAAATAAATGCGTATTTTGCAACTTTTGCAGCTTTCTCTAGTTGTTTTGAGAATTTTTTATTTGTTAAATCAAATTCAACATTCAATCCTTGACTTCTCAATTCTTCCGTCAAAACAAATGCATCTACCGGAAAATTTGATACTACATAAGCATCTAGTTTTTTAGATTGTTTTGCAGGTAATAATGAAATTAATCTCTCCATACCCATTGCAAAACCGACAGCAGGAGTAGGTTCGCCACCCAATTGACCAACTAAACCGTCATATCTTCCACCACCGCAAACTGCATTTTGTGAACCTAAATTATTAGATTTAATTTCGAAAACTGTACGATTATAGTAATCTAAACCTCTTACCAAAAGTTTATTTTCTACAAATTTTACACCCATTTTTTGTAAATACAATTTCAATTCTGTATAATGTTCAGAACATTCATCACAAATAAAATCAGAATTGATAACCTCTTGAACTTCAGGTTTTTCAAAGATTTTTTTGCAAGATTCAACTTTGCAATCCAAAAGTCTTAACGGATTTTTTTCGTATCTTTTTTGGCAGTCCTCACAAAGTTCGTCAAAATAAGGTTTTAAAACGGCTTTTAATTTATTTTTAAATTCCTCTCTACATTTTGGACAACCCAAAGAATTTATTTCAACTTCCAAGTCATTTAAACCTAAGGCTTTTAAATAATTTACTGCAGCCAAAATAACTTCAGCATCTGCTGTTGGTTGTTTTATACCAAACATCTCGACACCAACTTGGTGGAATTGTCTTTGACGTCCGGCTTGAGGTCTTTCGTATCGAAACATTGGCCCGTGATACCACAATTTTACAGGTGCAGAAAGTCTTGACATTCCATTCTCAATATAAGAACGAACAACACCTGCTGTATTCTCAGGTCTTAATGTTATCGAACGGTCACTTTTTTCAAAAGTGTACATTTCCTTGTTAACAATATCTGTTGTATCACCTACACCACGAGCAAATAGTTCAGTAACTTCAATTATCGGAGTTCTTATTTCTTTGAATCCGTATTTTGAAAAAACTTCATCTGCTTTTTTCTCTAAAAAATGCCACATATCTATGTCTTGCGGCAATATATCTTTTGTTCCTTTTAATACTTTTAAAATCTCAGCCATAAAATAATTATATTCTTTAAAACTTCAATGTCAAAGTTAACAAAAAAAAAATGACGAACTACAAAGTCCGCCATTCTCTTTATATAAATTATTATTTTTTATTCATTATGCGATAATTCTTATCCAACCTTCAGGAGCTGCAATTCTACCATATTGAATACCTGTTAAAGTATCATACAATTTCTTAGAAACAGGTCCCATTTCATTCATTCCTGACGGGAATAAAATTTCTTTTCCATGATCAACAATCTTACCTACCGGTGAAATTACAGCAGCAGTACCACATAAACCACATTCAGCAAAATCTTTTAATTCAGATAAGAATACTTCTCTTTCTTCTGTTTCTAAGCCCAAATATTCTTTTGCTACATACATTAAAGATCTTCTTGTTATAGATGGCAAAATACTATCAGATTTAGGTGTAACAACTTTGTTATCTTTAGTTACAAAGAAGAAGTTTGCTCCACCTGTTTCTTCAACTTTTGTACGAGTTAAAGCATCAGGATATAAGTTTTCGTCATATCCGTTAGCATGAGCTGTAACTATTGCATGTAAACTCATTGCATAATTCAAACCGGCTTTAACATGACCTGTACCATGTGGAGCTGCTCTATCAAAATCACTTACTGTTAATGTAATTGGTTTTGCACCACCTTTGAAATAAGGCCCAACAGGAGATGCAAAAATTCTAAATTGATATTCTGCTGACGGTTTTACACCCATAACAGGGGCTGAACCAAACATAAATGGTCTTAAATAAAGAGTTGCACCTGTTCCGTAAGGAGGAACATATTTCAAATTTGCTTTAACAACTTCTTCAACTGCTTCTACAAATCTATCTTCCGGAAATACCGGCATCTCTAGTCTTTTAGCAGTATCAGCCATTCTTTTTGCATTCATATCAGGTCTGAATACTACAACTTTTCCGTCTACTGTTGTATAAGCTTTCATACCCTCAAAACAAGTTTGAGCATATTGTAAAACACCGGCACTTTCATTCAAAACTATATTTGAATCTTCTGTAAGTACACCTGCGTCCCATTTTCCGTCTTTGTAATTTGAAACATATCTTTTGTCAGTTTTGTGATAACCAAAACCAACATTTGCCCAATCAATATTTGCTTTTTCTTCTGTTGTCATAAGCACCTCTTTTATAATTATATTTAAACCTACATTTATTCTAGCATAAAACTACAAAATATTTTCTAATATTATATATGCCGTTCTTAATTTTTCATTATCATTTTTTATTAAATTCAATTTTTCAATAATATTTTCATACATTTCATCGTTAGTTTTTATGGAACTAAATTGAAAAATTTCATAAGGTTCAACCTGCAAAATCTTAGACATTTTTTCCAAAGTTGCCAAAGTCATAAAACCTCGTCCTGTTTCAATATAACTCAAAGACGTTGTCGCAATATTTAAAAATTCTGCTAATTTTTCTTGACTTAATCCTCTTTGTTTTCTTAAATAACTTATTCTTTTCCCAATTTCTTTATTTAGTCTAGATTTCATATTATTTGAATTATATTTTTTATAATATTTTTATTCAAACATATTTAATCTATGTTAATATATATTAAATATATTGAAACTTTAGAATAAATCTATATAATTATTCATATAGTATAGATTTAATTTAAAGGTGGAAGTATGAAAAATGGATTTACTTTAGCAGAGGTTTTGATAACTTTAGGTATAATAGGAATAGTTGCAGCAATGACTATCCCAACATTAATCACGAATTACCAAAAGAAAACCACTGCAACAAGAGTTAAAAAAGCTTATGCCGAACTTTTGCAAGCTATTAAATTATCAGAAAATGACAATGATTCTATGGAAAGTTGGACTGTAGGAAATGATGTAAGTATCGAAAATACTGAAAAATATATCGAAAAATATATTATGCCTTATTATAAAGGACTTACACTTTGTTCTGAGGGATTAGATGATAAATGTGGAAATCCAATGAGTGAAGCAGGCGCTAATTATTTAACTATGAATGGAACAACATTATCTTTCCTTTATAGACCAACTGGTATTTACGTAATAATAGATGTTAACAACAAATCAAACCCAAATAGAATAGGATATGATGCATTTTATTTTAAAACAAATGAAAAATATGAATTGTTACCATTTGGTTGGTATAACGGATTAACAAGAGAACAAATTAAAAAAGGTTATAAAATACCAGAATATGAAGAAAATACGGATATTTATTCTTGTAAAAAATCAGCAAGTGAAGATACACCAAATGAACTTAATAGACATGCATGTACCGCCCTATTATATTTAGATAATTGGGAATTTAAAAAAGATTATCCTTGGTAAAAACTTATTATCTTATTTGAACCGGCATAATCAAACAAATAAAATCTTCATCACTGTTTGGTCTTAAAACAGTAGCTGATAAACTTGCGTTCAATCCTATTATAACTTCATCGCTTTCAATTATTCTTAAAGCATCTAATACAAATTTGTAGTTAAACGCAATCAATAATTCTTCATCTGTATATTGAATATCAATTTTATCTTCTGATTTGCCTGATTCAGAAGAATCTCCGGAAAGAGTCAATTCATTATCGGCAAATAACATTTTAACAATACTTGTTTTATCGTTAACCATTACAGATACTCTTTCCAAAGCTGCAATCAATTGAGATACATTAACGATTGCTTTTTTAGGACTTTCTGATGGAATTAACTGATTGTATTTAGGGAATTGACCATCTAACAATCTTGAAATTGTTAAAGTTTTTTCTGTTTTTAAGATAATTGTTGATTTATCTTTGCAAATTTTAATACTATCTTCATCTACAAAAGAACACATCTTCATAAATTCATTCAATGTTCTAGACGGAATAATAAGTTGAGTAGGCTCTGTAATACCTGTATCAATTTTTTCTCTAACTCTTGCAAGTCTATTACCATCAGTTGAAGCAATTTCTAACATTCCATTTGAAAATTCACAAACAATACCTGATAAAAGATTACTTACTTCATAACTTGCAGCAGCAAAACCTGCTTGCCTGATAGCTTTCAAGAAAGGTTTCAATTCAACATCAAAACATTGAGATTCATCTATTTGATAATTAGAAACTTCCGGCGGAAATTCTGTAGCAGAAATTCCAATAATATCAAATTTTGATTTGTTACAAGTAATATTTACTTCTGAACCGTTTTCTTCTGTTTCAATTGTTATTAAATCATTTGATAATTTAGAAACGATTTCATTTAATTTTTTCGCAGGAAGAGTAATTTTACCAGCTTCAAGAATTTGAGCATCTACTGTTGTAACTACTGTCAAAACTAAATCAGTAGCTGTTAATCTAATTGAATTATTTTCTAAAGTTTCAATTAAAATGTTATATAAAACAGGTTGAACAGCTTTTTGAGAAGTAGCTCTTTCAACAATTTTAATACCATTGTACAAATCTTCTTTACTGATTATAAATTTCATACCCTTTTACTCCTTAAAAATCTATTATTCTTAATTCAATTATAAAATAAAGATAAATATAAAACAATTTTATACACTGTTCGAAAGCAATAAATCTTTATGTTTAAAAATAATACAACTGGGTGATATTTATAAAAAATTACTCAAGTATTATAAGAGTACAAGAAAGAAAAATTTTATTTTTAATGTTTTAAATTATATATATAACAAATAAATATATATAAATATATTAATAAAATACATCATGATAGTAAGTGTTTAATATTTGTAGAAAACTTCTGAAACTATCTCATAGCAATAGTTTCGCTATGTATAAAATTTGTAGAAAACTTTTCATAAATTTTAGATAAATTGTATAAAACTTTTTAAAGTTATTAATTTTGGATTATTCATGTAGAAAACTTTTTCTTTTCTACATGTTTTGAACATAGTTTTCTACATATAAATTTTATTTATAATATAATTTATATGTAATAAAATTGGAGAGGGATATGGAAGTAAAAGAAACACTTTTATCTGTTTGGGATAAAATAAAAATTTTTTGTAATAAACATGCTGAATGTTTGACTATACTTGGATTAGCGATACTATTTTATTTTATATTTTTCCATGATATAGGTTCATATTCATTGATGGACGTTGATGAAACAAGATATGTTGCAATGGCAAAAGATATGTTTCATTCAAAAGATTTTTTGACATTATATTTGAATGGTGAGTATTTCTTTGAAAAACCTCCACTTTATTTTTGGCAAGAATGTTTGTCGTTTGCTTTGTGGGGCAAGGTTGATGAATGGACAGCAAGATTTCCTGTCGCATTGTTAGGTTTTATTTTTTCATTCATTGTTTATTTCACTTCTAAAAAAAGAGTTGATAGAAGATTCGGTGTTTTTACTTCTTTAATTATCGCTACTTCTTTAGAATTTATTATGCTTGCAAGATATGCAATTCTTGATATTGTTTTAACTTTTTACATCGGACTTGCATTGGTTTGTTATTTCCAAGTTTATTTTTGTCAAGAAAATCATAAAAAATATTATTGGTGGGCTTTTTATGCTTTTTCTGCCTTAGCTATTATGGCTAAAGGAATTCCGGGATTTGTAGTTCCTTTCGGTACAGTATTTTTCACGTCAATAATGGCTAAAAAATTTAAAGAAATTTTTAAGCCAATTTATATAATTCCTGGAATGTTGTTATTTTTGCTAATTGTTTTACCTTGGCATATTGCAATGTTTAAAAAATATGATCCGTTATTCTTTAATGAATATATTATTAAACATCACTTGCATAGATTTTTGAATACCGCAAATAATGAAATAGGTAGAAAACAACCTTTCTATTATTATTTCCTTGTTGTTTTATGGGGATTTATTCCTTGGGTATTTTCAATGATTGCAGTTTTTGTTGATAAAATCAAAAACTGGGGAAAACTTCATTATGTAGAAAAAGTTAAAAATTTTGACTTTGCATTATTAGATAATGTGCATAAGGCTTTGGCATTATCTTGGGTTACTGCAGTTTGGATAATGTTCTTTTTCTCATTATCTTCTACAAAACTTGCAACTTACATTTTGCCAATCTACTATCCGTTAGCAATAATTACAGGTTTAATGTGGCAAGATTATGTAAATATGAAAAAACACGAAAAACCTATAAATATTTCTGTAAAAATATTTGCTTGGATTTGTATAATTGGTGGTGTTGCTGCAATGTTCACTCCTTTATATCTTCCTGCTCAATTGAATAATGATATTGCAGAAGTAAGATGGTTTGCTTTGATTTGTTTAATTGTATTTGGTGTAGGTTCGCTATTATTTGTAAAATATAAAAAATATATCGGTGTATTTATCTTCTATGTTTTATTTATGACAGTGATGTCTGCTTTTGCAACCGAAGAATTTTTTGAGGTTGATTACAAATTTGGTCAACAAGATTTAGTTCAATTTGCAAAATATGCAAAAGATTATGATTATAAAATATCTTCATTTAATATGGATAGAAAATATTCACTCCTTTATTACAATGATGAATTAGTTGACTATAATACTAAAACAGGTTTGAGTGTTGATAGTGTTAAAGAAGATTTAGCTAAAAAAGATAACGTTATAATCATAAAAAATAAAGAAATGGGCGAAATTGAGGGAAAACTTGATTATGATGTAATCAAAGTTGGAAGACGTTACACAATGATAAAGGGTAAATAATGCTAGGAAGATATGAAAAATTTTTAAAAGAATTTGATGAAGTTTTGAAATGCCTTTTAGAAAGTCAAAAAAGATATTTGAAATGTAAAAAGGGTTGTTCAAAATGTTGTGAAGAAGGAGAATATCCGTTTTCGCAGATTGAATTTGCATATCTTACACAAGGTTATATAAATCTTCCAGAGAAAACAAAGATTCTTGTTCAACAAAATATTAGAAATTTAAAAATGGATAAAAAAGAGTTCAAAGGTGAACGTTTTGAGCATAAATGTCCTTTTTTAATAAATGGTGAATGTTCTGTTTATGAATATCGAGGAATTATTTGCCGAACATTTGGACTTTGTTATTATGACGACATCAATGGATATGTAAGACTTCCGGATTGTGTTCATTATGGTTTGAATTATTCTGATTTTTATGACGATAAAAATCACACTCTGAATATTCAAGATGTTCCAAGAGTTAATCTTAGAATTGACAGAGTTTTAAATAGTCAACTCGCAGACAAATATAACCTTGAATGTGGTGAAATTCGTCCAATGATGGATTGGTTTGAACAAAAATAAATATTAAACACTTGTTGTTAGAGATGGTGCGATAGAAATAAATCTTCTAACTAAATCAGGATCCCATTGAGTTCCTGCTCCTTCTTTTAAAATTTGGCAAGCTTTTTCAATAGGCATTCCTTTTCTATAAGGTCTGTCACTTACCAATGCGTGATATGTGTCTGCAACAGATACAATTCTTGCTGCTAGAGGAATTTCGTTACCTTTTAAGTGTTCAGGATAACCATTACCATCAATTCTTTCATGGTGATATTTTACGATAGGAATTAAATCTCTCAATGCTTCATTAGGAGCAAGCACTTTTTCTGCACCAATTGTAGGGTGTTGTTTCATTATTTCCCATTCTTCAGGAGTTAATTTTCCTGGTTTTTTAAGAACACTTTCAGGAATACCTATTTTACCTACATCGTGAAGTAATGCACCAATTTTAATTCTTTCAACTTCATTTTCAGGCAAATTGATAGCTCTTGCTAGTGCTTCAGAATATCTTGAAACAGAAGTTGAGTGACCTTTTGTATAAGGGTCTTTTGCATCAATTGCACCAGCTAATGACGTAGCCATTTCCATCAAGTGGTTATGGTTAATAATTTCTTCTTGGTTAAATTTATGAACAAGTTCTTCTTCAAAATTAATACCAATTTGAGAATGACGTTTTGCAAGAACTTCTGCAAATGAATTTAATGCCATATCGTCCCAGAAATTGAAATCAGAAGAAGATACAATTGCAGACATACCTTCTTTATAACCTCTTGCTTGAGAAATAAACATTGCTTGTTCAGCAAGGATTAACAATTTTTCTTGGTCAGATGTACAATCAGGGAATGTTGAAATACCAACAGAAACCTTAACTGGTCCTACATCATCTACAAAACAACATGACAAACAGTATGTGATGTATTCTGCTAAATATTTTGCATCACGAGTATCGGTTTCCGGCATGATAATTGCTATTTCATCTCCACCATATCTGCCTGCTGAATCAGTATTTCTCATATTTTGTTTAACTTTTTCAGCTATAATTTTAATAACTTCATCACCTTTAGCATGACCTAATTCTCTGTTGATTTTAGAAATATTGTTAACATCAAACATAACAACAGAAAGGTGAGTTTTGTTAACTCTAGCTTTTTCAAGTTCTTTAGCTAATATTTCTTGGAAGCCTCTATGGTTGTATAAACCTGTTAAAGTGTCAGTATTTGCAACTTTGTTTGTTTGTTCCAAAAGTTGAGCATTATGTATAAACATTCCCATATAATTTGACAAGAATGTAACCATATTTGTATTGATATTTGAAATGCTTTGACCAACAAGCATTACACCAATACATTTATTTACTGACATCATTGGAAATACAACAGAACCTGTTTTGGCAAGGTATGGAATATTCAAATAATTGATATTATCTTTGTCAATTATTGTTTTATTTTTGAAACATTGAATAATAGGATTGTTTTCATCTGATAAAAAGATTTTTGATGCATAACAATTACCTGTTTTACTGTGAATTTTCAAATTTAAACATTTTGATTTTTCGTGGAATAATCCAAAACCAATAAAACTCCATTTTAATTTGTTTAAAAAAATTATATTCAAATTTGAGAATAATTCAGATATACTGTTGTTATTTTGAAACGCATCTGAAAAACTTTTCATAACATCAAAATAATTGAAATTGTTACTTAATACCGGTGTAACTTTTTCATTAGTATAACTTCTTGCTTTTGTTCTGTTTGAATTAAAATTATTAATTGTTTCAACAATACTGTTAAGGCTGCTTTCTTCTTTAACAGAAATAGGTTTTATAGAATTCGCAATATCTTTGCGAGTTTTTTTTATCTTTTTTAATTCTTTTTCATCAGGATTAGCAGGCGCAAACGGATTGTTAGGAACAGAAATCATTTTGATAGCTTCATTTTCTATCGAGTTTTCAATATTTTCGATAGGATTAGAATTCAAAATCTTCTTTTCCGATTTCTTCGTTTTATTTTCTTTTTTATTAGTTACATTTTCCAATACTACTACCTGATTTTTTCTTTCTATAAGTTTCGTAACAATAAAAAATTGACATAATATCGCCGATTTTTTACATTACTAAACAATTCTACCTTTACAATACATCAAAAACAATACTTTAAATAGATGGATTGTAATCCATCAACCGTCAATCCTTTCAAAAATCCACATATATTTGTTACTACATTTATAGTATAAACTATTGAGGTAGTTTTTTCTACCCTTTTGAATATAAATGTTAACATGTGTTACGTATTTAATTGAAGTTTTAACCCTAACTTCAACCATTTCCCTTATTTAGGACGGGGAGAAAAGGAATAATCTACATTTAAACATCGTTATATATTTTTTATTCTTTGTTAATATGGTTATTTAAGAAAATATAATATTTATCTTTTTTATTTGTTTTTGATAGAATTAATCTGTACATAAAAAGGGGTAAAAATATGATTTTAGTAACAGGTGGAGCCGGATATATTGGTTCTCATACAGTAATAGCTTTATTAGAAAATGGTTTTGATGTAGTTATTTTTGATAATTTAGAATTGGGACATAAAGAAATTGTTGAAGTTTTGAAAAATATTTCTGCAAAAGGTAAAGTTGTAGATTTTATTCAAGGTGATTTGAAAGATTTAAGTGACATTGAAAAAGTTTTTGAAAAACATAATGATATAGAAGCAGTTGTTCATTTTGCGGCTTATTCTCAAGTTGGGGAATCTGTAAAAAATCCTCAAAAATATTATTATAATAATGTTTACGGAACAATGAATTTGTTAAATGCAATGTTAGAAAACAATGTTAAAAAGATTGTTTTTTCATCTACTGCAGCTACTTATGGCAATGCTTGTTACACTCCAATAGATGAAGTTCACCCACAAAATCCTATCAATCCTTACGGAAAAACAAAATTAATGATTGAAAATATTATGGACGATTACGATAAGGCTTATGGTTTGAAATCTGTAAGATTAAGATATTTCAATGTTGCAGGTGCAGATAAAAAATCAAGAGTTGGAGAATGGCACAATCCTGAAACCCACTTGATTCCAAATATTCTAAAATCAACATTTTCCGGTGGCAAAACTTTTGAAATGTACGGTACAGATTATGATACAAAAGACGGAACTTGTGTAAGAGATTATATTAATGTTGAAGATTTGGCAAATGCGCATGTTTTGGCTTTGAAATATTTAAATAATGGTGGAATAACAAATTTCTTTAACTTAGGAACTCAAGAGGGGAATAGTGTTAAAGAAGTATTTTCAGCTTGTACAAAAGTTACAGGAAAAGATATTCCCCTAAAAGAAATGCCACGTAGAGCAGGTGATCCTGCAATTTTAGTTGCGGCAAATTCAAAAGCAAAAGAAGTTTTAGGTTGGAATCCGGAAAAAACATTGGAAGAAAGTATCAAAACAGCTTATAGTTGGGAAACTTCATTACAAAAAGAATTGGTGTAAAAAGCCTTTTCTTGATTTGTGAATGATTTTGAAGTACTTTTATTATAAGTATTAGACAGATAGGGATTATGGAAGAGAAGTTGCAAAAAAATAATAATACTTCTTGTGCATTATTAAAGGAAATATTGAAAAATATTTTTTCTATTAGTGATGCAGATTATAGTCATAAACTTATTAGAATTTTTGGTGTAAAACTCAGAATTTTAAAATCTTCAAATAAAAAAAGAGTTAGTGTTGATTATTCAAGATATTCTGATATTACAAAAATTCCACCTGCAGAGGGATTTTTGAGAGATTATCAATTAGCTCTTTTATCTATTTTAAAAGAAATGGATAGGGTTTGTTCTGAAAATAATATAAGATATTGGTTAAGCGGTGGGACATTATTAGGTGCAAAACGTCACAAAGGTTTCATTCCTTGGGACGATGATGTTGACACTGATATGATGAGAGAAGATTATGAAAAATTTCCGGAAATTTTCAATTCTTCTACTCAAAATCCTGATTTGTATTGTGAATTGTGGCGAGATGAAAATGCTTCTGCAACTTGTATTTTAAAAATTAAACACAAAAGAATAAAACAAGCTTTTGTAGATATTTTTCCACATGATTTTTATTTTACGGAAGTTCAAGGACGAGATAAAAAACATTTGAATAATAAAATTAAATTTATTAGAAAAATGTTATCGTTAAATCCATTTAGAATTTCTGATACTCAAAAATTAGAAGAAAAATTCAAAAGTATCACTCAAAAACGAATAAATGAAAATATTATCGTGAATGAAAACATAAAACCGTCTATTCATTGGGGAATTGATTTTCCTCACAGATGGAGCAATTGGATTTATGATTATGACCAAATTTTTCCTTTAAAGAAAATTGAATTTGAAGGATATGATTTCTGTTGTCCGAATGATACAGATTTTATGCTTAAAAATATTTATGGCGAATATATGAAATTTCCAAAGAGTATTTGCCCTCATCATACTGATGAAAATCAATTTACAGAAGAGGAAATTTTGGAATTGAAAAAATTAAAAGGAGAAAACTAAATTGTCTAAATTAAGACCATTAGAGTATATTTTTTCTATAACAAACAGCGGAACAGATAAATTGATTATGTTCTTAGGTATTCCTATCAGGATTGATCAATCTAAATATTATAGAGAAATTTGCGAAACACTTCCGGTTCAAAAAGATAAAATAGTTTTTGAAAATTTTAATGGAAACAGTTACGGTTGTAACCCTAAATATATTGCAGAAGAAATTATTAGAAGAAACTTGCCTTACGATTTGGTTTGGCTTGTGAGAAGTGTAACTAAGGAAAAAGAAAAGAATGTTTTTCCTGAACAAATAAGATTGGTTGGTTACGGTTCAAAACAGGCATTGAAAGAACTTGCGAGTGCAAAGATTTGGATTGATAACCAGAGAAAAAATTATTTCTTAAAAAAAGGATTAAGAAAAAAAGAGGGGCAATATTATATTCAAACTTGGCATGGTTCTTTAGGAATAAAAAAACTTGATGCAGATGTAGATGCTTTTGTTGGTGAATTGAAACAAGAATGGGTAAATAGGTCAAAATTAGATTCTTCAATGATGGATTATCTTTTAACAGATAGTGAATTTGAAAATAAAATTTTCAGACGTGCTTTATGGTTTAATAATGAAATAAAAGAATTCGGACACCCGAGAAATGATATATTTTTTAAGGATTCAATTAAGATAAAACAAAAAGTCCGAGATTTTTATAATATTCCGGAAGATAAAAAAATTCTTTTATATGTGCCGTCATTTAGAGATAGCGGAAATATTGATTGTTACGATTTAGAATATGAAAAAGTTCTAAAAGCAATGGAAGATAGATTTGGTGGAGATTGGATTTGTCTTGCAAGACTTCACCCTAGGACAAAAAAATATGACAAGGAATTAATTATGGAGTCAGACAAACTTATTGATGCTTGTTTCTATCCGGATATTCAAGAATTGTTAGTGTCCAGTGATGTAGCAATTACTGATTACTCAAGTTGTATTTTTGATTTTATGTTATCTAGAAAACCGGCATTTGTATTTGCAACTGATATAAAAGATTTTAATAATGACAGAGGTTTTTATTATCCGCTTGAGGCTACACCATTCCCGATTGCGGTTAATAACAAAGAATTAGTTGAGAATGTTTTAAAATTTGATGATGAAAAATATCAAAAAGATATTACAAACTTTTTGGAAGACAAAGGCTGTATGGAAGATGGGCATGCCTCTGAACGTGTAGTTGATTTGATAGAACAAATAATGAAAGAAGAAGTATAGTTATGAATATTGCGATAATTTTTGCAGGTGGAACAGGACAAAGATTGAGTTCCGGTGAAAATTCAATACCTAAACAGTTTTTAAAGATTAATGATAAACCTATTATTATTCATACTTTAGAGCTTTTTGAAAAGCATAAAGATATTGATAAGATTTATATTGCAATTCACCCTGATTATTTTGATTATATGCAAGATTTAATCAAACATCACTACATTACAAAAACTGCAGGAATTGTAAAAGGTGGAATTACAGGTCAAGATTCTATTTATAACGCACTCAAACTTGCCCAAAGTGAAAATCCAGATGATTCAATTGTTTTAATTCACGATGGTGTTCGACCAAATATAACAGAAGAAGTTATTACAAAAAATATTGAATGCGCAAAGAAAAACGGTAATGCAATCACTTGTACTTCTTGTTTTGAAACTATTTTGATTTCAGAGAACGGTGAAAATCCTGAACACGTACCTTATAGAAAACATACTTATGCAGCACAAGCTCCTCAGAGTTTCCATTTGGGCGAAGTAGTTGAAGCTCACGAAATTACTCGCAAAACTAATCCTAATTATAAAGATATTGTTGATACTTGTACATTATTTAAAACTTTAAACAAGAAAACTTTTATGGTTAGTGGAAATAGAGGCAATATAAAAATCACAACAATTGAAGATTTGTATATTTTACGTGCTTTGATTAGATATAAAGAAGATTTAGAAGCTTTTGGAGTTCAAATAGGAAAATAAGGTTAAATTTTTATGACAAGTTCTATTTTTGAAGAAGATATAAAAAATATTATTAAATACTTTAATATGTCTGTTTTTGACGGAAAAACTATTTTAGTTACCGGAGCAACAGGTCTTTTAGGTAAATTATGTGTAAAAAGTTTATTGAATTCCGGATTTAATACCCAAGTAATTGCTCTTGTTCGAAATGAGGAAAAAGCAAATAAAATCTTTGGTAAATCTAATAGATTATCATTTTTGGTTCAAGATATTAATCAAAAAATTCAAACAACAAGAAAAGTCGATTATATAATTCACACTGCTAGTACAACGTCTTCAAAAGATTTTGTAGAAAAACCTGTAGAAACAATTTATACGGCATTAAACGGAACTCGTAATGTTTTGGAATTTGCAAAGAACAAGAAAATTACAGGCATGGTTTATTTGTCTTCTCTTGAAGTTTATGGGGTAAATCAAAAGGAAGATATCAAAGAAAATGATTATGGATTTATTGATATTTTGAACCCTAGAAGCAGCTATTCTGAAAGTAAAAAAATGGCAGAAACAATGTGTATATCTTATGGAAGCGAATACGGAGTTCCTGTAAAGATTGTAAGACTTGCCCAAACTTTTGGTGCAGGGGTTTCAAAAGATGATAACAGAGTTTTTGCACAATTTTCAAAAGCAGTCCTAAATGGTTATGATATTATTCTTCATACAAAAGGAGAAACAAAAAGAAATTATTGTTATACGACAGATGCTGTTAGGGCTATTTTCACAGTTTTGACTAAAGGTGAAAAAAATAGTGCATATAATATTGCAAATAAAAATACTTATTGCTCAATTGCAGAAATGGCGCATTTGTTAGAAAACGAGATTACAAAAGTTGTTTACGAAATTGATGATGTAAATCGTGGATATAATCCTACTGTCAAAATTTGCTTAAATACTGAAAAATTAGAAAAATTAGGTTGGCAACCAAAAGTGGATATGAAAGAAATGTTTGAAAGAACAATTTCTGACATGCAAAATGAGGAATAGAATGCAAAAAATTAAAAATATAGAATTTTTGAGAACTTTTTTAATGCTTTCTATTGTTTTACACCACATGTTTATAACAAGAGATTGGTGTTTATGTTCTATATTTCCCAATATTTATTTGTATAGTTTTATAAAATCATTTATCGCATTTTCTTATAATTCTGTTGAGGGATTTTTTATAATTGCAGGTTTTTTGTTATTTTTAACATTCAAAAACTCAATAAAAGTTGTAGATTTTATAAAAAAGAAATATATAAGATTAACACCGGTTATAGTTTTTAGTTTTATTCTTTGTTTGGTTGGAACAATGTTAAAAGCCTTTCCATTTAAGATTATATCTAACTTAATGACGGCATTGTTATTAAATCAGTTTGGAGTATGCATTTCTATTGGACAAAACCCTGTTTTATGGTTTACATCAGTTTTGTTTGCAGGGTTGTTGTTGTATTTTTGCATATTGAAATTCGTTTCTAAAAAATATCAAACAATTTTAATTACAATTTTGACAGTTTTGGGTTATGGAATATTAGAAATTTTACAACATGGATTTTTTAATAAACCGTTAAAAAATTATTATTTCATTTTGAATATTGGTTTTTTAAGAGGTTTGGGCGGAATTGGTTTAGGTTGTTTGGTTGCTAAAATATTCCAAAATAACTATACAAAAATCCAAAACTTTACTCCATCTAAATTGAAAAAAATCTTGATTACATTTGCTGAAATATTATCATCTGTATTTGTATTTTGGTGGTTGTGTTTTCCACATTTGAAATATAATAATATCTTTTTTGTTATTGGATTTACTGTTTTGTTCAGTTTATTTATTTTCAAAAAGGGTTATTTATCAAATATTTTAGACAAAGATTTTTGGGTATTTTTAGGTAGATATCAATATTCAATGTATGTTGTTCATTATGTAATAATAAAAATTTTCGGAATTGTTTTATGGCAAAAGAATGTGGGTTGGGTTGTTTTACACCCTGTTTTGCCAATTGTTATAATGTTATTGATAATTTTAGCGGTGACAATATTTGCTTATCATTTTGTAGAAATTCCATGTGCAAAATATTTGAAAGACAAATTATTTTGTAGAACAATTGTTCAAGGAGAAAATAAATGACAAATTTATTTTATAAAATAAAACAAAAAATGGACAAAAAATATGGAAACAATGAAAACTATCACAGTTTATCAAGAATTCTGCCATATTTCAGACCTTATCTTTTTAGAACATTTTTGGCTTTAGGTTTAGCAATTCCAATTGGTGCGTTAGATGCGGTAATTGCTTTAGCTCTGAAACCTTATATGGATATTGTTATGCTTAACAAACAAATTCATTCAACTTGGTATATTCCATTTTTAATTATTTTATTTACAACAATTCAAGGTTCATTGAATTACCTTGCTACATATATGAATGATTGGGTTGGAGGAAGAGTTACAAATGATTTGAAGATTGATTTATATACAAAATTGATGCGTCAATCTTCATACTTTTTCGATAAACAAACATCTGGTAAAGTCCTAAAAGCTTATAACAACGATGCAGATAAATCTTGTAGCGGCTTATTATCAAATATGAAATCTTGTATTTCCAGATTATTTTCATCAATATCTTTGATTGGTGTTTTATTCTATAACTCTTGGCAATTAGCGATTATTGCAGTTTCAGTTTTGACTTGTGCGATGATTCCTTTAATGAAAATGAAATCTGCAATAAAAGATGTTTATAATCGTTCAGAGGGTGAAAATGCAAAAGTTCTAACCACTTATAATGAAGCTTTTGGTGGTAATAAAATTATTGCAGCGTATAATTTGTATGATTTAAATTCTAAAAAATTCTCAGAACTTGTACATAATGTATTTAATTTGAAAATGAAAATAACTCAACACGTTGGTTGGTTATCTCCGATGATGCATATTATAGTATCAGTTGGAATTGGTGCTGTTATAGGTTTAGGTAGTTATTTCATTGTAAAAGGATCGTTAACGGCCGGTCAATTTGTATCATTTATCACTGCGTTAATAATGTTATATACTCCGATTAAAGGACTTGGAAATAATGCAAAAAATATGACAACTTGTCTTTGTGCAATGGATAGGGTTGTTTCAAAACTTGATAAAAAAACAGGTTTTCAAGATAAAAAAGATGCCGTTGATTTTCCAAAATTTTCTGAAAAAATTACATTTGATAATGTTTCTTTTTATTATAAAAAAGATGTTTATGTTTTGCATAACATTTCTTTTGAAGTTAAAAAAGGTGAAACAATTGCGCTTGTTGGAAATTCAGGTGGTGGTAAAACAACAATTGTCAATCTTTTGCCAAGATTTTATAATACAAAAGGTGGCGATATAAAAATTGACGGAACATCTATTTATAAAATTAAAATTGATGATTTAAGAGCAAATATTGCGGTTGTTTTCCAAGATAATTTCTTATTTGAGGGTACAATCAGAGATAATATTATGATAGGAAATCTGAATGCAACGAAAGAAGAACTCCAACAAGCAATAAAGAATTCTTATCTTGATGATTTTATAAACAGTTTAGAAAAAGGTTTAGATACACCAATAGGTGAAAGAGGGGTTTTACTATCCGGTGGTCAAAAGCAGAGAATAGGTATAGCAAGAGCATTCTTGAAAAATGCTCCAATACTTGTTTTAGATGAAGCAACATCAGCTCTGGACAATCAAGCAGAACATATTGTTCAACAAGCTATTGACAATTTAATGAAAGATAGAACTGTTTTTGTAATTGCACACAGATTATCAACAATCCAAAATGCGGACAAGATTGCTGTAATAAATCATGGGTATTTGACTGAAATGGGTACACATGATGAGTTGCTTGGTATTCCAAATGGTGAATACAAAAAACTTTATGATATGCAATTTGCATAAATTATGCTTACAAATGAAATGGTAAAATATTTTCTACACTCCAACAAGAAGTTGAGATAAATCGTCTTCTAATAGGCTTTTTTGGAATGCTTCACATTCAATAATCATATCAAATATTTGAGAATATTTTGTACTGTGAAGAACTTTTGACAAATCATCTATTCCTAAAAATTCAACTGTATAAAATGCACTGTTTTTATCTAAAATATTTATAAATCCAACTTCTTCATACAAATCTAACAATCTTTCAAAAACTTTTACAGATTTACCTAAAAAACTTGCACATCTGACAAGTTCAATTTTTCCATTGTTGTTATGAACAGCAAATTTTAACATTCCTGTGAATGTTTTCAAAAATTCTTGTTCATCAAGAACTTTTGGTTCATAACTCATAAAATGCAAACCTTTTGGTTGAGCTTTTTCTAAGATATTTTCAAGAGTTTGTCTATCTGCCGGATAGTCAAAAAACATTACAACATCACATTTTGGAACATCTTGCCTTGTAAAAGTTTTTGATGCAATTTCTTTAAACGGTTTTACTGTATCAAGAACTTGTTTGCTTTCTGCAAAAATTCTTATGTTTAATTTAGAAGATTTGATATAATCATTTACACTGGGCAAAATACCGCTTTTTGCTCTGTTATCATATATTTTGTAATTCGTTTGTGGTTGAATTTCTTCTTCTTTTAAAGAATCCGAATGAATATCATCAATAATCAATTGAACAGAAATATTTCCATTGAATTCATTTATTTGTGGGTGAAAAGCAATATCAAGAGTGTCACCCGAACTTAATCCGATATCTCCTTTTTGCCACCAAATTGACGTGAACTCATAAGCATCTTTTCCAATGACAAGACGAAGATGGGAACTATCAGAACCCATTAATTTTTTTTGTTTAACTTTAAGATTATTCATCGCAAATATTGGACTTGGATTCATTGCACCAAATGGTTCAAGTTTTGAAATCTCTTCGACCAAATCAGTTGTTACATCACTAGCTTCAAGCATTAAATCGATATTCACAAATGGTTTAAGATCCTTATTTGCGGTGTAAGATTTAACTGTTTCACATAGAGCTTTTTTTACTGTTTCAAAAGGTGTTTTTTCTCCGGTGAAACTCAATCCGGCAGCCATTTTGTGTCCGCCAAAACCATCAAACAAATCGGCATTTTCATTTATAACATCATATAAAGGTACACCCTCAATACTTCTTGCAGAACATCTGTATTGGTCTTTGTCTTTGAGATAAGTCATTAAAAATACAGGTTTGTAGTATTTTTCAACAAGTTTTGATGCAACAATTCCGATAATTCCAATATGCCAACCCTCTTTGTATAAAACTATTGCAGGGTTTTTGTTTCCCTCTTTTTGAACCATTGCATCTGCTTGAGCAAAAACTTCTTGACATAAAGTTTGTCTAACTTTGTTTAATTCATTCAAAGTTGTTACTGCCATTTGAACTTCTTGCGGATTATCAGAAATTAGAACTTTTAATGCAGATTCTACTGTATCAAGTCTTCCTGATGCATTAATTCTTGGTGCAACTCCAAAAGCAATCATTTCAGAAGTTACACCTTTTGTAATATCATATCCTGCACTTTCTAGGAGTTTTTTTAGTCCGTCATGTTTTCCTCTTGAAATAAGTTCAAGTCCTTTTGTTACAAAGTATCTGTTTTCTCCTAACAGTGGAACAACGTCTGAGACAGTACCTACAGCAACAAATGGGAGTATTTCATATACAAATTCTGTTTTTTCATATTTTGTAAGAATTGCTTGTGCAACTTTGAATGCAACCCCGCAACCTGCAAGATAAGTTAAATGTTCAATTTGTTTAGCTGATAAATTTTCGTCTAAAGCATTTGGAGCTTTGGGATTTATTATTGCATAAGCCGGGGGCAATTCTTCTGGAGCTTCGTGGTGATCAGTGATTATGACATCAATAATTTTGAAACTGTTCATAAATTTAACTGCATCAACATCAGAAATTCCACAGTCAACGGAGATAATAACTTTTGGTTTTACGGTGGTCATTAGTTTGATTAAAGCTTTTTTATCAAAACCGTGACCCTCATTTTCTCTATCCGGAATAAAATAATGGACATTTCCACCTAAATATTTTAGTGTTTTATAAAGAATAGATGTTGAAGTAACACCGTCAGCATCAAAATCACCATAAACAATGATTGTTTCTTCGTTATCAATTGCTTTTGATAATCTTTCTACTGTTTTTTGCATATCAGTAAATGCATTAGGTGAAGTTAAAGTCATTTCTAATGGGTTTAGAAATTCTTTCATTTCTTCCGATGTTTTAATTCCACGTGAAACTAACAATCTTTTTATTAAAGATTTTTCATTAGAATCTGTTGATTCTATTATCCATTCTTTTTTCATTTTTCTCCCAAGTCCTTTAATAAAAATAATAACACAGAAAATCGTGTTGTTAAATGATGTAAATTTCTTTTCCTTTTTAATAAAATAGGTTAAAATATAAAAATTAGTTTACAGCTATGATGGAGGAAAATTCAAAATGAAAAGATTTTCACAACTATTTACCCTGATTTTAGGATTGATGATTGTATCAAGCGGAATGGTTATGGCAGAAACAAAATTTACACCGCTAAATTTTGATGATTCATCTTCAATTAAAACAACAACATCATCACCAACAACTTCTACTTATACAACAACAGAAGTAAAAGGAACCGATTTGTTAGATCCAAGTCAAGTTACCGGTGGTACAAAAATGCAAAATTCTATTCTTCAAATAGAAAATGCACAAGTAGAAATTAGAAATAAACTATTAAACTACAAAACAAATTATGCAGAAATAGATTCTCGTTATCAAACAGCAAAAACAGAGAGAAAAGCTGCTAAAAAACAAATCAAATATGCAGAAAAGAAAATTAAAAATTTAGATACTGCAAAGAAAAGAATTAGAAAAAATTTCGAACGTAAAATTAATTTATAATTTTCTTGGGCAAAACATTTATTTAAAGGAAGTGAAAGGCTATCAAATATTTCTGATAGCCTTTTTTCTATTATATGCTAAGATATTTTTGCTATGTCAAAACTTTCTACTCAAGAATTATTTGGAAAATATTGCACTAAAAAAGAACATTCCTTACAGGTTGAAAAATTATGTAGTCTAATTTTTGATGAAGTTAATAAAAAAGTTAAAGAATTACCGGAAACTCAAAAACAAATCTTAAAAGCTTCTGCGCTTTTGCACGATATCGGATATTTCAAAACTAGTGGAAAAGAGCATAATAAATATAGTTTTCAAATTATATCAGAGGAGGGCTTGTCTGATTTTGATGATAAAGATACAGAATTGATTGCTTTTATATGCCTGTATCATAGGGGAAAACTTCCGGATAAACATGAAGATAAAGCTTTTGGAATACTGGATAAAAAGAAAAGGAAGATTGTAAAAAGACTTTGCGGAATTTTGAAAATAGCAGACGGTTTTTCAGGTGATGATATTTTAAAAATAGATGGTGTTGAAATTAATTATAGTAAAGATGAAAATATTGTAGAAATGGATTTAAAGCTTAAAGACAAAACGGATAGTATTAATATATTTAAAGCTGTTAAAAAGAAAGAATTGTTTGAAATTGGATTTAAAACGCAGGTTATTTTAAAGATAAGTAAATAAAATATTTAAGAGGGGCTTGATTTTAAAAAATGTTTATAGTACATTTGTTCATGCGAACGAAAGGCTTTTTAAGACCGTTCAGCTCTAAGGGCTGCTAGCTCAGGTGGTTAGAGCGCACCCCTGATAAGGGTGAGGTCGGTGGTTCGAGTCCACTGCGGCCCATATTAAAAAAGACTCCTTTTTAAGGGGTCTTTTTTAATATCTGTTGTTAATGTAATTCAATCAATGAACTTATCTTGTAGGGACACACTCTAAGTATTCGGTATGTGGTTATGAGCACTCTGCCGAGTGTAAATAAAGTGCAAGTGTGAGATTGAAGTTTTTGGGTGAATATTCAAATATATTAGGCTTTGAGGCGATTTTGAAAGATTGAGATTTACTTGCACTATTGTAACCTTATCTGCAATTTTTTAAATATAACTTGCACTAAAATTTCATCAATTTAAGAACTAATTACCAGTTTTTAGTAATATATTTGACTTTTAGCTAAAGTAAAATTAGTGCAAGTAAAATTTTACATATATTTTGAGATGTCTAAAATTATCTTTGAGATTGAGATGCAACACTTGACTTTCACTGAAACATGAGACATTAATGTCATTGCACTAGTTTATAAAAAAGGATTTTTATGAATAAATTACATTTACTTAAACAGGCAGAACAATTATATTGTGTCGAAAATTTTAATGCAGATAAAATTGCTGAAAAATTAAATATCTCACGCAGAACAGTTTTTAATTGGATTAAAAAGTATAATTGGAAAAGCAATCCAGTTAGAATAAAAGATTTTCCAAAACAGTTTTCTGGAGAATTTTATTCACTTGGAGCAAAATTATCTAAAAAAATGATTGATGATTTAGATAACAATCGAGTATTTAACAAACATACAGTTTGTGCTTTAGGAGAAGTTCTTAAAATAATAAATAAATTTGAAAAGAATAATGTAACCCCAATAAACAATATTGCAGCAAAATCAAAATCCGAACAAACCTTTTCTCCAGATTTTATAAGCACAATAAATAAAAACATTTTGGGTTGGAATGGAACATTTTAGTATTCATTAATAACACAAATAATAGTAATATTTGTGCTATTCTTTAGTTGGGTTAAGTAGAATAATGCACAATAGAAAAATAATTATTAAAGGCGAAGATAGAACAGCTGATATCCTAAAATGCGAAATGCAAAGAGGTGTTTACTGGATTACATTTAAAAATCATAAACGATACCCTTATAAACGAGCATTTGTAAAAATCATAAATTTTGACAAAGAACAATGTGAAATAAACGAAAAATTTAAGTTCTTTCAAGATATTGCCAATAATATTGGTTTAACGATAAAAAGTGAAAAAGGTGAGGAAATAAATATCCTCGCAAATAACTACCGAAAAATAGAAAATGTTGAAAAAGATACTATTCTATATCATTATTTGAACCAAAAACTACCAGAAAAAAAAGAACCTCATAAGGATACTTTCGGAGCCTTTTTTAAATTAATAAAATCAAGGAATGAGGATTTAAAAGATACTACAATTTATCCTTTTGGGTTTAATATTAGCCAAAATAAAGCTGTTGAAAAAGCAATGACAAATGATTTATCTGTCATTGAAGGACCTCCAGGAACTGGTAAAACTCAAACTATTTTAAACATAATCGCAAACGCAATTATGCATGACGAAAGTGTTGCGGTTGTTTCAAGTAATAATTCTGCAACCAAAAATATCATTGATAAACTCAAAAAATATGATGTAGATTTTATTGCAGCATATTTAGGTAGCAATCAAAACAAACAAGAGTTTATTGATTCTCAAAAGCCATTGCCATTAATGGAAGAATGGCAACTTGAAAAAGAAGAAATCAAAAAGTTATATCAAGATATTCACCAAAGATATCGTTCTTTGAAAAATATGTTGGAGCGCCAAAATGAATTATCATTTTTAAAGCAAAAATTATCTGCTTTGGAAATTGAAAACGAACATCACCTAAAGCATATTACATCATTTGAATATTCTGAAATTCCAGAAGAAATAAGAAAAATAAAATCTTGGAAAAAGGCTTTAGAGTTAAGTTTTCTTTTTGAATTAACTCAAGAAGAAAAAGTTAAACGCAACAAGTTCATCGAATTTTTAAAAACTATAATAGAAATTTTACACATAAAGAAATTTAGCAGTACAACCGCTGAAAATTTATTGAAAAAATATCCCAAAGATTATCTTGTAGCTTTAACTCAACAAAAATTCTATGAAATACAAATTAATATATTATTAAAACAAATTCAAAATATAACAAGTGAATTGAAATCATATAATTTTAACAAAAAGATGCAAGAATATTCTCAATTATCTGCACAAATCTTTAAATCAAAACTTGCAGAAAAATATTCAAAGCAAAAAAGAAAAATTTGGCTAATAGGAGATTTACAAGCAAATTCTGACGAATTCATAAACGATTTCCCAGTTATTTTGAGCACAACATATTCTCTAAGAAATTGTCTATCAAGCAAGGTGATGTACGATTATGTAATTGTAGATGAAGCTTCACAGGTTGATTTATGCACTGGAGCGTTAGCACTATCATGCGCCAAGAAAGCGGTTATTGTCGGAGATTTAAAACAACTTCCAAATGTCGTCAAGTCAGATGCTGCAAAAATTTCAGATTCTATATTTAAAGATTATTCTTTGCCCGAAGCATTCAGATATAAAAATCATTGTTTACTATCTTCCATAATGCAAGTTTTTCCACATGTTGCTCATACATTATTAAAAGAGCATTATCGTTGCCACCCGTTGATTATAGAATTTTGCAATAAGAAATTTTATAATAATGAATTAATTATTTTAAGTGACATAAAAAGCAATAGAAAGCCATTACTGGTTTATAAAACCGTTGCAGGAAATTTGGCAATAAATAATTTGAACCAACGTCAAATTGATGTCATAAAAAATGAAATTATTCCAAATGAAAACTTATCAACAGATGATGATTCTTTAGGCATCGTTACTCCTTATAGAAATCAAACTAATGCTTTGCAGAGACAATTTAAAGGAACAGGAGTTAAAGCAGATACTGTTGATAAATTCCAAGGACAAGAAAACAAAGTAATAATTCTATCAACCGTAGATAACGAAATTAAAGATTTTACAGATAATCCAAACAGGCTTAATGTTGCTGTATCTAGAGCCATTGAACAACTGATTGTCGTTATTAACGGGAATGAGACAAACCAAGATAGTAATATTGCTGATTTAGTAAAATATATTGAGTACAATAATTGTGAGATAAAAGAAAGTAAGTTATTTTCAATTTTTGATTATCTATATGAATGTTATGCGCAACAAAGAGAAATATTGCTAAAAAAATATAATAAAATTTCTCAATATGATAGCGAAAATTTATTTTATAATCCTATTAAAGAGGTAATAGATGAGGTTTATGAAAATCGATATGGTATTGCTGTCCATATTCCACTAAACCAAATTATTAGAGATTTTAGTATTTTAGAGAGAGATGAAATTAAATATGCAACAAATGATTGGACACACGTTGACTTTTTAATTTACGACAAACTAAATAAAGCTCCAATATTAGGAATAGAAGTTGATGGTGCAACTTACCACCAAACTGGCTCAAAACAATCCAAACGTGATGAAATGAAGAATACTATTTTTGAAAAATATGAGCTACCGTTATTGCGCTTTAGCACAAAGGATTATGTTAATAAAATGGTTATAAAGGATGTATTAAAGAGGTATTTGAAGTAACTGATCTATCATAACTATGTGTCGAAATGTCTCTGAGATTAGGACTTAGACTTGAAATTGTTTGAGATGCAAGTGATGAATGTGTGTAATGAAAGGAGTTCCGCTATGGACAAATATTACACACTTTATGGTACAAAGATTTTTAATTCAAAATCGAAAGAAATAGGATTGATTATCTGCACGTGGAAAAACAAATTTGCCGATGCTGTTGTAGATTACGCAACCTGCGTAGACAAAAACGGCAAACGCTATAACATTGAGCTTGATTTAATTTCACCAATGGAGGATTGTTATGATTCTCAAAAATAGACACACATGTGAAAAACTAAAACTTACCTACTCTGAATTTCGACAAAAATTTGCAAAAGAAATTCAGGTTGCATACGAAAGTTATCGCCACACTGAATTGAACAAAAGTTATTACAAACTCAACGATGACAATGGAATCGAGTCGAATTTCTATTTCGACTTGCAATGGAATTTCAATAGCTTTAGCAGCTCAGCTTGGTTTATAGAAAGGATGTAAGATGTCAGAGATTACTTACACTCCTGAACACGCCAAAAAGGTTGCACTAGCACGGCTTGACCTTGTGAAACAATGGGAAGAATTTAGGCGAAAATCTAACGTAAAACTTCAAGCCGATTACGATTTTGTCAAAATGTACAATTCTGAAAAAGGTCATTTGTTCAATATTCTAGGAAAAATCAGTAGAGGCTCATTACATCGTTGGAAAACAATGTTGAACGGAACAGATGACTATACAAAGCTTATTCCTCAGTACAGATATGCATCTGTTAATGAATTTCGTTCGACTTTGACCGAGGAAGAAATAAAGATTTTCATGAGTTTGCTACTGCACCCCAATCGCATTTGTATCGGCAAAGCTATCGCACTTACCAAGTACAAATTGGAAGAGCAAGGACAAGCGTTTATCCCAGCCGACGTGACTTTTAGGCGTTATGCAAAGTGGTATAAGGCGAATAATTTCGACAAATGGACACTTGCTCGGGATGGTGAAAAGGCACTCTCTGACAAAGTCGCTCCATATATAAAGCGTGACGCAAGTTTGTTAGATGTTGGAGATATTTTGGTAGCTGATGGACATAAACTAGCATTTCAAGTAATTAATCCTTTTACAGGCAAACCTTGTAGAGCAACGCTTGTTGGCTTTTTGGATTGGAAATCTACCGCCCTTGTCGGATACGAAATTATGCTCGAAGAAAATACTCAATGTATCGCATCAGCTCTTCGGAATTCAATAATAAACCTCAATATGATTCCAAAAATCGTGTATCAAGATAATGGCAGAGCTTTTAGGGCAAAGTATTTTACCGACAACAAAGGATTTAACGAGTTAGGTTTTTATGGACTCTATGCAAAACTAGGAATTGAAATAGTTTTTGCCCGCCCATATAATGCTCGTGCAAAAGTAATCGAGAGATTTTTCAAAGAATTTCAAGAAGGTTTTGAAAAATTATTATCAAGTTATATGGGTTCTGAAATTTCACAAAAACCTGCTTACTTGATGAGGAATGAGAAATTACACAAGAGTTGGCACTATGACCATATTCCGACAATTGAAGAGACGATAAAAATGATAGATATGTGGCTGCAATTTAAGAATTCTCAGCCTTGTCCGAATGCACCAGATAAAAGTATTGCTGAAGTTTTTGAAAGTCGCAAACGACAAAATATTGATGAATCCAAGTTAAACGATTTAATGCTTGCAACAGAAGTTAAAACCATTCAGCGAAACGGCATCAGGTTCTTGAACTGTGATTATTTTGACGAGCGACTTTATGGATTTAAAAGCAAGGTTATGATTAAATACAATCTTTTTGATCTAACAAAAATCAAGGTATTCACGACAAAAGGCGAGTATCTTTGTACAGCCGAACGAGTAACAGAAACGCATCCGATGGCGAAACTTCTCGGAACGGTTAAAGATTTGGAAGATTACAAACAAAAAATTCAGAATAAAGAAAAGCTCCGCCGTAAAACAATAAAAGCTGTCAAAGATTTACTTTCAAATGACGAGGTAAGATTTATTGAAACGAATACTGAAAATGATGAAAATTTAAACGATATTCAAAAGCCGTTTAAAGGGTGTTTAAATGGCGTTCAAAAATATTTTAAAAACAACTGTGAAAAATATGAGTATTTAATCGCAAATGATCCAAATAACGAATGGATTACAGAATTTAAGAAAACAAAGGAGTATAAATTGCTATATAGGAGTGAAGAATGAAGAAAATATTTGTAAAAACTAACAACGTCAAAAATTTTATCGGCTTGGTTGAAAACTTACAAAACAAACCGAAAAACATTCCGAAAATGGGATTGGTGTACGGCGAACCTGGGCTTGGGAAATCGCAAACGGCATTGTGGCTTGCGTGCAAGTATGACGGAATTTATCTAAGGTGCTCAAATATAATGACAAGTCGAGTTTTACTTGAAGAGTTCGTAAAAGAATTCGATGAAATTCCAAGATATTTAACCTCGGACAATTTCAATATTGTTGTAAAAAAGCTAAAGGCAAACCCGCAAGTGATTTTTATTGATGAGATTGATTATTTGATGAACAATTACAAAACTATTGAAACGCTGAGGGACATTCACGACGAGACCGATTGTCCAATTGTGTTTGTGGGTATGGGTTTAGCACATAGAAAACTCGAACGTTACAAGCATCTTTATGACAGATTTTCAGAAATTGTGAAGTTTAAAGTGTTTTCGGTAGGTGATTTGAAACAGATTTTTGAACAACTTGCGGAGGTAAAATTTACAACTGATTCGATTGAATATATTCACAAAAAATACAATCGTTTTCGGCAGATCGTTCAGCTGATTAATCAGCTGGAAATCGTGGCGAAAGAAAACAATTTGGACGAAATAAATTTGGAGGTAATACAACAATTAGTATGAATATTGAAAAATTAGCACGACACTTGAAAGAATTTACACTTGACGAAATTGAAATGATTGCCGAGTGCGATTGCAAAAACGAACTTGAACAGCTTTTGAATACCAATAAAATAGTTTTTGAACAAGGCGTGTTCAAAATTGCGGGCGATAAACAAAAAGAGAGTTTTGAACTTTTTATGCAAAAGACGAAGAAACGGCAGCAGATTGAGGTTGAAAACGCAGTCGAATATTTTATGGAGAAATATGTGCGAAAGCATTGCAAATTGGAGACTTACAGGAATTATAACTCGATTTTTAATTTCAATATTGTTCCATTTTTGAAAGGAAAATTTTTGCACGAACTTGACGCAAAGGACGTAAAAGAGGTTTATAGAATGTGCAAACTCCGCCACCTAAAACCTCGCAGAATCAAAAACACGCTGGCACTACTAAATCAGCTACTGAAATATTTCCAAAATCTTGGCTACATAGACAAAACCTGCTCATTCCAAGTCAAACGACTAACTCCTAAAAACGAATTCTGTTTAAATAGGGTTGAATTTGAATGATCATTAGATTATTATAAAATTGATATATTGACATTATTTTAGAAAATATGGTTAAATATAGGTGTAATATTTGTAATTATTAGAGGGATTCAATGTCCATATCCAAAATTTTTACAAAATGCTGGGAATTTATATTAAGTCACTTAGATTGGCTCAAAATAATTTTAAGTTTTATATCCTCAATATATGGAGTATCATGTAGCATAAATTTACAAAATATTGAAGTAGTTCATCCATTTCTTATATTTTTAAGATGGCTACTTTCTTGGCACTCATTAACGTTATTTATTATTTCAAGTTCATTATTGTTAATTATATCAATAATTGAAAAAGTGAAACTAGGTTCTTATGCGAAAATTCGGAGCAAACTAAAAGATACCGAATCAAAATTATCAATTTTAAACAATAATATAAAAGAATTATTTGAAGGTTTATTAATGTCATTTGCAAACAGTGAATTAAACTTTAGTAATCAAAATGGAAACAATGAAAGAATTTCACTATATTTAGTCAAAAAAAATTTTGATAATAACTTTTTACATTTGTACCCAATTGCAAGATATGCAAGTAATCCAGAATATAGAAAAATCAGAAGAAGTCAATACTCAATAAATAAAGGTTGTATTGGTAAGGCTTATTCTGAAGATTGGCATTATGATGGAAATGTAGATGAAAACAAATGTATTGAGTCATATGGTTATACTACTGATGAATATAAAGACATAAGAATGAAGTCTAAAACATATGCATCAATTGCACTCAAAGATACAAGAAATAATATTATAGGAATTCTTGTTGTAGAAAGTATTATTCAAAATTGGATGTCTGAAAGGACATTAAAATCTAAGCTTTCAAATCAAGCAAAATATTATGCAGAAATATGCATAACCTTAAAAGAATATATAGATTCTAAAGCACTTATAAATAATCAAGGAAGGAATATGCCATGGTAAAATTAATTGACATAATTCTTTATATACTTAAAAATTATCCACACAAAAATGAATTATCAAATGCGAGATTAACAAAAATGATATATTTAATTGATTGGCGTTCTGCATTTGATAATGGAAAACAAATTACCAATATAAAATGGTATTTTGACAATTATGGGCCATTTGTTCATGATGTAGAAGAGGAAATTGTTAATCATCCAGAATTAATACATATAGTTGAAACGAAAAATATATTCGGTAAACGAAAAAAATTATATAGACTTGTCGATGATAATGTAAAATTATCAATACCTACAGATATAGAGAAGATTATCAACACCACAATTTCAGTTACAAAAGGATTTTATTGGCAACAATTTATTAATTTTATATATTCTACTTATCCAATTGTAACATCAGAAAGATATACGTACTTAAACTTAATTGAAAAAGCTAAAGCATACAAAAAACAAATACAAGATGAGACAGAAAAATCATATAAATAATTATTTATAACTCCCGACTTTTCTGCGGTATTTGTCGTAGTGGGTGGTAGTCCCGTTGGAGTTGGAGTTGGTTTTGTAAGTTCCAGTTTTGCGTCCGTATTTATCGTATGAGGTCGTTGTACTACCTTTAGTCTTGTAGCTACCAGTTTTTTGTCCATATTTGTTGTAGCTTGTAGTAGTTGAGCCGTTTGTTCTGTATGAACCTGTCTTCTGTCCGTATCGGTCGTAGCTTGTTGTAGTGTTGTCACTTGTTTTGTAACTATTTGTTTTTTTACCGTAGCGATTGTATTGCGTTGTGGACGAACCTGAGGTTTTGTAAGATCCTGTTTTACTGCCATATTTGTCGTATGAGGTTACGTTTTGTGCCAAGCACATGCCAGTCAACAAAAACAAAGATAATAAACTTGCTAAAAATTTTTTCATAAACACTCCTTGGTTATATTTTTACTATAACAAATCACTATGTCAAATATAGTCATTATACTGCGTCTTTGATATCTTTTTTCACTTGATATAAATATTTTTGAAAATCACAAAAAACGTTTCTGATATCATCGATTGTACCAAGTTCATTTATTGCATTTACAGGAGAACCATATTTTAGTTTAATTAATTCCCCAATTCTACTATCATCTAATTCTCCAACTCCATTTTTAATATATTGTTGGAGTACAAAATTAATAAATGCATGTTTACGAGATTCAATGTTATTAAAAACTCTTATTTTACTCATTTCAACTCTTTCGTTTCTAGATAACATTTCCGTGTTGTATGCCAAGTATTCTAAAACATCAAACACGTCATTATTTTGAGCTGTAATTACCTCTTTTATTTGGTCAAAAGTTTCTTTTGTGTAACCTTGTTCCTTAAATTTTCTAAGCAAAGTTCTTCTAGTTTCAGGTCTAGACCAAATTTCACGCAATTCTTCTTCTGATTTGAAAAATTCTGGAATTTTTCCTATCAGTTTTTCAATAAATGCTTTTGCACTAATTGGTTTTCCGGATTCATTATCATAGAAAGTTGTTTTTGAGTTTGTTATTGTAACAGTTCTTCCACCACCTAATGTAATAATTGTTTTGGGCTTTTCTTCAACTACTGGTTTTGGAGACTTTTCTTTTTGGTTTTCATTTCTGCCATGATGACCACCAGATTTATTTCCAACATACTCTGTTGGACCGTCCCACTCTTTATCTTCAAAGTTATGACTAGCATTTACAAAATCGTATATCGTGAAATATGCCTTGCCATCACACATACGAGTTCCACGACCGACAATTTGCTTAAACTCAATCATAGAATTTACTGGACGTAATAATACGATATTACGGATTTGAATAGCATCAACACCTGTTGAAAGTTTTTGAGAAGTCGTTAAAATTGTTGGAATCGTCTTTTCTGTATCTTGAAATTTTCTAAGGTTTTCTTCTCCAATTGCACCGTCATCAGCAGTTACTCTAACGCAATAATTTACATCATTTGTAACAGTTTTAACTTGATTGATAATATCTCGAACAAGCCCTGCATGATTTTGAGTCGCACAAAAAACTAAAGTTTTTTCATTTTGATTTATTTCATTCATAAACGCTTTTACACGAGCAACTTCACGTTCCTTTAATATAATATTTTTGTTAAAATCAGGCTCTTGGTATGTTCTTTCTTTGTCTATATCACCCTCAATGTAATCTTCAATATTGTATTCGTATGTTCCAAAGTTATCTGTGATTTCTCGCACTCTAAACGGAGTTAAGAAACCATCATCAATAGCATCTTTTAGTGAGTATTCATAAACGGGTTCTCCGAAATATTCATAAGTATCAACGTTATTTTTACGCTTTGGAGTTGCGGTTAAACCTAATTGGACTGCCGAATCAAAATATTCTAAAATCTTTCTCCAAGTGCTTTCATCGTTTGCACCACCTCTGTGGCATTCGTCAATGATAATGAAATCAAAAAAATCTTTAGGATATTGTCCAAAGTATGGTTCATCGCCACTCATAAAGGTTTGGAAAATTGTAAAAAATATACTTTGAGAAGTCGGAACAGTTCCTGTTTTCTTAACTTCTTCTGGTTTGATACGTGCCAATGCGTTTTGATCGAATTGCCCAAAAGAGTTGTAAGCTTGGTCGGCTAAAATGTTTCTATCTGCAAGAAATAGAATTTTGGGCAATCTTGCACCGACTTCTTGTGTATTCCAGCGAGCTTGCATAAGCTTCCATGCTGTTTGGAATGCGATACATGTTTTTCCTGTACCTGTTGCAAGCGTTAAAAGGATTCTTTTTTTACCTTGCGATATTGCTTTTGTTACCGCATTAACAGCGTTTTCTTGGTAATAACGAGCTTTGAACCGTCCACCAGTATTCATTGGAATTGAAGCTAAAGTTTCCCAAAGTTTGCTATCTTCTTTGTACGTCATTTCCCATAATTCTTGTGGAGTTGGATAATTTTCAACTAACTTTTCTTCCCCTGTTTGCATGTCGATTTGGTAAATCTTTTTGCCATTTGTTGAATAAGTAAAACGGATATTCAAAAGTGTTGCATATTCTTTTGCTTGTGCAACACCTTCTGTATAAGCTTTAGATGATTTTTTTGCCTCAACTACTGCAATGTTGATATTTTTATAAACTAGAACATAATCAGCTGATAATCTAGAATTACGCTGATTAACTCCGACAATTCGTCCAGCCTTGATTGGAAATTCACGACGAATTTTGATGTCGCCACCAGTTTTCCAACCACATTCAGCTATTTTGACATCTATTAGTTCTGCTCTAGTATCTGCTTCTGTAACCATTATAGTTCTCCATTAAAAGCTTTTTGTAAGATTGATTGTTTTAGTTCTTCAAGGTTCTTTGTTTTTTGTTCATAAATTTCTTCTAATTTAGATATATTTTTTCGCATATAATCTAGTTTTTGTACAATTTCGTCTTGTTCAATTTTAGACGGGAATGGAAATAAAAATTTTTCGAATGTGCCTAAATTAATGTTATCTTGCGCGCTACCTTTTCCTTCGGCTTGCAAAACCGTTTTAAAAGATTGAAGCAAGTATTCAACATAATTAATATTTGTTGCTTCATCATCAAATACACAGCCTATTACACTATCCGGGAAACAAGCATCAAAGGTTAATATACCAGTTTCTGCAATATTTGCAGCTATTGTTATGCATAAAGTCCCTTTAGGCCATAATTTACTTTGAGCTAAACCTATTTCATTATATGTTTGACTATACTTAGTTATAAAATGATTAGAGTTGCGTATATCGCCAGTTTGTATAAATGGATAATTACCTCCATACAACTTCTTATCATTTCTCGGACGATGTCTAGAACGTCCTCGACCAAAATCAATAGCTTCTTGGGATAATTTTCTTTTATTACAAGTGGGTAAATTTGATAAAAGGCTCATTAAATAACCATCAAATAAATCTTTCGCATTTTGAAGATTTTGTTCAGCATTTTTCTTAGCCTGCTCGATATTTTCAAAAACTTTATCCAATATCCCAACAATACGTTCTTGTTCTTGAATTGAAGGCAATACTAATTTTTCATTTTTATAATCCTTATAATAAATATGTGGAATTGCTGCACCCTGATAGTATTTATAAAAATCAATAGAAGTAAGATAATAGTATGCGAAACGAATATTTACACTTTCTTTTGGATATAAATATTGCATAGTTCCTAAAATAGAAGTTTTTTTAGGATAATGATATACTCTTCCAACTCCTGCACCATCTTTTATAATAGCAAGATATTCGTTTTCTTGCTGATAAAAATTTATTTTCTTTACTAAACCACTTGCACCATAAACTGGATATTCACCATCACAATCAATTAATTTATTTGCAGATAGATTAGAAGAACCTTTTTCTAAAATATCTCCTAAAGTTTTTTCTTGCCAAGTTTTAGAATATTTATTCTGCATCTAAACATTCTCCTTATTATAATAAATTTTATTGATAAGGTTTTTAGAAACTGATTCTAAACATAAATATTTTTCAAATGGTTTTGTAAATTCGTCATAAGTATTTATTTTTTGTTCAAACAGATTTATTATATGTTCTTGAATATCTTTTCCAAACAAATCTTGTTTTCTTTTTCTCTCGTTAGTTTGCCATTGTTGATAGGCAACGTAAAATATCATTAAACCAAGGATTAAAGCAGTCCAATCAAATTGCATTATACTAACTCCTTAATTTTAGCCAAAATTTCAGCAGATTGTTTATCTAATTCAACCATTTCTGCAATAATTTCTTCTGGAGTTCTGTAAACAACTTCATCATTTTTGTTTGGATTTTTCACAGATAAATCCAATGTTTCAGAATCAACATTTTCTATATCTACAAACCAAGAATTTTCGGTTTCTTTGAAGGTTTCAACGCAATCCAAAAAGTCTGCCAAATCGTTTTCATTCAATGGATTTGTTTTGCCCAAGTTTCTATCCAAATTCAATTGGTAATACCAAATCTTTTTAGTAGGTTCGCCTTTTTTAAAGAACAATACAACGGTCTTAACTCCCGCTGTAAACACCTTTGCTGGCAAATCTAAAACTGCGTACAAATTATTGTTTTCTAATAGTTCACGTCTTACAGCTATTGCATCACCATTAGATAAGAACGTATTTTTAATAACAATACCAGCCTTACCACCAGCTTTTAGGGATTTCATAAAGTGTTGCAAGAATAGGTATGCTGTTTCACCTGTTTTAATAGGGAAGTTTTGTTGAACTTCTGCCCTTTCTTTGCCTCCAAAAGGTGGGTTTGCAACGATTACATCATATCTATCTTTATTCTGTATAGACATAATATTTTCAGCCAAAGTATTTGTGTGAATAAGGTTTGGAGCTTCAATACCATGCAAAATCATATTCATAGTTGCGATAATATAAGGCAAAGGTTTCTTTTCTTTACCAAACAACGTGCGTTTTTGCAAAATCTCCATATCATTAACAGAAAGTTCTTTAGCCTCTTTCAAATAATTAAAAGCCTCTACCAAGAACCCCGCAGAACCAACTGCGCCATCATAAATTCTATCACCAATTTGTGGTTTTACAGTTTTGATAATAGTTTTGATTAATGGACGTGGAGTATAATATTCTCCACCGTTTCTGCCTGTATTACCCATATTTTGGATTTTGTCTTCATAAAGAGAAGATAATTCGTGCTTTTCTTCCACTGATTGAAAACGCATTTCTTGGATAATATTAATAATATCTCTTATGCAATAACCACTTTGGATTTTGTTTTTAATTTCTCCGAAAATCTCACCAATTTTGTATTCAAGAGTATCTGGAGATTCTGCAATTTGTTTGAAATTTTTCAAATAAGGAAATAACTTCAAGTCAACAAAATCTTTCAAGTCATCACCTGTCATAGCTTTATTGTGGTCTAATTTACCATCAGAAGTTTGTGGATAAGCCCAATTGCTCCAAGAATATTCAGGCGCAAGAATTGGGGTATAAGTTTGACCATTCAATTGTGCTTCAAGTGATTTATTCATCTCCAAATCTTCTAAGTATTTTAAAAATAATAACCAAGAAGTTTGTTCTACATAATCTAATTCGTTAGATGCGCCTGCATCTTTATACAAAATATCATCAATATTCTTAAAGCATTGTTCGAACATAATTTCTCCAATAAATACTAGTACCAGCTAATAGGGCATAAAACGAATTAGACCATTAAACTCATAACTTGAACAATTTATGATATTTACTTAGTAAGTTACTATGTTTTATGTCGTATTTACACATGTTCATATCATAAAATTATTATTTTTACAATATTATCTTATATTCAAGAAATCATAAACTGCGTTTATAATTTATTAGAGGTACTTATGAACGGCAAACAGTTAAAATCCCATTTAGGTGAAAAAATCAGAAATTATAGAAAAAAATTTGATCTTACCCAAGATGCTTTTGGTGAAAGAATTGGGAGAAATCAACGCCAAGTATCATTGATAGAAACTGGAGCAAGTTTTCCAACTCCCGAAACTCTTACAAAAATTACTGATATTTTTAACTGTTCAATGCGAGATTTATTTGATTTTGAACCTATTGAAAATGTTGTTAATTTGAAATCTGAAATTCATAAAATTGTAGAAACTATGCCTGAAGATAAATTAAAAACGATGTATGTTATTGGCAAAAATTTATGAATCTGCATGCTTACACTTGAAATCTTTCCACTTGCAAGGCAAGATGTGGTGGCGTTAGATGTTATTTAAATAGGGTTTAAATGTTGTTTAAACAGCTTTTTAATTTAAAATATAATATAAATTTTTAGCTCGCAAATACAAATAAGCCCTATCTCAATCTAAAAGACAACACAATTGAATTTTGTTGTCTTTTATTTTGCATTTCGCTTATAATCTGTTCATACTAATTGTGTACATCAATCAATGAACTTATCTTGTAGGGACACACTCTAAGTATTCGGTATGTAGTTATGAGCACTCTGCCGAGCAAAAGGTGACTAAATGTCACGTTTTGTGAGAGGCCTGATAAGGGTGAATTTAGACCTTGCTTTTTTAATGCAAATTTTTATGAAAATAATTTTATGTAATATTTATGGACTGACCTGTTTTGTGTAATTGCTATAATTCAGTCATACTCTGCAAGATTGGCAGCATTTATAAGATATTTTCGTGTTATTAATATTTTGTACACAAAATTTGCATTAATACAATTTAAAAATATGTTTATACTAAAAATTTTATTTATAGAATTTAAAAAATAAAATACAATAATAGAATGATGGCAGTTTGAGTTAGAAAGAATAGAATACACGGTATGGATACCACAATTTTGCTAAATTTGCTTACTAGTGCTAAAGTTGAAGATTATGCCAATATTATAGAGCAATGTGATAAACAAATTCAATCCGATGGTGATAATGCTGCATTTTATTATTTTAGAGCTATGGCAAAAATGGGAGTTGCTTTATCACTGCAAATGAATAACAAATTACTATTAAATACAATTCCGGTAGGCATAGCAAGTGGTTTGGGGGCAACTGGAACTACTGCCAGTCAATCCACAATATTACACAACAAAATTAATAAAATTGAAAATCATTACAAAATAGCAGATTCTGCGGTTGAAGATTACAACAAAGCATTATCTTTAGATCACAACATACGAATAAAGTATAATAATATTAATGTAAGGACGACATCTGATTTTGTAGGAGCAGATTTTATATTTTATAGACCAATATCATCAAAGGAATTATTAAGTTTACTAGCAGGAAATAGAAAATGGTGGATACTTTTAATTCCAGTGGTATTTTGGCTTATATTACCATTTATATTGTTATATTTTTATGGTGATGCAGATGGAAATTTAAGCAATACAGGTTTATTTATTGAATTTGCATACACATCAGTGCTTATTTTTTGTGTGTTGTTTGTAAATAATAAAGATAACAATATTTTACAAAAATATGGCGAAGATATCGTTGTAATTGAGAAATCTGGGAAATAGAACATTAATACTGATACGATGTTTAATCTTGACTGATAGTTGCTATCAAGTTGTAAAATATAAAAAAGTCGAAATTGATAGTTTAAAAAAAGGAGAAAAACATGATTTTAGACAAAGTTAATACACCTGATGATGTTAAAAAGCTTTCTATCAGGGAAATGAATTCTTTAGCTGATGAAATGAGAGAACTTATTATAAAAAAAGTTAATACTATTGGTGGGCACATGGGACCTAATTTAGGTATTATTGAAACTACTATTGCTATGCATTATGTATTCAATTCTCCTGTTGATAAGGTTGTTTTTGATGTTTCTCACCAATGTTATCCGCACAAAATTCTTACAGGAAGAAAAGAGGGTTTTACAAATCCTGATAATTATATGAAATATACAGGTTATACAGCTCCTGAGGAAAGTGAACATGATTTGTTCAAAGTTGGTCATACCTCAACTTCTGTAAGCTTGGCTTGTGGTGTAGCGAAAGCAAGAGATTTGAAAGGTGAAAAATTCAATGTAGTTGCTCTTATTGGTGATGGTTCACTTAGTGGTGGCGAAGCTCTTGAGGGTTTAGATAATGCTGCAACGTTAAAAAGCAATTTTATTGTTGTTGTTAATGACAATGATATGTCTATTGCAGAAAACCACGGCGGACTTTATTCAAACTTAGAGTTGTTAAAAGAAACAAAAGGACAAGCTGAATGTAACTTCTTCAAATCTTTAGGTTTTGAATATTTTTATCTTGAAGATGGTAATAATATTGAAAAACTTATTGAAGCATTTAAAAAAGTTAAAGATACTGATCACCCTGTAGTTTTACATATTCACACTCAAAAAGGTCATGGTTTGAAAGTTGCGGAAGAAAATAAAGAAGTTTTCCACTGGATTATGCCCGGTACTTTAGATAAAATAGAAAACAATGAATCAACTCCGGTTGTAGAAGATTACAATTTCATAACTAACAAATTTATCTTAGATAAAGTCAAAGAAGATAAAACTGTTATTGCAATTAATGCTGCAACTCCTGGGGTATTTGGCTGGAATAAAGAATTTAGAGAAAAATTAGGCAATCAATATACTGATGTTGGTATTGCAGAAGAACATGCGGTGGCTTATTCAGCGGCATTGGCAAAGAGCGGAGCTAAACCGATTTTTGCAGTTATGAGTTCATTTATTCAAAGAACTTATGACCAAATGTCACAAGATTTAGCACTAAATAACTCTCCATTGACAATGCTTGTATATTGGGGCGGATTATCTGGAGCTGATGCAACTCACTTGTGTTCATTTGATATTCCGTTAGTTTCAAATATTCCAAACATTGTTTATTTATCTCCTGCAACTAAGGAAGAATACCTTGCAATGCTTGAATATTCACTAAATCAAACTCAACACCCAATCGCAATTAGAGTTCCGTTGGCTCTTGTATCAAGTGGAGTTAAAGATACAACTGATTATTCAATATTAAACAAATTTAAGGTTGAATCTAAGGGGGAAAAAGTTGCTATTCTTGGTTTAGGAAATTTCTTGGGTTTGGCTAAAGATGTTAAAGAAGAATTAAAAAAACAATTTGGATTTGAAGCTACTGTAATTAATCCAAAATTTATCTCCGGCATAGATAAAGATCTTTTGGAAGAATTAAGACAAAATCACAAATTGGTTATTACTTTGGAAGATGGTCAATTAGACGGCGGTTTTGGCGAAAAGATTTCGAGATTTTATGCGGATTCAGATATGAAAGTTTTAAACTTCGGTGGTAAAAAAGAATTTACTGACAGAACTCCGTTAGATGAATTATACAAACGTTATCACTTGACAAAAGAATTTATCGCAGAAGATGTGAAAAAAATATTAGGATAATTTATAGATTTTGCAAATCCTCTCATTTTCTATGGGAGGATTTGTTTGTATAGACTTTTCATGGTAGAGTTTTCTTATGAGAAGAGTTAAATATAGACGTAAAAATAGGGGTTATTCTGCAGTAGAAGCATTGGTAGATGCGCAAAAAATAGTTTTTTCTCCAATGATTTTTCAAACAATTGGAACAATGTTAGACTTGGGTATTTTGAAATTGATAGATAAAAAGCCCATTTCAGCAAATTTAATTATGGAGGAATTACAAATTTCTGAATATGCGGTTAATACTATTTTAGAGTCTGCTCAAGTTTTTGGGGTTGTTGATTGTGATAAAGAAGGTTTATTTTCTGTCACAAAATTAGGTAAAAGTTTTTTGTATGACCAAATGACAATTGTTAATTTCAATTTTATCAGAAATTGTTGTTATCTTGGAGCAAGTGAGATGACAGAATCTTTTCTTCGTGAAAAACCAATGGGTTTGAAGAAATTTTATAAAGATGGTGATACTTTATATCCGCTTTTGCCCCAAATGTCAGAAATATTCAAAAAGAGTTGGTATGAATTTGATAACTATTATTCAGACAATTGTTTTGAAGAAGTATATAATATTATTGCCTCTCAGCACCCAGAAAAATTTTTTGATATAGGAGGAAATACAGGTGGTTTTGAAAAAGTTTGTCTTGTAAAAAATCCAAATATTGATATCTCAATGCTTGATTTGAAAGCAAATATTGAAGTTATAAGTAAAAATAGTCAACTTAAAAAATGCAAATTTTATTCTGTAAATATGCTTGAAGAAGAGCCCAATTTACCTAAAATTTCCGGTGCGGTTTTGATGAGCCAATTTTTGGATTGCTTTTCTAAAGCTCAAATAAAAAGGATTCTGGAAAATATTAAAAAGTCTGCTGATAAAGAAACTAAGGTTTATATTTTAGAACCGTTTACTGATAATCAATATTTTGAGGCATCAAAATTGTCTTTAATAGAGATTTCTTTATATTTTACTTGTATGGCAAATGGAAATAGTAAAATGTACAAAAAATCGGAGATGATTCAACTCGTCAAAGATGCCGGTTTAGAAGTTTCTAATATTTATGAAAATATTGGAACTCATGAATATACGTTGTTGGAATGTAGTTTATGATTTCAAAATACAGTCGAATTACAAAATGGTATAATATTAAAGAAAAATCCGCAGGGGTAAAACGTTTGCGTTTGACTTGGCAAATATACAAACACTTTGGAGAATTTCCGGTTAGGTTAATTGCTTTTTGGGTTTGTCTTTTTACTTTTATTTCTAATTCAGATATAAGAAAATCTTCTGATGTTTATTTTAAATATCTATATGAATATACGGAGGATAAATCATTAAAACCATCAATTTTAAATTCATTTAAACAATCGTTGTCTTATGCTAATTCTCTTGTGGATAAGATGATTGCTTATGTTGGAGAATTTAAAAATATAAAATTCGCAGATTCTAAGTATAAAGGCATTATTTTGGATTTGATAAACAAAAAGCAAGGTGCATTTTTTATTACAAACCATATTGGAAGTGTTGAAATGATGCGAGCCTTTTTAAGGATTGCAAATGTTTCGAATGTGAAAATTAATGTCTTTTTACAGCAATCTCAATGTGAAGTTTTTAATGAATTTATCAATAATCTTTTGATAAAAGATGAATATGTTGAACTTTTTCCTGTTGAAGAAATAAATGTAGATACTTCTATAAAAATAAAAGATAAAATTGAAAAAGGTGAATTTGTTTTTATGGCTGGCGATAGAATATCTGTAGGAAGTCCAGATATTAGTTATTCTGCAAAATTGTTAAACCACAAGATTTCTTTGCCTTTAGGTGTTTTAAAATTTGCTTTACTTATGGATTGTAAAATTTTCAATATTTTATGTGCTAAAGAAAATGATGAATATAAGGTTTTCTTAGAAAAAATTGATTATTTCGGAAGTAATAAAGAAAAACTTGAAAAACTGAAAGAAAAATATGTTCAGTATTTAGAATATTCAACATTAAAGTATCCTTATCAATTTTATCATTTTTACAATATTTTTGGAGATTAAAATTTTTAGAACAAATTGCAGGCATGTGAAATGTTAATAAATTTAAAACAAAAATCTTAATATTTCGATTAAGATTTTTTCCTATTTTCAAGTGATAAAATTTTTATAAACTTGTTAAAATGTTACTATGAAAAGGTTCTGTCAATTTGTTAAGTTTTATTTCAAATTTTCTCAACCAAAAGGTTTAATTTTTGTTACCAAAAGATTTAATTTTTATTAATAATTCTTCCATGAAATGAAAATTTATAGTAGAATAATACATGACAATTTAAGGAAAGTAATATGTGAATCATTTGCTGCTCCGTAGCTGTTATAGCCGAAATTTGAAAGGTTGTAATCCACCTCGGGACAGAATTTGGGAGAATTGAAAAATTTCTTATAAATATAGGAGAGCAAGTTTCTGCCTTTATAAGAAAAAAGGAGATTATTATGCAAAATTTAAAAGATGGGAATGTTTTAAATATTAAAACTTCTAATTTGGGGGAAGTTAAAAATAATTCAACTGTTAGCAAGCCAAGATCTCTTGAGGCGGTGAATCCAATGGGTAAGGTTATAGGTATTTCGCCAAAAATTAATCTTAATAATGTTAAGGTTATCAAAAAAGACGGAACAGAAGAAGATTATAATATTCAAAAAGTTATCTCTGCCGTAAAAAAATCTGCAGCAAGAATGCTTGTTGATTTAAGTGATAAAGATATTGAAGAAATTTGTGATTTCGTTAATAAAAGTGTATTAGATACAAGACAACAAAAGATTGAAATATTCAAAATGCATTGTGTTGTAGAAAATGCTTTAGAAAATATCAATCCAAAAGTTGCAAAAAGCTATAGAAACTACAGAGATTATAAAATAGATTTTGTAAATATGTTAGATAAAGTTTATCAAGAAAGCCAAAGAATTATGTATATCGGTGATAAAGAAAATTCAAATGCTGATTCTGCTTTGGTATCTACAAAAAGATCATTGATTTTCAATCAGTTAAACAAAGAATTATACAAAAAATTCTTCTTAACCGTACCGGAACTTCAAGCAGTTCGTGATGGTTATATTTATATTCACGATATGTCAGCAAGACGTGACACAATGAACTGTTGTTTGTTTGATGTTGCGAATGTATTAAAAGGTGGCTTTGAGATGGGTAACCTTTGGTACAACGAACCAAAAACTTTGGAAGTTGCTTTTGATGTAATCGGTGATATCGTAATGGCTGCAGCAAGTCAACAATATGGCGGTTTTACTGTTCCGGAAGTTGATAAGATTTTGGCTCCTTATGCTCAAAAAACTTACGAAAAACATTATCAAAGATATATCAACATCGGTTTATCTCCAGAAAAAGCTGACGCAGCGGCTGTTGAAGATGTTAAAAACGACATGCATGACGGTTTCCAAGGCTGGGAGTACAAGTTCAACACTGTAGCATCTAGCCGTGGTGATTACCCATTCATTACAGTAACAATGGGTCTTGGAACAGGTAAATTTGAAAAAATGGCATCATTGATGATGTTGAGAGTAAGACAAGAAGGACAAGGTAAAAAAGGTAATAAAAAACCTGTATTATTCCCTAAAATTGTTTTCTTGTATGATAAAGACTTACACGGAGAAGGCTGTGAACTTGAAGAACTATTTGATGCAGGTGTTGAATGTTCTAAAAAATCAATGTATCCGGATTGGTTGTCATTAACCGGTGAAGGTTATATTGCAAGTATGTACAAAAAATATAAACGTGTTGTTTCTCCAATGGGTTGCAGAGCATTCCTTTCTCCATGGTATGAAAAAGGTGGCGAATACCCAGCAGATGAAAATGATAAACCGGTATTTGTAGGTAGATTTAACATTGGTGCAATCAGCTTACACTTGCCAATGATTTATGCAAAGGCTCAAAAAGAGGGCAAAGATTTTTATGAAGTCCTTGACTATTATATGGAAATGATTAGAAATCTTCACAAACGTACTTATGATTACTTGGGCGAAATGAGAGCTTCAATCAATCCGTTAGGATTCTGTGAAGGTGGTTTCTATGGTGGTCATTTAGGTCTTCATGACAAAATTAAACCGGTATTGAAATCTTCAACTGCTTCATTTGGTATTACAGCATTGAATGAATTGCAAGAAATCTATAACCACAAATCATTAGTAGAAGATGGTGAATTTGCTCTTGAAGTAATGAGATATATCAACAAAAAAGTTGCAGAATTCAAGAAAGAAGACGGATATCTTTATGCAATATATGGAACCCCTGCTGAAAATCTTTGCGGTTTACAAGTAAAACAATTCCGTAAGAAATTTGGTGTAGTTGATAAGGTTTCTGATAGAGGATATGTTTCAAACAGTTTCCACTGCCACGTTACAGAAAATATCGGACCTGCTGAAAAACAAGATTTAGAGGGTCGTTTCTGGGAATTGTTGAACGGTGGCAAAATTCAATATGTAAAATATCCAATTTCTTACAATACTAAAGCAATTGAAACACTTATCAAAAGAGCTATGGATAAAGGCTTTTACGAGGGTATAAACTTATCATTATCTTACTGTGATGATTGCGGACACGAAGAATTGAATATGGACGTTTGTCCAAAATGTGGAAGTAAAAACCTTACAAAAATAGATAGAATGAACGGTTACTTATCATATTCAAGAGTTAAAGGTGATACTCGTCTTAACGCCGCAAAAATGGAAGAGATTAAAGATAGGGTAAGTATGTAATGAATTATCACAATATTACAAAAGAAGATATGTTGAATGGTGATGGCTTGCGAGTTGTTTTGTGGGTCGCAGGCTGCAATCACCATTGTAAAGGTTGCCAAAACCCAATAACTTGGGACGAAAAAGGCGGACTTCCATTTGATAAAGCTGCAGAAGATGAATTATTTGAAGCTTTGGATAAGTCTTATATTTCCGGTATTACATTTAGTGGTGGTGACCCTTTATTTCCAAATAATAGAAGTGAAGTTTTCAGGTTAGCTAAAAAATGTAAAGAGCTTTTTCCGGATAAAACTGTATGGCTTTATACAGGCTATTTATGGGAGGAAATTTGCAATCTTGAAGGTATAAGTGATATTGATGTCGTTGCAGAGGGCGAATTTGTTGAAGCATTGAAAGACAATAGCTTGAAATGGATTGGAAGTTCAAATCAAAGAGTTATCAATGTTCCGGAAACATTGAGGACAAAAGAAGTTGTATTGATTTAGTTTTTTTTATTCTAAGCTCTTGGGTGGGTTTCGTTGTAAACTTCTTTCATGTGTTGCATTGATATGTGGGTGTATATTTGCGTATTAGAAATGCTTGCGTGTCCTAAAAGTTCTTGCACAACTCTTAAATCTGCTCCATTTTCAATCAAATGTGTAGCAAAACTATGTCTAAACATGTGTGGTGTAACTTTTTTAGGTAATTCAATTTTTTCAACAATATCATTTATGACATTTCTAATCATTCGAGTTTGAAGTCTGTATCCTGTTTTATTTATAAAAACAGGAGAGGAGTCTGTAATCGGGTCATGATTGTATTCTTGAGCAATTAGAGGTCGTGCATAGTCAATGTAGCCTTGCAAATAATTTTTTGCTCTATCTGTAATCAAGATAATTCTTTCTTTTGAGCCTTTACCAAAAACAGTTATTTCATTGTGTTCAAGGTTAAGATTTTCAAAATTTAAACCGCTAAGTTCAGAAACGCGCATTCCACTTGCCCATAAAAGTTCAAGAATTGCACGATTTCTGTACCCTGCGGGGGTATCAATATTAATATTACTTAAAATTTGTTCTATTTCCTCCGTTGTGAGGAATTTTGGTAAAGATTTCGGTCGTTTAGGGGATATTAAATTTTGCGCAGGATTTGCGTCAATTTTTTTCTCTCTGTGAAGGTATTTGTAGAAAGTCCTTATAGATGCTATCTTTCGGGCAATTGTTGTTTTTTTATAGTTAAATTTCTGCATAAAGTGTAGGTATTCCCTCACTTTAGGAAAATTCACATCTTCACATCTCTCATTATCAAGCCATATCAAATAACTCAAAATATCGGAATAATAAGCTTTGGCGGTGTGTTTAGAGAAGTTTTTTTCTACTAAAATATATGACTTAAAATCTTCTAAATCCTGTTTTGATTCTATGTTTAATACCATCTATTTACCCTATTGCCTTTTTCTGATAACTATTATACAATATTTTTATTAGATTTAGAATAGTTTTAAGCTAAAGAGTAGGAGAAAACATGAATTGTAAAAAATTATTAGTAACTTCAATGATTTTAACATCTTGTATTCTTTGTGCACCTCATTCGTTTGCTGCTCAACCTATTAAAGCTCAAGTATCAAAAAGTTATGTTGATATCAGCAGAATGATAGAATATAACAATTATGACACAGCAGATCAACAATTGAAAGATATTTTATCAAAAAATCCAAATGATTTGGAAGCAAAATCATTACAGTTGATTTCAATGGCAAAACAGTATAAATTGGCTCCTGCACAATCAGAGTTGGATAAGTTATTGAAAAAATACCCTAGAAAAGCTGAACTTCACTATGCTCAGGGTTTAGTTTATTTAATGAGAGAAACGTCATCTGACGTTGAATATATTAAAAATATTCAAAATTTATCAAATGCAGCAATTAAAGAATTTGTTACTGCTGTTGGTATAGATAGTACTTATTACCAAGCATACAACGCAATGGGTGTTGCGACTTTGAAATTAGGCAACAAAAAAGATGCTCAAGATTTGTTCAAAGTTGCTTTGAAAATCAATCCTCAGTTTGCGCCTGCTTATGATAACTTAGGTAATATTGCAATGCTTGATGGTGATTTAGACCAAGCAGAAAAGTATTATTTACAATCTATCAAATGTAATTCACACAACCCAACTTCTATGTATCACATGGGACAAGTTGAATCAAGAAGAGGTGATTACACAAAAGCATTGACTTGGTTGAACCACTCATTGCATATCAATCCTAATTCATCTCCTGCATGGAATTTGCAAGGTGAACTATATTTGAAACAAGGGAACCAACCTGCAGCAATCAATTCATTCAAAAAAGCAATTTATGTAAAACCGGAAAACTCTCGTCCATATATCAATTTGGCAGGAGTTTACGAAAGAAGATCTGACCATGAATTTGCTATGGAAGAATTGAAAACAGCAATTATCTTGAACCCTAATTACAAAGAGGGTATCTATAGAGTTGCAAATATGTCTTTGGAAACAAAGAAATATCAACAAGCTCTTGAGTATTATTCAAGATTGTTAGGTGATGCAACTTATAACAACAATGCTATTATTGGTTTGGCTAATACATACTACGAAATGTCTAAAGATACAGCTGATAGCAAAGACTTTACTACTAATAAAGATGTATATTTAGCTTACGATTATGTTAATGAAGCTATTCAAAGAACTCCTAACGACTTGAAACTTCACTTAGCAAAAATCAAATTAGGTAAGATTACTCACCAAATGGAATTGACTCAAGATAATCTTAATTATATTATTCAATCTGCAAGTAATAGTTTGATGGATACTGTAATCAAAGGTGAAGCTTATCTTTCTCTAGGTCAAGAAAGAGATGCTGTTTATACATTTGAAAATGCAATTAATTTTGCGACAAGTGTAGATGACGAATTATACTTGGCAGAAATTCTTGTTCAACATAAACAATTCAGAACTGCAAGAAAAGCTTTGCAAAAAGTTTTGATGGTTGATCCGGATAATAGAATTGCGTTGAACGGTGTTCACTATATTGATTTATGCGAAATGAAGTCTAATGAATTCTTTGAAATTGCTTTAAGACAGTATAAAGAAGGTAACTATGCTTCTGCAATTGAATATTGCAATAGGGCAATCGACTTCTATCACAATGCTCCGTCAATTGCTAAGTTAAAAGCTCAATCTTATGAAGCTGAAGGCAACTACGAAGGTGCAGTTAAATATTATACTCAATACTTAGCTTTAGCTCCAAATGCATCAGATAGAGCAGCAGTTGAACAAAGAATTAATGTATTCCAGCAAAAAATTTAATTTAGAATTTTTAATTCAATTATGAAGAAAAAATTTGACATAAGGAAAACATTTGAAACATTTTTGAAAGAGCCTCTTAGTATTTTAACTGAGGGGCTGTTTCAAATTGTCAATATAGAGTCAAATATTTTTAATAAAGAATCATCTTTTCATATTGATTTTGTTAATAATAAAACTCAACTTACGGTTGTGAATAATGACAAGATGTATAATTTATTTCAAACGGTTTTGTACAAAAAGAAGATAAAAGAACAGAAAGAAAAGGCCTCCAAATGAAAAGACCTTATATGAATGCAAAATTTGTAATCAGTGCTGAAAAATTGAGCCAATGTCCGGATTTTAAACTTCCGGAATTTCCACTCCTTGGAAGATCAAATGTCGGGAAATCATCATTTATCAATGGACTTGCGAATAATAAAAAACTTGCAAGAACATCAAATACTCCAGGAAAAACAAGATTAATTAACTTCTTTGATTTCTCGGATAAGTTTATGATTGCAGATTTGCCGGGGTATGGATATGCAAAGGTTTCTGCTGAAGCTCAAAACAAGTGGCAGAAGTATTTGGAAGAATATTTATTAAAAAGGGAACAGATTACAAGTTTGGTTCAACTTATAGATGCACGTCATGAAATTCAAAAAAATGACTTTCAAATGCGAGAATGGGTTTTAACTTATGATTTACCTATAATTACTGTTGTTACAAAAATAGATTGTATTTCAAAGAACAAAATTCAGTCTGCAATTGCTCATGTAAAAAGAGAATTTGGTGGCGAGATTTTCCCGTTTAGTGCTGTTGATAATAGATATAACGATAAAATTTTGAGCTATTTTTTGCAAGAAAATTTATAATAAAACATTGACATATTAGGCTAAAGATATTAATATTTTCTATAAATCAATAAAAATTATAGGAAAGAAGAATCATAATATGGCGAGCTTAGAAGAGATTATAAAGGTTAACACTGGTGAAATTCCGGCTGATTTAGTTTTAAAAAATGCTAAATTGGTCAATGTTTTGTCAGAAGAAATCTATGAAACAGATATTGCAATTACTGATGGAAAAGTTGCAGGAATTTCTAAAGATTATAAGGGTAAGGAAGAAATTGATTTAAAAGGTGCTTACGTATCTCCATCTTTTATTGATGGACACGTACACTTAGAAAGTGCAATGTTGTTGCCGTCAGAGTTTGCGAAACTTGTTATTCCGTCAGGTACAACGACTGTTGTTGCTGACCCTCATGAAATTGCTAATGTTATGGGTTTGCAGGGAATAAGCTTTATTAGAGAGGCGACTAAGGACTTGCCTTTAGATGTTTATATTATGCTTCCGTCTTGCGTTCCTGCAACAAGACTTGAAACTTCAGGTGTCGATTTGAATTGTTATGACTTAGCTCTTTTGATTGATGCTCCTTGGGTTCTTGGAGTTGCCGAGATGATGAATTTCCCAGGGGTAATAAATTGTGATAAAGAGGTTTTGAGCAAAATTAAATTAGGATTGGATAAGCATAAAAGAGTTGACGGTCATGCTCCGAATTTGTCTGGCAAAGAATTGAATGCTTATGTTGCATCAGGTGTTGCTTCTGACCATGAATGTACAACTCCGGAAGAAGCTATCGAAAAAATTCGTCTTGGTATGTATATTATGATAAGGGAAGCAACCGGCGCTAGAGATTTAGAACCGTTGATTCCGGTATTGAAAAAATATACGACAAGAAAATGCATTTTTGTAACCGATGACAGACACCCAAAACATCTGAAAAAACATATTTCTAATATGGTTACAAAAGCGGTAGAAATGGGTGTTGATCCTATAAAAGCAATTCAAATGGCAAGTTTAAATACTGCAGAATATTTTAAAATCCCAAATACCGGTGCAATTGCTCCTGGGTATAATGCTGATATTGTTGTTTTTAAAGATTTGAAAAAATTTGAACCGACAATGGTATTTAAAAAAGGTAAACTTGTTGCGAAAAATGGTAAAATGACTATTGATATGAACGAGTTCCAACCTCCGGAATTGCGTGGTTCTGTCAATATCAAACCTTTAAAGAAAAAAGATTTTCAAATAAAAGTTCCGAAAGACAAATCAGAAATTAAAGTTATAAACGTAATCCCAAAACAATTGATAACAAAACTTTCAATTGAAAAGGTTCATAGTGAAAATGGTTATGCAATCTCTGATACTGATAATGATATTTTGAAAATTGCAGTAATTGAAAGACATAAAGCTTCCGGAAATATTGGTTTAGGCTTTGTTAAGGGGTTTGGACTTAAAAAAGGTGCGATAGCATCGACAATTGCACATGATAGTCATAATATGATTGTTATTGGGACAAATGATGATGATATGTATTATGCCGCGAATCAGCTTGTGAAATCTCAAGGTGGCAAGATTATTGTAGAAAACGGTAAAACTTTAGCACAATTGAAACTTCCAATTGCTGGTTTAATGTCTGTTGAACCTGCTGAAGTTGTAATGGACAAACTTAAAACATTGGAAGAAACCGCTTCTGCTATTGGTTGTAAAATAAATGATCCATTTATGAGCATGGCATTTTTGTCTTTGTCTGTAATTCCCGAAATCAAAATTACTGATAAAGGACTTATTGACGTAAGTAAATTTGAAGTTACAAATTTATTTGTATAAGGGAAATATGAAAAAATTATTTTTAATAATATTTTTTATAACTATCGTTAGTCTAAATGCTTTTGCTGTAGACAACGATTTTATAAATCATGATATAGATATTCAAAAACGAATTGATTCAATTGGTTTTAATATTTTAAATAGTAATAAAATAAATAAACCCGTTGTTTTTAGGTATCGTTTTGAAAATTCTACAAAATTCAAAAAATCAGGTGCAAAGGCTCGTAAGATAACAATTTATGACAATGATTACATGCATGCTGAAAATGATGATGAAATTGCAGGTTTTTTGGCTATGAAAATTTCTGCAGCAGTAAAATCTTACGATAATTCCGCAATTCCTGTTGTAAATTCTCTGCAATCAAGGATTATGCCTAAAAAATACGAAATTTTTTATGATAAACAAGCCGTCGATTTTATGGTAAATGCAGGGTACAATCCATTAGGTCTTATTACTTTTATTACTAAGACATGCCCACAGAAAAACAGTGATTTTATTTCAAGGCATAATTTGACATCAAAAAGATTGGCTATTATTTATGAACGAATTTTTACCCAATATCCGTACTTTTTGACGAATAATGTGTATATTCGTAACGATTACTATCAAAATTTCTTATTGAATTCTATCGAGAATAGAAAATTGTTAGAAGATAAATTGAAATATAATTACCATTACGAGATTCATTATGAATAGATTTTGCGTTCTTTTAATTCTTTTAATTTGTGGAATTTTCAATTCTGTATTTGCTGAATCAACTGATTTTTTAGTTGATAAATTCTTGCAAAATAAGAAATTTAAAAATCCTTATACCCCTATAGAATATGATTTCACAAATCTAACGAGAGTTACAATTCCTTTGCAGATTTGCGAGAGAATTTCGACTAAAGATGAAAATACTTACGAGAATAAAATAGTTAGATTAAAAGTTCGAAATGATGTTTATTTAAAAGGTCAGAAGCTTTTAGCAAAAGATGATATTGTTGAAGCAAGAGTCGGTTTTATGATTCCAAATGGTATGAATGGAATTCCTGCAATGATTTATTTGACCGATTTTGATAGTCCTGCGCTTGATTTTGATAAAATTTTATCTGATTATCACAAGTCTGGGAAAAGTAAGATATATTGGGTTTTGCCCCTGAAATGGCTCTTAACTCCATTACCTCCGACAGGATCTTTAACAAATTTTATTAAAGGAGGACAAGCAACAATTAAAGAAAGTGATAAGATTATAATTTATTATTTCCCAGATTGGGAAGTTAAAAATAATTTATAAAAAATCATACAAATGTTTTATTATTATTTTTATTTAGTCTGCTATAATTAGTTTATGTTTGATTTAACATCTCCAACTATATATATTCCGACAATATTTATAACATTGGTATTAATTTTCATCTCAATACTTTATAAAGATGCAAGAAAAAATACTCATGAAAATACGAAAGACTTGCCATATTATGGTGAAATTGGTCTTTCTATGGGCTATATTGGACGCAGTGTATTAGAAAATGGCAGATTTCAATATAGAAAAAATGTTAATCCTGAACTTGAATATGATAATACTATCTACAATTCTTTGCGTCATGCCGGCACTTTGTACTCAATGTATATGTACGAAAAATACGGTTTGGAGATGAAATATAATGAACAGAGAATTTTATCTTCTAAATATTTTGTGGCTAGATATATTAAAAAATTAGGTGATGACAAGTATATGGTTGTTTCTATTCCGGAGGAAGAAGGAATTAAATACCCTATTGCCAAAACAGGTGCTGCAGGAGTTGCTCTTTGTGCATTGTCTAACTTGTACCAAGAAGAAGGTTATTTAGAAAAATTACGTGGGTTGGGTGAATTTCTGTTGAGCATGCAAAATGAAGATGGAAATATTTATGCTTTTTACGACTGCGAACGTAATAAGATAAATACCCAAGCAGAAGCCGTATTTTATCCGGGGGAAGCTGCTGCAGGGCTTTTGTATTTGTATGAAGTTGACCCACAACAAAAATGGCTTGATGCTGCTAAGAAAACATTATTTTATCTTGCAAAAACAAGAAAAAGTATGGAGTTAGATATCCCATTTGACCATTGGTCAGTTTTAGCGATTGAAATTTTGTTCAAAAATAAACTTGTAACTCAAGCAGAAATTAATACTCTTCGAGCTTATGCCGAACAAATGGCAATTCCTATGTTGAGTAGTCAAATTACAAACTCAAATAACAGTTACTATGGTGCCTTTAAAGATAATATCAGACCTTGTAGCTTAGGAACTATTATGGAAGGATTGGCTTCTATCTATTTTTGTACAGATAATGAACCATTAAGACAAATTATCTTTAAATCTATTTCTATAGGAAATATGTTTTTGAGTAGAGTACAAGTTAAAACCGGAACTCAAGCAGGCGGACTTCCAAATTCCGCAAACTGGGTTAAAGCAGGGGTTACACCTAATGCAAGTGTTATCAGAATTGATAATGTTCAACATGTGGTATTAGGTTGGTTGAGATTTCAAAATATTTTGAAAATTACTGGAAATTACTAAGAATTGTTTTATTTCTACCTGTGTTTTTTGCTTCATATAAAGCCATATCGGTTTTTTCTAAAAGGGCTTCTTTTGTTTTGATGTCTTTAGATAATTGGCAAGCTCCGATGCTTACGGTGATGTTTATTGGAAATCCATGATAGTTTAAATCAAGGGTTTCTACTGTTTTTCTAAATCTTTCTAATGGAATTTTGGCTTTCTCAATATCTGTTTCTGTCAAGATTACAACGAATTCTTCTCCGCCAAATCTGAAAACTGTATCCGTCTTTCTAAATGTTTGAAGAGCGGCATTAGAAATTTCTTTTAGAATATAATCTCCGCATTGGTGTCCGTATGTGTCATTTACTTGTTTAAAGTAGTCGATATCAAACATTACAAGAGTAAGCTTGTTATTGTACCTTTGAGCTCTTAAAAATTCTTTTTCAAAAGCTTCATCAAAACATCTTCTATTTGCTAGTCCGGTTAGTTCATCTGTTAATGACAGATATTTTGTTCTTGAATACATAAAATTAATCTGTTTGATAACTTCTACTTTATTTTCTTCGGGGATATCAAAAGCTTGAATAATGTGTTCAATATTTTGTTGAATTTCGTCTAATACACCGTTTGGAATATCAAATGACATAACTTCTAAATCTTCAACCATAAAGCTCCTTAGTGGGTTTGTAAACTTTAATACTCTCTTTCTTCTAACAAAATTATATTCGTCAATTTTATGATAAAACTTTAATTTTTAATAATTATATTTACAAAACTAAATAAAGAAAATTTTTGCAATAAAAATAGCCGTTCTAGGCGGCTTATATTCGGTAAAAGGTTAGTGTGTAGGAGAAAATAAAGAAAAAGAAAATGGTTTGTGTACATGTTATATATTCCCAAAATTGCTAAGGATATAACATGTATTGAGGAAAGTTTTACATATCTTAATGTTTTTCTAAAAATAGAAATGTTTTTAGCGAAGGGTGAGAAGTGAGAAATGAATTAAAACGTAACGGGTTATTTACCTCACACCATTCACTTCACTAAGTTCACCAATGTTGGTAGCAAAGCTACGTGCGTAGTACCCTTATTTAACATCAAGTGATTGGATTTGTTTCATTTTAGTATTGATTTCATTCATCAAATTGATATTATCAGTTTGTCTGGCATATTTTTGAGCTTTTGAAAGCAAATTATATGCTTTATTTAAGCTATTGAATTCAACCATAATGTCTGCCGCTGCTAAGTAGTTTTGTGCAATTTTTGTTGGGGATTCTGCGGTTGTATAACTTTTTACTGCTTGTGAATAAGATTTTAGTGCCTTTTCAGGTTCATCAAATTTTTTATACGCATTTGCGGTATTTGATGATACAAAACCTTGCAAGTTGTAGTTTTCTGTTTCATCTGCAAGACCTGATGCTACATCGTAGTATTCAAAAGCTTCTTTATCATACATGTCAGAATAAATATTTCCGATTTTGGTTAAAGATGCAGATTGTGCCGGAAGATTTTCAGCTTCTCCTGCGTAAGAAACAGTTGTCACATAATGGTCAAGTGCTGGTGTAATTTGGTTTACATCATCATAAATTTGAGCCATTGAGTAATGTGCTTTTGTTTTTACGTTTTCATCTTTTGATAATTTTGCAGCTTGATTGTAGCTTTTTAGCGCTTGCGCTAGATAATCATGGTCATCATAAATCTTTCCAACCTCATAATAGATTTTGCCGGAAGTTTCTGTATCATCAATCTCCATTGCACGATTGAGTGCTTTTTCAAAAGATTTTATTGCTTTTTCAGGATCTTTTGCATAAGCATATTTTTTTGCTTGAATAAATAATGATTTTAATTCTTTATCTTGTGGAATTTTTGTTGAAGTGGTTTGTCCTGCAACAGAAATAGGTATTACGTTAGAGTTTTCTTCTGTTGCTTGTGGAATTTCTTCAGCTTGAGAAGTTTCTTTTAATTCTTCTTGACGTTTGGTTTGACTTGTAGAACCGTCTGGAAATTTTACAAGAAATCTTTCATTGATATCTTCTTCATTATAGTGATAATCAATGTTTTGCAAGAACAAAGCATCAACCCATTTTTCTACAACTTGTGATTCTTTTTGTAAAGTTTCTGAAATGTAGCCGTCAAGTAGTGATGCGGCATTTTTCAAGTTAGATTTTACAAGCTTTGTATTTGGAACATCTTTTTTAGATTGTTTTTCGATTAGGTTAATGTATTCGTCAACTTCTTGCGCTAAATCACTTGGTGTTCCGATTGCAAGAGCTGTATTTTTCAAATCTTTTAAAATTTGAGCGATATTTATTTGGCTATCAATTTTATTTTGTGCTTTGGTATTTACCGCTTGGGTTTGATTTGTTCCAATATTTGTTTGTTGTTTATTTTGAAAATTGGCAGAGGTTGTTGTTGCGTTTGCATAAGCATTTGCGGCTGCCATTGAAAACTTTTGTTCATAAGCTGGGGTGTAGGTTGGGGTTTTTTGTTCTACATATTGAAGCCCTTTGCTTTTGGAATTCTGATTGGAGTTTTCTTCTCGTTGGGTATTAGCTGCAGCAGACTTTTCTTCTTCCGCACGTTTTTTGACACGGTTTCTGCTGTCAGAATTCACAAATGGTCTTTGGTATATATTATTTAAACTCAATCCCATATTATTTTTATACACTCTCCAGACTGGTATCTACATTATATTTTTAACATAATTGGGGGATAAAAAGGTCATACTTTCGTATGATTTTTGCCATGATTAATTTAAGTTATTTTTTGCAAAAGTCAACATGATACGATTTATTTTTTACAAAGGTCGAAAGTGGTTGAAAGTTTGAGTATACCTAAGTTTTAGCTACTTTATTTTTGAATAATAAAATAGATTTTTTTAACAAATGTAAATAAATTGACAAAACATCATGACAAATGTATGCGATTATTTTATTATTCTTTTATCGGAGGAAGAATGTTAGAATCTATGGTAGGTAATAAATCAGAATTTGACTTAACATCAAAAAGTGCATTCTCTAGCGATAAAGATTCGTTTACATCTCGTTCTTTTGCAGCACTTTTAGCAAAAAATATTGTTCCTGCTTCTCATAAAAGAATTGCAGATAATTATTTGATTGTTAAAAAAGTGTTCAAGTTTCAAGCTTGTATGAGTAGAATTTCTAATGTCGAAAAATCATTATTAGAAAAATACGATTTCAATACTTTAGAATTCACAACAATAAAACAGATGTATGATGAATTGTCACTTCTTCAAAAATGGTCTGATTCTGAAGACGAAAATCTTCGTAATGATTCTGACAGCATACTGTTAATTAGGGTAAAAGAATTAAAATTCTTAGAAGCAAGCCGTTATGCTTCTATTTCAAATGAAATTTATAACGGATATTTAGCTTTGGAGCAATACTTGAAAGAAATTAGTAAGTTCCAAACCGTACAAGCAATATCACCGCTTAACTTTTAAAATAAAATAATATACACAAAACACAAGAAAAAGACTAAGTGCTAAACTTAGTCTTTTTCTTGTTGGTATCCAAAGTTTTTCAAAATGTTTTGTTTTTTGCGCCAATCTTTTTCGACTTTAACTTCTAATTCAAGATAAACTTTTTTCTCAACAATTTTTTCTAATTCTAATCGTGATTCTGTGCCGATTTTTTTCAAAAGACTCCCACCTTTGCCAATCAAAATCCCTTTTTGACTTTTTTGTTCACAGTAGATTGTTGCATAAATTTTGTCAATTTCTTCTTTTTCAAAATAATTTGTAACTTTAACTGCAACAGAATGTGGAATTTCGTCAGACGTATTTAAAAGAATTTTTTCTCTGATAACTTCTTCTGTTACATCACGCATTGTTTCTTCTGTAACAACATCTTCTGGATATAGAGCTTCGCCCTCCGGTAATTTTTTATAAATATTTTTTAGAAGAGTGTCGATATTTCTTCCAGTTTTAGCGGAAATTCTAACGATTGGAAGATTTTCATTGAATAAAGTTTTGTATGTCAAAAGATTTTCTTCAATTTTTTCCTGTTTTTTAACTTTATCAACTTTGTTCATCACGATAATGATTGGAATATTTGTTTGTAATAGATTTTGAGCAATCCATTTGTCACCTTTTCCGGCTGGGTCAGAACCATCTACCAAAAACAAAATTACGTCTGCATCTGGAACAGAAATTTTTGCTTCATCTAATAAAAACTCTCCGAGTTTGTTTAGTGGTTTATGTACCCCAGGGGTGTCAACAAAAACGATTTGCCCCTCATCAGTTGTAAGGATTCCTTTAATTCTTTTTCGTGTTGTTTGGGCTTTATCAGTAGTGATTACTATTTTTTGTCCTAAAATTTGGTTTAAAAGAGTTGATTTTCCGACATTAGGACGACCTATTATTGAAACAAATCCGCTTTTCATAAAATCTTTCCGTATTTTTACTAAACATATTGTAACATAAATTACATTTTTTTTAACATAGTAGCAATTTTTTTTACTATCGGGTATTATATAGATAGTAGTAGTGTAAAATTGTTAGATTAGGTATGATTAATAAGAAAAATATTATAATTGCTGCTGTTTTGGCAGGTTTGATGACAAGTATCCCAACAGCCGAAGCAAATAGCTCAAATAATTTATTAAAGATGGACGTCAATAGATCATCTGCTTCTAATTCTGTCGATGTTACTTTTTACACTACTGGCGAATCTCAAAATACTGTTGTTACAAGGAAAGCTCCTAATAGATATGTTGTATTGTTACCAAATATTTCCGGTTCAAGTTCAATTGTACCGAGTTTGGGTGGTGTAAAAGATTTAATTACTGATGTTCAAGTTAAAAATGTTGATGATGGTATTGGTGGTTATACAAAGATTACTTTTGGTACAACAAAACCTGTTAATATCAGAACTTATATGAAAAAGACTGCTCCTTTAACACAGGCACAGAAAGATTATAAAAATTTAATTGCACAAAATAATAAACCGGTTGCAACTCATGCAAAAGCTGAAAATTCACACACTACTACTGCTTCAAAGGTTCAATCAACTGTATCTAAGTCCGCTGCTACGGTAAAACATACGACTACAGTAAAACCGATTGCGACAACTAAGGTGACAAAGCCACAAGCAGCTAAATCGGTTCAAGCTCCAGAGAAAAAAGTAAATAATACAGTTACAAAAAATAATAATGTTTCAAAAGTTTCTTTAGTTGCGTTCAATCCACCTAAAGCAAAGAATGTAACACCGATTGAAACTAAAAAAGTTACCCAACCAAAACAAGTTCAACAGCCAAAATCGACTGTTGAGCAATCTAAAGTTCACCATTCTACAAATGTGACAGAAGATAATTATATTCCAAAGATGAAATTTGATGCAAACGGAAAACGCCAAATTGATTTAGAACCAAGAGTAAATCACAAAATCGTAGAAGAAACTTCAACTCCAAAAGTTAAATCAAATTCAATCTTTGATATTCCGCAAGATTCAAAAACAAACACTCAAAAATCGAAAGAAAAAGTTCAAAAGACAACTTCAGTTGCTCCTGTTACTAAAGCAAGCAAGACGGAAAAATCTCATCTTTTTCCTGTTTGGCTCGTTGTTTTAGGTAGTGGCGCACTTGCCATGGTTGTTGTATTTCTTGTGTTTGATGCAGTTTCTCATGCATCAGAAAAAGATTCAGACAGATTAAAATCTTTCTTTAATATTTCATCTAAAAATCAAGCTCGTAGACGTAAACGTGAATATCAAGATATTATTGATAATGAAGAATTAAATTGGCAAGAAAAATATAAACTTTACACAGAAAAAGATAAGGAACATTCTTCTACAGATAAGTCAGAAAGCATTTCTTATGTGACAGATATGTCCGCAACGAAAAAGGCGGTTGTTACCCCTGAAAACACTACTACTGCTTCATTTACGTCTGATAGAAGAAATCTTAGAAATTCAAAACTTGCTGATAGTTTGAATTCAAGAGTTGATGAAATGCAAAAAAATGTAATTCAAGATAAAAAAGTATCTGAATCCGTATCAACAAAGGATTTTAAAGTTATTGCAGACAGTATCAAAAATATACCGAATAATCACAAAGAAACACTTAAAGAAAATCTTCGTTCAAAAATCTCTCAAATGGAGCATGCTTTTAATCAAACTACAAGTTTAATTGAACCTCCGGAAGAGGTTTCTCATGATGTTCAATCGGAAGATAATGCAATTATAAGGCATTTTTCTGATATTAAATTGAAATCTTTTGCTAAGGGTTTAACATTGAAAGAAACTCACAGAACTTTAGCTGAGGAAAATAAAAAGGTTTCTAAAGATAAAAATTATAAAGAAAGCAGATTTGTTAAATTGAAAAATTCACCACTTAGCATGAGTCGTAGAAAAGCTGTTAATGGTGTATCTAATATTATGCCAAGTCTAAATAAAGTTTTAATGAATAATGGGGAAATGGAAATGGATAATCAAAATTATGAACTATCTTCTTTAGATGAATACTTGACACTACTTGATTCTGAAGAAGAAAAAAGAGTACAACCAACTGTTGCTAGTGTTTTGTCACAAGTAAGACCATCAGAAGCAATGAGTCGTTCTGGAATTACGAACCCTATTTCAAGAGCATCTAATCCGATGAACAAACAAAATGAAAACACTTCTTCAAGATATATGAACGGTTTAATCGTTAAATCCGGTTACAATATTGATTCAGAAAAAGGTTTCTATCTTGTAAATCTTGACGGTGTGTCTGCAATTGTTGGAAGAGTTAAAGATGATATTTTTATTTTGAAGAAATTCGACCATGTTGTAGATAAACAACTTCAAGTACGACAAGACTATGGTTCTGTTTATATTGTTAAAGTCGGTAGTTACAAATGCTTAGTTGATGTTGCTAAAAACAAAATGGGAACCCTTATTGAAATCTAAGTATGTATAAAAAAATAATTATATCAATCTGTTTAATTCTCGGAGTGAGCTTGTTGTGCTGTCTAAATTTTTCAAAATCTACAAAAACGACAGTTCAATTTGCTTCGTGGGGTTCAGAATCTGAAATATCAATTTTAAAACCAATTTTGAAAGATTTTGAAAAAGAAAATCCTGATATAAAAGTGGATTTTATGCATATCCCTCAAAATTATTTTCAAAAAATACATTTGCTTTTTGCCTCAAATACTGCTCCAGATGTTATTTTTATGAATAATCAATATTTGCCGATTTATGCAAATGCAGGTGTTTTGGAAGATTTAACAAATGATTTTGATTTTAGCAAATTTTACCCTCAAACAGTAAAAGCTCTTTCTTGGGAAGGTAAGATTTATGCTGTTCCAAGAGATGTTTCAAATTTAGTAATTTTTTATAATAAGGATATTTTTGACAAATATAATGTTTCTTACCCAAATCCAAATTGGACAATGCAGGATTTTTTAATAATTGCTGAAAAATTGACTCATAGACCGAATGTTTTCGGAATTTCGTTTGAAGAAGAACCATTAATGTTTTTACCATATTTAACAAATTTTGGCGGAGGATTTGAAGTAGAGAAAATAAATTCTGAAAATTCAAAACAAGCATTAGAATTTTATGCAAATTTACGTAATAAATATCACGTTGCACCCCAAAAAGATGAATCTGCAAGTGCTACAATGGCGCAAATGTTTTTGCAAGAAAAACTTGCAATGCATCTTTCAGGCAGATGGCTTGTACCAAAGTATAGGCAGGAAGCGAAATTTGACTGGGATATTATAAATTTTCCAGTTGGAAAATCCGGTTCTGTCGTACCGTTAGATGCTTCCGGGTGGACGATTTCAAAGTCTTCTAAACACAAAAAAGAAGCTATTAAACTTGTGGAATATTTGTCTTCAAAAACCAGTTTGCAAAAATTCACAAAGAGTGGTTTAATCGTACCGGCAAGAATTGATGTTGCCACTTCGAAAACTTTTTTGGATAATCAAAAACCACATAATGCAAGAATCTTTTTGGACGTAATTAAAACCTCTAAACCAACTCCGGTTACCGTGAATTATCGTGAAACACTCGATAAAATTAAAACTGATACCGAGCAGTTGTTTAATATTGAGTGAAAGGTCTATACAGATGGCAACAGGGTATTAAGCTACTTTAATGTAATTCTTCTTTTTAGTCATTATTTATTCAAATAATCTTGATTTCCGAATGTTAAAACGTAATATGCGCAACCACAACCTTCGTTATTTAATTGGCAATCAGTTCTATAATCATAACCTTCATTTGGTGCACCCAGTGGTCTTAAACCTTTATCTGTTTGATACCAAAACCAGAAAACATCTCTCCCTCTTTCTTCAATAATGTGATGTATTACTTCATAGTATAAGCATTATAATTCAAGACAATGAATATATGCAAAAATATGAAGTAATGTATCACAAAATCGCATCTGAAATTAAAAAACTCAGAAAAAATGCAAAGTTATCACAAGAAGATTTAGCCGAAAAATTGAACTGTTCACGAGAGTTCATTAGCAGGGTTGAAAATGATAAAGAAAAAGTTAGTCTTAAAATGATATTTACTTTGTCTGAAGTTTTTAATGTTTCTCCGAAGATATTTTTTGATTAGAGAAAATATTCCCCTCCCCATTTTCTAACTTATAGATTTTATTTATTTGCAATATGTCTTTTTTTTATTTAAAATGTTCTTAAATACTATAAGGGGATAAAATGAGAATTGAGGCAAAAAATCTTATAAAAATATACGGTGATAGAAGCGTTGTAAATGATGTTTCTTTCAATGTAAATAAAGGTGAAGTTGTTTGTCTTTTGGGTCCAAACGGTGCTGGAAAAACAACGACTTTCTACATGGTTGTTGGGCTTGTAAAACCTAACAAAGGAAGTATTATATTAAATGGTGAAGAAATTTCTTCTTGGCCAATGCATATTAGGGCAAAAGCCGGAATTGGATATTTGCCACAAGAAGCTTCAAGTTTTAGAAGTTTGTCTGTAGAAGATAATATCAAGCTTGTTTTACAGATGAATGACAAATTGACCGAATGTGAAAAGAAGAAAAAGTTAGAAGAGTTGCTTAGTGAATTTGGTGTTGCAAGGTTGCGCAGTGCTTCTGCGATTTCTCTGTCAGGTGGTGAGAGAAGAAGGGTTGAACTTGCGAGAGCTTTGGCTGCAAGCCCTGATTTTATTCTTCTTGATGAACCGTTCACAGGTATTGACCCGATTGCGATTGGTGAAATTAAAGATAATATTAGAAAATTGTCTGAAGATAAGGGGTTGGGTGTTTTAATTACTGACCATAACCCGAAAGCAACTTTATCTATTACGGACAGGGCTTATGTAATTTTTGACGGAAAAATCAAAATTCAAGGTAAGAGTCAAGAAGTTGCGGTTGACCCTGTTGCTAAAGAATTCTATTTAGGAAAGGACTTCAAGTTATAATGCAGTTTAAATTTCCTAAAATTACTATTTATGACAGGTATATGTTCAAACAAGTTTTTATGGCTACAATGGTTGCGGTATTACTGTTTACTATTGTTTGGATTGCTCCAGAAATTTTGTTAAACACCATTAAAGGTGCTTTAGCAGGTGATTATGGGCTTAAAACGGCAGTTTTGTTGTTGATAAATGAATTACCTAAAATTTTAGATAAAGCACTTCCTGTAGGCTTGTTATTAGGAACATTATTTACTTTTGATAAAATGAGTAAAGATTCCGAAATTACTATTTTTAGAGCAGTTGGAATGTCTTTCCCTAGAATTGTTGTGCCTGTTGTTGTTTTGAGTTTGTTTTGCTCATTTTTATGTTTTGTGATTTCTGATAAAGGAACTCCGGTTGCAGAGGCAAAATTGAGGGCTATTAGAGGTCAGGTCGCTTCTAATCAATATATTTATACTCAAAAAGATAAAACCGGTCACCCTTTGATGGCGGTGATTGTATCTCGTTCTATCGGTAGGGATTTGGAAAACGTTATTGTTTTAGATTTTTCAAGCCAAGTTTATCAAGATGTACACCAGTTATCAAATATTTATGCTGCAAAAAAGGGAAAAGCTTATGAAGATAAGTGGGTTTTAGAAGATATTTCAAACTATAAGATTTCAAGTGATGGTATTTATATAGATGTTCAACATATTGATAAGATGAATATTTTGAGTGGAAAATCTGCTGAAAGTGCCTATACTCTTATGACTTATTCTTCAATGAAGGAACGTGATATTAATAATGTAAATTTGAAAAAATATGTATCATTATTAAAAACAGAAAAGCTGTCAGAAGAATATAATTACTTTTTGAACAAATATTTGCAACGGTATTTGACACCATTTGTGTGTGTGTTGTTGGCAGTTTTGGGTAGTTTATTAGGATTTAGCAAGCCGAGGGAACAAAGACTTGTTGGTTTTACAATTGCTATCGGTTGTATTTTTGTTTATTATATAACCTTGCCGTTCTTTGACTTATTGGCAGAAAAAGAAATTTTATCACCATATATTACAGCAACGTTTCCACTTGTAGCGTTTATGCTTGCTATTTGCGGTTTCTACAAATCAAAGGATTTATAATATGAAATTATTAAAATTATTTGTAAGTTTTATTATTTTATCATTGGTTTCTGCTCCGGCTTTTGCAGTTGGAGAGATTTCTATAGATAAAGATAATGGAGTTTATCATATCATATTAAAAGGTGAAAAAATCAAGAAAAAGATTAAATTTGTAGCATCAGAAGATTTGGTAACAAATAGAGAAGCTCATATTAAGGGTAATGCTACACTTACTGTTAATGCAGGCTTTTTTGACCCTAAGAATGGAAAAACAATTTCTTATATTGTGACAGATAAAATGACCTCTGCCGATCCGATGTTTAACCAAGCATTGCTTGCTAATCCATTTTTTAGAAAAAATATGAATACAATTTTAAACCGTTCAGAATTTAGAGTTATGCAGTGTGGAAACAAGTTTGAATATAGTATAGTTGGGCACAAATCAGATGTTCCGTTTGGGTGTACGTTGATTACTTCTGCACAAGGCGGTCCGTTGATTCTTCCGGAATTAAGACTAGAAGAAGAGGGATTTATTGTGAAAAATTCTGAGGGACAAGTTGTAAGAGAATCAGCCTCTGTTTTGCATAAAACATCTAGAACAGTGATTGGATTAAAGGGTAATGATGAATGTCATATTTTTATTATCACAGATGAAAATCCTATGGATATGTATGAAGTTCAACAGTTGTGTAAAAGTTATGGATTAGATAGAGCAATGGCTTTTGATGGCGGAAGTTCAACCTCTATGAATTATAAAAACAATTTGGAAGTCATTTCTATAAAAGGCGATGGTGCAGGTCGAATGTTGAAATCATTTATGCTTGTTTATTAGGTCAGTATAGAATGCGATTGAAATATTTATATATATTTGGAATATTATTTTTAGTTTCATCGGTGACTTTTGCTGACCAATTTGTACCGGAATTCAATCAGATGAAAAAAATTCGTTGTGATATTGAAGAAATTATTTATAATCAAGATAATAGTGTTGTTTCAAAGAATAAATATTTTAGAATTTTTAATCTAGATGATGAAAATAAAAAAATTTACATTCAAAAAGCCCCAGTGGACGGAATTTCATATTACGAGAATAATAGAATTGATTTTTATATGCAACAAATGACAGATGATTTTATTATGCAAACAAAAGCTACTATTGATAAAGAAAATATGAAATATACATCTGACTCTGTAATAAATTATGATAGTATGTTTTTTGGAACAAGAAAAGCAAGAGCTGATGGTACCTGTTTTGCAATTTAAAAATTTTTAACAATGTTTGAAAAATAGTCAATTTTTGCCTCTGAAAATTTTTTAATAATATACAGGGGAAAATACAGGCATGGAAAAATTATTGACTGAACATTCAGACTATAATCTTTTTGGAGATGTGTCGGCAATTTTAGAAAAGAACATCTCTCCAGTGTTGAACTTTGCAATAAATAAGCGCAAAGTCCCTAAAACTTTGACTGAATGTGTTAAATATTTTAGCAAAATAAATGATATTGAAAATAATTTGTCCGGGGTTAGTTTTGGCTTTACTAATTATTCATTGAATGATGAAATGTCTAGTCAAAAAGTCCGAAAAATTGCACTAATGCTTGCAAAAGCGATTGACGAAAACTCTGTTGAAAAAATAAAAGAATTAAAAAAGCAGTACGGACATGAAAGAGAATTTGCAACTGCGAAAAAGTTTTTGGACAAAAAGTGTAAAGAGATTTGGGATGTTTTTGAATTTAAAAAGATAAAATTAAAAATCCCACATGCAGCAATGAAATCTTTAGGAATTACTAACCAACCAACATTAGAATTTTTGTTGGGAGATAGTATCCATTTATTTGAAAAAGATAATGGAAATTCTACTGCAAATATTATTTCATCAATTCTAAAAAATGATAATTTAACGTATAAAATTGAAGATATTCATAAATTCTTAAAAAAAGAAAATGAACATTACAATTTTAGAACAGTGGCATATTTAATATCGGAGCAAAATTACGATAGGCGAAAACTACTTGAACTCGGTATCAAAAAAGATACTGTTGAACAAGCTCTAAAGACTATTCCAATTAAAGCGAGATTAAGATATTGCTTGTGCAATACGGTGTTCAAGGCTATTCAAATACGTAACATCTTGTTCAAATCCTTGAATGTCGTCAAGTGTGCTTGATGATTTTAGGATAGTTTCAAGTGTCATATTTTTGTCAGAATTTAAGATATTCATAATTCGTTGCCAATCATAATCACCATTTGGAAGATGTAAATGAACATCATGTTTTTCATTTATACGTCCGTCACTCAGATGGTAGCAATCAGGTTTTAAATTATTAAATTTTTCCATGTATTTGTATTGGTCAAATCCTAGTTTTACGGCTGAACAAAAAGCGTGTCCGACATCTAAACAGAATCCGCAACTTGTATTATTTTTAACGTATTCAATTTCTTCAACAATTGAACCTTGGCAATACATATTAGGGTGACGTCTTGAACAGTATGGAATATTTTCAACATTTACTTGTGCCGGTAAATCAATATTATTAAGTTGGCGAACAGTTTCTTCTATTGTTCCGTCCATTCCACAGTGTGCCACGATGTACATTACATCAAGTGCTTTAGCATAATCTTTTACTTGTGCGTAAATTCGTTTGTTTTCAGTTTCAAATTCTTTTTGTGAAAGATTTACACCCTCACTATATTGTGGGGCATGAATTGTAAAGGGGATTGAATATTTGTTTTTGAAATTTTCCCAGTCCGGCAAGAAATTTAATTGGTCAGGGTTTACAAAAACTTCAATATAAGAAAACTTTTTTTGTTCCCATAATTCAATTGCTTTGTGTTTATATAAATCTAATTGGTTTGTAAAAAGTTTCAATCCGAGTTTCAAATCTTTCATCTGTATAATCCTTTGCTATTTTAGAGGTAAATTTATAATAATATTCTAGCATAATATAAATTTTTGTTAAAAATTACATGCAAAAAAATCTAAGTTTTGATTTAATAAAAGCATGGATTTTCAAATTTTAAGACGACAACCTATAGAATTTTTTGAGAATAAAGGTGTTAAATATTTTAAACCATTTGTGGCGCTTGATAAAACTAAAAAACCATTAAAGGTTTATAATCTTGAAGATTGTCAATATTCTCCACCATCTATTATTGCCGAAAATCATCAGGGAAAATTTTCAAGTTACGAAGTTTATTTAGATTCTAACACTCGAACAATGATTGGAGATTCTTTGGCTGCCGACCCAAGAAATCAAGGTATTGGTGAAGTTTTAAATCTGGCTGCTCTTATGGAATTTCACAAAAACAAATTTAATAGATTTAATTTATTTTCCCTAAAAGAAGCAATTCAATTTTATACTCGTTTCGGGTTTAAAATTATAAATGAGGATAAAGGTTTTATCTTGAATAATTTGAAAAATGTAGAAAAATCTAAAGGTGCAATATTTAATGAATTAAGAAAAGATGTTGCATTTTTCAAGCCAAGAATTGAGGGAAAAATTTCATCTGATGACAAATATTTAACCCAAAGAGCAAATGATGTTTTTTCTAATTTTTTGAAAGAACTTTCCAGAAAACATATCAAATATAATTCTTCAAAAATTGATCATGGTACAAATATGGAATTTTCTGATTGGGAATTTGAAATTAATAGAGATTATTTGAATTCTTTATTTGATAAACACGAGATAAATTATAAAGTATAAAAGAGAAATAATATGAAAATTGATAAGTTTAAGGTGGAAGAGTGGTTTAATTTATATGAAAAAGATGCAGTGTATGATTTGGCAGACACTTGTGTTGAATCGTTGTCAATTGATGAACTCTTAGAAATAACTGATGATAGAGAAGAACATATTTCTGAGATTTTCAAAAGAAAATTGAATTATGGTGATATTCACGGAAGTTCCCGTTTGAAAGACTCAATTTCAAAAATGTATAAATTTCAAACTAAAGATAATATCACAATTACTCATGGAGCAATTGGTGCAAATCAACTTGTAATGTTGAGTATGATTGAAAAAGGCGATAAAGTTGTGTCAATTATTCCGACATATCAACAACATTATTCGATTCCAAAATCAATTGGAGCGAATGTTAAGTTATGCTTTTTGAAAGAAAAAAATGATTGGCTACCCGATTTAGAGGAATTGGAAAAATTGGTTAGTGATGATACAAAAATTATTTGTATGAATAATCCTAATAACCCTACGGGGGCGGTTATTCCGGAAGATATGTTGTTAAAAATTGTTGAAATTGCAAAAAAATCTGATGCGTATGTTTTATGTGATGAGGTTTATCGTGGATTAAATCATTGCGGGAATCCTTTTTCTTCTTCAATTGCGGATATTTATGAAAAAGGTATCTCAACAGGTAGTATGTCGAAAGTTTTTTCTCTTGCAGGTTTAAGATTGGGTTGGATTTGTGCTAATCAAGTGGTTATTGACGAAATCAATCACCAAAGGGAATACAATACAATTAGTGTTGGAATTTTAGATGATTATTTCGCGGCTTTGGCGATTGAAAATAAAGACAAAATTATAAAACGAAATATTGAAAAAATTCTTACAGGTAAAAAAATTCTTACTGATTGGGCGAATTCTGAACCATTAGTTCATCTTGTTGAACCGCAAGGAGGAACAACAGCATTTGTAAAATATAACAAAAATATTCCGTCTGGAGAATTATGTAAGAAATTGCAAGAAGAAACCGGTGTTATGATTCTCCCTGGTGAAACTCTAGAGGTTGATGGTTATTTGAGAATCGGTTACGGAAATAATTTTGAACAACTCAGAAAAGCTTTAGAAATTTTTTCTGATTGGCTTAGGAAAATATAAAATTTTGCTATATAATTTTAGTCAGAATATATATTTTTTTGAGGATAGTTAAAAATTTGAAAAGACGCAAAACCGGAATAATTAATGGAATTATAGCTTCATCAAGTTATGGTACAAATCCACTATTTGCCTTGCCTTTGTATGCAGGAGGAATAGGAGTAAATTCGGTATTATTTTATCGTTATGCGATTGCAGTTACTATTTATGGTTTGTGGTTAAAATTTGCTAAAAAGATGTCATTCAAATTGCACAAAATTGAAATTTTACCATTATTTGTTCTAGGAATTCTTTTCTCTCTTTCATCTTTAACTTTGTTTGATGCTTTTAACTACATTGAAGCTGGAATTGCTTGTACAATTTTATTTATCTATCCGATTTTAGTTGCAATAATTATGGCAATTTTTTTCAAGGAAAAGATTTCAAAAACAGGACTATTTGCTATCGCTGTGACAAGTATTGGTATTTGCCTTTTGTATAAAGGAAAACCGGATATGAGTTTGAATATCAAAGGTGTCTTTACTGTTTTTGCATCAGCACTTTTGTATGCACTTTATATTGTTGGAGTTAAGAAAATCAAAGTAATTCAACATGTTCATAGAGCAAAAATGAGTTTTTATGTTATGTTTTTCGGGTTATTTGTTTATATTGTTAATTTAAAGTTCTGTACACAATTGCAAATGCTGGATAAACCTCTTTTGTGGTTATACACAATTGGTTTAGCACTTTTGCCCACGATTATTTCTCTTGAAACAATTAATGTATCCATCAAACTTGCAGGTCCGACAACAACAGCAATTCTTGGAGCTTTAGAACCTTTAACTGCAATATTTTTCGGTGTATTATTGTTTCATGAGCATTTGACATTTAGAAATTGTGAGGGTGTAATTTTAATTCTTCTCGGAGTTTTAACGATTGCAACAAGGAAATCAAAAGAGGCATAAAATATGAATACAATGGAACAAAATATTTTAAATAAAGGTCAAGAAGTTAGTAAACTTCCAGAAAATTATACTGTTATAGATATCGAAACTACGGGTTTATCTCCGACGATGAATGAAATTATCCAGTTGTCTGCGCTAAAAATTAAAAATGACAAAATAGTTGATTCTTTTACCTCTTTTGTTAAGCCAAATGGAAGAATTAGTTCATTTATTTCTTCACTCACAGGGATTACAAATGATATGGTTTCTGCTGCCCCTCAAATAAAAGATGTTTTGAATGATTACATCGATTTTATTGGACAAGATATCATTGTTGGGCATAATGTTCATTTTGATATAAATTTTATTCACTCTAAAAGAATAAAATATTTTAATAAAGGATTATCAAATAATTATGTTGATACTTGTAAAATGTCAAGAAAAATTTGCCCAATTAGTAGTCACAAATTAGATAGTGTTGCGAGATATTATAACGTAGATTCAACCGGTCACCACAGAGCAGATAATGATTGCAAAATGACATTTGAGATTTATAATTGTATGAAGAAAGATTTGTTATCTAAATAGATGTTTTTAAGCTATAATAACTATATATAATAATTTAGGGAATTATTCCCAATTTTATTTTTGTGCTATTATTTATTTGAAAAATTGTAGGAGAAAGATTATGTATAATACAAAAAAAATTACAAAAGATTTATTTTGGGTAGGTGCAAATGATAGAAGATTATCATTATTTGAGGGTGTATATCCTGTGCCTATCGGAGTTTCATACAACTCATATTTATTGATGGACGAAAAAACAGTTCTTTTAGATACTGCAGACAAGTCTGTTTCTCACCAATTTATGGAAAATGTTGCTCATGTTTTAGGTGATAGAGATTTAGATTATTTGGTAATCAATCACATGGAACCGGACCATTGTGCTGAAATTCCTTGCATTATGAAGAAATATCCAAATGTAAAAGTTGTTTGTAATGCAAAAATTCAAACAATGATTACTCAATTTTTTGACTTTGAAATTCCGGAAGAACAATTAATTCTTGTCAAAGAGGGGGATACTTTGAATACAGGTAAACACAATTTGACATTTGTGTTTGCTCCAATGGTTCATTGGCCGGAAGTTATGGTTACTTATGATACAGTAGATAAGATTTTATTCTCTGCTGATGCATTCGGTACATTCGGTTCAGTTGATGGTAATATTTTTGCAGATGAAGTAGATTTTGAACACAGATATATGGACGAAGCTAGACGTTATTATACAAATATTGTTGGTAAATATGGGCCTCAAGTTCAAATGTTGTTGAAAAAAGCTGCAAATCTTGAAATAAAAATGATTTGTCCTCTTCACGGTTTTGTTTGGAGAAAGGATTTTGACAAATATATTGATAAATATATGAAATGGTCAACTTATACTCCGGAAATTCAATCTGTATTAATTCCTTATGCTTCAATTTATGGTGGAACTCAAAATGCTGCTGAAATTTTAGCTTCAAAATTAGCTGATTTAGGTGTTAAAGATATCAAAGTTGTTGATACTTCTGTTGTTGATACTTCATTTGTAGTTGCAGATGCGTTTAAATATTCACACATTGTATTTGCTTCTGCTACTTACAATAACGGAATATTTATTTCAATGGAAAACTTGCTTCATGATATTGTTAATCACAATCTTCAAAATCGTAAGATTGCAATTATTGAAAACGGTTCTTGGGCTCCTGCTTCCGGAAAATTGATGACAGAATTGGTTTCTAAATTGAAAAATGTCGAAATTATCGGCAATAAAGTTACCTTAAAATCTGCAATGAAAGAAAACCAAGTTGAAGAACTTGAAGCATTGGCTAAGACTATTGTTGAAACAATGGAAAAATAAAAGGAGAAAATATTATGATGGACAAAAAATTAGAACAAGCTTTTAATGTACAATTGAATAAAGAATTGTATTCTGAATATTTATATTTAGCAATGAAAGGCATTTTTGCAGAACTTAAACTTACAGGTTTTGTAAATTGGCTGGACGTTCAAGTTCAAGAAGAAAGAGCACATGCTATGGGTATGTATGATTATGTAATTACTCGTAATAATCATCTTGAATTTTCTTCAATTGATAAGCCTGTGATTAAAGGATTGTCTCCATTGGAAATTTTTGAACAAATCCTTGAACACGAAGAATACGTTACATCTTCTATCAATTCATTGATGGACGTTGCAGAAGAAGTTCGTGATAGAGCTGCAATTTCTTTTCTAGACTGGTATGTAAAAGAACAAGTTGAAGAGGAATCTAATGTTGGTACTGTTCTTGCAAAATTGAGATTGATTGGTGATGATAAGCAAGCCTTGTTCAATCTTGATAAAGAACTTGCAACAAGAACATTCGTTGCTCCGGTTATCGGGTAATAAATGTTATTTAAAATTTATTTAAGCAAAAAGAAAGACCATGTCGGGGGACATGGTCTTTTGAAAGGGGAAGAAGTCCATTGATAAGGAGTTAACAAAATCGATGAATCTTCTTCCTAAATATGCTAAAACACATTAATTTTATAATACCTTTTAATCATCAAAAAGTCAAGTGTTAACAATAAATATTAACACCTCTCTTATAAAATTATTTTACAGTTAATTTCTTTGTTGTTTCTTTATCTGCAACAAGTTTTGGAGCATAAATCTTTAATACACCATGTTCCAATTTAGCTTCTGTTTTGTTAACATCAATTTCTTGTGGCAAGTAAACTGATCTTGAAAATTCACCATATTTGAATTCGGATTTTTTATAAGCTTTTTTATCTTCGCAGATTTCTTCTTCTTTTTTAGCATTGATGGTGATGTTGTTTTTGTCAATATCAATATCCAAATCTTCTTTTTTTACACCAGGAAGTTCTGCTCTGATATCATATTCTTTGTCTTTTTCTGTAATTTCAACAGGCATTGGAAGAGTATTCATATCTTCATCATAACCGTATTCTGGATACAAGTTGTCAAAATGTCTGTTCAAAATTGAACTAATTTCATCATTTACTGATTTGATAAAGTTGTCTGGTGTTTTTTTTATTAAGAATCTCATAATGAACTCCTTTCGTTCTTTTCTTTCTCTTTCTAACTACATTTATATTATTATTCTGTTTTTCTAAAAACAGCGATTTTTTAACCAAAAATTAACATTTTGTGCTATATTATTTCTATGGTTGAATTGATTAAAGTTGAAAGCGTTGATATTCCTGTACTTGCGCAGTTAGCTTCTAGTGTCTGGCATGAATTTTGGGTAGATATTTTGTCTTTTGGACAAATTGAATATATGGTGGAAAAATTTCAGTCTGAAAATGCTATAAGAGAACAGATTAAATCTGAAAATTATACTTATTTTTTCATCAAAGCTGAGGGAGAAACAATTGGATATGTGGGCTTATCTTTAAAGCCAGATTATTTATTCTTGTCAAAACTTTATATTCTGCATACGTATAGACATTGTGGTTATGGTTCAAAAGTCTTTGAGTTGATTAAAAATTTTACTTATGAACATAATTACGACAGAATTAGATTAACTGTAAATAAACATAATACGAATGCAATTGAAGCATATTTAGGTTGGAATTTTGAAACAATTAGTTCTGTTGAAACTGAAATTGGCGAGGGTTTTATAATGGACGATTATATTATGGAATATAAATTGACAATTGAAGAAGAAAAAGAAGAGGTTGAAGAAGAGGAAGAAAATTCGGCCGGTTCTTTAGATTTGAACTTTGATGAAGAAGATTAGAATATGAGAATTACTCGTTTTAAAAAACTTATTACTTGGAATGTTGTATCGTTAGTTGGTTATGTAAATCTTCTAATTATGATAGTTTTTATAGTAATGTTAGGACTTGCAGCTTCTCAGTTAAATATCAAATTTGAGTTTAACAAATTTGTGTTCGACAATATGTTGAAACATATTATTTTTCCTTATGTAAGTTTTTATAAAACGATGATTATTGGAGTTTTAATGCTTTTGATAGGTTCGATGTGGGAAAAACGATATTATGATGAGAAAGGTATATATGGTTATCGAGTGTTAGAAAATTATGATAGAATTTATTCCTTTTTCTTTTTGGTTGGTTTGGCATTAAATTTTTTACCTTTGTACTTGTTTATGATGTACGTTATTTCACTTGTGGTGAAATTTATTTAGTTTTATGATAAGATGAAAATATCATTAAGCATTAGATTAAGTCGATGTGATGGAATGGTAGACATGCATGCTTGAGGTGCATGTGGCGAGAGCTGTGGGGGTTCGACTCCCCCCATCGACAAATATCATGGAGGAATATATGAAATCAAGAGTTAAGTCTAAAATATTGATTTCTTTAATTATATCTATATTTGTATTCTTATTTGCGTTTTTTATTTTTTTTATAGCTAAAAATATGATTTGTATTCCTATTTCTCAAAATTTACATTTTGAAAACCAAGAAAAGTTTGATGGATATGTAGATTATAAGTTTTTTGAAAATTTATCAACTTGTCATTCATATACAACACCAACTATTGTAAATGCTCCTCTTTTTATTCCTATAGCTTATTACAAAACTCAAATTGTCGGAATATCTAATAATAAATGTATTGTTCGTAATTATAGAAAAGATATTCCTTCGGTAGCTTGGGAACTATCTGAGGAATTCCAATTACCTGTTAATTATTCAAAAGAATTAGGTTTGGTAATGATGAGAGAAATAAAATATCCAAACGAAAAATTATCACATTTAAAAACGTATTGTGAATCTGAAAAAATCACATCATATACCTGTATGCACTTGACAGATGGAACAGATATAAGTAAAGAATTTCCTTATATAAACTTAGGATTAGAAAAATATCAAACATATCCTTATAATTATTATCAACAAATTCCTCAACAGAACAAAACTTTTTATACGAATAAATAGTTTAATGGTAAGCTAAACTTATTTGCAATAATTTTATAACAACACCCTATAGATAGCAAAAACCACAGTAACTCAACTTAATGGAAGTCATCTGAGGTTGTACATATACATTATTTACGATAATTCTTCTAAGTGATTGAACAATTCTATCTCTTTAATGTTTCAATATTCTTATGGACGGGTTGCAAAATCTATTAAGGAACATTAATTTCTCAAATAAATATTATATTATATAAAAATTTTTCTTGTTGTATAATATGAAAGTAAGATTTACGAAATAAGGAGAGGGTAATATGGAAACATTAACCGCAACAGAGGGTTTAATAACCAAGATTATCGGACCGGTTGTTGACGTTGAATTCCCTAGCGGAGATTTGCCGAATATATATACAGCATTAAATATGTTCCAAGATGATGGAACTAAGGTTGTTGCAGAAGTTCAGCAAATGCTTGGTTCTAACAAGGTTAGAACGGTTGCTATGTCTTCAACTGATGGTCTTAGACGTGGCATGAAAGTTATAAATACAAATGAACCGATTAAAATTCCGGTTGGTAAAGCAATTTTAGGAAGAATTCTTAACGTTGTAGGAGATGCAGTTGATAATCAGGGCGAAATTCAAACTGATACTTATCTTCCAATCCACAGAGAATCTCCAAAATTGGTTGATCAAAATACAGATGTTGAAATTCTTGAGACTGGTATTAAAGCGATTGACCTTTTACAACCATATCAAAAGGGTGGTAAAATTGGTTTGTTTGGTGGTGCCGGTGTTGGTAAAACCGTATTGATTCAAGAATTGATTCACAACATCGCAATGGCCCACAATGGTGTTTCAGTATTTGGTGGTGTTGGCGAAAGAACTCGTGAGGGTAATGACCTTTGGAATGAATTCAAAGAAAGTGGTGTATTAGACAAAGTTGGTTTGATATACGGTCAAATGAATGAGCCACCTGGAGCCAGAATGAGAGTAGGTTTGTCTGCTTTGACCGCTGCTGAATATTTCAGAGATTTTTCAAAACAAGATGTGTTGTTATTCATTGATAACATTTTCAGATTTACTCAAGCCGGTTCTGAAGTATCAGCCCTATTAGGGCGTATGCCTAGTGCCGTTGGTTACCAACCTACATTGGCTACTGAAATGGGTGAATTACAAGAAAGAATTACTTCTACAAAAGACGGTTCTATCACATCGGTTCAAGCAATTTATGTACCGGCAGATGACTTAACAGACCCTGCTCCGGCTACAACATTTGCTCACCTTGATGCTTCAACTGTATTGTCAAGAAATATCGCATCATTGGGTATTTATCCGGCAGTTGATCCGTTAGAATCAAGTTCTAGAGCTTTGGATCCAAATATTATCGGTGAAGAACATTACGAAGTTACAAGAAAAGTTCTTGAAATTTTACAAAAATACAAAGAATTACAAGATATTATTGCAATTTTAGGTATGGACGAATTATCTGAAGAAGATAAAGAAACTGTAAATAGGGCAAGAAAAATTCAAAAATTCTTATCTCAACCTTTCTTTGTAGCAGAACAATTCTCTGGTATCAAGGGTAAATATGTTAAAGTTTCTGATACAATTCGTGGCTTTAAAGAAATTATTGAGGGTAAACATGATGATTTACCTGAACAAGCTTTCTACATGGTAGGAACAATTGAAGAAGCCGTTGAAAAAGCAAAAACTATTGAGGAATAATTATGAGACTAAAAATTATTACGCAAGAAAGGGTTGTTTTTGACGAAGATGTTGATGAAATTTACTCTAAAGGCATTGACGGTGAATTCGGTATTTTGAAAGGTCATATTCCAATAATGACTGCTCTTGATATCGGGGTTACTCGAGCTAAACAGGGTGATGAATTTAAAACATTCACAACAATGGGCGGAATTTTGCAATTCAAAGATGAAGAGTGTCTTGTTTTGACAACATTGGCAGAAGCTGGTGAAGAAATTGACGAAGCAAGGGCAAGAGAGGCTCTTGAACGTGCTAAGAGACGTTTGAGAGAAGCAAATGCAAGACTTGATGCAAAACGTGCAGAAGCTGCAATTGCAAGAGCAGAGGCTCGGTTGAAGGCAAAATTAGCGAATTAGTATAATTTATTCAAATTATTAAAAAGAGCTGAGAATTTAATTCTTAGCTCTTTTTTGTTGTAAGGAATTTCATTTAGGAATAATGGAAAATTTTTTTTTAAGCTGCATCTTTTGTTGGTTGTTTAGTTGAAACATCTTGTTGTACTTTTAACATTGGTTCAGTATCAGCTATTTTAGCTCGGTTTGAATTTATATAACCATCAATCAGGCTACCAACACCATAACCGGCTAAAGCTACGGCAGGACAAGCGATTGCTAATTGTTTGAACTTGAATAGTTCAGAAATTTTGCCACCTTTAAATAAATCTATAATTTTACCTGCTGCCGGTGCTAAGAAACCTAAGATTGCTAAACCTGTTTTTGCAGTTGAAGTTTTTCTGTAAATATTGCCTTTGTCAGTGAATGCAAGGCTTTTATCTCTTGCAAGCAGACTGTTTGTCAATTTTGACTCATCAATTTGTGGCTGAGCTTGTTGAGTTTCTGCAGTGTTATTTTGTTGAGCGGTATTATCTGTTTGAGCTTGCAATTGGTTTGGAGTTTGAGTATTTTGAGTTTGTTTTAACGTGTTTTCTGTTTTTAAGAAATCCGGCATTAAAATATCATCTTCATAATTTCCGCTAACAGGTTGCGCCAACGGGTTGTTATTGTTTGAAGTCGCCGAAAATACACTATTTGGTATTTGAGCAGATGTAAATGATGTATTATTTAATAATGAAGATGATTTATTATTTCCAATAGCACTCAAATTTGTATTTAACTCTACTGACATTTATTAATACCTTTCCACAAAAATATAATAACCTTACCTGTTTATATAAAGTATTTTTCTTTTCAAAAATTGCCTAAATTTAAAAATTATTAAAAATATGTTACAGCTAAATTTTTATGCGATACTGAAAATATGGAAAAGTCTTTTTATAGTATTTTTAAAACATTTTTCAAAGTTGGGACATTGCTTTTGGGTGGTGGATACGTAATTCTGCCACTGTTAACAAGTGAACTTGTAGATAAGAAACATTGGATTACAAGTGATGAGTTGTGTGAATTTTACGCACTTGGAGCAAGCCTCCCAGGGATTATTGCAGCAAATACAGCGATTTTTACCGGTCGAAAACTATTAGGACGAAAAGGTGCAATCGCAGCGATTATCGGAATTGTTATGCCTGCATTTTTAGCAATTGTTTTACTTGCTTCAATTCTTAGCGAAATCGTTAATAAACCGACTGTTCAACACATATTCTGGGGTGTTGGAATTGGTGTAATTGTTTTATTATTTCTTGCAGTAAAAGAAATGTGGAAAAAATGTGTGGTTGATAAATTTTCAGTTGTTGTTTATGCTATTTGTTTAATTTTGGCATTTTTAAGACTTATTCCGTTGTCATTGATTGTAATTTTGGCATTGATTTCCGGAATTATTTTCCAAAGATTTGAAGATAAGAAAAATGCGCAAAAGATTGCTCAACAGAAAGGAGAAGAGTAGATGAATTTATTTATTCAATTATTTCTACAATTTTTCCATGTCGGAGTGTTTTCTTTTGGTGGTGGTTATGCGACTTTGCCGTTTTTATATGATATTGCCGAAAAATATCATTGGTATTCTGCAAAACAATTAACTGACATGCTTGCGATTTCATCAATTACTCCAGGACCTATCGGTGTGAATGTTGCAACTTTTGCGGGATTTGCTACTTCCGGAATTTTGGGCTCTTTGATTGCTACAACGGCAATAATTTTGCCATCATATATTATTGTAACTATTGTTTATAAAGTGCTTGATAAATTTAGAACAAACAGAAATGTTAAAGGTGCAATTAGAGGTTTAAAACCTGCGGGTTGTGCTTTGTTATCAGCCGTTGGGATAAAATTGTTATTCACATCAAACTTACATCTTTTAGGTACATTGATTTTAGTTGCATTTGTAGTTGCAAGTTTAAAGCAAAAACATGACCCATTATTTTATCTTGGAATTTCTGCAGTTTTAGGCTTGGTAATCGGTTATTTTAATTGGATTGGTGTGTAGTGTATAGTTTTAGTGAATTGTAAATACTCCCTCTATTTGTATGTATGTTAAGAAATATTACAAAGCAGTTTAATATTCTCAAAGTATTGATTTTAGTAGTTTTCAATGGTTTTGAAGCATGAAAACGCAAGTGGAGCATGCAATTTTTCAATCTCAAAATTGTTTATATAAGTACGGGGAACGAAATAAAGAAACGGGGAAAAGATTATGGCAGTTACAAATGCTTCACTTGCAAATATTCCTTTTTGGTCACAGCTACCAATGATGTACACTAATTACGGTGGTGATACACAAATTAGTACAATTCCATCATACGCAGGTTATAATTTGGGTTTGTCATTTAACCCTATTGCTCAACAAACTTGGGGATTCCCTGGGGGATTTAATTCTTCTCAAGTATTACCAAATGCAGGTATTGACCAAGGTGCAGTTCTAAGACAAGCTCAATCACTACTTGCTCCGGCTTTGAATCAATTAACAAGCCAAAATTTAAATACTTGTATAAACAATATTACAGCGACTAAAGCAAGATTGAATGCTAAACTTCAAACTGAAGGTATAACAGCAGATGAAAAAGCTAAAATTCAAGAAGCTTTGGATAAACTTAAAGAATGCGAAGATAAATTAAATCAATTAAAAAATTCGCAAGATTTAGACCCTCAAACTGCTTACCAAAAGGTAAGTGAGCTTGAAGCGGAAGTAAATAAAGTTGTTCGAGATTCAATTTCAACGGCAAATGGAGGTTCAACACCTGCTACTGATACAACTTCTAAACCGGAAGAAGCACCTAAAACAGAACCTAAACAAGGTGCAGAAGATACTGAAGAAACAGAACCAACAGAAACAACAGCAGCAAAGGAAGAAGCTGAGACTGGCGAAGTTGATAACTTTACTCCGGAAATAAAAGCTGAAATTGATAAATACTATGATGCAATAGATGGTATTGGAACTGGTGAGTCTTTTGATGCAGTATTGAACAATATCAATGAAGAAAATGTTATGAATTATGTTCTCGGTTGGAACAAATATCACTCTGCAGAAAAAGGTGAATCATTTATGGAAGCCTTTATGTGGGACGCTGATGCATCTCAAAAGAAAAAATATGGTAAACAAATTGCAAGAGCATTACGTGATAAAGCTGAAAAATTAGGTGTTTATGACCAATGCAAAGAAGATTTTGCTAAAATTGATAAAGAAATGGGAAGTTGGTTATGGATAAGTAACGATGTTTCTCAAAACTACGATAACATTATTAAAGTTATTGCACAAAAAATGGGAAGCAAATACGGAACTCCTAATAAAAAGGCATCATAAAAAAAGTTTAATGTAGAGATTCCTCAGAAAATAAAGAAGAATGTGAAATTCATTATAGGTTAGTATAGTTAGTGTAGAAATATTGTCCTGCAAAAAATTGCAGGACTTTTCTTTTTAGAAAGCTATAATTTTATTTATGAATATTTGTAACAAAAAAGCAATTATTTTTCAGTAAAAAACTTTATATAAATATAGGAAATTAATAAGGGACGATTATGGGTATATCAGCTCTAAAAACAAAAATTATATCTGAATACGAATTCAAGTATGGCTCATCTGATAATGCCGTAAACCTTAGAAAAATTTATGGCAACGATGGATATAAAAAATATGTTGCAAAACAGAATAGTATAATGGTTAAAGATGGTTTAACAAATCCGATTGCTCAAACTAAAGAAGCTTACACCGCAGCTAAAAAATCTGATTATTATACTGCTTTAGCTCAATTAAAAAAAACATCTAATATTTGGAACGATTACAAATCAACATATCATACAAATTTGAATTCTCTTCGGGAACAAAATGGTGGTCTTTCTTTGAGCGGTACTCAAAAACAATCTGCCTTAACAAGTTCCGGAGATGGTGCTGTTGTAGCATATAACAACTTTAACAAGGCTCAATCAGAAGTTGATTATAGATTGAGTTTATACAATGATGCAACTCATTCGGGCATGAATTTTCTTTCTTAATGCTTCGTAACTTCATGTATTGATTTTTTTCTTTGAACATATTATTATTTCCTTGTAGAGTGCTTACGCCAATAATCACTCAACAAAGAAAAGGAAAAACTAATATGTCAATTAACTTAAAAAACAAAACTGAAATCGTTAAGGCTTACGGTAAAAATGAAAAAGATACCGGTTCTTCAGCAGTTCAAATCGCTATGATGACTCAAAAAATCAGCGAATTAACTGAACACCTTAAATCAAACAAAAAAGATTTTGCTACAAAAAGAGGTCTTTTGATGATGGTAGGTAAAAGAAAAAGATTATTAGCTTATGTTAAATCTCAAAACCTTGATGAATACAGAGAATTGATTAAAAAGTTAGGTATCAGAGGTTAATCTGATAAAGTTTTTAAGGACCGACCCATTTTCAGGTCGGTCTTTTTTAGTATAAGGAACGAGTCATGAAAACATTAAAATCAATGCGTTTACATATTGGAATATTTGGGAAAACAAACGTTGGAAAATCCTCTTTGTTAAATAGGATTACCAATCAAGATGTTTCAATTGTTTCTGATATTGCCGGAACAACGACTGATGTTGTTGAAAAAACAATGGAACTTTTACCAATTGGACCTGTGAATTTTCTTGATACGGCAGGGATTAATGATTCCACTGCGTTAAGTAACGAACGTATTGAAAAAACAATGAAAATTTTAAATCGTACTGATGTTGCAGTTATTGTTTGTGATTATAACGGTATTGACGAGTATGAAAAAAGTTTAATTGAAAAATTCAATGAATTAAAAATTCCATTTATTGTTGTTGTTAATAAAACGGATATTCAAAAAATTACTGAAGAAAACTTGATGAGTATTGAGAATTTATGTGAGAATGTTCTTGTTACATCTGCACAAACAGACAAAGAAATTATTTTCAAGTTTAAAGAGTTGATTGTAAAATTATTACCGAACGATTTTGTAAATTCTCCGAAAATTGTTGGGGATTTGGTGCCGGAAAAAAGTACGGTTATCCTTGTAATTCCGATTGATAAAGAAGCTCCAAAGGGAAGAATAATTTTACCACAAGTTCAAGCTTTGCGTGATTTGTTGGATTCAAATTGTTTGAGTTTAGTTGTGAAAGAAACAGAACTCAAATGTGCTTTAGACAATTTAAAAAATCCACCAAGTCTTGTTGTTACCGATTCTCAAGCTTTTCGTCAGGTGTCAGAAATAGTTCCGGAGGACATTTCTTTGACATCTTTTTCAATTCTTTTTGCAAGGTTGAAAGGTGATTTAAATGCTTTTACAAAAGGTGCAAAAGCGATTGATGATTTGCAAGATGGTGATAAGGTTTTGATTTTAGAAAGTTGTACACATCATGCAATTGATGATGATATTGGCAGAGTTAAAATCCCGAATTTATTAAGGAAAAAAACAGGGAAAAATCTTGTGATTGAAAATATTTCAGGGCATGATTTTCCGGATATTTCAGATTATAAATTGATAATTCATTGCGGAGCTTGTATGACAAACAGACGAGAGGTTTTATCTAGAATTTTAATTGCTAATGAAAAAAATGTACCAATTTCAAATTATGGTGTAGTAATTTCTTATTGTCTGGGTATTTTACCTCGTGCGTTAAAGATATTTACAAAGCAATAGCAAAAAAAAATTTTTAGATGTATTATATACACTATAAAACTAGGAAAATAATAAGATAATGCGCATTCAAAATATTCAAACAAACAATTATTTATCACAGAATAGATATCAGAATATAAATAATTCACAACCAAGTTTTCAACATTTAGTAATTGTTTCTAAACGTAACTGGCAAAAAGATATATTAAAAGCGGTTTTACATAATAGAGAACTTAAAAAATTTGAAAATTATTTAAAAAAAAGACATTCAGTCTTGGAGTTGCACCTTTCTTCTCATGATTGGACTCGAGAAAGTGGTTATAATAATTTATCAATAAGTTGTACTTATGATAGACATAGTAGAATAGAGGGTTTAGAAGAGGTAATTATTCCATCGACACCCAAAGAAAGACTTTTAAATAATTTGAAAAAATTTAGAGCAAAAGATATTATTAGGCGAATTGAAGCAAGAGAACATATTGAAATTTCAAAAATTGAGAAACATATAAAAGAATTAGAAAACCCAGAAAAAACCGGATTTATAAGTAAAATAATAGGATTATTTTCCTAATATTATTATTTGATTTTATATAAAAAGGTGTACAAAATCTGTACACCTTTTAAGTATTTTATGCATCAATAAGCATACTAGCACCAATAACCCCCGCACTATTACCAAGTTGTGCAGGAACGATTTCAACAGCGCTACCAGCAACAACCATAGCTCTTTCTTTAATGGTTTTTCTAATTGGATCTAAAAGCAAATCACCTGCTTCTGCTACTCCACCACCAATGATAACTTTTTCAGGGTTTAAAAGGTTGATAACACTTGTCAAACCGATTCCGATGTATTCACCAACGATTGCAAAAATTCTTTTTGCAACTGGATCACCTGCTTCTGCAGCTTTTGCAACCATATAAGGTGTAATTTCTCCACCTTCGGCTGCTGCCATTTCTCTAAATTTTGTAGATTTACCACCTTTGATATAATCTTGTGCCATAGCTACAATACTTGGACCTGAAGCATAAGCTTCTAAACAGCCTGTATCTCCGCAACCACAAATTAAACCATCTTTCATTTGGAGTTTGATATGTCCGATTTCGCCTGCTGCATTTGATGCCCCACGTACAAGTTGACCGTTTACAACAAGTCCTGAACCAATACCTGTTCCAACAGTGATACACACAAAGTTTTCACAACCCTGACCTGCACCAAATTTCATTTCACCTAAAGCTGCACATCTTACATCGTTATCAATACGAGTTGGAATATGGAATTCTTCTTCAATCATTTGGGCAATAGGAACATTTACCCACCCTGGGATATTTGGAGCTAATTTTACAACACCGGTTTTATAATCTACTTGCCCAGGGAAGTCAAAACCAATTCCATCAATGTCTTTAGCTGTAGTGTTAGTTTCTTTCATCAAATCTTTGATTGCTTGTTTGATGTTGTTAACGGTATATTCGTAACCCATTTTTGCATAAGTTGGGACACTGTTAGAGTAAATAATTTTACCGCTTTTATCAACAAGAGCGATTTTAACGTTTGTACCACCAACATCTATACCAATTCTTTTACCCATTTTTCTTTCTCCCTTATTATTTAAATACTTAATGCCTTAGTGCCTTAATAACTTAGTATCATCTCTAATAATACCCCAAATTTAGGGATTTAAAAATTGTAAACAATTGTTACAAAGAACAATTTAATTTTTAAAGTTTTAACCCCGAAAAGCCGTAATACTACATGAAAGTATAAAAGTTACGACTAAGTAAAATCAATGAAAGGAAAACAATGGGTTTAGCAACTGCACAAGCTAGATTATTAACCATAACAGCCAGAAAATCTGACTGTGAATTTCTTTCAATGAGCTATTCTCATCAAAAGATTGCTCTTTCTCGTAATATGGAACAAGTTTCAACTGAATATCAAAATGCTCTTAACCAAACTAAATTGGTTTATGACTATACCGGAACAAATTCAAGTGATATGGATTTAACTTACGGATTGTTAATGAGCCCATCTGTTTATAATGATTATTATCCAAAACTTGTTACAGATTCAAAAAATAGAGTTATTTTGAATTCATCTTATGCAGCAGCTGCAAGAGCGGCAGGTATTCCGGCAGAAGGTCTTTCAGGTACTCCGTCTTCTGATGTTCGTAATAAATTTATAGAAGGATTGGCTAGTGCGGGTGTTATCACCTCTGCAAAAGCAGCATCTATTCAAGGTACAACTTATTCAAATGTAATTGGTAATGGTGCAACTACATCAGCTACTACAAGCACGACTGAAGTTACTTATGATCAATTGTTAGAGTTGATTGATGCTAAATGTAGTGATACTGCTAGTTGGACATCTGCTTCCGGAGAGAATTTAGTTCTTAATAGAGGAGCAATTAAAGATACAAATTATAAGGCTGTCCACTTTACCGGTTATAAAAATGGTTCAAGAGTAACAGAATCAACTGGTAATGGACAAGCAAACGTTAGCCTTTCTGATTTGTTGAAAAATGAGACTCAATTCAATTTATCAGTTGAATCATGTAAAGGTGAAAGAACTCCATTTGTTCAAGCTGCAAAATTACAAGAAGAACTTGTTGGGACAAGTGAAAACTCAGCATCTTTTGTAAATTGGTTGTTGGATCAATTCACAACTGTTTTGGGTGGAACTTCTTCATCAGATATGGCATTGCAACATGCATATAATGCTATATATGATATGTTGTATCCAAATAGCCATTTGCAAGAAGCTTCTACTGATTTTCAAAATAATCACTGGGGGTCATCTTCTGATATTAAACATAGAACTGAACCGGGAGACTCTTCTGTAATAAGTGGTAAAACCTACAGAGACCTTATGGACGAAGTTGGTACCGGCTGGGACGAAAAACTTAGAGATGGGTACAATGAAGATGGAGAAAAAAGAGCCGGTGGTTACATAGGGTTTGTTTATAACTGTAAGAAAAATCCTAGCGGTAGCTCTCACAAACAAACATCTGAAGTTGCTATTAACTTAAATGGTATTGCACAGGTATTTTTGACTGCTTATGTTGAATATATGGAAGGCTTAGACAGCTCAAATTATAGTTATAATATTGGTAAAAAATCTGATTCAAACTTGTATGATGGTGAAAAAGACAATAAATTTAAATTCACTGTAGTTACAGGTTCAGAGGTTGATACAGATAAGCAAGTTGAAGCAAACTTCTATGATACATTGTTCAACAGAATCTGTCTTGATGGTTGGACTCAAAATGACCAAATCGAAGATAAGGATTATATGCAAGAAATGATGAAAAGTGGCTTGATATATATTTCTTCAATCGGAGATGATGGTTATTATTATCAAGGTAATTATTCAACAGACAAATATATTTCAGAAGTTAAAGATGATGAAGCTATTGCAAAAGCTGAAGCTAAATATAACACTGAGAAAACAAAGATTGAAAACAAAGAAGATACAATTGATATGAAGATGAAGAACTTAGACACTGAAATTTCTTCATTAACAACAGAATATGATACAACTAAATCAGTTATTTCTAAATCAATTGAAAAATCTTTCAAACGTTATGATGCGTAATTGGAATGGATTTAAAAGTTAATTAAAAGATATGCTATTAATTTTGTATGTAGCATATCTTTTCTATATTCTATCTTGACATCTTTGTTTGTATCACGTATATTATAAATACGGTTTGTGGCGACATGGCCAAGTGGTAAGGCAGAAGCCTGCAAAGCTTTTATCCCCCAGTTCGAATCTGGGTGTCGCCTTTTTTAATTAAAAAGAGAAGAATTAAGAAGAAAAGATGACGATTTTGTTTCAATATCGTCAATTTTTTTGCCTAAATTTTGAATGTAAATATATGTAACAAAACCCTGTAAAAAGTTAAAGTTTCTCAGAGATAAATCCGATACATAATATGTAATTAGAAAGAAAAAACTTTAAGGAGTGTAGTTAAAATGTCTGAGAAAAAGATTATGGATGTAGAAGATTTAATGCTTGATTATGCAGAAATGACCAGTTTTGATTTTGGGTCATTGACTAATGAAGAAATGAATACTTTGAACAAAATTACTAATAATGAATATATGAAAAAGCCAATGGCATTTAAGTATGGTAATTTCAAATTGTCTGACTTTTTCCACTCATTATTATCAGATGAAGGCTAATAGCTGAAGATTTTGGAGATATGTGATATGAACGAAAAACAATTGTTTGAAGCCGGCTGTTTTTTACCGTCTTGGGCAGAAGATGTTCAAGAAACAGAACAAATGCCTATTTCACAGGCTTATGTTTCTCGAAATAAAGACCTTCAAACATTATTATCAGAACTTGATGAAATTAAAGACCGAATTCAAGAAATCAAAGCCAGAGAATGGCACCTTACAAAGTTGTTGAATTTCTACAAAAATGACTTTGCTAAGGAGTAACGACTACCAGACATTTATTTAACGTTAAATCAATTTTAAGCCATAAATTTTTATTTATGGCTTTTTCGTATACAAAATAAAAACCAATCTATATTTCAAGATTGGTCTTTTCGCTGTTTCGGGATTTTGCGATTACACAAGGATTTTACTTTGGTAAATTAAGCTGTTTTTCTCTTTTCAATAGGCTCCCCAATTGTTTCTAAAAGTGTGTCAATTACTTTTGGCATTTGGCAGATGAAAGAATAATGTCCGTTTGCTAAAGAACATTTTTTGCAGTTGCAATTTATTGAATAGCATTCCAAAGCTTGTTCTGTCCAATTTTGTGTAATTGACTCAGACATCTCATCATTTCCCGGCAAATATAGTTCTAAATCCTCTTCAGATATAATCTTATCCATACTGCCCTCCCAAATTTCGTCAATAAACTACCCAATCTTATTTTACTTGTTTAAAGTTTGATTTTAATCCTCTAAATATATGAGATTTGAAAAGGACTGAAACTTAATCCAGTCCTTTTATTAAACAGTTTTAATAATAAGGTTTAATCAAAACTTTTTACAAGTTCACCATTTTTGTTGAATTCCATGTAAGTATGTTTGCCCTTGTTTGATTCGCCATAAACCATTGCACCATTTTTGTTATAGATCAATTCTTTTTCTGACTCGCCATTTTTAACTCGTACAGATTTTGAACCGTCATCATCGTATTCAGTTGTTTTTGTTCCGCCGTTTGGCAATTTGTCTTCAATCACATAACTTTTTGTGCCATTAATATTTTCATTGTAGAAAAATATCGTTGAACCATTTTCTTTGTTAATAACTCCTAAACCTCCGTCCGGATTGAATAAGTGTGTTACTTTTCCATCTCTGGTTTGGGTTTCAATTTTTTCTAATGCACCATTTGAGTAATATGATTTTTCGCCTTGAATTCCTTTTGGGTCATAGCCAAGGACAAATGGTTGAGCAGGTGTTAATTCTGGGTCTGCTAAAGGATTGATTCCTGTAGTATTTTCGATTGGTAAATTTTGTCCGTTTGTAATTCGGATTGGTTTACCGTTTTTGTATTCTGTGGTTTTAAATTCGCCTGTTTTGTTGTCTTTTGTGTCAACGTATTTGATTTGTCCCTCTTTGCTAAAACAAGTTAATCTTGTGCTGTCTGTAACTTCGCATATTTCAAGAATGCTTGAATGACCCTTTGGAACTGCGGTATAGATTTTTTTAAATCCGTCAGGTCCATATTCAAATTCTTCTGTTGATTCAAGTTTTCCTTGGTAATAATGAGATGCTTTTTGAACTTTTCCATCAGAATTCAATTCTACAATATTTGTTTCTACATTTTTAGGGTTACTTTCACTTCCCGCAAAGTTAAAGTTCTTTTGGATTTTTGTCAATTTACCTGTTTGATTGTTATAGTATTTAATTTCGCTAACAGCTTTTTCCGGATTAGAAATATCCATTTTGTAAACAACAGTTTCTTTGTCTTGTTTATCAACGATTGAATTTAATGTTCCTTGTGAGTTATAAATTTTTTCACCTTTAATATCTTTTATCGACTCAGGTGTAATAATAACAGGGACAAGAGGCTCCATTTTCTTTTGTTCTGTTGGTTTTGAAATGTTTGCTTGATTATAAGCTGCCATTGCGTCCATTCCGCTCATTTGAACATCTGGAGATGTTTGTTGTTGAGGTTGTGGCGGATAGATTGTTTCTGTTGTATAAGCTTGTTGAGTTGTTTGTACAGGATTAAATGTATTTACCGGATTAATCATAGTTTCCCCTTTTAGTTCTACACTACATTATATATAATAACGATTGCGAGGAAAATTTATTGCTAAGATATTAATAATTGTAAAGCTAAACAAAGTTGCGATAATGCGTGGATATAGTATAATATTTATAAAAATATATTGAAGAAGGAGCAGAAATGTTTGGAATTATTTTAGCAGGTGGATCAGGCAGCAGACTATGGCCAATGTCAAGAGAGTTGTACCCTAAACAACTTTTGAATTTATGTGGTGAAAAAAGTCTTTTGCAATCAACTTTTGAAATGTTGGATAAATTTATTCCTGCTAAAAATATTATCAGTATTACAAATTCTAAACATCACGCAAATGTGAAAATGCAACTTAGTGAAATTAGTAAAGAGTCTATAATTTTAGCCGAACCAATTTCTAAGAATACTGCTCCTGCAATCGTACTTGGTGCTAAATATATTCAAGAAAATAGTCAAAATGATGAAACTATTTTAGTGGTTCCGTCAGATTTGTTGATTAAAGATAATAAGAAATTTCTTGAAACAATCAAAAAAGCTCAACCGCTTGTTGAAAGTGGAAAAATTGTAACTTTTGGAATTAAACCAACATATCCGGAAACAGGTTTTGGTTATATTTGTTCTGAGAATGGTGTGGTTTCAAGTTTTACCGAAAAACCGAATAAACAAACTGCTCAAGAGTATTTGAATAATGGTAATTATTTTTGGAATAGTGGGCTTTTTATGTTTAAAATTTCTACTTTGATGAAAGAAGTTAAAGAATATTGTCCTCAAATTTCAGAAATTATAGAAAAGATTAACTGTTCTGATAAATCTATTTCATATATTGAATTTGATAAAATGCCAAATATCTCAATTGATTATGCGGTAATGGAAAAGAGCAAAAATCTTGCTATGGTTGAACTTGAATCTGATTGGGAAGATTTAGGTTCTTGGCAATCAATTTACGAAGTTAGCCCAAAAGATGAAAATAACAATGTGTTTGTCGGACATGTATTAGATAGAGGTTCAAAAAATTCTTTTGTTTATGCTTCTTCAAAATTAGTTGCGACAATTGGGCTTGAAGATACTGTAGTTATTGAAACAGAAGATGCAATTTTGGCTTGTAAAAAAGATAAAACACAAGATGTAAAACAAATTTATGAAACATTAAAACAACAACATGATGGAACCCAAAAGGTTCATAAAACAGTTTATCGCCCTTGGGGATTTTACACAGTTATTGCTGAGGGTAAAGGTTTTATTTCCAAAATTATTCATGTAAATCCGGGGCAAAAATTATCTGTTCAATCCCATAATCATAGAAGTGAACATTGGGTTGTATTAACGGGGACTGCAAAAGTTGTTTTGGAGGGTAAAGATAGTATTCTTTCTCCTGGGCATAGTATTGATATTGCGGTTAAAGAAATTCACTCTTTACAAAATCCGTATGATGAAGATTTGGAAATTATTGAAGTGCAAAAAGGGGATATCCTATCTGAAGACGATATTATTCGCTACGAAGATATGTACGGCAGAGCTTAGAAAATTATTATAATCCCGTACGACTTGATAAATTAAGAATTTCAACAAAAGAAAAAATAGAAGCAAATTCATCAAATAGATATTTATATTGGTTAATATCATCAATCCTGTTTAATAAATGGTTCATTTCAAATAAATCTTTTTTAGTCTCAAGTAGAATAAGCACAGAATTTTCGCAGATAGAACATCTTATTTTATCTACCTTAAAGCTTGTTTGTAATTGCATAAATCTTTCTAAAAATAAAGTATTAAAAAGATAACGAGCTTCAATCTGTCCTTCTGCAGTTTGGTGCATTTTTTCAACATAAACATTATATTTTTTGTTAAAACTTTCTAATTCCATTTCAACTTTTTCAAAACCATTAGGAAGTTTATCTGGAATAAGATTTTTTGAGTATATTAGTACCCTAGATTTAATTTTTTTGTGCATTTCAAAATGCATTGCAATTCCTTTAAATAGGTGTTCATATTTTTCTAATTTATTATTTTTCCATTCTGTATAATTTATATCTGTTTCTACAATAGTGAAAGGAACATTTTTATATGTCCCATTAAAACTATCATCTTTTTGTATGGAGTTTGCTTCTTGTTTAAAAAGCATAGATTCATCATAAATTTTGAAAGGAATTGTTCCTCCATAATTCACATCGCCAAAGATTTTCACAAGTTTTGGAAATAGTTCATGTTTAATTTTTCTTTGATAGCTTTTGTTTATTCTTTTAAGATTGTCAAGTATGACTATAAAAAGCATTATAAAAAGTACAATGACATTTTTCATTAAAAGGCAAAATATTATGATTACACAATACAAAATGCAAGAACGTAATGAAAAGATTTTTTTAATACATTTCATTTGTAATCGTTTCCAACGTGGAAGATTTCCTTCCATTAGATTTGCAAATTTTATAGCAAAATTATTTTTATATTTATCAATGCAATTAATTGGCATAAAATCCTTTTTATAATGACATATAATAATCTTTTAAAATCTTAGTATCTGTTTCAATATTAGGGCTTTCGCATACCAAAGCACCTTTTACTCCGAATTCTTTCATTGCTTTAAGTAGGTCTTTGTAATTCATATCGGAGTCTTCCAAAATTAAGTGGCGTTTTTCCCCTTTTGCGGTGTAATCAATTCCTGCAAGGTGAGCATGGAAGTTATTCAATGCAAAATCACCAAGTTCTGTACCAATTCTATCCAAAATTTTGCAGAATTCGTCATAAGTATTATATTCCCCACCTGTTCTGGCATGAATGTGTGAAAAATCAACACAAGGCAAAACTTGTTCAAATTCTTTAGATAATTTGATTATTTCTTCGTAATCTCCCCACTGTGTGCCTTTACCCGTGGTTTCTGGTCTAATCCACATTTTGATATTATTTTTATTTAATACTTCAATAATTTTTTGAGTTTGAGTTTTAACTTGTTCAAAAACAGTTTCTTTGTCTTTCCCCATATAGAAAGCTGCATGGTATGTGATACTGTAACCTCCAAAATCATTTGCGGCATTTGCAGTATCAATAATCCTTTGTACACTTGCTTCAACTTTTTCCTCTTCTTTTGAGTTTAAGTTAATATAAAAAGGTCCATGCGCAGTCAAAATCAAATTCTTTTCTTTTGCAGTCTCTTTTAAGAATTTTCTTGTTTCATCTGTCATTCTTACACCATGGACAAACTCAACTTCCATTCCGTCAAGCCCCATACTTTGAAGGATATTTAATGCCTCCGAATATCCACCTTTGCCTGTAGATAGTGGCATTCCGGCTGTTAGAAAATTTAATTTATCAATCTTATAAAAATCTTGCACAAAAACCTCCAAAATAAACGGCTACACAACCAATTATAACACTTAAGACTGCATAAAGTGAAGCATGTAAAAATTGTTGATTTTGAATCATTTCAAATAATTCTGCTGAAAAAGTACTAAATGTTGTTAAACCCCCGCAAAATCCCACGGTTAAAAGAAGTTTAAGCGGATTTGTCGATTGAATTTTTTCAACAAAAATAATGTACAAAAAGCCAATTAAAAAACAACCAATAATATTTATCAAAAATGTTGCGATTGGAAGATTAATTTTAAACAAATTAACGCAACAAATTCCTGTTAAATATCTTAAACAAGCTCCGATTCCTCCGCCCAAAAATACGGCTAAAATATTCAACATTATACTTTGACCTTAACTAATTCTTCCAAAATATCTGAAACATCTTCTACAAATTTTGAGCAATGTTCTTTTTTTGCACTTCCCTCTAATCCAAGACATAGAATTTTACAACATAGAACTTTATTTCTCTTTTTGAATTCTTCGGTTAATTCAGAAGCTTTTTCTCTTGCAAAAATTTGGTTTCCGAATTTGTTATTTCTACCAAAAAGATATCCCAAAACTAGTTGAGCGCCTGTAACCGCACCACATGCACAGCCTGAGGACATTCCTGCAGAAAATGTTGTTGCACAAGGTAGCAATTCTTTGTCACACAAACCTAAATCAATACAAGCCTGTACAATACTTTCTGAACATGAATATCCGTTTTTAAAATATCCTAATGCTTTTTCTTTTATCATTTTCATTTCACCTTTTTTATCTTAATTAATTTTTCACATAAAATTGTGAAGATGTCAAAATTTTTGTTGGATTATCTCTTGAATATACTGTCATAATATATGCACCGGTTTCATTAAAAACGAGGTAATCAGTGTAGTAATAAATTTGTTCATCTTTCAATTTCACGTGTTTTCCCCAGACCAAATCATATCCTAATCTGTCTGCAGGGTCACCTGTCAAAGTCTTTCCACCTGTTTTCACTACCTGAATAAGTAACCTTTTTGATTCTACAGAATGTGGTAATGTTACTAGATAATAAATTCTCTCACCTGATTTGAAAACATTTGTTCCGGACATCATTGTATCCTGTCTGAACGGTTGTTTGTTGAACAAAATTTGCGCTTTTTCCATATCACAAGCACAGGTAAACATCACCATAACTATCATTATAAAAAATCCAACAAATTTTTTCATGGAGTGTCAACCTTAAAATTACTGCAACTGTTTAATCTTAGTTTGAACAGTATTAATCATTTCTTTGTCATTATTGTGTTTGATGAATAATTTATAATTTTTAATAGCTTCCGGTTTTTTGCCTTGATGTTCAAGTGCCATACCAAGAGCATAATATGCGTATCCGAAGTTGTAGTCAGGGTCTAGCGCTATTACTTTTTCAAAACTTTTTTGTGACTCAATTAAATTGTTTTCATTTGCATAAGCTAACCCCAAATTGAACCAACCGTCTGTATAATCAGGATTTACAATGATTGATTTTTGATAATAATTCACAGCTTTTGTATTATCTTCTTTTATTTTATAAATGTTTCCGATTTTCAAAAGTGTAACAGCATCGTTTGGAACAAGTTGTAATGCATCTTGATAATTTTTTACTGCCGCATCATAGTTGTTGCTTTTGTAATTTTTATCCCCTTCTAGAATAAAATCTTCATTTTGTTTCATTGTTACAGAAGTTGATTTTACATTTGTTTGAGTTTTAACTTCATTTACGGCATTTTCTTCTACATTATCTAAAGTCAAATTGATTGCAGGAAGATCTTTGCTATCTCCTTGTGTTGATTGAACATTAACTTTTGGCTTGTATAATGAAGAAATAAAATCACTATATTCTGCAGAATATACGGTTTTATCAGGATCAATAGAAATTGCTTTTTCATAGTTTTCAGAAGCCTTGGTATTATTTCCTGTTGCTCTGTATGCCCTTGCAAGTCCGTAATATACATAACCATCAGTATATCCGCCTTTAATTGCTGATTTGAAATCTTCAATAGCTTTGCCATAATTTTCACTTGCAACAAATTCATGCCCCCTTGATACAAGAGCATCGTTTAAGTTGTTTTGTAAAGTTTTGTCTGACTTTGTAGATAATAAATTTTGATAAAGAGTAATTGCATCATCATATTTTTTCAATGCATGAAGTGCAATTGCTTTATTTACTTTTACATCATAATCATCAGGTTGTGCTGTTAAAATTTCATCATAATATTTTAAGGCATTTGCGTAATCTTTTTTGTTGTGATAACAATTTGCGATATCTTTTTTCAAATTAATATCATTACCATCTTTTGTAATTGCAATTGAATAATTTTCAATTGCTTTGTCATAATTACCCAATTCTTTATAAATTGCAGCGATACTTTTATACCCGTTTATATCGTTTGGATAAGCTTTTATATACATGTTGTATTGTTCTATAGCTTCGGTATTTTTGTTCATTGTTGCTAACAAATCTGCGTAATCAAGACGAACAGTGTTCAAATTTGGAACATTTTTCAATACAACTTGATATTGTTCATAAGACAAATCATTTTTACCCAAATCTTGATAAGCCTGTGCAAGTGCCAAATGTGCAGAATAATTTTCTGCATCTTTTTCGATTGCTCGTTCTAACATTTCAACAGCTTTTTCTGATTCATTTGTGTTAAGAAGTGCAATACCATATTCTGCAAAATTTTTGAAGTTATCAGGATTTTTCTCATAAATAATTTTATATTGAGCTGATGCATTTGTATAATCTTTTGTTGTTGTATATGATGCAGCTAAATTTTCACGAGATTCAATATGTTGTGGGTAAGTGTCAAGAAACATGTTGTAATTTTTAATTGCTTCTTTGTAATTTCTCAGTTGATATTGAACATTTGCGATATTGAAATAGTTGTATTTATATTCAGGGAAAATGTCCAAAGCTTTTGAATAAGCTACAAGAGCTTCTTTGTATTTACCTTGGTTTTCATAAATACTTCCGATACTTATATATACAAATGAATCGTCCGGTTTGAGTTTTAGAACTTTATTATAAGCATCAAGTGCCTTGTCAAACTCGTCAATTTCTGTGTAAATTCCGGCAAGTTTTGTGTAAAGCATTGAATCTCCACCGGAAACCTCAATAGCTTTTTCAAGTTTTTCAATTGCACCTTTCAAATCTTGCTGATGTTCTGCTGTGCATGCTTCTTGATACAAAGTATCTGCTTCCCCTGTCATGGCAGAGTTTACTGGAATTGCACACATTGTTAATGCAGATATTAAAATTATTGTTAATAGTTGTTTTCTAATTGTTCTATACCTCAAAATTTTTGCTCCTATAATATCATAAATATTATACTTCTGTAAAGCTATTATTTTAATTATATTCTGCTCTTTAATCTGTTTTTTGTCAAATCTGAATTCTCAAATTCCCACTTAATTACCGTATTTTTATAAAAACAAATTAGCTTAATAAAATTTTACAATAAAAATCCACTAATAACTAGCAAAAAAAATAATGGTCTGGTTTAGAACTAGAAAAACCACTAAATTTGTGGTATAATGTATAAAAGTTTATAGAGGTAGTCTTAATTTAAAAAGGAGTAGTTTCTATGGCAACAGTTGTATCAGACAAAGAGGTTAAGAAGGTAAAACCTAAATACTCAGATGAATTCGAAGCTTATTTGAAAAATCAATGTGCAAAAACAACTTTCAATGGTACCGAATTAGAATCATTTTCTTGGTACAAAAAAGTGTTAGGGCTTATGTAATTTTTAATCTTAGTCTCAATTAACAAACAAAATTAAAATCCGGTCTATTGACCGGTTTTTTAGTGCAAAAATCTTTAAGGCAAAAATCGAAGAATTTCTCGTGCGGTTTCTTCCGGTATTTTTGAATATAATAACGGTTCAGATATAGCAATCTTTCTCACTCCAAAATCAATGAGCTTAGGTAAATTGTTTGGAGTAATTTCGCCGGATATAAATATTGGTGTGTTGATGTTTTCATTCGCCCACATGATAGCTTCGGCTTCTATTGAAAATGTGGATTTTTGATTTGTTTTATACGGGCCAAAAGTTATATAATCCGCACCATCATTAACTGCTTCAATGATTTCGTCTGGGTTTGAACAAGTTTTCCCGATGATTGCGTTTTCGCCAAGAACTTTGCGGGCATCATTTATACTTATGTCATTTTGCCCAAGATGAACTCCGTCAGATTCAACGATTAAGGCAATATCTGGTCTGTTATTTACGATGAAAGTTGCACCGAACTCATCGCATAATGCTCGAATTTTTCGCCCAAGTTCAATTTTTATACTGTCCGGGAAATTTTTTTCACGAAATTGAACAATTTCCACTCCACCTTGAAGGGCAGATGCAATTGCATCAAGAAAATCATCTTTAGAATTAAACTTGTCAGAATTTGTAATTAGATATAATTTTCTTTTTTCTAGTTTAAGTATATTAAACTGCTCTTTCAACTTGTCCCACATAAATATCCCTTTTTATTGATATTTTAACACGAATATTTTTTGTTTTGGTATATTTTCACTTTTATCTACGTGTAGGAGTGTGAGGGTTAAAAATAAAAAGATATTGCAAAGCTTTAAAAAATCATATATAATAGATATACAAATATGAGTTAAGCATAACAAAAGAAAGGAAGTACGAAAATGTCAAAACGCAGTCATAGAGCGAGTTTCGGGGGGGGGGGTAATTTAAAACCCGCTTGTAGAGAGCTTTTCAGAGGTGTAACTCCGAATAAAAAATTTGCTTTTACTTTAGCTGAAGTATTAATAACTCTTGGAGTAATCGGAGTAGTAGCAGCATTAACAA
>ENA-OPWH01000024-OPWH01000024.1-human-gut-metagenome-genome-assembly--contig:-NODE-24-length-137338-cov-6.619909_pt1 | contig 137338 bp, 116 predicted proteins | sample MGYA00241506_ERZ502004 | MGnify/ENA primary metagenome ERZ502004 (study PRJEB25962, sample SAMEA2043049) | human gut metagenome | biome: human gut; feature: human-associated habitat; material: faeces... | reverse complement strand
AAGTTTAAATTGTTTGTCATGTTGCTTTGCCATATGAGATCCTCCTTCAGCATGTCTCTATTGTACCATGCTTACATGTATTTGGAATTTCTCATTTTGGCTTGTACTATTTATATTCTAGCACCATTGCCAATAAAGGTGCGAGTGGTGTTGATGGAGTTACTGTAGAAGAACTGGGAGATTATATAAGGAAGAACAGAGAGAAAATCGTTACATCTCTTAGAAACAGAACATATATACCGAAACCAGTCCGAAGAGTATACATTCCGAAAGACAATGGTAAGAAAAGACCATTGGGAATACCCACAGCACTTGACAGAACTATCCAGCAGGCAATAGCACAGCCTATATCTGATATTTATGAAGAGATATTCAGTGACTATAGTTATGGATTCAGAGCCGGAAGAAGTTGTCATGATGCCATTCGACAGGCATTGGAATACTTGAATGATGGGTATGAATGGGTAGTGGATATAGATATAGAACAGTTTTTTGACAAGGTAAATCACGACAAATTAATTCAGATACTAAGAGAACAAGTAAATGACAGTACCACATTAAATCTGATTCGGAAATATCTGAAAGCAGGTGTAATGGAAAACGGCTTGGAAAAAGCAACTATTACCGGCGTGCCGCAAGGAGGTCCTCTTTCAGTCGTATGTTCAAATGTCTACTTGGACAAGCTGGACAAAGAACTGGAACATAGAGGACTCCGCTTTACAAGGTATGCAGATGATGTATTAATTTTCACTAAAAGTGAAATGGCGGCTAACCGGGTGATGAACTCCATAAGTGATTGGCTGGAACGGAAACTATTTCTAAAAGTAAATGCAACAAAAACGAAAGTAGTCAGACCGATGCGAAGCAAATACCTAGGATTCACATTTCTGAAAAACGGTGGAGAGTGGAAAGTAAAACCTACCAATGAAAAGAAAAAGAAGCTTAAAAAGAAGCTGTGTGAATATCTGAAGAGAGGGAAAGCAATAGCAAGACCTCTTGTGGTTACAATCAAGCGAGTAAATGAGATTGTGCGAGGATGGATTAATTACTTTAGAATCGGGTTGATGAAGCAATTTGTGGAAGAGCTTGGACAGTGGCTAAGACACAAAATAAGAATGATAGTCATGAAGCAATGGAAGAAGCCGAAAACCATCTACAGAAACCTAAGTTATCTAAACTGGAAGAACCGAAACGGATACAGTCAGGAAGATATTCATAAAGTTGCGAATTCAAGACTTGGGTGGTATAGAAGAAGTGGAATGAACGTGGTGAATTTCATTATCAGTAAAGATTTACTTGAAAATAGGATAAAAGATGGAGCTGGTCTGCTCAATCCCTTATCCTATTACTTAGCAAAAGTTGGAATATAAGTTGTAGAGCCGTATACGAGATCCGTACGTACGGTTCAATGGGAGGGGCGAGATAATTATTCTCCCTCTACCCTATTATATAAATAGAAAGAGAGGCTTGCAGTTTGGAACCTGCCATAATATAATGTATTGCGATAGGGAAAATAGGATAAAAGGAGTTCATATATGTTAACACAGTTTTCTAGAACGGAATTACTGCTCGGAAAAGAGGCGATGGACCGGCTGAAAAATGCCCGTGTGGCAGTGTTTGGAATCGGCGGCGTGGGAGGATACGTCTGTGAAGCACTGGTCCGGACAGGCGTAGGCGCATTCGATCTGATTGACGATGATAAAGTATGTCTGACAAATCTGAACCGTCAGATTATCGCAACAAGAAAGACGGTTGGGAAATATAAAACAGAAGTTATGAAAGAGCGCATGCTCGAAATCAATCCGGATGTGAAGGTGGAAATCCATGACTGTTTTTTCCTGCCGGAAAACGCAAAGGACTTTCCTTTTGAAGAATATGATTATATTGTGGACGCGGTAGATACGGTCACTGCAAAAATTGCGCTGGTGATGAAAGCAAAAGAGATGAACATTCCGATTATCAGCAGTATGGGGGCTGGAAATAAGTTAGATGCAAGCAAATTTGAAGTGGCAGATATTTACAAGACCAGTGTATGTCCATTAGCAAAAGTTATGCGCAGAGAGTTAAAGAAACGGGGCGTAAAGAAATTAAAGGTTGTGTATTCCAAGGAAGAACCGATCAAACCGGTAGAGGATATGGCGATTAGCTGCCGCTCAAACTGTATCTGTCCGCCGGGAGCAAAGCACAAGTGTACGGAGCGCCGGGCAATTCCGGGAAGTGTGGCATTTGTGCCGTCGGTGGTCGGACTGATCATTGCCGGGGAAGTGGTTAAAGATCTCGTCAAAGAATGTTAAAATAGGAAGAAAGAACGACTTGTACTTTCCCTTTTCGTATGTGATACTATAATAGTTGCGTAATATATAGATAGAAAGGGAAAGAATTATGAAAACAAATGGAACCAGAAGAATTGTAACTTTTATGCTGGCACTGGTGCTGGTGTTCACAACGGTATGTGTTGGCACAACAGAAGTTGAGGCAGCAGAGAAGTTTACTACAATTATTGCACCTACACAGACAGAACAGGCGACAGCAGGAACAGAAGTAAAGACACCGTTTTCTCTGACCAAAAGTTATGGATTTGTTGCACAGATCGTGACAGAAGCACCTGTCGATATGACAATTACGGTATACGACAGTGTGGGAAATAAAGCACAGTGGGCGGATAATCCTTATCAGGTATCATCATCTTCTACCAGCTGGGAGTATGAAGAAGGTGTGTATTATTTTGTAGATCCTGTTCCAAATGTGGATGCCGGGGATTACTATTACGGAATTACATTTTCACAGAGTACAAAATATCTTTTATACATGTATCAGTACAATGGTGGTGCAAAGATCAGCAATGCCAATGCGGTTGTTACCAAAGGATACACCAAGAAGCTTTCTGTTACCGGAGCAAAGGTAAAAGCATGGAAGTCTAAAGATTCCAAAATTGCCAAAGTAGATAAGAATGGTAAAGTAACCGGCGTCAAAGCTGGAAAAACAACGGTTTATGCTGTGACAGAAGATGGAGAGAATCTGACTTGTAAGGTAACCGTAAAGGAAAATAAATTTTCATCCGTAAAGTTAAGCAGTAGCGATGTGGATTACAATAAATGTGTGATGGAAGTTTATAAAGCTTCTTTTGATAAGTCTGGAAATCTTGTTATGACAGCTAGAATTGTCAATAATACGACAGACTATATTACCGCATTGAAGGATGTCAACATTGTTGTGAAAGATGCCAGTGGAAAAACGATTGGTACGTATAAAACAAGCAGATACAATGTTACCGTTTCTTCTTATTCGACAAAAGATGTTAAGTTTACATTGAAAAAGTCTTCTTTGAAGAAAAAGAAATTTGATTTGCGTAATGCTACGATCACCAGAAAGGGCGGCGCGTATTACTATCGTTAATCATTGAAAAAGAAAAGGCGTCCGGAAAAAACGGACGCCTTTCTCATAGAAAAAGCAGATGACGGGAATCGAACCCGCCTCCCCAGCTTGGGAAGCTGGTATTCTACCGATGAACTACATCTGCGTTTCGTATTTTATTATAGCACATTTTTGAAAAAAGTCATCAGGGGAAAAGGAAAAAATCAAAAAAATCAAAAATAGGTAAAATTGGTTTGCTTTTGTAATTAAATAGTGTTAAACTGAAAGCATAAAAGCCAAAGACGGCGTACCTCAGTGAGGTGCGTCGTTTTTTATTTCATAGGAAATGTCGTTTGGTGTTAAATTCCTATGAAATAAAAAATTATAGGAGAAACACAAATGAAAACATTAGAAACCAACGATTGGATTATTTTAAACACAATCATTTATAAAGTCTATACGATGGAAGATTTTGATGAAATGCGAAAAGAACTGTTAGAACAGTTAAAACTGCTGGTGGATTTTGACAGTGCTGATTTTTATCTGGCATCCGTGGAGGATGAAAAGAAACTGGACCGGCCGGTGATGTATAATTGCGATAGTAATCTATCGGAAGAATATGAGGAACTGGATTACAGCAGAGGGATTATGCTCAGCGGGAAATCGCTGATTTATCGGGAGACGGATATTATCAGTGATGAGTCGCGTGTGGAAATGGAATATTATAAGAAGGTATATAAGCCCAATAACTGGCATTATTCGCTGCAGGTTGTGATCGCAAAAGATCATCATTTCCTCGGTACAATTACGTTTTATCGCACCATTGGAAAGGAAAATTTTAAATACGATGACATTTTTGTTCTCGATATGCTCAAAGACCATCTGGCCTATCGGATGGAAAAGCATCAAAGACGGGTAGGGGAGGAAGGAGAAAAGCTTACGGTAACGCAGGCCGTGGAACAATATGGACTGACGCGGCGGGAGGATACGATCCTTCGAAATCTGATGCAGGGAAAGGAAAATCCGGTGATCTGCGAGGAACTGACCATCAGCACCAATACGCTCAAAAAACATATTTTAAACATATACCGGAAACTGGGGATACGAAACCGGGTACAGCTGTTTAAAATGATACGGGAGCATGAAGAAACGGTATAGAAAGTGCTGTTGCTGTAATTGAGACTTGTTCGGGGCAGGGTACAATGCTATAATGAGGAATGGATTTTATGGAACAATTCAGAATTGGAGAAAAGGCATGTACCGAAAAACAGTAGATGAGCTGCAAAATGACCAGAGAGAAAAACTGGTGATTGATATAAGAAGTGAGGAAGATTATACAAAGGAAACCTATCCGGGGGCGAAGCATATTTTCTGGGAAACATTTATGGATCATATCGGGGAGATACCGAAGGATCAGCCGGTGTATCTGTTCTGTTATACCGGACAGAGAAGTGATGAAATCGCGGAAGAGTTATCGGACAAAGGATATGAGATATACAGCATAGAGGGCGGATACCGTTCCTATCTGCGCAAAAAACTGGCAGACTTTATGAAAGAGGATGACGGGACTGCAGAGCGCCTGGCAGACAAGGCGGCGGATGCGGAGCGCAGTATCATTAAAAAATTCAAAAAGACGGTCTGGAGACCTTTTACAAAGGCAATCAATGCGTATGAAATGATACAGGATGGAGATAAGATCGCTGTGTGCATTTCCGGCGGAAAAGATTCCATGCTCATGGCAAAATTATTTCAGGAGCTGGAACGACACGGAAAGAAAAATTTTGAAGTTGTTTTTCTGGTTATGAATCCGGGATATAATGAGGTGAATTACCAGACAATATTAAATAATGCGAAAATGCTCAATATTCCGATTACGGTGTTTCGGACAGAAATTTTTGATACCGTTGTGGATATTACGGATTCCCCATGTTATCTTTGTGCACGGATGCGCAGAGGGTATCTGTACAGCAAAGCACGGGAACTGGGATGTAATAAGATCGCACTGGGGCATCACTTTGATGATGTCATCGAGACCATTGTGATGGGAATGTTGTACGGTGCGCAGATTCAGACGATGATGCCGAAGCTGCACAGTACAAATTTTGAGGGAATGGAACTGATCCGCCCGCTGTATCTTGTGAGGGAAGCGGATATCATTCATTGGGCACAGTACAATGACCTGCATTTCATTCAGTGTGCCTGTCGTTTTACCGAAGGGTGTGCATCCTGTGGAGGAACAGAAAAAGGGTCAAAGAGAGCAGATGTGAAGCGTCTGATCCATAGTCTTGAACAGGAGAATCCTTATGTAGCCAAAAATATTTTCCGCAGTGTGGAGAATGTAAATTTAAATACCGTGATTGGATATAAAAAAGATGGAGTGAGACATCATTTCCTGGATACCTATGAGGATGCCGGAAAAACGAAAGAGGAATAAAAAACCGGATACCGCTGCTGGTGATAAACAAAAGCGGTATCCGGTTCTTTTTATGTATTTACAAGATCCCCGGCGGGACAGATTATTCTGCGTCTCTTGACAGATGAAGATGTTTTTTGATGGCAGCAAAGCTTTCTGCGCTGATCACATGCTCGATACGGCATGCATCTTCTGTAGCTACTTTTGGATCGACACCCAATGCGACCAGTCCTTTGGAAAGCAGCTCATGCCGCTCGTAGATCATTTCTGCGATGGCACGTCCTTCGTCTGTCAGATATATAAATCCGGCGTCTGTGACCGTGATCTGATTTTTTTCACGGAGATTTTTCATGGCGATACTGACACTTGATTTTTTAAAGCCAAGTTCGTTGGCAATGTCAACGGAACGCACCACCGGAAGTTTTTTACTTAATATTAAAATAGTCTCTAAATAATTCTCGGATGATTCCGTACTATGCATGATTGATTCCTCCCAATGTTACCTTTTGTTTCATTAAGTAGGATTATAACATAATCTGCGTAAATGGTCTAGCAAAAAAATTAACAAAAGTTGTTGACAACTAATGAGAGTTAGGATATACTAACATTGAATCAGAAAAAACGTATGGATCGTCCTCTTTGTTTGATGGAAGGAGTGGTAGTAATGGGTACCGCAATTGTATTAATCATCTTGTTAGTAGTGGTTTCTCTTGTGATTAGAAGCATCATCAAAGACAAAAAAAATGGAAAATCCATAACCTGTGGTGGTGACTGCAAGAACTGTCATGGGTGCCATTAATTAAATGTTCAACATACTTTATTGCAAAGAGACTGGCTTGTGCCGGTCTTTTTGTCGTTGCCTGGTTCCGGGAGAGGACGGGCGAAGCAGTTGAATCCCCTGGGTGTGAGTGTTATAATGATTCAGGCAAATAAATATAAAGGAAAAGGGATTATGAGAAAATTACTGATTTATCTGAACGAATACCGCAAAGAATGTATTCTGGCGCCGCTGTTTAAGCTGTTAGAAGCATCTTTTGAGCTGATTGTTCCGCTTGTTGTGGCAGCGATTATTGATCATGGAATTGCGGCATCAAACAAGTCTTATATTTTTAAGATGGGAGGCGTTATGGTGCTGCTTGCACTGATCGGACTGGCATGTTCGATTACGGCACAGTACTTTGCGGCGAAAGCGGCGGTAGGGTTTTCTACCAAAGTCCGCTATGCACTGTTTTCCCATATTCAGAAACTGTCTTTTTCGGAAATGGATACTATTGGGACTTCTACGCTGATCACACGTATGACCAGCGATATCAACCAGACGCAGTCGGGCGTCAATATGGTACTCCGGCTGTTTTTAAGGTCTCCGTTTATTGTATTTGGTGCCATGATCATGGCATTTACCGTGGATGTAAAGGCAGCGCTGATTTTCGTCGTTACAATTCCACTTTTGTCGGTTGTTGTTTTTTCCGTGATGCTTGTCAGTATTCCGCTGTTTAAGAAAGTACAGCGCGGGCTTGATGAAGTTCTCGGACACACGCGGGAAAATTTAGACGGTGCCCGTGTCATCCGTGCCTTTAACAAGCAGGAAGAGGAAACGAAGGATTTTAATGAGAGCAACGCTTATCTGACAAAGATTCAGATGCTGGTAGGAAGAATTTCCACATTGATGAACCCTCTGACTTATGTGATTATTAATTTCGCAATTATTGCGGTGATCTGGGTCGGAGGCCGGCAGGTTGACATCGGACGGATCAGTCAGGGTGAGGTGATTGCACTGGTAAACTATATGTCACAGATACTGGTGGAGCTGGTAAAACTTGCAAATCTGATCATTACCATCAATAAGGCGATTGCCTGTGGAAACCGTATTCAGGAGGTGCTTGAGGTAGTACCGACGATTACGGATTCTGTCACAGAGACAAAGAAAAGCGCATCCGGTGAACTGGAGGTGGAATTTTCCCATGTTTCCATGAAATATGCGGGAAATGCGCAGGATTCTCTTACAGATATTAATCTGAAAGTGAAAAAAGGACAGACAATCGGAATTATCGGTGGAACCGGTTCCGGTAAAAGTTCGGTGGTCAACCTGATCCCGCGTTTTTACGATGTATCCCAGGGAAGTATAAAAGTTGCGGGAACCGATGTGCGTGAGTATCCGCTTGCGGATCTGCGGCAGCGCATTGGTGTTGTCATGCAGAAAGCCGTATTGTTTCAAGGAACGATTGCACAGAATCTGCGCTGGGGAAATCCGGATGCGACAGAGGAACAGTTGTGGCATGCGATTGAAGTGGCTCAGGCAGCGGATGTGGTAAAGGGAAAAGAAGGCGGTCTGGATTATGTGATTGAACAGGGCGGACGAAATCTCTCCGGCGGACAAAAGCAGCGTCTGACGATTGCCCGTGCCGTTGTAAAAGATCCGGAGATTCTGATTCTCGATGACAGTGCATCGGCACTGGATTTTGCCACCGATGCGCGCCTGAGGGCCGCACTGCGTAATCTGCAGGGAAATAAAACCATATTTATTGTTTCCCAGAGAACTTCTTCCATCCAGTTTGCAGACCAGATACTGGTGATGGATGACGGACAGGCAGTGGGACTGGGAACGCATGAGGAGCTGCTTGAAAACTGTGAAATTTATCGTGAGATTTATGAATCTCAGTTTAAGAAAGAAGATCTGAGAAAGAACGGAGGTGCAGGAAATGTCTAAGCAGAAGAACATGACCGGACAGATTGCAACACTAAAAAAAGTGATGCATTATCTGAAACACTATATTCCCATACTGATTCTGTCTGTTGTGCTGGCAACGGTGACAGTGGCACTGACACTGTATTTTCCGATTCTGACCGGACGGGCGATTGACCTGATTCTGGACAAAGGAAATGTGGATTTTCCGGGGATTCTTGCAATTGCAAAAGAAGGCGCAATTGTAATTGGCATCACGGCTGCGGCACAGTGGATTATGAATATGTGCAATAACCGTATGACATACAATATTGTCCGTGATATCCGAAGGGATGCGTTTGAGAGGATCGAGCATCTGCCGTTGTCTTATATTGACAGTCATTCCCATGGGGACATGGTCAGCCGTATCATTGCGGATGTGGACACGTTTGCGGATGGTCTGCTGATGGGATTCACACAGCTGTTTACCGGTCTGGCAACGATCATCGGTACTTTGCTGTTTATGCTCTTTGTCAATGTTAAGATTACTGTAGTGGTTGTGCTTCTGACACCGATTTCTTTGTTTGTGGCTGGCTTTATTGCAAAAAAGACGTATTCCATGTTTCAGCTGCAGACGCAGACGAGAGGAGAACAGACAGCGCTGATTGAAGAGATGGTCGGAAATCAGAAGGTCGTACAGGCATTTTGCCATGAAAAGGAAGCACTCGGACAGTTTGCGGATGTAAATGACCGTCTGCAGAAATATTCGCTGCGGGCAACCTTTTTTTCGAGTCTGGTGAACCCGAGTACACGTTTTGTTAACAGTCTGGTATATGCAGCTGTGGGAATTACGGGAGCACTTGCCGTTATTCTGACAGGCGGAGCATTTTCTGTCGGAAATCTTTCCTGTTTTTTGTCTTATGCAAATCAGTATACCAAGCCGTTTAATGAGATTTCGGGGGTTGTGACAGAATTGCAGAATGCCCTGGCATGTGCGGCGCGTTTCTTTGAACTGATTGAGGCAAAAGAAGAAGAGCCGGATGCAGCAGATGCGTATCAGTTAGAACAGGCAGACGGAACGGTAGACATTGACCATGTGTATTTTTCCTATGTGCCGGAGCAGAAGCTGATCGAGGATTTTAATCTGCATGTACAGCCGGGACAGAGGATTGCCATTGTCGGCCCAACCGGATGTGGAAAAACGACACTGATTAATCTTTTGATGCGTTTTTATGATGCTGATTCCGGGCATATCCAGGTGAGCGGACATGATGTGATGCACATGACCAGACACAGCCTGCGGAAAAATTATGGAATGGTATTACAGGAAACGTGGCTGAAAAAGGGAACCATCCGGGAGAATATCTGTATGGGAAAACCGGATGCAACCGAGGAAGAAATGATTGCAGCGGCAAAAGCAAGCCATGCACACAGCTTTATCCGCAGACTGTCGAAAGGGTATGATACTGAGATTACAGAAGATGGGGGCAATCTGTCACAGGGACAAAAGCAGCTTCTTTGTATTACCCGTGTCATGTTATGCCTTCCGCCGATGCTGATTCTTGACGAGGCTACTTCCTCTATTGATACAAGAACGGAAATCCGTATACAGAAGGCATTTCTGACGATGATGAAGGGACGTACAAGTTTCATTGTGGCGCATCGTCTTTCCACGATCCGGGAGGCAGACAGTATTCTGGTCATGAAAGACGGAAAGATTATCGAACAGGGAAATCATGATACCCTGCTGGCACAGAACGGCTTTTATGCAACGCTGTATAACAGTCAGTTTGATCAGGGTTAAAGCCCGGTTTCGGCTTTATAAGAGTATGCATTGGAGATGCGTGTGTTTTCTGCCGTCAGCGTAACCGGTTCCCGGTAATAGGCAATTACCGGAGTGCCGACCTGTAGAGTCTGAAACAGTTTTTTTGCCTTTTTCGGAGGCACATTGATACAGCCGTGAGAACCGGAAGTTTTGTAGATCTCTTTGCCAAATGTGCTGCGCCAGCTTGCATCGTGGATGCCGACATTGTAGGCAAACGGCATGAAATATCTGACATCGGACGCATAATTTTCGCCGACAAGTGTGGCATCTTTCTGTTTGTATGCAATCTTAAAGATGCCATCCGGTGAGCCGTTTCCGCGGCTGATGTTTCCCGAAACAATGCCGGTGTCTGTGACAAGTGATCCGTCCTTGTAATACCAGAGATGCTGGCTGGTATAGTCAATTTCCACATAAGTATTGCCGATATCATCCAGTCCGCTCTGCATGGCGCGCTGCTCATAGACAGGTTCCCGTTTTACAGGTTTTCCACCTTTTAAGTCTTTTAAGAGCTCTTTTTTTTCTTTGGATTTGTCAATTACCCAGCCGTAATCGCCACCGCCGATTTTTACGGTGTCCCCTTTGCTTGTCTTGAATTTCCGTACATCCCCATAGGTGTTGTAAGTACTTGCCAGATGCTGGACATAGGAAGTCAGCCGGGTATCATTGATGGAAACCGAGCCGTCTTTTTTGAGGTCAAGTAAAGACAGGATACCGGCTTTATCCAGCCCTTCGTCAGCTCCTTTGATTTCGTAGGTGACGGTTGCGGCCATATACCGGTCAAGCTGTGAAACCGTATCTGCAATCTGCTGGTCATCTGCCGTTACGGACGGTTTTTCGTAGCAGGCATCGGAAAGCGTGAGTGTAGTTTCCTGATCGTCTATGGCTTTTTGGATTTCCTTTATGATCTCATCGCGGATGGGGGTATTTCCTGGTGTCTCATTTACGATGGTATAATCATCATCCATAATACGCAGATGTGCATTCTCCGGTGCTTCGATATAGGAAGGATCAAAGATAGCCAGCGCATCGGTCAGCTGGTTTAATGCGGTTTCATCGTAGTGAAAAGAACGGTTCAGATCTATTTGGTGTTTTTGAAACAGGGCAACCGGCCACAACAGGATTTTCTGCTGTTTTACAAGCGATTGTTCTTCACCGGAACGTTTGTAAGTATAGGAAAAGTCACTTCCGGAAAGTGTGTATTTGTTCCCTTTGCGATCCGTTATGTGCAGCTGGTAATTTTGCGCGGAAGCAATGTTTTTTGCTTCCAGATCATCCGCAGTCTGGTTGCCACAGGAAATCCCACCGATGGTTGTATGGGGGAAATAATGCCCGTGGTAATAAACACAAAAACCTGCATAGACGCCGATGACAGCTGCACCTGTACCGCAGAGAATGCCGCGGAGTACCCTCAAAGAGGTTGTTTGTTTTGCCATAAAACTCTCCTTTTTATGAGACGTGATCTGGTTTTAAATGAGGAACCGGCATATACACCGGTACACCGTTTTGATAGGTGAGAGAAACCTCTCCCTGGATTAACGGGTAAAGATAGTTGTAAAGCTCCTGACGGATATCGTTTCCGTGTGCATTGATCCATTCACGCGGGATGGATTTTGCCTCATTGGCAATGCCGCGGATCGGGGCATGGTCATAGGCTACCGCATATGGGGTATTCGAGGTGCGCGTCAGGGTTACCATGGAGGCGGTTACACCTTCCTCAGCGAGCAAAACAGCATGTTCTCCGAGTGCAAATGCCTCTGACTGATCGGTAGCAGATGCCAGATGGGAGGCACAGCGCTGCAATACATTGATTTCTATGGAACGGACTTTGACGCCGATGTTTTCCTTGACCAGAAATTCAAGTGCTTTTCCGGCTCCGGAGAGCTGCTGGTGTCCGAACTGGTCAGCCACTGCTTTGGAAGCTGTGATGTAGTCTCCGTTTTTGTCACGGATTCCCTCGGATACGGCAACAATCACATTGTTTAATGTTTTTAATTTGTTCCGGATATCGGTCAGAAACTGCTCTTTGTCAAATGCAACTTCCGGGAGATAAATAAAATGCGGGGCGGTGTTGTAGTCATTTCGCGCCAGGGCACTGGCAGCAGTGAGCCATCCGGCATCGCGCCCCATAATTTCTACGATAGTGACGCTTTTTACCGCGTAAATAAACGTATCGTGTGCAATTTCCAGCATTGTGGATGCAATGTATTTGGCGGCAGAACCGAATCCGGGTGTGTGGTCGATCATGCATAGATCGTTGTCAATGGTCTTTGGAACTCCGATAATCCGGATGTCGCTCTTGATTTTGGCGGCATAATCGGATAATTTAAGTACAGTATCCATGGAGTCATTGCCACCGATATAGAAAAAGGCTTTGATGTTTAACTTTGCAAACTGGTTGAAGATGAATACATAAGCAGAGTCGTCATCTTTGTAGTCCGGAAGTTTGTGCCGGCAGGAACCTAAATACATGGCCGGTGTAACTTTTAACCGGTTAAGGGTTTTTTCATCCGGGATCATCTGGGAAAGATTCAGATAACGCTCATTTAAAATACCGAGGATTCCATTGATTGCCCCGTAGCAGGTGTCGTACTTGCCGGACTTTTTTATTCCGGAGATGACTCCGGCGAGACTGGCGTTGATTGCTGCGGTTGGGCCGCCTGACTGTGCGACCATACAGTTTGACTGATTCATATGTAGCTCCTTAAAATGATATAATGTATGTGTACTTCATTGTAGAGGTTTTGGAAAGGAATCGCAAGTGAAACAAATGAAAAATCATAATTTCTATGACAATTGCATGCTGTGTCCGCGCACATGCGGGGCGCAGCGCAGTAAGGGAAAAACTGGAATCTGTGGGGTGACAGAGACATTAAAGGTAGCACGGGCGGCTCTGCATTTCTGGGAAGAACCGTGTATCAGCGGAACAAAAGGTTCGGGAGCCGTCTTTTTTTCCGGCTGTGCCCTGCACTGTGTGTTTTGTCAGAATGAGCCGATTGCACAGGGGACTGCGGGAAAAGAAATCACACCGGAACGGCTGGTGGAGATTTTTCTGGAACTGCAGGAACAGGGGGCGAACAATATCAATCTGGTTACACCGGGGCAGTATGTGCCGCATATCATCCGGGCGGTAGAACAGGCGAGACGGCAGGGACTTGCGGTTCCTATTGTATACAATACGGGAAGCTATGAGAATGTGGATACCATCAAGGCACTGGAAGGAATCGTGGATATTTATCTTCCGGATTTTAAGTATATGGACCCGTTTCTTGCGGCAAAATATTCCCATGCACCAGATTATCCGCAGACAGCAAAGGCTGCAATTGCAGAGATGGTGCGTCAGCAGCCCCGGCCGGTGTTTGCGTGGGAAGAAAAAAGAGGCGAAGACGTGCCGAAAGAAGCCTGCGAGAAAGCTGTGATGAAGAGGGGTGTGATTGTGCGCAAGCTGCTTTTGCCCGGATGTCTGAAAGATGCCAGAAACATTGTCCGGTATTTATATGAAACATACCAGAATAAAATCTATGTGAGTCTGATGAGTCAGTATACGCCGCTAGAACATGTCAGAGATTATCCGGAACTTGCGCACCGGGTGAGCCGGCGCACATATGACCGCTATGTGGACGCTGCGATTGCGCTTGGAATTACCCAGGCTTTCATTCAGGAGCCGGGGGTGGCAAAAGAAAGTTTTATTCCGGATTTTTCAAATGCAGAAGGCGTGTGAAATAATTGGAAAAATGTGTAAAATTGACTGGTTTTTTGACAGATATTGTAGTACCATAGATACATATAAGAGGAGTAATCAGGGAGGTATATGATATGGCAGAAAAGCCGGCAGGACATATTCTGATCGAATGCCCGAATACCATTTTTCATCTGTATGCCCGTGATGAGGGAGAGTTATCAAAAATTGAGACCTTTCTGCGCAATATCCGCGGAATCAAGCGGCTTGGGCTGAATGATATTTATATATGGTGCAATCGTCAGGGAATTTTATATGTTACAAAATTTCATTATCGCAAGGATTTTTCCCTGTGGTTTAATATGAAATCCTACTATCTGTATTTTTTACAGAAATTCCGTTATCAGTTTGCGCAGTATGCGGGATAAATATTTGTTGTTACTGTGTATGAGAGACCGTCAGTGGATTGCACTGCGGTCTTTTTTCTTATATAATGAGGAAACAGGAAAAGCCTGAAACGAAAAAGGAGAGTGAATATGAGATTTCCGGAATTTTTAAAAGAACATGGAACGATCGGATTTGTTGCGCCGTCATTCGGCTGTGCGACAGAACCTTATTATACAGCATTTGCACATGCAAGAGAACGGTTTGGGCAGATGGGATATCATACACAGATGGGGCCGAATTGTCTGGTGGATAAGGGAATCGGGATCAGCAACGACCCGGCATTATGTGGCAAAGAACTGAATGAAAGCTATTGCGGAACCGAAAATGACGTCATTATTTCCTGCGGTGGCGGGGAGCTGATGTGTGAAGTTGTTCCGTATATTGATTTCGCAGGGATTGCGCAGGCGAAGCCAAAGTGGTATATGGGGTTTTCCGATAATACCAATTTTACGTTCTTATCTGCAACGATTGCAGATACGGCAGCTGTTTACGGACCGTGCGCAGCCGCGTTTGGAATGGAACCGTGGCATCCGGCCGTGCAGGACGCACTGGATCTGCTCTGCGGAAAGATTACCCGTGTGCATAATTATGATCTGTGGGAGAAAGAATCTGTCAAAGATGAAGAACATCCGCTGGCGCCGTATCATGTGACGGAGCCGGTGGAACTGAAAGTATTTCCACAGGGAGCCGAAAATGTTACAATGGAGGGAAGACTGATCGGCGGATGTATGGATTGTCTGGTAAACCTTCTCGGTACGCGCTTTGATCACGTAAAAGAATTTCAGGAGCGGTATAAAGAGGATGGATTTCTCTGGTTTCTGGAAGCCTGTGATCTGCATGTGATGTCCATCCGCCGTGCCATCTGGCAGATGAAAGAGGCCGGATGGTTTTCGCATGTGAAGGGATTTCTGATCGGACGGCCGGTGTGTTTCGGAGAAGAAGCATTCGGGATTGATCATTACCGGGCAGTAACCGATCTGCTGGCAGAGTATCAGGTTCCGGTGATCATGGATCTGGACATCGGACACATGGCTCCTATGATGCCGGTTGTTACCGGGGCCATGGCAAAAGCACATGTGCAGGGAAATACATTTGTTCTGGATTATGAATGGAGGTAAAATGAAAGGTTTGAAAAAATATATGGCAGGTATTCTTGTGGCAGGCATGGTTCTTGGAAGTGCAGCAGTTCCGGCACCGGTGTATGCGACAGAGGCAGAGGATGCACAGGAAGATAACGGGGATGATGTGGAAATTACACTGGACGATAAGCCATATCTGGCGCTCGGAGCGGATCTGACTGCAGACCAGCAGCATACCGTGTTATCTTATATGGGGATCGAAGCGGCGGATTTTGATAAATATGATGTGGTTTATGTGAGCAATGCAGAAGAACATCAGTATCTGGATTCTTATGTTCCGAAAAAACAGATCGGAACGAAAGCGCTTTCTTCCGTGCTGGTTTCCCTGGCAGATTCCGGTAACGGGCTGAAGGTATCCACATACAACATTAACTACTGTACGGCGGGCATGTACAAGAACGCACTTGCCACTGCAGGGGTGGAAGATGCCAATGTGATTGTTGCGGGACCGTTTCCGCTTTCCGGGACGGCAGCACTGGTCGGAACGTTTGAGGCATATGAAAAACTGACCGGAAAGGAACTGGATGAATCGGTTGTGGATGCTGCAATGGATGAACTTGTCACAACCGGAGATCTTGAGCAGAGCATTGACGGCGATTCCAATGATGTGGAGGCGATGATTGCAGATCTGAAAGGGCAGATTGCCAGTGGAAAGATCAAAACGCCGGAGGAGATGGAACAGGCGATTGAAAAACTTGCGGATAAATATGATCTGAAGTTATCGGATGATGACAAGCAGAAACTTCTTGGTCTGATGAAAAAACTGCAGGGACTGGATCTGAACTGGGATTCCATTAAAAATCAGGCATCTGCATGGGCTTCCCAGCTGCAGAATCAGCTTGCGGACAAGAATATCGGACAGAAGATAGCAGCCTTTTTTGAAAAGCTGTTTGATATGATCCGGAGTCTGTTTCAAAAATAAAAACATAAAATTTGAGTAAAGTGATTGTAAAAACCATGAGAAGTGTTTTATAATAAATCGAAGCATGTAAAAAAGAAGAACAAGAAAAGGAAACAGATATGAATGGCATAATGATTGTCCTGACACTTCTGAGTGGTGTTGCACTATTTCTTTATGGAATGTCTCTGATGGGAGACGGACTCAAACGTGTGGCAGGAAACCAACTGGAGCTTGTATTGTATAAGCTCACAAATACACCGATTAAAGGTGTACTTCTTGGAACGATAGTTACAGCGATTATTCAGTCATCTTCCGCAACGACCGTCATGGTTGTCGGATTCGTAAATTCGGGAATGATGAAAGTCGCACAGGCGATTGGAATTATCATGGGAGCAAATATCGGTACGAGTGTTACCGGATGGATTCTTTGTCTTTCCTATATTGATGGGTCCAGCGGTATCGCACAGTTGTTGTCCACGGCAACCATTTCTGCCGTTGTTGCGATTATCGGTATTATTTTTAAGATGTTTGTCAAAAAGGCAAACTACAAAAATGTGGGAGATATCATGCTTGGTTTTGCAATCCTCATGGTAGGAATGCAGACGATGAGCGGGGCAGTTTCCCCATTGAAAGATAACCCGCATTTCGTCAATCTTCTCACAAAGTTTGAAAATCCATTTATGGGAATTATTGTGGGAATTGCGTTTACTGCAGTTTTACAGAGTGCTTCCGCATCCGTTGGTATTCTGCAGGCATTGTCCGTGACCGGAAGTATCAGTTTTGCGGCAGCACTTCCGATTACGATGGGAATTGGAGTAGGAGCGGCCTGCCCGGTACTGCTTTCTTCCATCGGTACAAATAAAAACGGAAAACGTACAGCCCTGATTTATCTGCTGAACGATCTGTTCGGTATGATTTTCTGGTCGATTGTCTTTTACAGTGTCAATGCTTTTGTACACTTTAAGTTTTTGAATATGACGATGAGCCCGATCAAGATCGCCATGATGAACTCTATTTTCCGTCTGGCAACAATCATGATTTTGCTTCCGTGCATTAATCTGATTGAGAAACTGGTATTCCGTCTGATCAAAGACGATCCGGAGGATCTGGAAGAGCAGGCAGATTTCGATCTTCTCGAAGAACGATTTCTGGCGTATCCGGCACTTGCCATCGGACAGAGCCATACGGCGGTCAACGGCATGGCAAAGAAGGCACGCAAGAACATTAACCGTGCACTTTCGCTGTTAGGAGATTATTCACAGGATAAGTACAATAAAGTACAGGAAAAAGAAAACCTGATTGACAAATATGAGGACAAGCTTGGCACATATCTTATGCAGCTGACCGGACAGGAGATGTCTACCGTTCAGATGCAGCAGGTGTCAAAATTCCTGCACACGATCAGTGATTTTGAACGTCTGGGGGATCATGCGGTCAATATTTCTAATGTTGCAAATGAAATTTCGGAAAAGAAGATTACATTTTCCGAGTCGGCACAGAAGGAACTTTCCGTGTTGGAGGCAGCGGTCAGGGAGATTGTCGATCTGACAGTTGATGCTTTCTGCGAGGATGATCTGGAGATGGCTGCAAAAATCGAGCCTTTGCGGGAACTGATCGGAATTTTGTGCAATGATCTCAAAAACCGGCATGTAACCAGACTGCGGGAAGGAAAATGTGAATTCCGGCAGGGATTTGCGTTTAATGATCTGCTGACGAATCTGGAAAGAATCGCAGCGCACTGTTCCAATGTTGCGGTAGCAATGATTGAGACGGAGACTTCTGAATTTGATACCCATGAGTATTTAAAGAGCGTCCGTCACATGAAAGACGATGCTTATCTGGAGTGCTTTGATTCGTATGCACGCAAATACAGTATTCCACCGACAAAAAAAGAAAAGAAAAATAAGTAGTTTTTCATCCCCCGGAAATTTCCGGGGGATTTTGTGTACCATTTATCGGACACTGAATATGAGATACTGTCTTCAACCAAAAAGAACGGGAAATAAAAGAAAGGAAGAAGACAAAATATGAAGGGATATGTGGTAGAAAACGGATATATGGGATATCTGGACGGAAAGTATGTTTTATTTGCAGATGAGAGCGATTATGAAGAGGTGTATGAGGAACAGTAAACGTTACGGTTCATGCAGTGCCGGAACACCGCCGGGAAACCATGAAACTTCATTGAATTTCTGGTCTGCTTGTGGCATAATATAGATGTTAAGTTTCTGTACAGGAGGTGTCTGATATGAGAAACGAGATACAGGTTGCCGGACAGCAGACCGGTATAAAATTACGCCCGTATGAACATCATGCAAAATATTACGAAACGGATCAGATGGGCATCATTCATCACAGCAATTATGTGAAATGGATGGAAGAAGCGAGAATGGATCTGATGGATCAGATGGGGCTGAGCTATAAACAGATGGAAGAAATGGAAATTATCAGTCCGGTTTTATCCATTGCGGTAGAGTATCACAGTATGGTACATTTTGATGATACCGTTGTGATTCAGACGAAGCTGGTGAAATATAACGGAATTAAGATGGAAGTCGAGTATGTGATGACGGACAAGGAAACCGGAGAACTGCGGACGACGGCGAGAAGCAGCCACTGCTTTTTGAACCGTTCCGGAAAACCGATTTCCCTGAAACGTTCTTATCCGGAACTTGATACGAAATTTTTTGAGATGAAGGAGGACATGCAATGATACCGGAAAGACTTGCTGCGCTCAGACAGGAAATGGAAAAAAGGGACATTGCAGTTTATATTGTGCCAACCGCTGATTTTCATGAATCGGAGTATGTTGGAGAATATTTTAAAGCAAGAAGATTTATTACCGGATTTACCGGTTCGGCCGGAACAGCAGTGATTACACGGACTAAGGCCGGACTGTGGACAGACGGAAGATATTTTGTGCAGGCGGCAAAACAGTTAGAAGGAACAACGGTCACACTGTACCGTATGGGAGAGGAACATGTTCCTACGGTTGATGAATATGTGGAACAGACGCTGAAAGAGGGCGGGACCATCGGATTTGACGGAAGGGTTGTCAATGGAAGATGGGGCGCAAAACTGCAGCAGATCGCAGAAAAGAAACACGGAAAACTTTATGTACAGGAGGATCTGATCGGACAGATCTGGAAAGATCGTCCGCCGATGTCCAAAGAACCTGTGTGGATTCTGGATGAAGCATACAGTGGAAGAAGTACAAAAGATAAGCTTGCCGCAGTCCGTGAAAAAATGAAGGAAAAAGGTGCAGAGGTGCATTTGCTGGCTTCTTTGTATGATATTGCGTGGCTTTTGAATGTACGTGGAAATGACATCAGTTATGTACCGGTTGTTCTTTCCTACCTGGCATTGACACAGGAACAGTGCATCTGGTTCCTGCAGGAAGAAGTTGTCGATGATACCCTGCGGGAATATCTGCAGAAGAATGGAATTACCACGCGTCCGTATGAGGCATTTTATGAGTATGTAAAAACATTGGAGAATCAGACGATTCTGCTTAATCGCGCTGTGGTTAATACAAAAATCTGTAATAATCTGCCGGAGTCTGCACAGATGATAGATGCAGAAGATCCGACGCTGGAGATGAAAGCTGTCAAAAATGAGACAGAGATTTCCAATACGAGAAAAGCCCATGTAAAAGATGCAGTGGCAATGTGCAGATTCATGTATTGGCTGAAGAAAAATGTGGGGAAAATTCCAATGACGGAAATTTCCGCATCGGATTATCTGGAGAGTCTCCGCAGAGAACAGGAAGGCCTGCTGGATTTGAGCTTTGATACGATCTGCGGGTATGCGGATCATGGAGCAATCGTACATTATGCAGCAACACCGGAAAGTGATGTTCCACTGAAACCGGAGGGACTTCTTCTGGTGGATTCCGGAGGACATTATCTGGAAGGTACGACAGATATTACGAGAACATTTGCACTCGGACCGGTGACAGAAGAGATGAAAGCGGATTTTACCCGTGTATGCAGATCCAATATGAATCTGGCAAATGCCCGTTTCCTGTATGGATGCAGCGGGATGAACCTTGATATTATCGCGCGTGAACCGTTCTGGGAAGCCGGACTTGACTTTAAACACGGGACCGGACACGGTGTTGGATATGTGCTCAATGTGCATGAAGGACCGAATGCATTCCGCTATAAAGGAACTGAGGATCGTCCGGGGGGAGCTGTTTTTGAAGAAGGAATGGTAACTACGGATGAACCGGGAATTTATATCGAAGGAAAATACGGAATACGTCTGGAAAACGAATTAGTATGCCAAAAAGGCAAAAAAAATGAATATGGTCAGTTTATGTATTTTGAAAATCTGACCTATGTTCCGTTTGATCTGGATGCTATCGATCCGAAACAGATGACGGAGGTTGAAAAGAAACGTCTGAATGATTACCATGCCAATGTATACAAAGTTGTTTCCCCGTATCTGCAGGGAGAGGAGCTGGCATGGCTGAAGGAGGCAACACGGGCAATATAAACCGTGGCCGGGAAGGAAATAGAAGTAATGAGTGAAAAGCTGGTGCTGATTGATGGACACAGCATATTAAACCGTGCATTTTTTGGACTGCCGGATCTGACAAATTCCGAAGGTCTGCATACCAATGCCGTGTACGGATTCTTGAATATTCTTTTTAAAATATTAGAGGAGGAACAGCCGGATTATCTGACGGTTGCATTTGATGTTCATGCACCAACTTTTCGTCATAAAATGTATGAGGCATATAAGGGAACACGAAAACCGATGGATGATGCCCTGCGGCAGCAGGTTCCGCTGATGAAAGAAATGCTTGCGGCGATGGGGGTCTGTACCATTGAGATGGAAGGATACGAAGCCGATGATCTTCTCGGTACACTTGCCGGAATGGGAGAGCGTGCCGGGATGGAAGTTTCTGTCGTATCCGGGGACCGCGATCTGCTGCAGCTTGCTACGGATCATGTCAGGATTCGTATTCCAAAGACGAAGCGTACCGGAACAGAGATTGAAGATTATCTGGCGGCAGATGTCAAAGAACGGTATCAGGTGACACCGAAGGAATTTATCGACGTAAAAGCCCTGATGGGGGATACGGCAGACAATATTCCGGGTGTGCCGGGAATTGGAGAAAAAACAGCGACTGCGCTGATCGGACAGTATGGATGCATTGAGGAAGTTCATGCACATGCGGATGTGGTAAAGCCACCGCGTGCATCCAAAAATATTGTAGAATACTGGGATCAGGCAGTGATGAGCAAAGAACTTGCAACCATCATCACAGATGTTCCGGTGGATTATGATTTTGCCAATGCAAAGATAGACGGAAAGGCTTCTCTGTATACAGAGGAAGCCTATTTGCTGTGTAAGAGACTCGAATTTAAAAATCTTTTGAACCGGTTTACCGTGGACGCACCAAAAAACCATGCGGAAGAAAGTTTTCAGATCGTAAAGGATCAGAAGACGGCAGACCGGATCTGGAAAAAAGCCGAGGGAAAAGCGGCAGGCTTTTATGTGGTGGAGCAGGGAGTACAAAACCAGCAGCTTTCCCTGTTTGATACCGCAGAGGAACAGAAATTTGCCGGGCTTGCCATTTCGTTTTCGGAAGAAGACAATTATCTTATGGTGGCTTCACAGGAACTTCCGGCAGAAAAATTAAAACAGGATCTACTGGAACGACAGGAACTGTATGCGGCAGATTTAAAGCCGGCGCTGGCTGCTTTTGATCTGCACGATGTACCGGAAGAAATGAGAACCCGTTTTTTTGACCGTACGATTGCAGCATACCTGCTCAATCCACTCAAGGGAGCGTATCCATACGAGGATATTGCAAAAGACTATCTGGGACTGATGATTCCGTCGAGAACAGATCTGCTTGGCAAACAGATGCCGGGGGATGTCATCACGGAAAAGGAAGCGGATGTGCTCCGGTATGCCTGCTGGGAATCTTATATTACATGGAAATCAGCCGCAGTTCTTAAGGAAGGACTTAAGGAACATGGGATGGAGCAGCTGATGCGCGAAATCGAGATGCCTCTGGTGTTTGTCTTATCGGATATGGAACAGGATGGAATCTGTATCGATGCCAATGCATTAAAAGAGTATGGTCAGAAACTGTCGGTTTCCATCGGGGAACTGGAACAGAAAATTTATGAGGAAGCGGGGGAGACGTTTAACATAAATTCTCCGAAACAGCTCGGCGTGATTCTTTTCGAAAAGATGCAGCTTCCGAATGGAAAAAAGACAAAGACCGGTTTTTCGACTTCTGCAGAAGTCTTGGAAAAACTTGCCGGAGATTATCCGATTGTTGCAGATATTCTGGAATACCGGAAACTTTCCAAACTCAAATCTACCTATGCAGATGGTCTGTCAAACTTTATTGATGCAACCGGAAAAATCCATACAACGTTCCATCAGACGATCACGGCAACCGGGCGATTGAGCAGTACAGATCCGAATCTGCAGAATATCCCGATCCGGATTGAACTTGGAAAGATGATAAGAAAAGTATTTCATCCAATGCCGGGAGATTTGTTTGTCGATTCCGATTATTCACAGATTGAATTGCGGCTTTTGGCACATATGTCCGGTGATGAGCAGCTGATTGAGGCGTTCCGCGAAAATCAGGACATTCATCGAAGTACGGCATCCAAAGTATTTCATGTAGCGTTTGATGAAGTGACAGACTTACAGAGAAGAAATGCCAAGGCTGTAAACTTTGGAATTGTATACGGCATCAGTGCCTATGGACTGAGTCAGGATTTAAATATAGGAACCAAAGAAGCGCAGGGATTTATCGACAGCTATTTTGAAACATATCCGAAGATCAAAGAATTTCTGGACAACACCGTAGCACAGGCAAAGGAAAAGGGATATACAAGAACTTTGTTTGGACGCATCCGTCCGATTCCGGAGCTGTCATCGGGTAATTTTATGACAAGACAGTTTGGCGAGCGTGTCGCCATGAATGCCCCGATTCAGGGAACGGCGGCGGATATTATCAAAATTGCCATGATCCGGGTACATGACCGTCTGATCCGGGAACATTTCCGTTCGCGTCTGATTTTGCAGGTACATGATGAACTGTTGATTGAGACTGCGGAGGAAGAAAAGGAAAAGGTCATTGCACTTTTGGAAGAAGAAATGCAAAAAGCAGCCGATCTGAAAGTGGAACTTGCCGTCGGTACGGCATGCGGACAGGACTGGTATGAGGCTCATTAAGAAAAATATACGAAAAGGAACAAACCCGGGAGGTGATGGAATGCGGTTTATTGGAATTACAGGAGGGGTGGGAGCAGGAAAATCTGCCATACTCGCACATCTTGCGTCAAAGCCGGGTATCAGGGTTATGCTGGCAGATGAGATTGCACATGATCTGATGCAGCCGGGGACGGAATGTTTTCAAAAGTTAAAAGAAAAATTTGCCGGGGAAGACATTTATCAGCCGGACGGATCGTTTGACCGTGCGCAGCTTGCAACTGTCATCTTTTCCGATGACCGGAAAAGAGAAGAACTGAATGCCATTGTACATCCGGCGGTCCGGGAATATGTTCTGCAACAGAAAGAGGCAGAGGAACGGGCTGGAAAACTTTTTCTGCTGGTTTTGGAAGCTGCACTTCTGATCGAGGAACATTATGATGAAATCTGTGATGAACTCTGGTATATTTATACTACAGAAGAAAACCGGAGAGCTCGTCTGAAGGCATCAAGAGGGTATTCCGATGCACATGTGGACCGGATTTTTGCCAGCCAGCTGAGTGAGGAGGAATACCGCAGACACTGCCGGGTGGTAATAGATAATAACGGGACATTGGAAGAAACACTGACACAGACAGAGGAAGCGCTGAGGAGAGAAGCATATGAATAACGTATTTGGTTTGGATATAGGAACCCGCAATGTGGTGGGAACGGTTGGACACCGGACAGAAGATGGAGCCTTTATTGTAGAGGCACAGTATGTCAGACAGCATGAGACACGGTCCATGCTGGATGGACAGATTCATGATATTGGAAAAGTGGCGCGTACGATTTCCGCTGTAAAAGCAGAGCTGGAGGCGCAGCTGGATGCACCGCTTTCGGAAGTGTGTATTGCAGCCGCCGGCCGTGTGTTAAAAACCGTCACTACGCATGTGGAGTATGAGTATGCGGAGGAGTCGGTCGTCACAGGAGAAGATATCCACACATTAAATCTTCTGGGGGTAGAGCAGGCACAGGATATTTTGCGGGAACAGAATGACACAAAATATAAGTTTTACTGTGTCGGATATTCGGTTGTGAAATATTATTTAAACGAAGAAGTATTTATCAGTATTGAAGGACATAAAGCAAATAAAATCGGTGAGGACATTATCGTAACATTTTTGCCGGAAGATGTTGTGGACGGGCTGTATTCCGCAGTCGGTCAGGCTAAAATGACGGTTGCCAATATGACACTGGAGCCAATTGCGGCGATCAATGTGGCAATCCCTGAAAATTTCCGGATGTTAAATATTGCACTGGTCGATGTCGGAGCGGGAACATCGGATATTTCCATCACAAGAGAGGGAAGTATCATAGCTTATGGTATGATTCCATATGCAGGGGATGAACTGACCGAGCTGATCGTGCAGCAGTATCTGGTTGATTTTCAGACTGCAGAGAAAATGAAACTGGCATCTTCGAGTGAGGATGAAGTGACATATGAGGATATTATGAGTATTTCCCATACAATTCCATCCAAGGAGATCTGGGAGCTGGTTGCCCCGACGGTGGAGAAGATTACTTCCGAGGTGGCTGCAAAGATCAAGGAACTGAATGGGGATAAAACCGTAAGCGCCTGCTTTGTTGTCGGTGGTGGCGGAAAGATTCACGGATTTACGGAAAAACTTGCCGGGCATCTGGATCTGCCGACGGAGCGTGTGGCATTAAGAGGCGAAGAAGTGCTTAAAGAAGTGACATTTGAGCAGGAAGATATCAAAAAAGATCCGCTGCTTGTCACACCGATTGGAATCTGCCTGAATTATTATGAACAGAAAAATAATTTTATTATGGTCCGCTTCAACGGAGAACGCCTGAAACTGTATGATAATAACAGACTTACCATTGTGGATGCGGCAATGCAGGCGGGATTTCCGAATGACCAGCTGTTTCCGAAACGCGGAATGCCGATCAATTTCACCGTGAATGGAGGCGCAAGAATCGCAAGAGGAGAGGCTGGGGAGGCCGCCATAGTGACGATGAATGGCCAACCGGCAAATATCAACACACCGCTGGAGCCAAATTCCGATATTACGATTGAGCCATCAACGGCAGGAGATAATGCGGTGTATACCATCGGACAGCTTCCGGAGTATCACGAGTCCGTGATTTCGTTTGTGATCAATGGACAGAACGTGGTATGTCCGAAATTTGTCGAGGTAAACGGAAGCCTTGAACCGGATTCCTATGAAATTCAGGAGGGAGATTCCATCGAGACACGGAATTTTTATACCGTTGCACAGATTGCAGAATTTATGGACGTGGAAATTGACCCGGACAGTGAAATTCTGGTCAATAACAGGGAAGCGGGGATGGAGACCCTGGTATACGAAAATTTCTCCATTGACTGGACACCGTTAAGCTTCGGGGTTGCGTCAGAGAGTGAGAATCGGTATAATGCAACAGAGGGGGGTACAGATTCCGCGGAAATATCGCGGGAAGAAATGACTCCGGAAACCTCCGGGGAGACCAAGGCGGCTGAGTCGGAGAAAAAAGATACGGTCTGTGTTGTCACGGTAAATGGCGAGACGGTGGAACTTACGGGAAAAGAAGATTACATATTTGTGGATGTTTTTGACCGGATCACGTTTGATCTCAACGCCGGAAACGGACGTGCAATTGCAACGCTTGTAAATGGCACGGAAGCTGAATTTTCCCAGCCGCTTAATAATGGAGACCGGGTAGAAATTTACTGGAAAGAGAAATAGTATGTTAGAATTATGCAGTATTGCAAGTGGCAGCAGTGGAAACTGTATCTGTGTAGGCTCGGACAACCACCATGTGTTAATTGATGCGGGGATCAGCGGAAAGCGGATTGAGAATGGATTAAACGAGGTGGATTTAAAGAGTCAGGATATGGATGGGATTCTGGTTACACATGAACATCTGGATCATATCGCGGGACTTGGTGTTATGGCAAGAAGATATGGGCTGCCGATGTATGCAACGGCAGGAACCATTGAAGCCATTAAGAACACGCCGTCTGTGGGAAAGATCGACCCGGAATTATTTCATGAAATTGTTCCGCAGGAAGATTTTGTAATCGGAGACCTGACGATTACCCCGATCCATATCTCACATGATGCGGCGGATCCTGTGGCATACCGGATAAAAAAAGAAAACCGTACCTTTGCGGTAGTAACCGATCTGGGAAATTATGATGATGAGATTGTGCAGCAGCTGCAGGGACTTGATACTTTGCTGCTGGAGGCAAATCATGATATTCATATGCTCGAAACGGGCGTATACCCTTATCCGCTGAAACGCAGGATTATGGGAAACAGGGGACATCTGTCGAATGAGCGGAGTGGCCAGCTGCTCTGTGAACTTCTTCATGATAAATTCGGCACAGTGGTACTGGGCCATTTAAGCAAGGAAAATAATTACGAGGAACTGGCGTATGAAGCGGTGCGTCTGGAAGTTACGATGGGGGATAATCCGTACAAAGCGGATGATTTCCCGATGTATGTGGCAAAAAGAAATGCGGTTTCGCCTGTAATTCGTGCAGAGTAAAAAGGAGAGTTTATATTATGGAAAAAACAATGGACAAAGCAATTATTACAGTAGTAGGAAAAGATACCGTCGGTATTATTGCAAAGGTATGTACTTATCTTGCTGACAACGGCGTAAACGTGCTTGATATTTCACAGACGATTGTTTCTGGATTTTTTAATATGATGATGATTGTGGATATGGCAGATGCAAAGAAGCACTTTGCAGAGATTTCCGGAGAAATGGATGCATTGGGAGAAAAAATAGGCGTTTCAATCAAATGTCAGCGCGAAGAAATTTTTGAAAAAATGCATCGTATCTAAAACATGGAGGAAGCAAAGAATGATTAACAGCTGGGAAGTACAGGAAACCAACGAAATGATCGAGAAGGAGAATCTGGATGTGAGAACCATCACACTCGGGATCAGTCTTCTTGACTGTATTGATTCGGATCTGGATCGTCTGAATCAGAATATTTACAACAAGATTACAACCGTGGCAAAAGATCTGGTAGCGACCGGAGAAAAGATTGAAAAAAGTTATTCCATTCCAATCGTAAATAAGAGAATTTCTGTGACACCAATTGCGCTGGTGGGCGGTTCGGCTTGTAAGACACCGGAGGATTTTGCTACAATCGCCGCAACTATGGATCGTGCAGCAAAGACGGTCGGCGTCAATCTGATCGGCGGATATTCCGCACTGGTATCTAAAGGCATGACGAAAGCGGATGAACTTCTGATCCGTTCTATTCCACAGGCACTGCACAGTACTGAACGTGTATGCAGTTCCGTAAACCTGGCATCCACCAAGACGGGCATTAACATGGACGCAGTACGGCTTATGGGCGAGATTATTCTTCAGACGGCAGAAATTTCAAAGGACAACGATTCTGCCGACTGCATGAAGCTGGTGGTCTTTTGCAATGCACCGGACGATAATCCGTTTATGGCAGGAGCTTTCCATGGAGTGACCGAGGCAGATGCGATCATTAATGTCGGAGTCAGCGGACCGGGTGTTGTAAAAAATGCGCTGGAAAAAGTACGCGGAGAGAATTTTGAGGTTCTCTGTGAGACGATCAAAAAGACGGCATTTAAGGTTACCCGTGTTGGCCAGCTGGTGGCACAGGAGGCATCTAAGATGTTAAACATTCCGTTTGGTATCGTGGATCTTTCCCTGGCACCGACGCCGGCAATCGGAGACAGTGTTGCGGATATTCTCTGTGAGTGCGGTCTGGAGTATGCAGGTGCACCGGGAACTACTGCAGCACTTGCCATGCTCAATGATCAGGTAAAGAAGGGCGGCGTGATGGCTTCTTCTTATGTGGGTGGTTTAAGTGGTGCTTTTATTCCGGTCAGCGAGGATCAGGGGATGATCAACGCGGTAGAGGCAGGCGCAATTTCCCTTGAAAAATTAGAGGCAATGACCTGTGTATGTTCGGTAGGTCTGGATATGATCGCCATCCCGGGAGATACAAAGGCAACAACCATTTCCGGAATGATTGCAGACGAGATGGCAATCGGAATGGTGAACCAGAAGACAACCGCTGCACGTCTGATTCCGGCTGTGGGAAAAGGTGTGGGAGACAGAGTGGAATTTGGAGGATTGTTTGGATATGCCCCGGTTATGCCGGTAAACAAATACTCCTGTGATGACTTTATCAACCGTACAGGACGTATTCCGGCTCCGATCCATTCTTTTAAAAATTAATAGGTAAAAAACAGAAGTAGAAAATTTGGAGCAGATTTATGATAGCATATGAAAAATTACCGCTGGATAATGAAGTGAAGGCAGCTTTAGAAGGACTTGAGATTGAATATGTGTTCCAGCCGATCTTTTATAAAGATTGTGTGAGAATATATGCATATGAAGCGTTGATGAGACCAAAGAAGATGACGGTGGGGCAGCTGATTGATGAATTTGCCAGGGATGAGAAACTGCATATACTGGAAGTTGCCACTTTTTTTGGTGCAACACAGGCGTATATTGAGCGGGGATATCAGGAATATCTCTGTATCAATTCTTTCCCGTCGGAAAGTTTTACGGAGAATGAGGCAGAAGCATTTGATACTTATTTTGGAAACCAGAAAGGAAAAAGGATCATTGAGATTTTAGAGTATCCGAAAGTTTCCCTGCGCGAGTGGGTCAGAAAAAGTGAGATGGTCCAGAATAAGCACTGGAAGGTATCGCTGGATGATTTTGGCATGGGTGAAAACAATATGAATGCTGTATATCTGTATACACCGGATATCGTAAAACTGGACCGCTCCCTGATCTGTGGAATTGACAACGATGCCAGAAAACAGGAGAACGTCCGTACATATCTGGAAAGTTTCCATGAAAGAGGAATGCAGGTGCTTGCGGAAGGTGTGGAGACAAGAGAAGAGTGTGATTTTTTACGGTCTTTGGGAGTGGATCTGTTTCAGGGATACTATCTGGCTATGCCGGCATAAATACAAAAAGAGAGCGTGCGAAAGCACGTTCTTTTTTTAAAAAAATAAATTATCTGAAAAAACATAATAAAACAAACAATTATGAGAAATATAAAGGAAAAATAAAAAGAAATAAAAAAACAGGTTGACATAATGTAAAATGCGTGTTATATTTAAGACAACAAAAAAACAAGCAGCCATCACGAAGGGTGACGAGAAAGCTCTGGACGTGAAATCTAATGTAAGGAGGTACAGTCCAAAGGGAACATAAGCCATTGGCAGGGAGCAACCAAACACAGGTCATCAGGCTTCACTTGATGAAAGAATAAACATTCGGGAATGGAAACCAGTGACAGAGTACAAAAGAGAGCGGACAAAGAGGAACGGATAAAAGGTGATTTGTCCAGAACGTCATTTCGGTAAACAAAAGAAGAATGGATATAGAACAAAAGATGAAGTGAGGAGCAGTCCAATGGAGTGTGGAAATCATTAGGCGTCATCAGAAGTATCTGATGGCGTCTTTTGTTGTGCATGAATAAGAATTATCCACGGGTTTTGGAAATAACGTGACCAAAGATAATCCAGTGGGACATCTCCGATGCGTTATTACTGTCGATATAAAACGTCTGTCCGTAATAGGTGAGAGGTTCTAAGCGCCAGGGATCTGTCTGGCGAAGGCGGCGGATGTAAAGAAGACCGGTCACTTTGTTAATAAAAATACCGGTGTCGCCATCACGTATGGGATTCCGCGCGATTAATAAAATATCGTTTGCATGATAGACAGGAGACATATGATCACTTGTGACAAGAAGTGCACAATCAATCTGGTTTCCATAGCGTTTGCGGTATCCGGAAATATTGATTTTTTCGAGAGAACAGGAATCATACACCATTCCATCGTGCATGTTTCCACTTGGAATGATCATAGTGGTATAGTCCTCGCGGGAAACCGATGGAACCGTTTCCAGATTTCTGGCAAAATCGAATTCAAACTGTACAAGGGATTCAATAAAATGTAACTGTGTAGGCGAAAGATTGCGCATGCGGTCATAGGTCTGGAATAAATCAGAGGATTCGCCACATAATTCATAGAACATCTTTCCGGTAAGCTAAGCTGGCTGAGCTTATATACGGTATAGACATCGACTTTTCCGGTATCCCCATTGGCAAGTCTTTTGTACGAGGAAAGGGACATATCTAGTGCTTTTGCCATATCCTGCTGTGAATAGCCGAGTTTAAAGCGCTCTCTTTCCAGATTTGTTCCAAGATTTCTGGATAATTGTTCGCGTGTCAGCATGAACCATCACCTCCAAATAAAATATCAAATCTATTATAATAATAAACGCTAAAAAGGTCAAATGACATATCGCGTTTCCGGATAAGGATCATTTCTGACCCCTGACCGACAAAAGTCGCCGGAAATATAAAAAAATTTAGCCCCGAATTGAAAAAATAGGAAAGATATAATCAATATGTAAATAAAAAGTCAAATTCAGTCAAAACAAAAAGAAAGGGGAAAGACGAAAGGTATAGGATAAATACATAAAAGGGAACTGATGCGTCCGGCATACAGTTCTTTTTTTTGTTTTTTATGTGAACGAGTGCACAAAAGCAGGAAATTATGGTAAACTGTTTCATAGGAATAATGAGCGGATGTATGCTCATGAAAAGGGGTATTATAAGTGGAAAAACAACGATTACATTATTATGAACAGCTTGCAGAACTGTATCCGACGATTGGAAAAGCATCTACGGAAATTATCAATCTGCAGTCTATTTTATATCTGCCAAAAGGCACGGAACATTTTTTGTCGGATATACATGGGGAATTTAAAGCATTTTCCCACGTATTGAGAAACGGGTCTGGAGCCGTCCGCAAAAAGATTGATGACGTATTCGGGCATACGCTAAGTACGGCAGATAAGATGTCTCTGGCAACACTGATTTATTATCCACAGAAAAAAATCGAGCTAGTGCGTCAGACCGAGGACGATATCGAGAACTGGTATAAGATCACACTGTACCGGCTGATCGAGGTGTGTAAGACAGTATCTTCCAAATACACCAGATCCAAAGTGCGCAAGGCGCTGCCGGAGGATTATGCGTATGTAATCGAGGAACTGATTACGGAAAAGCAGGAGGTTTTGAATAAAGAGGCCTATTACGAGGCAATTATCAACACCATTCTGGAACTTGGGCAGGCAGATAATTTTATTGTGGCACTGGCGGAACTGGTGCAGAGGCTGGTCATTGATCATCTGCATATTCTCGGGGATGTGTATGACCGCGGTCCGTCACCGGACCGGATTATGGATCAGCTGGAACAATATCATTCGTTTGATATCCAGTGGGGGAATCACGATATGGTATGGATGGGGGCAGCAGCCGGGCAGCTTGCCTGCATTGCATCTGTGATCCGGACAAGTATCCGGTATGGGAATCTGGATCTGATTGAGGATGGTTATGGCATCAATATGGTTCCGCTTGCAACATTTGCCATGGATGCTTACCGCGATGATCCGTGCAGACAGTTTGTACTGAAAGATTCCACGGATGAGGAACGAAGCAAGAAAGAAACGCTGATGAACCGGAAAATGCATAAGGCAATTGCCATCATAAAGTTTAAACTGGAAGGACAGCTGATCCACAAATGGCCGGAGTATGGTATGGAAAACCGCTGTCTGCTGCACCGTATTAATTACGAGAACAAAACAGTGGAAATTGATGGAAAAACCTATGACATGCTGGATACCAGTTTTCCTACCATTGATCCGGAACATCCGTATGATCTGACACCTGAGGAACAGGAAGTCATGAACCGGCTGCGCACCTCGTTTATACACTGTGAGAAACTGCAGCGCCATGTACGGCTTCTGCTAAAACGAGGCAGCATGTATAAAGTCTACAACGGAAATCTGCTTTATCATGGATGTGTGCCGCTGAATCCGGATGGGACATTTAAGAAAGTAAATGTATATGGCAGGGAATACAGCGGAAAAGCACTCTATGATGTGCTGGAATCCTATGTCCGCAAGGCATTTTTCTCTCTGGATGAAAAAGAGAGGGAAAAAGGAAGGGATATCATGTGGTATATCTGGACGGCACCGGATTCTCCTTTGTACGGACGGAGTAAGATGGCAACGTTTGAGCGGTATTTTCTTGCGGACAAGTCCATGCATCATGAGAGTAAGAATGCGTATTATCATTTGTTTGACAAAGAGGAAACGGCAGATAATATACTTAAAGAATTCGGGCTGACGGGGGATTTTGTGCATATCATCAATGGTCATGTACCGGTAGAGCGCATTGCCGGCGAAAATCCGGTCAAGTGTAACGGAAAACTGATCCTGATCGACGGTGGATTTTCAAAAACATACCGGAGAAAAACGGGAATTGCAGGATATACACTGACGTACAATTCTTATGGACTGACGCTTTCTGCCCATGAACCGTTTGACTGGTCAAACGAGGCGGTAAGAGATGAATTGGATATTGTATCGCATCAGGAAGCAGTGGAATACCGGGATAAACGTATTCTGGTGGGGGATACAGACGTTGGTAAGCGCATGATGATCCGCATTGAGGAACTGAAAAAACTGATTCAGGCATATCAGGACGGCGAAATCGCCGAACGGGATGCCAGCAGTGCTTATAAATGGTAGAGGATAAGTTATGTATCAGGTAGAAGGCTACGCATTTGAAACAAAAGAACAGGAACATACAGCAAAACATGAGGTAGAGATCATCGGCTATATCCGGAAAAATACGAGAATGGATGATCCGGATATTGTGCTGGCGTTATATAACAAACTGGTGTTAAAAGAAATTTTTGTCACGCCGGTCGGATATGATTTTTTGCACAGGCTTCAGGAATATCTGTATACCATTCCCTATATCCGGAGAGAAGATATTCTTCCGATCACGGTGTATGAACCAGAAGGAATGGTTTCAAAAGAAAAAAGAAGCAAAGAGGAAATAAAGCAGAAGAAAAAAAGACAGAAAAACAAAGAGCATGTGGTCAGTAAAAACCGCCGGAAGAAGAACCGGGATTATCAGAAACTGTTTCACATCAGTACATTTTTCGCAGTTGTTTTTGCACTTGGCATCATTGGGATGCTTGTGATTACATGGCTCAGCGAAGATAATGTGACGATTTTAAACTATGAAAATAAGGTGATTGATAAATACGAAATCTGGGAAAAACAGCTGGATGAACGGGAAAGCCAGCTTGAGGAGAGGGAATTGAGACTGACGGAACAGGAGGCAGAATAGAGATGGACAAAGTGAAGATCCTTGTGGTAGATGATGAGAGCCGGATGAGGAAGCTGGTACGGGATTTTTTGACCCGGCAGAACTATGAAGTCTTAGAAGCAGCAGATGGAGAGGAAGCACTGGATATTTTTTATAAAGACAAAGCGATCGCTTTGCTGATTCTGGATGTGATGATGCCAAAGATGAACGGCTGGGAAGTCTGCAGGGAAATCCGTCAGACATCCAAAGTCCCGATCATCATGCTCACGGCCAAAAGTGATGAGAGTGATGAACTTATGGGATTTGACCTTGGGGTTGATGAATATATAACCAAACCGTTTTCACCGAAAATTCTTGTGGCGCGTGTCGAAGCGATTTTGCGCCGGACCAATAAGATCGGCGATGCGGCCGATCTTAAGACGGCAGGAGAGATTATTCTGGATAAGACAGCACACGAGGTGAAAATTTCGGGAAATCCGGTAGAACTCAGTTTCAAGGAGTTTGAACTGCTGGAATATTTTATGAATAATCAGGGGATTGCCCTCTCGAGGGAACGCATTTTAAACAGTGTGTGGAATTATGACTATTTTGGGGATGCACGGACGATTGATACACATGTAAAAAAACTGAGAAATAAACTCGGGGCATGTGGAAGTTATATAAAAACCGTATGGGGAATGGGTTACAAGTTTGAGGTGTCCTAAATGGAAAAGAAACAAAAGACTTCCCTGACGTGGCAGCTGATTTTGACGATGGTTGTCATTGTTGCGGGAACGGTTGCGATGTGCTGGTTTTTTAATACCACCTTTTTGGAAAAATATTATATTTTTCATAAGGAAAAAGAGTTAAAAAGCAGTTTTGACCAGGTAAGGCTGATTTGTGAAAAGCAGGGGGATTCCAGTGATGATGCGTATGTGCAGTTCGAGAGAATCTGTGCAAACGGAAATATCAATATGCTTATTGCAGATCAGGACAGAAACCTGATATGGAGTTCCTACAGCAGTGCACAGCGTTTTCAGATGCAGATGGAGGACTGGCTGTATGGAAGTGACCGCAGCCGTGTGCAGGTGCTTTCATCCGGAAAGGATTATACGCTGCTTCGGCAGACCGATGAACGGCTGCAGTCGGAGTATCTGGTTCTTCTGGGAACTTTAAAAAATGGAAACAATCTTTACATGCGTGCGGCTGTGGAAAGCATTCGGGAAAGTGCGAGCATAACAAACCAGTTTTTTGTAATGGTGAGCACGGGAGCCATCATCTTAAGTGTGATTCTGATCATCGTTCTCTCGAAAGGAATTTCCCATCCGATCCATGCCTTATCCGATATTGCAAGAAGGATGACACAGCTGGATTTTGATGCAAAGTATATACCGGTACGTCATGTGAGCCGGGAGATTGATGAACTTGGAAATTCCATGAATGAATTGTCGGAGACACTGGAAGAGACGATTTCGGAACTAAAGACAGCAAACGTCAGCCTGCAGCAGGATATCGAGAAAAAAGAACAGATCGATGAAATGAGAAAAGAATTTCTTTCGAATGTTTCACACGAGCTGAAAACACCGCTGGCACTCATACAGGGATATGCGGAAGGATTAAAAGAATGCATCAATGATGATGCGGAGAGCCGTGATTTTTACTGTGATGTGATTATGGATGAATCGGAAAAGATGAATCATATGGTAAAGCAGCTGCTGACACTCAATCAGCTGGAGTTTGGCAATGATACCGTGGAAATGACACGGTTTGATATCACGGAGCTGATTGACGGCGTGATCCAGTCTGCATCCATCATGGCGGCACAAAAACAGGTGAATATCGAATTTTACAGGGAAGGTCCGGTATATGTCTGGGGGGATGAGTTTAAGGTGGAAGAGGTGATTACGAATTTCCTGACCAATGCCATGAACCATGCGGCAGGAGAAAAAAAGATTACCATTCGTTTTCAAAAACATGACCATCTGGTACGCACGAGTGTGTTTAATACCGGTGACCCGATTCCCGAAGAGGATCTTGACAAGATCTGGGTGAAATTCTATAAAGTAGACAAAGCAAGAACACGTGAATATGGTGGAAGCGGAATCGGATTGTCCATTGTCAAGGCAATCATGGATTCTTTTCATCAGAAATGCGGTGCAGTCAATCACCCGGACGGTGTGGAGTTTTGGATGGAATTGGAGACCAATAATTAATGCAAAGAAAAGATTGTCTTATTTTTCAGAATATGATACCATAAAACATAGATTATAGGGCAAAAGTGACAAGAGGGTAAAAGAGTATGAAAAAGAAAATAAGTCTGCCTGTGATGGCAGTGTCAGCAATACTCCTGTTGGGAGGCTGTGGAACCCAGATGTATGATTTGTCAGAGGACGAAGAAAATCTGGTCGTGCAGTATTCGGCGCATATTCTTGCAAAGTATAATATTGAGCAGAAAGACGGAATGACAGCCGCTTCATCCGAAGAGACACAGGAAACACAAAAACAGGACAGCCAGATGCCGGAGAGCCAGAATACCCAGAGTGCGGACAACAACATGGCGTCAGATGCCACGGGAGAAACCCAGACACAGGAGATGGAGACGATGCCGATCGCCGAGGCAATCGGACATGCATCGGGTCTGACCGTTTCTTACAAAGGATACAGGGTTCAGAATATCTATCAGGAGGGAGACTATTTTGCAGTAACTCCTGAGGATGGAAACAAACTTGTTGTGATGAAGTTTGAAATTAAAAATAAGGGGAAGAAAAAGGTCAGGCTGGATACAGAAAAACTCGGTATTACATTTTATGCATGTTTTGACGGAAAAAACAGGATAAAGGAGACTGCTTCGCTCGGAACCAGAAGTCTTTCCTCTTATGGGGAAACCATCAGGGGCGGAAAGAAGAAAACAGCGGTTTTACTGTTTCAGATTCCGAAAGACCAGGCTGATAAAATTTCGGGTGAGACACTGTATGCAGAAATAAAAGATACAATTTATTCTCTGAAATACAAATAAATGCCCCCAAATTTTACAAAATATGATATAATAAACATAAGGGATTACCAATACAGAAAAGTGCGGGAGGACGTATATGGATACAAATATTCTGTTAGAGTCAGGGACGAACGAATTAGAAATTTTAGAGTTTACATTAGGAGATAATCATTACGGAATCAACGTGGCAAAGATCAGGGAGATTTTGTCATACCAGAAGGTTACTCCTGTACCGAATACACATCCGAGCGTAGAAGGCATTTTTATGCCGCGCGAGGTGATGATTACGGTCATCAATCTGAAAAAGTGTCTTGGCATGGAGGATGATGGACAGGAAGGTCTGTTTATTATCACGAATTTTAATAAACTTGATGTGGCATTTCATGTGGATCAGGTGGTAGGAATTCACCGTGTATCATGGAATGAGATCATCAAACCGGATTCTACGATTAATGGAGAAGACGGAAGTGTTGCAACTGGTGTGATCAAGATGGACGGAAAACTGGTTGTTATTCTTGACTTTGAGGCAATTGTATCATCCATCAGTCCGGAAACCGGTCTCAGGGTCAATGATATTGAACAGATCGGGGAGAGAAGCCGGAGCGAGGATACAATTCTGATTGCAGAGGATTCTCCGTTGCTGAGCAGTCTGATTACGGACTGCCTGAAAAAAGCAGGATACGAAAAACTGATTGTTACATGTAATGGACAGGAAGCATGGGACAAGATTCAGGAATTTGAAAAGGCGGGGACATTGGACGAGAACGTTCATTGTGTCATTACCGATATTGAAATGCCCCAGATGGACGGACATCGTCTTACGAAGCTGATCAAATCAGATGACAAACTGAAACATCTTCCGGTTATCATTTTCTCCTCTCTTGTAAATGAGGAAATGAGAAGAAAAGGGGAGTCGCTTGGTGCAGATGCACAGCTGACCAAACCTGAAATCGGAAGTCTTGTAGATGCCATTGATGAATTACTTGCAAAGAGAAACAAATAAATTCCGGCAAAACAGTAAGGGGTGTGATGGCTTCATCACATCCCTTTGCAGGTTTATGGAATAAACAGATGGAATGGAGAAAAACACATGGGAGACCACTCATCGGAAAATTATCTGGATCAATTATTAAATTCCATGCATGGAGAAGAAACGGAACATCCGAAGGAACAGCAGGCAGCAAAACAGGTTCTGAGAGATGATTTTGAAAAGCAATTGTTTGGAGAAGAAGAAACGAAGGAAAAGGCAAAAGCGAAAAATGAAGAAGATTTTTTGAGGGAGTTTGAGGAAGAACTGCTCAAGGAAGATATTCCGGAGTATACCGAGAGCCTGAATCAAAAAAAACAGGAAGAAAAAGCCACACAGATTGACGCTTCCCTGGATGATCTGCTCGATAATATTCCACAGGATGATTTTTCGACAGGGGATGCAGCAAAGGAAGAAGAAACCGGTTTTCAGGGGAAAAGTCCGTTGGAAACTGCAATACCACCCGATGAGGATGATTTCGAGGTGAATACACTTGATGATGCAGTCGGAACGTTTGACAGCAATCTGCCAAAAGAAGAGGATGGAGAACTGGATCTGTCAGGGCTTTCGGATTCGGATCTTATGGATATGCTTTCCGGAGATCAGGATTTATCGGATCTGGGGGATATGCTTTCTTCTGATCAAGATGGAAAACCTTTGGAAGAAACTGATTCCATCGGTGATTTTGCAAGATCGGAAATGAATCCGCAGGAAGAAGTGGCAGATAAGATTCCAGAACTTACAGAGCAGGAAGACATACCGGCACAGGCAGAAGAAACCGCTTCCAATGGGAAAAATAAAAAAAAGAAAAAGAATAAGAAAGAGAAAAAAGAGAAAGAAGGCGGCTTCTGGCAGAAACTTTCCCGGATTATTTTCGGAGAGGATGATGAGGAAGAAAAGCAGGCGGTTGACATCGGAAATACACAGGGAGCGGATGTCAGTGAACTTTCGGAGGAAAACCAGCAGATCTTAAAGGAACTTGAAGGTACAGGCGGTGATGCCGGAAGGGAACCGGAAAAGAAAAAGGAAAAACCGAAAAAAGAGAAAAAACCGAAGAAAGAAAAGAAGCCCAAACAGCCAAAACCGCCGAAACCGAAAAAGGAGAAAAAACCTAAGGAAGTGGATAACACACCGCCGCTGCCAAAGGGACCGGTGATTGCGATTGTTCTTATGGCAGTGTCATTGTTTGCATTTGTCATGATTGTGACAAATCTTTTGGGGTATCAGGCAAACTTAAGTCAGGCAAAGGAAAAATATGAGCAGGGTTCTTATGTGGAGGCATACCGTAAGCTGCAGGGGCTTTCGATCAAGGAGCGCGATGAAAAGCTTTATCATCAGCTGGCAACTCTTGCTGCTGTCTCGGAAAAGTATCAGGCATATCTCGTATTTGATAATTACGGTTCAAAAATTGATGCACTTGATGCACTGGTATGTGCATATGGGCGTTATGACCTGAACCAGAAAAATGCCAAAGAGTATGGCTGTGAAGATCAGCTTGAGAAGATCGGAGGAAAGATTATCAAAGCACTGCTGAAAGATTATGATATGACAGGGGATGAGGCACTGGATATCTACCAGACCAGAAAGCGGGATGATTATACGGTAAAATTGCATCAGAAGCTGAAAGAACTTGGGCTGGGATAAAAAAATAGCAGAAAGTAAGGCAGGAGACTGTTAATTTAGGAGTAAGACCTATATGATTGCAATAATAGACTACAACGCTGGAAATTTAAAAAGCGTGGAAAAAGCATTGCATTTTCTCGGAGAAGACTGTGTGATCACACGTAATTTTCACGAGATTGAGACCGCAGACAAAGTGATTCTTCCGGGAGTCGGTGCATTTGGCGATGCGATGGAACAATTGAAAAAATACGAGCTGGACAAGGTGATTCATCAGGTGACAGCGGAAAATAAGCCATTTCTTGGCATCTGTCTGGGACTGCAGCTTCTCTTTGAGGGAAGCGATGAGAGTCAGGGTGTAGAGGGACTCCATGTGCTGGACGGACAGATTCTGCGGATTCCGGATCAGTCGGGACTTAAGATTCCGCACATCGGGTGGAATTCTCTGCATTTACAGAATGACGGAAGACTTTTTGCTGGGCTGGAGGAAAATCCGTATGTATATTTTGTACATTCCTATTATCTGAAAGCAGCGGATGAACAGATAGTGAAAGCAACCACACAGTACAGTACGACAATTCATGCATCGGTAGAATCCGGAAATACATTTGCATGTCAGTTCCATCCGGAAAAGAGCGGTACGGTTGGACTTTCGATTTTGAAAAATTTTGCAAAGCTGCAGGGAGGAAATGCATAGTGTTTACGAAGAGAATTATTCCTTGTCTGGATGTGAATGACGGACGTGTGGTAAAAGGCATTAACTTTGTGAATTTAAGAGATGCCGGAGATCCGGTAGAGGTCGCAGCAGCTTACGACAAGGCGGGCGCAGATGAAGTAGTCTTTCTGGATATTACCGCATCTTCCGATCACCGTGCAACGGTGGTAGACATGGTGCGTAAGGTTGCAGAGAAGGTGTTTATCCCGTTTACGGTAGGCGGTGGTATCCGTACGGTGGAGGATTTTAAGGTACTGCTTCGGGAAGGTGCCGACAAGATTTCCATTAATTCTTCCGCAATCAATACACCGGAGCTGATTGGAAATGCAGCGGACAAGTTTGGCAGCCAGTGTGTGGTAGTCGCCATTGATGCCAGACGAAGAGAGGATGGAAGCGGCTGGAATGTTTACAAAAACGGCGGTCGTATTGATACCGGGCTTGACGCTGTAGAATGGGCAATGAAAGCTAACAGACTTGGTGCGGGAGAAATTCTTCTGACCAGCATGGACTGCGATGGAACAAAGGCAGGGTATGATATTGAACTGACCAGACAGATTGCAGACAATGTTTCCATTCCAGTGATTGCATCCGGTGGTGCGGGCACAAAAGAACATTTTTATGAGGCCCTGACAGAGGGACATGCAGATGCAGCACTGGCAGCGTCCCTGTTTCATTATAAGGAGCTGGAGATCATGGATCTGAAAAATTATCTGGCAGACCGCGGTGTCTCCGTGCGTAGATAGGAGTGGATGAAATTATGGCAATGATAACAAACGACTGGCTTCCGGCAGTCCGTGAGGAATTCGCCAAACCATATTACCGGCAGCTGTATCAGTTTGTGAAAGAAGAGTATAGCCGCACGGTTGTGTATCCGCCGGCAGAGGATATTTTTAATGCACTGCATTTTACACCGCTTAGTGAGGTAAAAGTACTGATTCTGGGACAGGATCCGTATCACAATGAACATCAGGCACATGGTCTTTCATTTTCTGTCCTTCCGGATCAGAAAGAAATTCCGCCGTCTCTGCAGAATATTTATAAAGAACTGCAGGATGATCTGGGGTGTAAAATTCCAAACAACGGCTATCTGAAAAAATGGGCAGATCAGGGTGTACTGCTTTTGAATACCGTGCTTACGGTGCGGGCGCATCAGGCAAATTCCCATCAGGGAAGAGGATGGGAGCAGTTTACGGATGCGATCATTCAGGCAGTGAATGCGCAGGATCGTCCGATTGTGTATATGTTGTGGGGACGTCCGGCGCAGAGCAAAATACCGATGCTTACAAATCCAAAGCACCTGATCTTAAAGGCACCGCATCCAAGTCCGCTTTCCGCGTATCGCGGGTTCTTTGGATGCAGACATTTCAGTCAGGCAAATCAGTTTCTAAAAGAACATGGAATCGAGCCGATTGACTGGCAGATAGAAGACATTTAAGAAATTTCTTGATAAAAAGAGGAGTGCCCCATTGTCCAATGGACAATGGGGCGAATTATGAAAAAATAACAAGTTAGTAACTTTGCTTTCTTTTATGTTCTTATAATAGCATCTGATTGTGAATAAAATATGAACAAAACGAAAAGAAATTGTTATCTTTTCGTAATTATAACCAAAATACGGAAAAATACCACAAAAGTATTGTAAAAACAGTGAAAAAGCGATAGGATAAAAGAAAGAATTGTGTGAAAGAGGTGATACTATGAGAGGAATTTCGATGTATGATTCATCGTCAGTAAGTACTTTATTTTCCAGTCTGGGTTCTTCGAAAAGCACAGGAAGTGGCCTGTTTGGAATCAATTTAAGTGAGTATGCAAGTATTCGCAGTGGTTCTTATGGCAAATTAATGCGCTCTTATTTTTCAATGGATTCCACGAAGAGCACCTCGAAGTCGGATGACAGCACCCAAAATACGATCGAGGATCTGGCCACGACCACATCGACGTCAAAAGACAGTACCAAGACGCTGGCTGCGATTGAGTCCGATGCCAAGGAACTGACAGACTCTGCTAAGGCATTGTATACCCGCAGTAACAACAAGGTGTTTACAAAGGATTCCGGGGGCAGCTACGATACGGACAAGATCTACAAAGCAGTAAAGAGTTTTGCGGATGATTACAACTCCATGCTGGATACAGCCGGCAAGTCATCGACGAACCGCATTTCCCGGTCGGTAAGTTCTATGAAAAATGAGACTTCTTACAATGAGAAACCCTTAAAGGAAATAGGAATTACGGTCGATGAAAAGACCGGCAGGCTGTCGGTGGATGAGACAACGTTTAAGAGTGCGGACACAGAGAAAATAAAGAACCTGTTCAATGGAACCGGTTCCTACGCATACAGTGTGGCAACAAAGGCAGCCATGACAGAGTCTTATGCAAAGTCAGAAGCCGCAAAATCCAATACATATACGAAGAATGGCACGTATAATTACAATTATAACAGCGGAAATATTTTTACAGATATGTTTTAAAATAGTTGAAAATGAGTTTTCGAAATGCAGGAAACCCTCTTTGCTGGACAGACCAGCAGAGAGGGTTTCCTGTTTTTACCAAACAGACAGAGGGTAACAGATTAATCATCTGCCTCCTCATCTGCAGTTGTATTGTATACCTGACGTTTTCTTGCCATAACATCACTTTCGAGATATTCGTCATAAGTAGAAACCTTGTCTACCATGCTTCCATCCGGAAGAAACTCGATGATGCGGTTCGCAGTTGTCTGTACGACCTGATGATCACGGCAGGCAAACAGGATGACACCAGGGAATTTGATCATACCATTATTCAATGCGGTGATGGATTCCATATCCAGGTGGTCTGTCGGCTCATCAAAGATTAAAACGTTGCTTCCCATGATCATCATGCGGGAGAGAAGGACACGGACTTTTTCTCCACCGGAGAGGACACGCATCTTTTTTACACCATCTTCACCGGCAAAAAGCATACGGCCGAGGAAACCGCGGACATAAGTTGCGTCTTTGATCTCGGAGTATTGGGTCAGCCAGTCAACGATCAGCTCATCGGAATCAAAGATGGCGGTATTATCCTTCGGGAAATAAGACTGGCTTGTTGTAACTCCCCATTTGTAAGATCCTTCATCCGGTTCCATTTCCCCGGCGAGAATTTTAAACAATGTTGTCTTTGCAAGCTCATTTCCACCGACAAAGGCGATTTTGTCATCGTGTCCGACAATAAAGGAAATGTTGTCAAGAACTTTTACACCGTCAATGGTTTTACTGATTCCGTCTACGGTCAGAACTTCATTTCCGATTTCACGGTTTGGACGGAAATCAATGTACGGATATTTACGGCTGGAAGGACGGATGTCATCTAGCTGGATTTTTTCCAGGGCACGCTTACGGGAAGTTGCCTGCTTGGATTTGGAAGCATTTGCAGAGAAACGGGAGATAAACTCCTGCAGCTCTTTGATTTTTTCTTCCTTTTTCTTGTTGGCTTCTTTCATCTGACGGACAAGAAGCTGGCTGGATTCATACCAGAAATCGTAGTTTCCGGCATACAGCTGGATTTTGCCGTAATCCATGTCTGCAATGTTGGTGCAGACTTTGTTTAAGAAATAACGGTCATGGGAAACCACGATAACCGTGTTTTCAAAGTTGATCAGAAATTCTTCTAACCATGCGATGGCATCAAGATCCAGGTGGTTGGTCGGCTCATCGAGAAGAAGAATGTCCGGGTTGCCAAACAGTGCCTGCGCAAGAAGTACTTTGACTTTTGCGGCACCCGGCAGGTCTGCCATCTGTGTGTAGTGATCCTCGGTCGGAATTCCAAGACCGTTTAACAGGGTGGCAGCATCGGATTCGGCATTCCAGCCGTCCATGTCTGCAAATTCTGCTTCAAGTTCACTGGCGCGGATACCATCCTCATCGGAAAAATCTTCTTTCATGTAGATGGCATCTTTTTCTTTCATGATGTCATACAGACGTTTATTTCCCATGATAACCGTGTCGAGTACGGTATACTCATCATACTTGAAGTGGTCCTGCTGCAGGAAAGACAGACGCTGTCCCGGTGTGATGACAATGTCACCGCTGGTTGGCTCTAACTGCCCGGATAAAATTTTTAAAAAGGTAGATTTGCCGGCACCGTTTGCACCGATCAAACCGTAACAGTTCCCCTCGGTAAACTTTACGTTTACATCTTCGAAAAGGGCTTTTTTGCCTAATCTTAAAGTAATGTTATTTGCACTAATCATACGAAAACCTCATTGCTTTACTTAATATGTCTATGATAAAATCACAAATTCTATTATAAACATGACATGGGATATATTTCAAGAAGAAAAACGCTTTCTTGTTGGAAATGTATAGAAATAATGATATAATGGAGAAAGAATTGAACGAAATTGGGGCAAAGCTATGGATTATAGGGAATTTATACAGTTGGATCTGCCTGTCGCAGTTGCAATTGTCAGTTGTGGGGCAGACTGGAGAGTGGAAGAGGCAAACGCAGAGTTTACGGATGTACTTGGATACACGGAAAAGGAACTGCGGGAAACCAGACCACAAAAAATGGTATATGACGAAGATTATGCAAATCTGGTCAGTGTATTGGAAAATGTTGTCCGGACACATGACAACGGAAAAATGCAGCTTCGTATCGTACGCCCCGATGGGAAAACCCGGTGGGTGGAGATGCGGTGCAGTGTTCTGGCACATTACGATGTAAAACCATATGTGGTTTTATTTTTATGGGATATTGATGAGGAAAAAAGACGGGAAGAACATCAGAAACTGTTGAACCAGAAATATGAGCTGATGGAACAGCTGTCTTTGGAATATCCGTTTGATCTGGATGTGGAAAACTGGACGATGCTGCGCTCGTACCGGCTGATGGAACTGAGGGGACAATACGATTATTCCGAACAATATTTTCCGGTGGATGAAGAAGTTCTGACACTCTGTCCACCGGATCAGGAGCTTTTTCTGAAGGCTATGAAAGAAGCTGCCACAGAGGAAAAAACCGGAAGTATGGATACAAGGTTTAATATCCATACGGAAAATGAGACACCGAAATATCTCTGGTTTAGAACTTATTACAAGAGCATTGCAGACCATAATGGACGGATCACCCGGATTATCGGAAGAAGTTTTAATATTGATGAAGATAAGAATCTTCAGGAAGAAGTGCGGAGAGATCCGCTGACAAAACTGCTCAACAAGCTGGAAATCCAAAGGGAGACCGATGCATTTCTGGAAGGAGCAGAAGACGGAACCCATGTATTGTTTCTGATTGATATTGATAATTTTAAAGGTGTCAATGATAATTTCGGGCATACATTCGGTGATACCGTAATCGTAGATGTTGCAAATATTATCAAATCTTTTTTCCGCAACAATGATCTGACCGGAAGGGTCGGTGGGGATGAATTCCTTGTGCTGATGAAGAACACAACACTCGAGAAGGCAAAGGAACGTGCCGGAAATCTTGGAGAAGCACTCTGCAAAGTTTATACGGGGGGCTCCATTCACTACAGGATCTCGGCAAGTATTGGTCTGGCCGCCTGTAACGGTGGGGATGGAAATACATACAGTTCCCTGTTTGAAAAAGCGGATCATGCCATGTATCGTACCAAGCAGGGGGGCAAAAATGGATATGAGATTGCCGGTGCAAAAGATGTGGGAATGATCAGAAACGGAATCAAAAACATTGAGCGGCGGGAAAACATGGGCGCAGAAGACCGTGAATTCCTTGCATTTTCCATCAGTCTTATGGCGCACGCCAAAAATATAGACGGGTCGCTGAATATGCTTTTAAACAGGATTACGGAAAGATACCAGCTGGATCTTGTTATGGTATTTGAGGATAACACCGAAAATGACGGAATGGTCATGACCAATTATTTTGGAAATAATTTCTCTTTTTATGGGAAAAGTGCGTTTCCAAAGAAAAGTCCTTCACTAAAGGAACTACAGCCAGGGGAGTATATGATAGTTAAAAATTCGCGGAGCAATTTTGCAACGGGGATGGGAAAGTATCTTAAGTCAACGGATACATACAACGAAAACGCTCCGTTTTCTGCTGTGGTTGGAAAATTTGAATATGTTGGGGGCTGTACAGGGGAAGTAATTTATGTGTCACTGGACGAAGAACGGCAGTGGCAGCCGGGAGAGTTGGAAATTTTTCAGGAACTGACCCGTATGATGGCTATTTTTGTGTCCCTGCGCTATCGGGTCACAGAAAGCCGGGAACAGATCAGTTCCATCCAGAAAAAAGATCCGCTGACAGGGCTGTACAATCAGGAGGCATTCCGTGAAGCGGTGATTGAAATTCTGGCACATTCCAAGCCGGATGAAGTATATGCCATTGAGTATATGGATATCAATAATTTTGGATATATCAATGAAAATTATGGCTATAAAGTAGGGGACAGTGTCCTTAAAATGTTTGCACAGGATATCTTTGTGCAGGAGTATTTCCGTGCAGGCTGCCGTTTGTATTCGGATTTTTTTCTACTTCTGATTGCAGATGAAAGTCAGGAAAAAATGATCGATCGTCTGCACAACAGAAATAAAAGATTTTCCAATATGCAGAATCACAGGTATCCAAACAGTGGAATGGGGGTATCGGCAGGGGTATATATTCTGGAAGACAATAAAATGGACATCGAGTTTGCGATCGAAAATGCCAATCTTGCATGGAAAAATGCAAAAAATACCGGGAAGAGGGATATTACCCTGTATAATCCTTCCCTGCGTATCCAGCGTACCGAGGAGCAAAAAATAGTCGGGGAATTTTATGAGGCATTATACCGGGATGATTTCCAGATGTATCTGCAGCCAAAGTTTATTTTAGGTGACCGGAGTGTTTACGGGGCAGAAGCACTGGCACGATGGAAACGTCCGGATGGAAAGATTCTTCCACCGGGAGTGTTTATTGATTCTCTCGAAAAAATAGGATATATCACAGAGCTTGATTTTTATATTTATGAGGAAGTGTTAAAAACTCTCGAAAAATGGGACAAGCAGCACCGGAGAAAAATTGTGATTTCAACCAATTTTTCCGGGCGTCATTTTGAGTCGGATGGGGAGGAATTTTTAAATCGTATCCAGCATGTGCTCTCAAAATACAGCGTCCGTCCGGAGTATATAGAAATTGAGGTGACGGAGGGCGTACTTGTAAAAAATGTAGCAGTCCTTGAAAAGTGTATGAACCGGCTGCACGAGATTGGATTCCGTGTGGCAATTGATGATTTCGGAACAGGATATTCTTCACTTTCCGTACTTGCAGACATGCCTGCAGACGTCATAAAAATTGACAAAAGTTTTATTAAAGGCATGACGGAACAAAAGAAAAATCTTCTTTACGAAATCGGCCGTATGGTAAAGATTTTACAGAAAGATATTATTATAGAGGGGGTGGAAACGGAGGAACAGGAGCAGTTCCTCAAAGAAGGTGGATTCACCTGCGGACAGGGATATTTATGCAATTGTCCGGTTCCGATTGGCGACTTTGAAAAGATGTATTTGTAAAAAAACAAGAAATGCTGTCGCTATCGCTTGATTTTTGGGTGCATTCATCCTATATTATTTAGTTAGAAGACATTCTGATTCAATGTTTTTTATGTTTGAACTTTAATTAAAAATAGGAGGACTAATTCATGAAACGTTCAATGAAAACCATGGATGGAAACCATGCAGCAGCACACGCTTCTTATGCGTTTACTGATGTTGCAGCAATCTATCCTATTACTCCTTCATCTGTTATGGCTGAGGCTACAGATGAGTGGGCAACCGCTGGTCGTAAGAACATTTTCGGACAGACCGTTCAGGTTACAGAAATGCAGTCTGAGGCTGGTGCAGCCGGTACTGTACACGGATCTCTTGCAGCTGGTGCATTAACAACTACTTACACAGCATCCCAGGGTCTGTTACTTATGATCCCGAACCTGTACAAAGTAGCTGGTGAGAGACTTCCGGGCGTATTCAACGTATCCGCTCGTTGTGTTGCTACACATGCACTGAACATCTTCGGTGATCACTCTGATGTATATGCTTGCCGTCAGACAGGTGTTGCAATGCTTTGTGAGTCATCCGTACAGGAAGTTATGGACTTAACTCCGGTTGCTCATTGCGCAGCAATCAAGGGAAGAATTCCATTCATCAACTTCTTCGATGGATTCCGTACATCTCACGAAATTCAGAAGATCGAGACATGGGATTATGAAGATCTGAAAGATATGGTAGATATGGATGCAGTTGATGCTTTCCGTAAGAATGCATTAAATCCAAATCATCCGGTAGAAATGGGATCTGCACAGAACCCTGACATCTTCTTCCAGTCAAGAGAAGCTTGCAACTCTACATACGACGAGCTGCCTGCAATCGTACAGGAATATATGGACAAGGTAAATGCCAAGATCGGCACAGACTACAAGCTGTTCAACTACTACGGAGCTGCTGATGCTGACCGTGTCATCATTGCTATGGGTTCTGTATGTGAGACCATCGATGAGACCATCGATTACTTAATGGCAAAGGGCGAGAAGGTCGGTGTTGTTAAGGTTCGTCTTTACAGACCATTCGTAAAGGAAGCTTTAATCGAGGCTATTCCGGATACTGTTAAGAGAATTGCAGTATTAGACAGAACAAAAGAGCCAGGTTCTCTTGGTGAGCCATTATACTTAGATGTAGTTGCTGCATTAAAGGGATCTAAGTTCGATCAGGTTACAATTACAAGCGGACGTTACGGATTAGGATCTAAGGATACTACTCCTGGACAGATCATCGCTGTATACAACAACACAGAGAAAGAGAGATTTACCATCGGTATCATCGATGATGTTACAAATCTTTCCCTGGATGTTAAGGAAAATCCTGTTACTACACCAGAAGGAACAACAAACTGTAAGTTCTGGGGTCTTGGTGCAGATGGTACAGTAGGTGCCAACAAGAACTCCATCAAGATCATTGGTGACAACACAGATATGTACGCTCAGGCATACTTTGATTATGACTCCAAGAAGTCCGGTGGTGTTACAATTTCCCACTTACGTTTTGGACATTCTCCAATCCGTTCCACATACCTGATCTCTCAGGCAAACTTCGTAGCATGTCACTGTACAGCATACATCTACAAGTACAACATGGTTCAGGATCTGGTACCGGGCGGTACATTCCTGTTCAATACACAGTGGACAGTTGATGAACTGGATGAGAAGTTACCGGGTCAGGTAAAGAGATACATCGCAGAGAACAACATCAACTTCTACATCATCGACGGTGTAAAGATCGGTAAAGAGATCGGTCTTGGAAACCGTATCAACACTGTACTTCAGTCAGCATTCTTCTCTCTGACAAAGCTGATTCCGGAAGAGGAAGTTATCAAGCTTATGAAGGACGCAGCTACAAGATCTTATGCTAAGAAGGGTGACGATGTCGTTAAGATGAACCACGACGCAATCGATGCCGGTGCTACAGCATACGTTAAGGTAGATGTTCCAGAGAGCTGGAAGAACTGCACAGATGATGATTACTCTGTAGAAGTTAAGGGAGACAACAAGGAAGTTGTTGACTTCGTTAAGGATATTCAGCAGAAAGTCAACGGACAGCAGGGTAACACAATTCCTGTATCTGTTGTTAAGAAATACGAGACAGGCTGGACTCCATCCGGTACAGCAGCATACGAGAAGCGTGGTGTTGCAACAGACGTTCCTGTATGGGATGCTACCAAGTGTATCGAGTGTAACCAGTGTTCTTATGTATGTCCTCATGCAGCAATCCGTCCAGTCGCTATGACAGAGGCTGAGGCAGCTAAGGCTCCGGAAGGAATGCAGATGAAGGATCTCAACCAGATGCCAGGTTACAAGTTCGCAATCGTTGTTTCCGCATTCGACTGTACAGGATGTGGTTCTTGTGTAAACGTATGTCCTGATAAGGTACAGGCTATCACAATGACCGGATTCGAGGCACATGAGGATGAGCAGAAGTACTTCGATTACGCAGTATCTCTTGAGGATAAGGAAGATGTTATCGAGAAATTCAAACTTAACTCTGTTAAGGGATCTCAGTTCCGTCAGCCATTACTTGAGTTCTCCGGAGCTTGTGGTGGATGTGGTGAGACACCTTACGCTAAGTTAATTACCCAGTTATTCGGTGATAGAATGTACATTGCAAATGCAACTGGATGTTCTTCTATCTGGGCAAACTCTTCACCTTCTACACCTTATACAACAAACAAGAAGGGTCATGGTCCTGCATGGTCTAACTCACTGTTCGAAGATGCAGCAGAGTTTGGTTATGGTATGTTACTTGCTCAGAGAGCAATCCGTGACAGATTAAAGAACGAGCTGGATGAGATCGCAGCTAACACAGATAAGGCTGATGTTAAGGATGCCATCAAGGAGTGGAATGATACATTCGCTTCCGGTATCGAGAACGGACCAGCTACAGAGAAGTTAGTAGCAGCATTAGAGGCTTGCGGATGCGATGCTTCCAAGAATGTATTAAAAGAGAAAGATTTCCTCGCTAAGAAGTCTCAGTGGATCTTCGGTGGTGATGGATGGGCATACGACATCGGATTCGGTGGTGTAGACCATGTATTAGCATCCGGTAAGGATATCAACGTAATGGTATTCGATACTGAGGTTTACTCAAATACAGGTGGACAGTCTTCTAAGTCTACTCCTACAGGTGCGATCGCACAGTTCGCTGCCGGTGGCAAAGAGACAAAGAAGAAGGATCTTGCCGGTATCGCAATGAGCTATGGTTATGTATATGTAGCACACATCTCTATGGGTGCTGATATGAATCAGTGTGTTAAGGCTCTTGCAGAGGCAGAGGCTTATCCGGGACCATCACTGATCATTGCTTACGCTCCATGTATCAACCATGGTATCAAGAAGGGTATGAGCAAGGCTCAGACCGAGGAGAAGTTAGCTGTTGAGTCCGGATACTGGTTCAACTTCCGTTACAACCCAACACTTGCTGCAGAAGGCAAAGATGCATTCTCATTAGACAGCAAGGAGCCTACAGGCGATTATCAGGCATTCTTAAAGGGTGAGAACCGTTATGCATCTCTTGCGAAGTTCAACCCAGAGAGAGCTGCTGAGTTATTTGCAAAGGCTGAGAAGAACTCTAAGGATGAGTATGACCACTTAAAGAAGTTAGTAACTCTTTACGCTGGTAAATAATTGATCCGGAAACAGAGGAATACAGATAAACCGCAGGGACGAATGTCCCTGCGGTTTTTAATTTCAGGCATAAAAAAATCTATGCCGTACATACTATCTCCAGAAACCATTTCTGCAAAAATGCATATGGTAAAAGGGGAGGAAGAGGCATGTTGGAAAATAGTTATCCGATCCGCACGGATCTGGCACTCGAATCACAGGAGCGGCTGCAGGAAGACCAGGCAGATATGCGCGGCATCCGTGTTCTGGAAGAACGGCGGGAAAATGGAGTGATTGTCAGTACCGTGATGATCGAGACCGAGAATGCATCCGTTGCGATGGGAAGGCCAAAGGGGACGTACATTACGATCGAGGCGCCGGAGATGATCGAGGAAGATGCCGGATACCACAGGGATATTTCTTTGGAGCTGGCAAAGATCATGCGGAATCTTCTGCCGGGAAAAGAGATTGAAAAAAATTTAAAAAAGGGGCTGGAAGTCGCGGCACTGGTTGTCGGACTGGGCAACCGGGAAGTGACGCCCGATGCGCTGGGACCGAGAGTGGTGGATAATTTATTTATCACCCGCCATATCCTGAATGAATTCGGAAAGTACGCATTCCAGAGAGAAGATGTGGGAAAAGTCAGCGGAATCGTGCCGGGGGTTATGGCGCAGACCGGTATGGAATGTGTGGAGATCTTAAAGGGTGTGGTAAAAGAGACGAAACCGGATTTTCTGATCACGGTCGATGCGTTGGCGGCAAGAAGCATCCGGCGGCTGGGACGGACGATCCAGCTGACGGATACGGGAATCACGCCGGGAAGCGGAATCGGCAATCACCGCAATGCCATCAACCGCAAAAGTGTGGGCGTTCCCGTGATTTCTCTCGGTGTGCCGACGGTCGTGGATGCGGCAACGATTGTCTCGGATGCCATGACGGAATTTATTTCCGCATTATCGCTTTCGGATCTGCAGAAGCTGGATGAGAGGGAGCGGCAGGAACTGGCAAGGGAACTGCTCTCGCCACAGCTGAATGGTCTTTTTGTCACACCGAAAAACATTGATGACTCGATCAAAAATTTAAGTTTTCTGATTTCGGAGGGACTCAATATTGCGCTTCTGGGAGATAAAGAGGAATAGGGACAAAAGAAAAGGCATATAATTCTCTCAAGGTGGTGATAGGGTGAGGAGACGATTGCTTCTTTTTCTGGTGACGATAGATTTTGTGCTGGTCTGCGCTTTTGCGTATTGCTGGGGTGGCGGACTGGTGCAGTTTCTGGGGCAGAATCTGTCCCTGAAATTTTATAACGGAGTGCTTAATCTTTATGTGCCGGGGGTACTGGGGGCGCAGGAGGAAGGAATTCCGAATATATACCGGGATGTGACGGCTTCCATGTATCCGGCAATTGCACAAAACGAGCAGCGGCTGTGGTATGAATCACAGGAGGAAAACCTGGCGTATTATGAGAATCAGGCAGCAGAGGAAAACGAACAGGCAAAGCAGATCATTGCGGAAAATGAAAAGGCGGTAACGCAACAGCCAGTGCAGCAGGAAAGTCAGAATGTGGACGAGACTCCGACACAAAAAGAGTCCAAAAAGCCGGAGAAAAAAACAGAAACTTCCGGGAAAAAAGTTTCTGTCAACCGCAAAAAACTGCAGGATTTTGATTATCTGAGACAGACCTTTTATCAGGTTGATAATACAACGACCATCGGGAAAAATCAGCTGGACGTGGATAAGCTGATGAAACCGGATCTAAGGATTGACCAGTCGGTGGACGGCCCGCAGATTTTAATTTATCATACCCATTCCCAGGAACGGTATGCCGATTCAAAAGATGAAAAAACGGGTGTTGTCGGAGTGGGAGATTATCTGACGGAATTGTTGGAAGAGGAAGGATTTCAAGTCATGCATCATAAAGGAGAATACGATGTGGGCGACCGGGATCATGCATATTCCAAGGCAGCCCCGTCGATTCAGAAAATCATAAATGATAATCCATCGATTCAGGTAGTGATCGATTTACATAGAGACGGCGTGGGAGAAAACACGCGTCTGGTGACAACGCAAAACGGAAAAAAGATGGCAAAGATCATGTTTTTTAACGGACTGAGCAGAACAACGGCTTCCGGGGATATTCCGTATTTAAAAAATCCGTATATTTCCGATAATCTGGCGTTTTCGTTTCAGATGCAGCTTGCCGCTGCGGAATATTATCCGGATTTTACAAGGCGGATTTATCTAAAAGGGTACCGCTTTAATATGCATTTTTGTCCGAAGAGCATGCTGGTGGAAGTGGGCGCACAGACGAATACGTTTGAGGAAGCAAAAAATGCGATGGAACCACTTGCAGATCTGTTTGCAAAAGTGTTGAAATAACGGCTGTAAATGTTACAATGTACTTATATGAGGAGGGCATTTTTATGGTTGATTATACAGAAGGCTCAGGCAGACAGTATCACACAGGCGTGGGACCGCAGGACATAGGTAAGTATGTGATCCTGCCGGGAGATCCCAAACGATGTGCAAAGATTGCGGAATTTTTAACGGATGCAAAGCAGGTGGCAGATAACCGGGAATTTACGACTTACACCGGAACGTTAGATGGCGTCAGGGTGAGTGTGACTTCCACCGGAATCGGCGGACCGTCGGCTGCGATTGCCATCGAGGAGCTTTCCAAATGCGGTGCACACACGTTTTTGCGTGTAGGCACCTGCGGCGGAATGCAGGAAAATATACTTGGCGGAGATCTGGTGATTGCAAATGGAGCGATCCGGATGGAGGGGACAAGCCGGGAGTATGCACCGGTTGAATATCCGGCCGTTCCGGATTTTACAGTGACTACTGCACTGGTACAGGCAGCAAAAAAACGCGGGATACGTCATCATGTAGGCGTTGTACAGAGCAAGGATTCCTTTTTCGGACAGCATGAGCCGCAGATTATGCCGGTAAGTTATGAGCTCACGCAGAAATGGCAGGCATGGCTTAGGATGGGATGTCTGGCATCGGAGATGGAATCGGCGGCGCTTTTTATTGCCGGAAGTTTTTTGCATGTGCGTGTGGGCGCCTGCTTTCTTGTCCTTGCCAATCAGGAGCGGGAAAAAAGGGGGCTGCCGAACGTGCAGGTGCATGATACAACGCAGGCAATCGCTACAACTGTGGATGCCATCCGGCTGCTGATACAGGAGGATAAAGATGCAGACAGATTATAAAGAACTGATCCGGAGTGCGTTTCAGGCGAGAAAGCGGGCGTATACACCGTATTCCCGTTTTCAGGTGGGTGCGGCTCTTCTGGCCAAAAACGGAACTGTGTATCAGGGATGCAATATAGAAAATGCTTCCTATCCTGCAACAAACTGTGCCGAACGTACGGCATTTTACAAGGCGGTCAGTGAGGGTGTGCGGGAATTTCAGGCGATTGCAATCGTTGGTGGAAGTGTTTTGTACCCAAAAACGGCAGAGGAAAACCAATGTACGGATCTTTGCAGTCCGTGTGGAATCTGCAGACAGGTGATGCGGGAATTCTGTCCGGGAGATTTTGAGATTGTACTTGCAAGGTCCCAGGAGGACTATGAAGTACACACGCTGGAGGAACTGCTGCCTCTTAGTTTTGGACCGGAAAATCTTAAGAAACAGGGAGGGGAGTAAATCATGGACAGACGATTGAAACGTGTTTTTGTAATAGTACTCGATTCGATGGGAATGGGAGCGATGGCAGATGCCGCACGCTTCGGAGATGAAGGTGCCGATACATTGGGGCATATTTCACAGACCGTGGAACATTTTTATATTCCAAATCTGGCATCTTTAGGGCTGGCAAACCTGAAATCCTTAAAACAGGTACAGCCGCAGGAACATCCACTTGGATATTATGCGGCACTGAATGAAAAAAGCAACGGAAAAGACACCATGACCGGACACTGGGAGATGATGGGGATTGAAACAAAAAAGCCTTTCATCACCTTTACGGAACATGGATTTCCGCCGGAGCTGATCGCAGAACTGGAAAAAAGATGCGGCAGAAAAATTATAGGAAACCGGGCGGAAAGCGGAACAAAGATTTTAGAGGAACTCGGCGAGCGGGAAATCAGGGAAGGAAAGCTGATCGTGTACACATCGGCAGATTCGGTTCTGCAGATCTGCGGGAACGAGGAGACGATGGGATTAGAGACCCTGTATCATTACTGTGAGATTGCCAGGGAACTGACGATGCGTGATGAGTGGAGGGTGGGACGCGTGATCGCCCGCCCGTATGTGGGAAAGAAAAAAGGCGAGTTTGTCAGAACCAGCAACCGCAGGGATTATGCGTTGAAACCGACCGGGCCAACAGCATTAAATGCGCTTCAGGAAGCCGGATATGACGTGCTGGCAGTCGGAAAGATCCATGATATTTTTGACGGATACGGAATTACAAAAAGTCTGCATTCGACCAGCAGTGTCCATGGGATGGACCAGACCATTGCGCTGGCCCAATCCGATTTCTGCGGTTTGTGCTTTACCAATCTGGTCGATTTTGATGCCCTGTGGGGACACCGGAGAAATCCGATCGGATACGGAGAGGAAATCGAGAGGTTTGACAAAAAGCTCGGAGAACTTATGCCACTGCTTAAAAAAGAGGATCTGCTGATGATCACGGCGGACCATGGAAACGATCCAACGTATAAGGGCACGGATCACACAAGAGAGCAGGTGCCGCTGCTTTTGTATTCGCCATCCGATCAGGGAAGCGGGTCGCTCCCGACACAGGATACATTTGCGGTGATCGGGGCGACCATTGCGGATAATTTTGGAGTGCAGATGCCGGCAAATACGATCGGCACATCACTTCTTCCGTTGTTATAGTTTGCAGAAGAGAGGGAAAAGCCGATGATGAATCGATTTATTGCACACAATATGCCAAAAATAGAGCTGCACTGTCATCTGGACGGTTCGATGAGCCTGCCCCTGATCCAGAAACTGATGCAGCAGGAGAAAAAAGAGCCGCTAGGACTGGAAGAATTGCGGAAAAAACTGGTGGCACCGATGGACTGCAGTTCACTGGCAGAGTATCTGGAGAAGTTTGAACTGCCGCTTGGCTGCCTGCAGACGAAGGAGGGACTTTCGGCAGCAGCACAGGATCTGGCACTTTCTGCAGCAAAAGAACAGGTCAAGTATCTGGAAGTGCGTTTTGCACCTGCATTTTCCATGGAGCAGGGGCTTTCGGTCCGGGAAATCTTAGAGAGCGTCCGAGATGGCCTGAAAAAAGCAGAAGAAAAAGCGGACATCCTGACCGGAATGATTGTCTGCACTATGCGCAATCTGGAAACCGAAAAAAATATTGCCATGTTAAAAGAAGCGCGGGAATTTCTCGGAAACGGTGTTGTTGCCTGTGATCTGGCAGGGGATGAAAAGGCGTACCCGACAGCAGCGTTTGCGGACGTATTTGCCACTGCAAAAAAATATGGCATGCCATATACCATCCATGCAGGAGAATGTGGAAGCAGGGAAGAAATCCGTACGGCCATTGAACTGGGAACATCGCGGATCGGTCACGGAATTGCCATGAGCGGGGACGAGGAATTAAAGAAGGAAGTTGCAGAGAAAAAGATCGGAGTGGAACTGTGTCCGACGAGTAATCTGCAGACAAAGGCGGTCACGGATTTTACAGACTATCCGTTCCGGGAATTTTACGATGCCGGAATTTTGCTTTCCATCAATACGGACAACCGTACCGTCAGCGATACCAGCTGTACGGATGAATATATGCGTCTGGCAGAAGCCGGGATGTTTCAAGAGCCGATGTGTGAGAAAATTTATATGGCTTCGCTGCATTCGGCATTTGCGGACGATGATACCAAACAGGTATTATGGAAAAAGTGGATGTCAATGTTTGATTTATAGACATGTTTTCGGTATAATGTAACATTGCGTAGGTTCTATCAGCATCTGATGGACCGTACTTATCAAACGATAAATTATAGTAGAAAGAAAAAGAGGAATAAGATGTCAATCGATCAGAGCAAAATTCGTAATTTTTGTATTATTGCCCATATTGATCACGGTAAGTCTACACTTGCGGATCGAATCATAGAAAAAACAGGAACGCTGACCAGCCGTGAGATGCAGGCACAGGTTCTCGATAATATGGATCTGGAGCGTGAGAGGGGAATCACGATCAAATCCCAGGCAGTGCGCATCATTTATCAGGCAAAGGATGGAGAGGAATATATTTTTAACCTGATTGATACGCCGGGACACGTGGATTTTAATTATGAAGTATCCCGGAGTCTTGCAGCGTGTGATGGTGCCATCCTGGTTGTGGATGCCGCACAGGGGGTGGAAGCCCAGACACTTGCCAATGTCTATCTGGCACTGGATCATGATCTGGATGTGCTTCCGGTCATCAATAAGATTGATCTGCCGAGTGCACGCCCGGAAGAGGTCGCACAGGAAATCGAGGATGTGATCGGTATCGAGGCGATGGATGCTCCGCGTATTTCTGCAAAGACCGGACTGAATATTGAGGAAGTGCTTGAACAGATCGTGACAAAGATTCCGGCACCTGCCGGAGATCCGAAGGCACCGCTTAAGGCGTTGATCTTCGATGCGCTGTATGATTCCTATAAGGGGGTAATTGTTTTCTGCCGGATCAAGGAAGGTACCGTCAAAGTGGGAACCAAAATCAAAATGATGGCCACAGGAGCCGAGGATCTGGTGACAGAAGTGGGATATTTCGGTGCCGGGCAGTTTATTCCGTGTGACGAGCTTTCCGCAGGTATGGTTGGATATATCGCGGCGAGCATTAAAAATGTGCGCGATACACGTGTCGGAGACACTGTGACAGAGCTCGACCGCCCGTGTGCAGAACCGCTTCCGGGATATAAAAAGGTCAATCCGATGGTGTACTGCGGATTATATCCGGCAGACTCTGCCAAGTATCCGGATCTGCGGGATGCGCTTGAAAAACTGCAGGTCAATGATGCATCGTTACAGTATGAACCGGAGACATCCCTTGCCCTGGGATTTGGATTCCGCTGCGGATTCCTTGGATTACTGCATCTTGAGATTATTCAGGAGCGTTTAGAGCGTGAGTTTAATCTGGATCTTGTGACTACGGCACCCGGTGTTATTTATAAGGTGCACAAGACCAACGGAGAAGTGTTTGACCTGACCAATCCGTCCAATCTGCCGGACCCTTCGGAGATTGAATATATGGAGGAACCGTTTGTATCGGCAGAGATCATGGTAACCAGCGAGTATGTCGGGGCAATTATGAAGCTTTGTCAGGAACGCCGCGGTATTTATATCAGCATGGATTATATTGAAGCAACCCGTGCCGTGATCAAATATGATATGCCACTGAATGAGATTATTTATGATTTCTTTGATGCATTAAAGTCGCGGTCCCGCGGATATGCCTCTTTTGATTATGAAATGAAAGGATATGTCCGTTCCGACCTTGTCAAACTGGATATTCTTATTAATAAGGAGATGGTGGACGCCTTATCCTTTATTGTATTCAAAGACAGTGCATACGACAGAGGCCGTAAAATGTGTGAGCGTCTGAAAGAAGAGATTCCGAGACATCTGTTTGAAATCCCGATTCAGGCAGCCGTAAACGGAAAAGTCATCGCTCGTGAAACGGTTAAGGCCATGCGCAAGGATGTCCTGGCAAAATGTTACGGCGGTGATATTTCCCGTAAGAAAAAGCTTCTGGAGAAACAGAAGGAAGGAAAGAAGAGAATGCGTCAGGTCGGCAGCGTAGAAGTGCCGCAGGAGGCATTCATGAGTGTATTGAAACTGGATGAAGACTGATTCTATGAATGAAAAGAAACTGGAATTATATATTCATATCCCTTTTTGCGTGAAAAAGTGTGATTACTGTGATTTCCTGTCCTTTCCGGCAGACAGCAATACACAGATCAGATATGTGCATGCCCTGCTGCAGGAAATCCGTTATTACGGAAATCTGCTTGGGGATTATCATGTCCCGACAATTTATATCGGAGGGGGAACGCCGAGCTGGCTGGAGGAAAATCTGATTTACACCGTGCTGCAGCAGGTTGCTTCGAGTTTTCATGTGGAGGCGGATGCGGAGATCAGCATCGAGTGCAATCCGGGAACGGTGACGGCAAAGAAACTGAATGTCTATCAGAGTGCGGGGATCAACCGCCTCTCGATCGGACTGCAGTCAACAAACAATGAGGAGCTGAAAGCACTTGGAAGAATTCACACGTATGATCAGTTTTTAAAAACGTATGAGCTGGCGAGAAATGCAGGATTTGAAAATATCAATATTGATCTGATGAGCGGTCTGCCTTACCAGACGCTGGACAAATTTTTAGAATCCCTGCAGACGGTGATCCGCCTGAAACCGGAACATATTTCGGCATATTCCCTGATCATAGAAAAGGGGACACCGTTTTATGAACGGTATAAGTTTGACGCAGTGAAGCAGGAAGCGGGGATTCATACAGAGATTCTTCCGGACGAGGATGAGGTATACCGCATTTATAAGGCCACGCAGGATGTATTGAAACAGGCAGGATACCGGCAGTATGAAATCTCTAATTTTGCCCAGCCGGGGTATGCCTGCAGACATAACATCGGCTACTGGACCAGAGAAAATTATCTGGGGCTGGGGCTGGGGGCATCTTCCCTGGTGGAAAATGTCCGGTATACCAACACCCGGCAGCTGTATGCGTATGGAGAATTTTGTGACCACCTGCAGGAGAAGTCTCCGGCAGAGTTTTTAAAAGACGGGGAGCATGCCGTACCGGAGGATCTCTGGATTGGCAGCTGTGTACAGGAACAGGCACAGATTCTGACAAGAAAAGAGCAGATGGAGGAATTTATGTTTCTGGGGCTGCGGATGAATGAGGGAGTAACCAGAGCAGCGTTTGAGCAAAGCTTTGGGGTACCGATTGAGGCCGTGTATCTGGAAACACTTCGCAAGCTGAAAGAACAGGGACTTTTGCAGATGGTTGCTGGCAGGATTGCACTGACCGACAAGGGGATGGATCTGGCCAACTACGTGATGGCGAAGTTTCTTTTATAAAATATAATTATAAAATAAAAATAAAATAGCATCAGGGTGTTGACAAAAAAACACCTTGGTGCTATTTTAATAACAGAACGATATTAGCACTCTAAGTAAATGAGTGCTAACAAACCAAAAACAACCGGTGAAGGTTCAGGAACAGGAGACGGGAAAATGGCAGACGAGAATATGGAATTGGATGAAAGAAAAGTAAAAATTCTGGATGCAGTTATCCGTAATTATCTTGCAACCGGTGAACCTGTGGGATCACGAACCATTTCAAAATATACGGATCTGAATTTAAGTTCTGCAACCATCCGCAATGAGATGGCAGATCTTGAAGAACTTGGTTATATCGTGCAGCCACATACATCAGCAGGAAGAATTCCTTCAGACAAAGGCTATCGGTTTTATGTGGATCATCTGATGCAGGAAAAAGACCGGGAAGTCAAAGAAATGAAGGACTTCGTAATAGAAAAAACCCAGAAGATGGATGAGGTATTAAAAAAGGTTGCAAAGATGCTTGCAAACAACACCAATTATGCGACAATTGTTTCCGCACCGACTTACAGTGGAAACAAAGTAAAGTTTATGCAGCTGTCCAATGTAGATGAGAAACATATACTGGCAGTTATCGTAATGAACAGCAACATGGTAAAGAATCAGATGATCGACGTGGAAGAACCGCTCGACAACGAAACGTTACTGAAACTGAACATTCTGCTGAATACAGCATTGAATGGGTTGTCGCTGCAGGAAATCAATCTGGGAACGATTTCCAAACTGAAAGAGCAGGCAGGCGTGCACAGTGAGATTGTTTCCCATGTGCTGGATGCACTGGGACAGACACTGAGTGAAAACGAGGATCTGCAGATCTACACAAGCGGTGCAACCAATATTTTGAAATATCCGGAACTTTCTGATTCAGAGAGTGCGGCAGGTCTTCTTTCCACATTTGAGGAAAAAGATGAGCTGGTAAATCTGGTAACGGAATCCCTTTCTGAGGGGGAGAGCAAAGGAAATGAAATACAGGTTTATATCGGAAATGAAGCTCCGGTACAGACAATGAAAGATTGCAGTGTCGTTACCGCAACTTATGATCTGGGGGAGGGCGTCAAAGGAACGATCGGAATTGTTGGTCCGAAACGGATGGATTACGAGAATGTTGTTGACAACCTCAAAAACTTAAAGTCCCAGTTAGACGGTATTTTTGATAAAGAAAAAGGGCAATCCTAGAAAGGTGGTAAACATGGCAGAGAACAAAAAAGTCATGGAAGAAGAGGCAGTAGATACAAAAGAAACCAAGGCCGAACAGACATGTGAAGAAACAAAGGACACAAAGGAGACGGCGGCAGAGGAAGCAAAAGAAACTGCAGCCGAAGAAAAGGATACAAAGAAAGAAGAGAAATCCGAAAAAAAGGGTGCCTTTGGAAAGAAAAAGAAAGATAAAAAAGACGAACAGATCGAAGATTTAAACGACCGTCTGAAACGTCAGATGGCAGAGTTTGATAATTTCCGTAAACGTACGGAAAAAGAAAAAGCGCAGATGTTTGACATGGGAGCAAGAACAATCATTGAAAAGATTCTCCCGGTTATCGACAATTTCGAGCGTGGGCTTGCAGCTGTACCAGAGGAACAAAAGGATGATGCTTTTGTTACCGGTATGGATAAAGTATATAAGCAGATGCTGACAGAATTAGATGCCATCGGGGTGAAACCGATTGAGGCACTGGGAAAGGAATTTGATCCGGATCTCCACAATGCAGTTATGCAGGTGGAAAGCGAAGAGTATGAACCGGGAATAGTTGCCCAGGAATTACAAAAAGGTTACACCTACAAGGACAATGTGGTCCGCCACAGTATGGTCGCTGTAGTCAGCGAATAAAGGTATTTCCTATTTCGCATGGAGTAGTAAATCATAAATTAGCAAAACAATTTTATTTGATCATAATTTTAGCAGGAGGAAAAGAAAATGGGCAAGATCATTGGTATTGACTTAGGAACAACCAACAGCTGTGTAGCTGTTATGGAAGGTGGAAAACCTACCGTTATTGCAAACCAGGAAGGTGCAAGAACAACACCATCCGTTGTAGCATTTACAAAGACAGGAGAGCGTCTCATCGGTGAGCCGGCAAAGCGTCAGGCTGTTACAAACGCTGAGAAGACGATTTCTTCCATTAAGAGACATATGGGTACGGATTATAAAGTAGCCATTGATGACAAACAGTACAGTCCACAGCAGATTTCCGCTATGGTACTTCAGAAATTAAAGGCTGATGCAGAAGGATACCTTGGAGAAAAGGTTACAGAAGCTGTTATTACAGTTCCTGCATATTTCAACGATGCACAGCGTCAGGCAACAAAGGATGCCGGAAAGATTGCAGGTCTGGATGTAAAGCGTATCATCAACGAGCCTACTGCAGCAGCACTTGCATATGGCCTTGATAACGAAAAAGAACAGAAGATCATGGTATATGACCTTGGTGGTGGTACATTTGATGTATCTATCATTGAGATCGGTGACGGTGTCATCGAAGTATTATCTACCAACGGTGATACACATCTTGGTGGTGATGATTTTGATAACAAGATCACACAGTGGATGATCGATGAGTTTAAGAAGGCAGAGGGTGTTGATCTTTCTACCGACAAGATGGCTTTACAGAGATTAAAAGAAGCTGCCGAGAAAGCAAAGAAGGAACTTTCTTCCGCAACTACTACAAATATTAACTTACCATTCATCACAGCTACTGCTGAGGGACCAAAGCACTTTGATATGAACCTCACCAGAGCAAAATTTGATGAATTAACACATGATCTCGTAGAGAGAACTGCAGTACCGGTACAGAACGCTATGAAGGATGCAGGTCTTACAAATGCAGATTTAGGTCAGGTTCTTCTGGTTGGTGGTTCTACACGTATCCCGGCTGTACAGGATAAGGTAAGACAGATGACAGGCAAAGAGCCAAGCAAGTCCTTAAACCCGGATGAGTGTGTAGCAATCGGTGCTTCTATTCAGGGTGGTAAATTAGCAGGTGATGCAGGTGCCGGCGAGATCTTACTTCTCGATGTAACACCACTGTCACTTTCTATCGAGACCATGGGTGGTATTGCAACCCGTCTGATCGAGAGAAATACTACCATTCCTACGAAGAAGAGCCAGATCTTCTCTACCGCAGCAGATAACCAGACCGCTGTAGATATCAACGTTGTACAGGGTGAGCGTCAGTTCGCAAGAGATAACAAATCTCTCGGACAGTTCCGTCTGGATGGTATCCCGCCAGCACGTCGTGGTGTTCCACAGATCGAGGTTACATTCGATATCGATGCAAACGGTATTGTAAATGTATCTGCCAAGGATCTTGGAACAGGCAAAGAGCAGCATATCACAATCACAGCCGGATCTAACATGTCAGATGAAGAAATCGATAAGGCTGTTAAGGAAGCTGCTGAGTTTGAAGCGCAGGATAAGAAGAGAAAAGAAGCAATCGATGCCAGAAATGAAGCTGAGAGCTTTGTATTCCAGACAGAGGATGCATTAAAGCAGGTAGGAGATCAGGTTGATCCTGCAGACAAGTCAGCAGTAGAAGCTGATGTTGCAGCAGTAAAGGCTTTCCTGGATGCACACAAGGAAGCAGAGCAGATGACAGATGCAGATGTTGCGGAATTAAAGGCAGCACAGGAGAAACTGACACAGAGTGCACAGAAGGTATTTGCAAAGATGTATGAGCAGGCACAGGCAGCACAGGGTGCAACAGGCGCAGGCCCGAATCCGGGAGCAGGTCCTGATATGGGTTCTGCAGCAGGAGCAAACACCGGAGCAGGAGCAAATGGTGCAGATGATGATGTCATCGATGCAGATTTCAAAGAGGTTTAATTTAGAAAATAAATAGACAAAGCGTGGGGTTTCCGGTTTTCCGGAAACCCTATGCGTACTATAAGGGATTAATATTATGGCAGAGAAAAGAGATTATTACGAGGTCCTTGGAATTCCAAAGACCGCAACGGAAGCAGAAATAAAAAAAGCTTTCCGTACAACCGCCAAGAAGTATCATCCGGATATGCATCCGGGAGATAAAGAGTGTGAGGAAAAATTTAAGGAAGCGCAGGAGGCATATGCCGTTTTGAGCGATCCGGAAAAGCGCAGACAGTATGATCAGTTTGGTCATGCCGCGTTTGATGGAGGCGCCGGCGGTGCAGGCGGATTCGATTTTTCCGGCATGGATATGGGAGATATCTTTGGCGATATTTTCGGAGACTTTTTCGGTGGCGGAAGACGAAACAGTAACAATAACGGACCGGCGCAGGGCGCAAGTGTACGTCTTACCGTCCGTATTACGTTTGAAGAAGCTGTGTTTGGATGTTCTAAGGAACTTGAGTTCCCGTATAAAGAAGAATGTAAGACCTGTCACGGAACTGGGGCAAAACCGGGAACTTCACCGGAAACCTGCAGCAAGTGCGGGGGAAAAGGGAAAGTGGTATATTCCCAGCAGTCTTTGTTTGGCATGATGCAGAATGTGCAGACCTGTCCGGATTGCGGCGGTACCGGTAAGGTGATCCGTGAAAAATGTCCGGATTGCCGGGGAACGGGATATATCTCAAAGAAAGTACGAAAGACTGTAGAGATTCCGGCCGGAATTGATAATGGACAGTCTGTTCGTGTCAGAGGTTACGGAGAACCGGGACGAAACGGAGGTCCGAGAGGAGATCTTCTGGTAGAAGTTCTTGTTTCCAGAAGCAATGCGTTTGAACGTCAGGACATGAATATATTTTCCAATGCTTCGATTTCCTTTGGTATCGCAGCACTGGGCGGGGATATCCGTATCAGGACGGTGGACGGAGATATCATCTATACCGTTGCACCGGGTACCCAGAGCGGAACGAGAATCCGCCTGAAAGGCAAAGGAGTACCATCGATCCGAAACAAGGCAGTACGTGGAGACCATTATGTAACACTGATTGTCAACACGCCGACGGGCTTAAACAAAGAGGCAAAAGAGGCGTTGCGTAAATTTGATGAATTGACGGGAAATTCCCTGAATAAAGAGGGCGGAGCACAGACCGGAAAAGAAAAAAAGAAGGGTTTTATGGACAAAATCAAAGAATCTTTCGATGAACATTAGTACAAATCGCCTATAGTAATCTGGTACAAAGTATTGTATGATGAGTCTGTTAGTATTATTGGCAACATGTGTGTACGGATACGGAGGCATGTGGGGGATGACGCTGGAAGAAGAACGTAAAGCTTTGGAGGAGCAGCGCCGCACACTGGAGCGGGAGAAAAAAGAATTTGCGCGGCGGGTGGAGAATGAGGATCGCCGTCTGGAACAGCAGCAGAAGCTTTTTGATATGAAATTTAAAATACTCGAAGAAGAACTTGTAAAACTTGCAACAGAGAAAGAACATGTGAAGAAGCAGAAAGCTTTCTATCAGCGGGTAAGCGATTTTTCTGTGACAGCAGAGCAGCCTGTTATCCGGGGAGAAATGTTTTTCTCCGGAGTAGAGAGCAGACAGTCCCTTAAGAAACGTTATAAAGACCTGATCAAAATTTATCATCCGGATAATCTGGATGGGGATAAGAATACCGTTCAGGAAATTAACAGTGAGTATCATAAGCTTTGTGCTGTGTACAAAAATTAAAACAGCCATACGGTCTGTCCGCAGACCGTATGGCTGTTTTATGCATGTTTAACATGTTTAATGTCGTTCCTCATGAAGACGCTTAAAAATCTCCTCCTCTGACATGGCAGTGGCGGACGGAATGTTTTCTTCCATATTGTAGGTTCTCTGTTTTTTGATATAGAGAGTATTGGTGTTCTCTTTATATTCTACATCACTGGTATCAGAAGTATTTCGCTGCCGGTCATCGGTGTTGAATGCTTTCTGAAGTCCTTCTACAAGATTGCGTTTATCCATTTATTGTTTTCTCCTATAACTGTATAACTATCAACTTAACCCCTATATTATAACATGGGTTTTTTTGATGTACAATGTTTTCTTGAAATTTTATTGGAAATAAGGTATGATACATATAGTATGCCTTAGTGTAGAATTGAGAGGATGGTAACATGAAGTGGAAAAAATATACAATTGAGACAACGACCGCAGCAGAGGATTTTATGAGTTCCATGCTGATGGATCTGGGCATTGAGGGAATAGAGATTGAAGACAATATTCCGCTTACCAAAGAAGACCAGGCGGATATGTTTATTGATTTTCTGCCGGAACTTCCTCCGGATGAGGGCATCAGCCATGTGAGCTTTTATGTGGAAGAAGACGGCAGTGATCAGACGGAGATTTTAAAGCAGGTAAAGATCGGACTCGAGAAACTGCGTGACATGGTGGAAGTGGGAAGCGGTGTCATTACATCTTCCGAAACAGAAGATCTTGACTGGATCAATAACTGGAAAAAATATTTTACTTCTTTTACCATTGATGATATATTAATCAAACCGACCTGGGAAGAATTAAAGGAAGAAGACAAAGATAAATTTCTGATTGAGATCGATCCGGGAATTTCTTTCGGAACAGGAAAACATGAAACGACACAGCTTTGCATCCGGCAGTTACAGAAATATGTGGAAGGAAAACATCCGAAAGTACTGGATGTGGGATGTGGCAGTGGAATTTTATCGATTGTGGCATTAAAACTCGGCGCAAGAGAAGTCGTGGGAACGGATCTGGATGCAGACTGCATGACTTCTACAAGGGATAATATGCAGGTAAACCATCTCGATTTGTCTCTGGGAACCTTTTATGTGGGAAATCTGATTGATGATGAAGAACTTCAGGAAAAGGTTGGGACAGAGGAATATGAGATTGTTGTGGCAAATATTTTAGCACCAGTTATCATTGCCATGGCACCGGTCATTCCGGCTAGATTAAAACAGGGGGGGTATTTTATCACTTCCGGCATCATTGATTTTAAGGAAAACGAAGTAAAAGAAGCGATTGAAGCAGCAGGACTTACTGTAGTGGAAATCAATCATCAGGGTGAGTGGGTAAATATTACCGCACAGAAACAGTAGGAGCAGGGTATGTACCAGTTTTTTGTGGAAGATGAACAGGTGCAGCAGGATCGGATCTGCATTGTGGGCGGTGATGTCAATCATATCGGTCATGTGCTGCGCATGAAGACAGGGGAGAAAATCCGCATCAGCGATCAGAGCGGCAGATCGTATTTTTGCCGTATTCTGGAAATTACAGAGGAAGAGGTCTGGGCACAGATAGAGGATACCGATGAAATGGGGACAGAGTTTTCCCATAAGGTGTATCTTTTTCAGGGCCTTCCTAAAAGTGATAAGATGGAACTGATCATACAAAAGACCGTGGAACTTGGTGTCTATACCGTCATACCGGTTGCCATGAAAAACTGTGTGGTAAAGCTGGATGAAAAGAAGGCACAGAGCAAATGTAAGCGGTGGCAGGCAATTGCAGAGAGTGCGGCAAAACAGTCGAAGCGGACCGTGATTCCGCAGATTCAGATGCCACTTTCCTGGAAACAGGCATTGGAAGAGGCAAAGGAGCTGGACGTTGTCCTGGTTCCGTATGAGAATGAAAGAGGCATGGAAGCAACAAGAGAGATCTTTCGCTCGATTCCAGAAGGGGCGTCCATCGGAGTAATGATCGGTCCGGAGGGCGGATTTTCCCCGGAAGAGATTGCGCAGCTGGATAAAGACATGCATCGGATCTCTCTTGGCAGACGTATTTTGCGCACAGAAACAGCAGGAATGGCAACACTTTCCATGCTGATATACGAATTGGATATATAAGAAGGGTAAAAATGGAAACATATTTGGATAATTCGGCAACGACAAGATGTTGTGAGGAAGCGGCACAGCTGGTGGTAAAATTACTGACGGAGGATTATGGAAATCCATCTTCCCTGCACAACAAAGGCGTGATCGCCGAAAATTATATGAACGATGCAAGAAAAAAAATTGCAAAGACATTAAAGGTACAGGAAAAAGAAATCTGTTTTACGTCAGGTGGTACTGAGTCCAATAATCTTGCAATTATCGGTGTGGCAGAGGCAAACAAGCGAAGTGGAAAACATGTGATAACGACGTCCATTGAACATCCGTCCGTGTCGGCAACGATGGCATATCTGGAGGAACACGGATATGAAGTCACATATCTTCTGGTAGATGCTTATGGCGTGATTTCTCTGGACGATCTGAAAGCGGCAATCCGGCCGGATACCATTCTGGTTTCCCTCATGCAGGTAAATAATGAAATCGGAGCGGTGGAGCCGATCGCGGAAGCGGGGGCACTGATCAAACAGTGTAATCCACAGACGCTTTTTCATGTGGATGCCATTCAGTCCTACGGAAAAATGAGAATTTATCCGGCAAAAATGCATGTAGACCTTCTCTCGGTCAGCGGACATAAGATTCATGGACCGAAAGGAAGCGGATTTTTATATATCAAAGACAAGACGAAAATTCATCCGCTGTTAAACGGAGGCGGACAGCAGAGGGGAATGCGTTCCGGCACGGAAAATGTTCCGGCAATCGCAGGACTTGGCGTAGCAGCGGAACGTATTTATACTGGTTTTGAGGAAAAAATCGACCGGATGTATACCTTGCGGGAGCATTTTATTGAGGAAGTGACAAAAATTCCGGGTGTACACGTCAACGGTCATACCGATCGCAGCAATGCACCGCATATTGTCAGTGTCAGCACGGAAGGTGTGCGCGCGGAAGTATTGCTTCATGCATTAGAGGATAAAGAGATCTATGTGTCAGCGGGAAGTGCATGTTCTTCCAACAAGCCTTCTGTCAGTCATACGCTAAAAAGTATTGGCTTAAAGCCAGAGCTTTTGGATGCAACCATCCGGTTCAGCTTTTGCGTGGAGACAACGGAAGAAGAGATTGATTATGCAGTAAAAGAGATGGCGGCATTGGTTCCGATGCTGCAGAAATATACAAGACATTAGAAAAAGGAGAGCAATATGTATAAATCATTTTTGATTAAATATGCGGAAATTGCCATTAAGGGAAAGAACCGTTATCTGTTTGAGGATGCACTGGTACAGAATATCAGATATCATCTTAAACGTGTAGAGGGAACCTTCCATGTACGCAAGGAAAACGGACGTATCTATGTGGATACGGAAGGAGAATACGATTATGATGAAACTGTAGAAACATTACAGAGGATTTTTGGAATCGTAGGAATCTGTCCGGTAGTACTGGTCGAAGATGAAGGATTTGATGCCCTGGCAAAAGTAGTATGTGACTATGTGGATCGCACATATCCGGACAAAAATTTTACATTTAAGGTGGATGCGCGCCGTGCCAGAAAGAATTATCCGATGACTTCGATGGAGATCAATGCAGCTGTTGGGGAAAAGATTCTTGAAGCATTTCCGGAAACCAGCGTTGACGTACATCATCCGGAGGTGATGATTCATATCGAGATCCGTCCGATGATCAATATTTATTCGACAGAGATTCCAGGACCGGGAGGCATGCCGCTGGGCACAGCAGGACGAGCAATGCTTCTTCTGTCCGGCGGAATTGATTCTCCGGTTGCAGGATATATGGTATCCAAACGAGGCGTAACACTTGAGGCAACCTATTTTCATGCGCCGCCTTACACCAGTGAGCGTGCAAAGCAGAAAGTAATTGATCTGGCAAAGAAAGTGGCGAGATATTCTGGACAGATCAAGCTTCACGTGGTGAATTTTACCGATATTCAGCTATATATTTACGAAAAATGTCCGCATGAGGAACTGACAATTATCATGCGCCGTTATATGATGAAAATTGCAGAGCATTTTGCAGAAGAAGGAAAATGTCTGGGAATGATTACCGGAGAGAGTATCGGCCAGGTGGCAAGCCAGACGATGCAGTCCCTTGCGGTAACCAATGAAGTGTGCCATATGCCGGTATACCGTCCGCTTATTGCTATGGACAAGCAGGATATTGTATCAATCGCAGAAAAAATTGACACATACGAGACGTCCATTCTTCCGTATGAGGATTGTTGTACGATTTTCGTGGCAAAGCATCCGGTTACCAAGCCAAGCTTAAAACATATTAAAAAATCAGAGTGCCGGCTGGAAGAAAAAATAGACGAACTGATGCAGACAGCAATCGATACGACAGAGACGATTCTGGTAGATGCAGAATAATCTGTTTTTGGAAAATTATTTCCGTGAAACAAAAAATCCCCTGTCTGCAATACAGACAGGGGATTTTGTAAGTAATTACTGGGAAATAATGTATGGCTTTAAAGCTTCCAGAATCTCATTCAGATTATCCTCGGTATGGATGGCGAGATCAATCGGCTTGGAAAGATCCAGGCTGAAAATTCCCATGATGGATTTTGCGTCAATGACATATCTGCCGGAAATCAGATCAAAATCGTATTCAAACTGAGAGATGGTATTAACAAATGATTTTACTTTTCCAATAGAATTTAATGAAATCTGTACTGTTTTCATAATGAAAACCTCCTTGAAAATATTCATGAAAAACTCATGCTGTTTATATCTTTGATAGTAATATTTTTTATTGGAAAAGTCAAGAAATGTATGAAGATAATTGTATAAAGGAGTAAAAATGAAAAAAGCAGCATTACACAATCTGGGATGCAAAGTGAATGCATATGAGACAGAAGCTATGCAGCAGATGCTTGAAGAAGCGGGGTACGAAATCGTGCCGTTTTCGGAGAAAGCAGATGTCTATGTGATCAATACCTGTTCCGTAACAAATATGGCAGACCGCAAATCAAGACAGATGCTGCACCGGGCAAAAAAGCGGAATCCGGATGCGGCTGTTGTTGCTGCCGGATGCTATGTACAGACCAAAGAGGATGAGGCAAAATGTGATGAAGCAATTGATATTCTGATCGGAAATAATCAGAAAAAAGAACTGGTAGAGCGGCTGGATGCTTTCTTTGCGGGCAGAGGAGAAAAGGTGGAGGCTGTGGTGGATATTAACCACGAAAAACAGGCATTTGAGGAGCTGACACTGGATCATGCAGCAGAGCATACCCGCGCGTTTATAAAAGTACAGGATGGCTGTAACCAGTTCTGCAGTTACTGCATTATTCCGTATGCCAGAGGACGGGTGAGAAGCAGAAATGTTCAGAATGTTCTGGAGGAAGTAAAGCGTCTGGCAGCGTCCGGATATCAGGAAGTGGTACTGACCGGAATTCATCTGAGCTCCTACGGGATTGACTGCGGGGAAAGTCTGCTGCATCTGATCCAGATGGTGCATCAGGTGGAGGGAATCCGGCGTATCCGTTTAGGATCGCTGGAACCGAGAATCGTGACGGAAACATTTGCAGAAGAACTGGCAAAGATGGAGAAGATCTGTCCGCATTTTCATCTGTCACTGCAGAGCGGATGCGATGCAACGCTTGCCCGGATGAACCGGAAATATACGACGGAAGAATACGAAAATGCATGCAGTATTTTACGGAAAAACTTTACGCATCCGGCAATCACAACGGATGTTATTGTTGGATTTCCTGGAGAGACAGAAGAAGAATTTGCACAGACAAAGGAATATTTAAAACGCATTCATTTTTATGAGATGCATATTTTTAAATATTCCCGACGGCAGGGAACCCGTGCGGCAGTGATGGAACATCAGGTGCCGGAGGAAATCAAGACGAAGCGCAGTGCCCAGCTGCTGGCACTTGCGGAAAGTATGTCGAGGGAATTCCGCGCGTATTATGTGGGAAAAGAGGAAGAAGTACTCTTTGAGGAACCAATGGAAGTTGACGGAGAAACGTGGTATACTGGATATACCAAAGAGTATGTAAAGATCGCGGCAAAAACGGAAGAACCGCTTGATAATGTGATGAAAAGGGGAAGAGTGGAAGCGGCTCTGACCGATGAGATTTACCGTATGAAACTATAGCGCTTGTATTTTTCCTCAATTTCGTATACAATAGATGGGACAGGACTTGTTGGAATGAACAAGGGCAGGGACGGCGAATATGGAGAATTTAAATAATACACAATATTTTACAGTACAAAAGGAACCGGAATTACAGGTAAGAGATGTTTTAGAGATCGTATTCCGTGCATTGAGTGAGAAAGGATACAATCCGGTGAATCAGATTGTAGGATATATTATGTCCGGAGATCCGACATATATTACCAGTCATAACAATGCGAGAAGCCTGATCATGAAGGTAGAGCGGGACGAACTTGTAGAAGAAGTTTTACGTGCATACATCAAAAACAATTCCTGGGAATAATCCGGTACGGGAGAATTATGCGGATTTTAGGATTGGATTTCGGTTCAAAGACAGTGGGTGTTGCAGTGAGTGATGCGCTGTTAATTACAGCGCAGGGAGTGGAAATTATCCGAAGGAAAGCTCCGACGAAGCTCAGGCAGACACTGGCGCGGATCGAACAGCTGGTAAGCGAGTACGAGGTGGAAAAAATTGTGCTCGGTTACCCGAAAAATATGAACAGTACAGAAGGGGAGCGCTGCGAGAAAACAAAAGAATTCAAGGAAATGCTTGAAAAACGCTGTGGTCTCCCTGTTATTTTATGGGATGAACGGCTGACAACAGTTGCAGCAGACCGTTCGATGATGGAAACAGGAATTCGAAGAGAAAACCGCAAGGAATATGTAGATGAAATTGCGGCTATTTTTATATTACAGGGATATCTGGATTATCTTTCAAATCATCCAGAAGAAAAATAAAAATACAAGGAAAAAATAAATGGAAAAAATTCAGTTTACAGATCCGGACACCAATGAGGTGGTGGAATTTGCTGTGGAAGAACAGACACAGCTGAATGGAATCAGATACTTACTTGTCTCTGATGGCAATGAAAACGGGGACAGTGAAGCATATATATTAAAAGAAATAAAGACACAGGATGAGGAAGTATTTTACGAGATGGTAGATGATGATACAGAGTTTGCTGCACTCGCGAAAATATTTGCTGAACTTGCGGATGAAGAAACACAGCTTTTATATTAGAGCGGAATATTATATTTGGAGGATTTATGAAAAAACAGGAAAAACAGAATAACAGTAAGCTTAAGATTATACCGTTGGGAGGTCTTGAGCAGATTGGTATGAATATTACTGCCTTTGAATACGAAGACAGTATTATTGTGGTGGATTGCGGTCTCGCATTCCCGGAAGATGACATGTACGGAGTGGATCTGGTGATTCCGGATGTCACTTATTTAAAGGAAAATATTGATCGTGTCAAAGGATTTTTTATTACGCACGGACATGAGGATCATATTGGTGCCATCCCATATGTTTTAAAAGATGTCAATGTGCCGATTTATTCGACCAGACTGACCAATGCCCTGATCGAGCACAAACTCGAAGAGCATGATATGCTCAAAAAAGTAAAAAGAAAAGTTGTCAAATACGGACAGCACATCAATCTTGGATGTTTCCGTGTAGAGTTTATCCGCACGAATCACAGTATTCAGGATGCGGCGGCACTTGCGATTTATTCCCCGGCAGGAATTGTCCTGCATACAGGAGATTTTAAGGTTGATTATACACCGGTATTTGGAGATGCCATTGATCTGCAGCGTTTCGGCGAGATCGGTAAAAAAGGAGTGTTAGCACTGCTTTGTGACAGTACCAATGCGGAGCGCCCGGGATTTACAGATTCCGAAAAGTCAGTAGGAAAAACGCTGGATAACATTTTTTCCGAGCATAAAAATACAAGAATTATTATTGCGACATTTGCATCCAATGTGGATCGTGTGCAGCAGATCATCAATTCTGCAGACAAGTTTGGCAGAAAAGTTGCGATTGAGGGACGAAGCATGGTCAATATTGTATCCATCGCTTCGGAACTGGGATATATTTCCCTGCCGGATAACATTCTGATTGATGTGGATCAGCTGAAAAATTATCCGGATGAAAAGACGGTTATCATTACAACGGGAAGCCAGGGAGAGTCCATGGCCGCATTGTCCCGCATGGCATCCGGCATGCACCGCAAAGTTACCATTAAGCCAAATGATACCATTGTATTCAGTTCCCATCCGATTCCGGGAAATGAGAAATCGGTTACCGGTGTGATCAATGAACTGATGCGCAAGGGTGCAGATGTGATTTTCGAAGATGTACATGTCAGCGGACATGCGTGCAAGGAAGATATTAAGCTGATTTATTCTCTGGTAAATCCGCTGTACGCGATTCCGGTGCATGGAGAATACAAGCATCTGATTGCACAGGCGAAGATTGCGGAAGAGCTTGGATATGACAGTGATCATATCAAAATCCTTTCTTCCGGAGATGTGCTTGAGATCGATGAGAATGGTGCAGAAGTGACCGGACATGTGCCGGTTGGCAATGTAATGGTAGACGGACTTGGTGTCGGAGATGTCGGAAATATCGTTCTTCGGGATCGTCAGCGTCTGGCAGAAGACGGAATTATTATTGTCGTCATGACGCTCGAAAACGGAACCGGACAGGTACTTGCAGGACCGGATATCGTATCGAGAGGTTTCGTCTATGTACGTAATTCCGAGAGTCTGATGGATGAAGCAAAAACCGTTCTCGATAAGACCATGGATTATTGTATGGATCACAACATTACAGATTGGGGCAAGATCAAAAATGAAGTAAAAGATGCTCTGGGTGATTTCGTCTGGAAAGAGACCAAGAGACGTCCGATGATCATGCCGATTATCATGGAAGTATAGGGGTATTATGAATAAAGCTTTGTTCACTTTCATTAAAATTGCGTTTGTTATTATGCTGATCCTGCTGATTTTATATGGAACCGTTCATTTATGCAGGACCTGTTATGATTACGGGTATCGTTTCTTTGCAGAAAAGCAGATGGTACCGGATACGCAGGATGTGGAAAGCACGGAGGCACAATAGAAATAAATATGATAGTAGATGAACGACTGGTAACATATATCAATTCCCTGGATACGGGAAATACCAGAATTTTGGATGCTGTCGAACGAGAAGCTCTGGATTCCTATGTTCCGATTATTCGGAAGGAGATGCAGAGCTTTTTGAAGCTTTTGCTGGCGATGACAAAACCAAAAAGAATTCTGGAAGTCGGTACTGCGGTAGGGTTTTCTTCCATTCTGATGGCAGAATATGATCCGGTACCGTGTGAGATTGTCACGATTGAAAATTATGAAAAGCGAATCCCGATTGCCCGGGAAAATTTTAAGAGAGCAGGGAAAGAAGAGCAGATTACACTGCTTGAAGGGGATGCAGCGGAAATCCTTCCGACACTCACCGAGCCGTTTGATCTGATCTTTATGGATGCCGCAAAAGGACAGTATATTCATTTTATGCCGGATATTCTGCGTCTGCTGAAAACCGGAGGGACACTTGTCTCGGATAATGTGCTGCAGGATGGGGACATTATTGAGTCCCATTATGCGGTGATCCGCAGAAACCGGACGATTTACAAACGGATGCGGGAATATTTGTATGAGTTAACGCACCGGAAAGATCTGGTAACAGCGGTGCTGCCGGTGGGAGATGGAATTACAGTCAGTACAAAAGTAGAGGTAGAAAACGATGAGAAAGAATGAGTTGCTTGTTCCGGCAAGCAGTCTGGAAGTATTAAAAATTGCAGTTATTTATGGAGCCGATGCGGTCTACATCGGGGGAGAGGCATTCGGACTCAGAGCCAAGGCAAAAAACTTTACCATGGAAGAGATGGCAGAGGGAATTGCATTTGCACATGCACGGGGAGTTAAAGTTTATGTGACGGCAAATATTCTGGCACATAATTATGATCTTGACGGTGTGCGGGAATATCTTACGGAACTGCAGAACATGAAGCCGGACCGGCCGGATGCTCTGATCATTGCAGATCCGGCAATCTTTACGATCGCCGGAGAAGTATGCCCGGATATTGACCGCCATATCAGTACACAGGCAAACAACACCAATTACGGAACATTTCAGTTCTGGGAGAAACTCGGTGCTACCCGTGTGGTAACGGCAAGAGAACTTTCCCTGCGGGAGATCCGGCAGATCCGGGAACACATTTCCGATGATCTGGAGATAGAGACATTTGTACATGGCGCTATGTGTATTTCCTATTCTGGAAGATGTCTGCTGTCCAATTATTTTACAGGAAGGGATGCCAACCGCGGGGCATGTACACATCCGTGCCGGTGGAAATATTCTGTGGTTGAAGAGAAGCGTCCGGGTGAGTATTTTCCGGTATATGAGAATGAGCGCGGAACCTATATTTTCAATTCCAAAGATCTGTGTATGATTGAGCATATTCCGGATCTTCTGGAAGCAGGAATTGACAGTTTTAAGATTGAGGGACGTATGAAGACCGCACTTTATGTGGCAACGGTGGCGCGTACTTACCGTAAGGCGATTGACGATTATCTGGAATCTCCGGAGAAATATCAGGAAAATATGCCATGGTATCTCGAACAGATCAAAAGCTGCACATACCGCCAGTTTACCACGGGATTTTTCTACGGAAAACCTTCGGAGGAGACACAGATTTACGATAACAACACGTATGAAAAGGGATATACCTATCTGGGAATTGTCGGTCCGAAAAATGAAAAGGGAATGTACCGGGTGGAACAAAAGAATAAGTTTTCTGTCGGAGAACAGATCGAAGTGATGAAACCGGACGGACGCAATGTGACCGTTACGGTGCGGGGACTGATGGATGAAAAGGGAGAGCCGATGGAATCCTGTCCGCATCCGCAGCAGATCTTTTATGTGGATCTGGGGATGGAACCGGATGAATATGATATTCTCCGGAGACGGGAAGAAGAAGCGATCGCCCTGGATTAAAAAAATCTTAAGAAACACCCTCTGTCAGAACAATTGCGAAAGCACAGAGGGTGTGCTAATATAAGACAAAAGGACGTTGTTCTTAAGTAGCGAGTGAACCAGATAAGGAGGAGAGATTATGCGTTTGCAAAGCAAAAAACTGATTGCTGTATTGTGTGCGCTGGCAATGATTATTTCTGTATTTCCAGTACAGGCAGATGCGGCAGCAAAACCGAAATTTGTAAAGAATTATACGGTTCTTTATGAAAACAGCACCGGTAAGGGGGTGTATAAATATACCGTAACCAATCTTACCAAAGGGCAGAGGGTAAAATGGAGCCTTTCCGGCACCGGAAAAAGTTATGCAAAGCTGAAGAAAACAACGACATCCGTGAGCGGAAAGACATCTGCAAACAGTCTGACAATCCGCACCCAGGGAAAGGCAGCCGCAAAGAATAAAACCGTGATGGTAACTGCAAAAGTTTACAAAGGGAAGAAGTGCGTGAGCACGGTCAGGACTAAGTCTGCCAAGATTAAAATACTGCCGAAAACAATTTCTATTGTAGATAACGGAGTCTTGAAATATCAGGTGGGACAGACCTATCAGTTCCAGTTCCGTATCACTCCGGCAAATGCCATCAGCACCAATGTCTGGACTGCTGTGGATGGAAACGGAAATGATGTTTCGTCCATGATTACAAAGACCGGTGCATTTACTCCGGCAAAAGAAGGTACTTATACCATCACCGTGCAGGCAAAAGCGGGAAATAAAGTGGTTTCCGACAGCAAGGTTATCACTGTCGCAACTTCCATGACCGGAATTGCACAGATGGCAGCAAACAAGGTAGCGGCTGTATATTCCGGAAATGCCAAAAATCTTGTGAAAACAGGAGATTTTTCTATCCGGACCCAGGCAGGTGCAAAGATGGAAATTAAGTCGGCTGTATTTTCCGATGACGCAACACAGGTATTTCTTACCACCTATAATCAGCTGAAAGACGGTGCAATCTATACGGTTACCGATGGACAGTCAACATATGACTTTACCGCATCCGTGGGAAGACCGGTCAGCCTTAGGGTTGTGACAACAGAAGTGACCGTCGGAAAAGAGACACCAATCGAATACGAGATTCTTGATGCGAATGGAATTGATGTCAAGACAGCATATCCGGGAGATATTACTTATACGGAACGGATTACAAATGGTTACCGTACAAAGGATAATAAGATTTATATGACCGGAGTGGGAGATACCGGAACGGTTACACTGTCTTATAAATGTGCAAGCGATCCGAATCTGGTACTGACCGGAAGCGGAACCTTTGTATGTAAGGCAGCCAGTGTGTCAAACAACACAAACCTTACACTTACTTCTTCGGAGGCAGTGCCGAATTACAGTGCATCCAATTACAAGGACAATCATAATGTAGCATCCGGCAGCAATTATTATGTACATTTCCGGGCTTTGGATACAGACAATACCGAGATGAAGTATGACAGCATCAAGTTTGAGTCTTCCGATCCGGACACATTGCTTGTAAATCCTGGAAAGAACAATGTTGCTTATGCAACAGCAATCAAGACAGGTACCGCAAATATTATCGTTACCGCAACCTATGCAAAGCAGGAATACACTTATGTATACGAGATTACGGTAGCGGAACCGGCATACCTTGCAACATTGTCTGCAGATAATACGCAGATTACCATGTCAAACGCTTATGCAACAGGGTATAAGGAATATGTCAATATTGAGGGAAGAGATCAGTATGGACAGAGTCTGAGACTCGAGAATGAGACATACCAGATCGTAGAAAACAGTACCAATAAAGTATCTATGGCTACCTATGATCCGACAACCGACCGTATGGTATTTGACGCATCCGGAAGAGCAGCAGGTGTTTACAATTATACCCTGACCCTGACAATGAACGGACATAAGGCATCCGTTAATGTTACCGTTGTTGTACAGACTCCTCCTTATAATGGAGCATCTTCCTATAAGGTTGATATCAGCAAACCGGTCATTGATCTGGCAATTACTTCTGGAGCATCTGCATCGGATCTGCTTGCATCAAAAGTGACAACACTGCGTCTGGCAGAGTATCGCGGAGGCGTATTCTATCGGTATGTGAATATTGCATCTGTAAGGATCAGTAAGGGTGGACAGTATTATGGAAGTGATCTGTCAAAGGGTGGATCTTCAACAGAACCTGCAGCAATTGGCAGTGGATCAGAAATTCCGATTTCTGCGGTTTCACTGAATGGAAATGTTGTGACAAAGGCACAGACAGGTACTTATCTGCTGGAACTGAAGTTCTATCCAAGTGATGGACAGAGCACATCACTGGCTACAACTACGGGATATCTGGAAGTTACCGACAGTCAGGCAAATCCAGTGATCAGTGTAGATCGCACCGTATCTACCGTAAACTGTAAGACGGCACTGGATCTGGCAAAGAACTGCCTGAGCATTCAGGGAATGGATGGCGGAGTGATTGCAGACTGTACCGTCACCGGATCGAGTGTACCGGGCGCAAGTTATTCCGTTACTTCAGGAATGTCTGTCAATATCAATTCTGTTGTTGTACAGGCAACCACAACACTTTCCGATAAGACAACGGTTGTATCTAATTATACGGTTTCTGTGGGAAGGACATTGAGAAATCAATAGTAAGCTGTTTATTGGTAATGGCATGTAAATAGTGGGGTATGATTCTTTGAATCATGCCCCCTTTTAAGTCAAAATCTGGTGATGCAGACTTTGACCGGGTATTTAATGGAGAAGAAGGAATGAGACAACAACTTCTTGATGAACTTATGCAGATATCAGAAGAGGAAAGTAAATATAAGGCAGGACAGGCAGCGATTGAGGAACAGTTATACAGCGAAGCGTCCATACAGGAGATTGATCGTCAAAAACTGCTCAGAAGGGGAAAACTGATTACTGTAAGACGTCACAGCAGATTTGTGGAATTTCCGTTGCACCGGCATAATTATGTGGAATTTATGTATGTGGTACAGGGGGAGATTACACATGTAATTGACGGAAAAGAATTAACACTTTATAAAGGAGATTTACTGATGCTCAATCAGTATGTGGAACATGCGATTCACAGAGCTGAATTTGAAGACATTGGAATCAATTTTATTGCTTTGCCGGAATTTTTTGAAATTCCGCTTGGAATGCTTCAGGAAAAAAATGTTTTAGCGGAGTTCATTGCAGGGGCATTCCGGCAGAAGAGTCCGGTTCCTCATTATCTGATTTTTCGTTTAAAGGAGAATCCCCAGATTGAAAATCTGATGGAGAATATGATAGAATCCATGCTTTATGAATATATGAATGAAGATGTTATCAATCAGTATTCCATGGGACTTGTCTTTTTGTATTTGTTAAATCATTTGGAGAATTTGAGCCATAATTCTTCTATGGATTACAAGGAGACTATTGTGCAGTCGGTTCTTGAATATATCAACAGTGATTGTAAAAATGCAAATTTGACAAAGATTGCAGCAGATACACATCAGTCAGTTACCGTATTAAGTAAGCTGATCAAGCAAAAGACAGGGGCAAATTTTCAGGATTTACTGCAACAGAGGCGATTTCAGGCTGCGGTCAAACTTCTTGAGGAAACGGATCTGTCAATCGAAGATATTTCACTTGATGTAGGATATGAGAATCAGAGTTATTTTTTCAGGCAATTTAAAAAAAGATTTGGTATGACACCGAGATCTTATCGCATAACACATCAAAAATAAAAATATCAAATAAGGACAGTTTTTTGGTCTAATCAGAGGCTAAAAAGCTGTCCTTATTTTTGTTATGGTGAAGCAAATGAAAAAGGAGGCGTGTTTTATGGATACGATACGTGCTATTATTTTTGACCTGGATGGGGTCATTTGTTTCACAGATAACTATCACTATCAGGCGTGGAAAGAATTGGCAGATGCAGAAGGAATCTATTTTGATGAGAAAATTAATGGACGATTAAGGGGTGTAAGCCGTATGGAAAGCCTTGATATCATTTTGGAGCGAGCATCAAGATGCTATACACAGGAAGAAAAAGAACAGCTTGCTACAAGAAAGAATGAAAGTTACGTTCGTCTATTGGAAAAGATGTCTCCAAGGGATCTTTCGGATGAAGTAAAAAATACGTTGGACACCTTGCGACAGCGCGGTTACAAGCTTGCAATCGGATCAAGCAGTAAGAATACAAAGAAGATTTTAAAGCAAATTGGATTAGATGGATATTTTGACGCGGTCAGCGATGGAACAAACATTACAAAGTCAAAACCGGATCCGGAGGTTTTTATAAAAGCGGCGGAAATGGTTGAGGAAAAGCCGGAAAATTGTCTTGTTGTAGAAGATGCACTTGCAGGAATTGATGCGGCTTATGCCGGTGGATTCATAAGTGCAGGGATTGGAGATGCCGCGAGTCATAAATATGTGACATATCCAATCCATACATTTTCGGATCTGCTTTCCATTGATAAGTTGTGAAAAAGTCAGTGGAGAGGTGTAATTTGAATTAATCGTACCTCTAACAATTCTAATGTGACATCCAGTTCGAGGATTTCATCGGAGTTGACAGACACAATTTTCTGATGAAATCCAGGAACGGATGATTTTTTTAACCAATCAATTTCCTGAGGTGTAGTAAGTTCCAATGCACCCATAGAAACCCATTGATCGAAAGCACTTCCATGCGTTCGATTTACATAGGTTTCAGAAATCTTATAGTTTCCCTGTGGAATATCAGATAAACACAGGGAGATCATTACCGGTTCCGAATCAGCAAAAACGGTATAGCGGTCTGTTTCTGTCATATCAAAACGTTCTCCATTCGCATATAAGTAATTAAAATGCCTGTAATTGTAAAGCATGACTTGAAAACTATCATTTTCACGGGTGATAAAATATTCGTCTCCACGCCCAAGAAACTGATCACCCAATTGTTGAAGAAGTGTGTAGGCATAATAACTGGCTTTTGGAATTCCATTTACGGTAAAAAGACCAAGTCCACCGAAAAATAACATATTTGGTAAAGAACTGTCTGCCATAAGATCTGTGAGCGCCTGATAAGTAAAACTTTCCAGACGGTCATAGTTTTCAAGGATGTTCTTGACAATATAACAGGATTTGAAGCAGGTATCATTCAGTAGATCCTGTTGGCTTGGTGTATTATTCCATTCGGATAAGTAGATTGGCAATTTACCAAGATTTAGCCGGCGTCGTTCTCTGAGAACCTGCATGACAAAATCTTTGAGTCCGTCTGGTGATTCCGATAAACTCATGGCATATATGAAACCGAAAGATTCTTTTGAATGATTTTTATTGGAAATCAGTTTGGTGTCATAATAAGTGAAACTTAAACTGTCAGGGATGCAGTCGTTTTGTTTACACCATTCCAGAAAGTTCAGATACCAGTTTTCGTAGCCTTCGGATACGATGTAGTAAGTCGGCGGAAGACTAAATTCAATATCCGGACAGAAATTTTTTACGCAAAGGAAAGTTTCCTTATAAAACTGAAAGAAGTCTTTTTCGTTTGAAAATCCGAAAAGATCCATGTTTGTGTTGGGCTGGTTCCAAAGACCGAATTTCCATGAGCGAATTACCTCAAGTCCATAGCGGTTGCTGATATGTTGCAGAAACTCTGAAACAAGCCGGCACCATGCGGCAATGGAATGGGGTTGGCTGACATTAGAACCAAACAAGCGTTTATTTGGATATTTGGCGAGCTTTTCCGGCATGTAAGAAAGTTGAATCCATGGATTAAGATGAAGTTTGGTTACAAAATCAAGAATTTTATCAATATATGTAAAACTGTACACAGGTGTACCGTTTGCTTTCTCATTGTACACATGCAGATCATCTGAAAATATACCGCATAATTTAATATATTCAAATCCAATCCTATTTTGAAATCTGGTCAACATTTCCTGAATATCACAGATTAACACATCACTGGCACGACCGACTGTTATCATTTTTTTCCATGTATGTAGCAATACGTAAGAACTTCCATTTACAGAGAAATCAATTTGTTTTTTTGATATAGGGGATACGACGTGGGTATGTGTATTGTCGTTTAAATATTTCTTTAATCCTGCAATATAATTATGTTGTTCTAATTGTTGAGAGGTCTGTTGCTTTTCTTTTTTTTGCTCGCGCCGATATTCTTTTGGCAGCATTCCATATTCTTTTTTTAAAAGAGTTACAAAGGCATGACTATTAGGAAATCCGCTGTCAATCGCTACTTCATCAATATTTTTATCTGTTATGGAAAGTTCCTGCATCGCATGCATAAGGCGGTATTGATTCAGGTAGCTTAGAAAATTCATCCCAAAATAGTCAACGAAGAATTTTGAAAGATAGGGAACGGACAAATGAACTTCATCGGCAAGTTCTTTTAAGGTTATGTTTTCTGTATAGCGCTGTTGGATTAATTGTGATATTTCTGCTATCCGGATAGCGTATTTGTGGTTTTTCTTTTCATTTGCAGTCGATAATTTTACACGGAAATGAAGGTACATAATATCCATAACATTATAGATATATGACCAGTTGCGAAGTTCGTAGCCATCTTTTTTGTCCACATTTGTTTTGATGATGTGAGCAATCAGAGAGCGTAATTGTGCAATTGCTTCCTGATTATCCGACATGGGACTAATACAGAAGAAGCGGGGATGTGATGGAACCGGCAGAATCTGTTCAAATAATGTTTGATTAAACAGAACGGTTATGATGACACAATTGACACCATGTAGTTCATGAAGTGTAAGTGGATTGATGCAAAAAATATCATCTTCCCTGAGACTGTACATATGATCATCAAATTGTAATGTACAGCTTCCGGAAACAATCATGGACAATTCAAAATAATCATGCATCTGTTGGCGGATATGATCAAATCGCTGCATCGTACACCGGATCGGCATGTGTACATCGTTATCGGAAATAAGATAGTAGTTCTCTGACATAAAATTCCTCCATTTCATATAAAAAGGTAACTATATTGATTAAAACATATATGCAATACAAAAATCAATAAAAACATAGGATTTTTAATCTATTTTTTAGAGGCGAGACTAAATTTAAGGTAAACGTATAGAAAAAAGAAAAACACATTAAAAAAATGAGTGAAACAGATAAAAAACAAAATCACATAAAAATTAACAAAAATCTATAATAAGCATAAAGACGAGGTGATAAAAATGAGTGAACCAATTTTAACAGTTGCAAATATGAATAAGAAATTTGGAAGTACAGTGGCTTTGAATGATGTATCACTGACTGTATATCCGGGAGAAATAAGAGGACTCATTGGAGAAAACGGATCGGGAAAGTCAACGGTTACTTCTATTGTAGCAGGAATGCAGGAATGTGACAGCGGTGCGATGACATTTCAGGGACAGAGCTGGAAGCCGCTTAGCATGATCGATGCACTTCACAAGGGAATTGGAATGATTGTTCAGGAGAGCGGAACAATACCGGGGATTACGGTAGCTGAGAATATTTTCCTTGCGGAGTCTGAAAAGTATAAGAATAAGTTCGGCCTGATTAATCGTAAGAAAATGAATGCGGATGCGACCAGGGTGATGAAAAATATCGGTGTCAATGATGTAACAGGCGAAATGCTTATGCAGAAGCTTGATTTTCAAACCAGAAAGCTTGTAGAGATTGCTAAAGTTGTGATGAAAGAACCTCAGATTCTGGTAATCGATGAGACGAGTACAGCATTATCACATGACGGAAGAGAAATTTTATATGACATTATGAATCGCTTCCGTAAAGAAAATAAATCAGTGATTTTTATTTCGCATGATCTGGATGAAATTATGGAAGTCTGTGATACGTTGACCGTTCTTCGAGATGGCAAGATTATCCGGACATTTGAAAAAGCAGAATTTGAGGCCGGAGCAATCCGCGCGAGCATGATCGGCAGAGAGCTGCAAGGTGATTATTATCGAAGTGACTTTCAGGCAAGTTCACAGCCGGAAGTGGCATTGGATGTAAGAAATCTGGTATATGAAGACCGGTTAAAAGGGATTTCATTTCAGGTGCATAAAGGAGAAATCGTTGGAATCGGTGGATTGGCACATTGCGGAATGCATTCTCTTGGAAAGGTTTGTTTTGGAGCATTAAAGCCGGAAGAGGGAAGCGTTACGGTGGAAGACGGAACAATCATTGACAGTCCGACAATTGCAATGAAGAAACGTGTGGGTTATGTATCGAAGGACAGAGATGTTGAGTCGTTATGTCTTAATGCAAGTATTGAAGATAATATTTCAATTGCAGGAATGAGTGAATTTGCGATCAATAATTTTCTGATTCTGAAAAATCGAGAAAAAAAATATGTGAATCATCAGATTGAAGAATTGTCCATCAAATGTGCGGGAAGAGATCAGTCAGTATCACAGCTTTCCGGAGGAAATAAGCAGAAGGTCGTATTTGGAAAATGGATTGGATGTGGAAGTGAAATCCTTATTCTGGACTGTCCGACACGAGGCGTGGATATCGGTGTAAAACAGGCAATGTACCAGCTTATGGTGAGATTGAAAAATGAGGGAAAATCAATCCTTATGATCAGTGAGGAATTACCGGAACTGATTGGAATGAGTGATCGGATTCTAATTATGAAAAATGGTGAGGTCTCTGCGGAATTTGAGAGAAGCGAAACTCTTTCTGATGCACAGATTATTGAATATATGATTTAGGAGGCAAAAAAGAATGACGAAAAATAAAAAAATGATGATAAGTGCGTTGCCTTTTGTAGCACTTGTCGTATTGCTTGCAGTATTTTGTGGAATTGTAAGCAGTAAAGGATATCGTCTGGATATGTATATTAAGATTGTATTTAATGAAGGGATTGTATTATCAATTGTTGCAACAGGTGCAATTTTTATTTATACACTGGGTTCATTTGATATCAGCCTGGGAGCCGCAACGCTTTTTGCGGCCACGCTGGGAGTACTTACCTATAATGCAACTGAAAATTTTGCGTTGATGATTATCGTGATTTTATTAGCAGGAATTGTTTGCTCACTGGTCAATTCAGTGCTTGCGTCCATATTTCATATTCCGGTGTTTGTTACAACGGTAGCAATGATGTCCGTGTTATCCGCGATTGCATCGCAGATTATTACGACAAAAGGTGGTGCGGTTGGTGGAATCAGTATTCCAAGCGAGGTTGTAAAACATCTGGATAACTCGGCATTTAAGATTGGAGTTCTGGTAATCTGGGTTGCGATCTGTGTATTTGTTTTTGATTATACAAAGTTTGGAAGAAGAGAAAAATTTGTAGGTGGAAACCCAATCTGTGCGCAGCTTTCCGGTATTAAATATAACACATATGCAATATTGGGCTTCCTTTTGGCGGGAGTAGGAGTAGGAATCGGTGCATTTATGACATTGGTATATACACCATCTGTTACAACAACGACAGCCGGGGATATTGGAATGAATATTATGGTTGCAATTGTATTTGGAGGAATGCCGATTTCAGGTGGTGCCAGATCAAAGATTTACGCGGCAGTTGTTGGAGGATTCTCTTATATTGTATTAAATAATATTTTGGATCTGCTCATTGATTCTACATCGGGATATGGCATTACGCAGATTGTAAGTGCAGTGTTTTTTCTGATTATAGTATATGTTGCAAGCGTTAACTATCGTTCGCAGACTTTACCGCGATAAAACAAGAATTTAACACATTGTGTGTTAAAGATAAATTTTAAAAGAAAACAGGGAGGAAGAAATTTATGAAACGAACAATGAAAAAAATGTTAAGCTTTGGTCTTGTTGCAGCTATGTCTCTGACAATGCTGGCCGGATGTGGAAACAGTAAGGATGCAACAAATGATACAAATGTTTCAAATGGACAGGAGAAAAAAAAGCCGACAGGAGATGTCAAGATTGGTGTTCTGGTTCAGGATGTCAGTGGTGAGGAAGCATTAGGATTCCGTTCTTACTATGAGAATTATATTGCGGATCAGTATGGTGTAACATTTACTTACACAGACGAACTTAAGGATGCTGCAAGTGAGAAATCTGCAATTGAGAAGTTTGCTTCTCAGGGATATCAGGCAGTCATTTCTTTTTCAAGCAATGATCGTGCATTACAGATTGAAACATGTGAGGAAAACAAGATTTATTATGCAGTTGCAGCAGGAACACTTGATCAGGAACAGTTTGAAAAATATAAAACAGATGAATATTTTCTTGGACAGGTGGGTCCGAGTATGGATACAGAGTATGAAGCTGGTGTAGAAATGGGCAAGTTCTTTGCAGATAAAGGCATTAAGACTGCTGCAATCTATGGCGCATTTATTCCGAATCCAATGCACGTATATCGTACAGCCGGCGTACTTGCAGGACTTGGACTTTCTTATGGCGGAGCGACAACTGAAGAGGATGTAGTTGGTTTGATTTTTGCTGATCAGGGTATAGATTTGTCAAAGATTTCAGGAGATATCAAGATCGTATCTTATTTACAGGGATATGGTGATACAACAACAGACGAGATCAATGCAGCCATTCAGGCGGCTCCGGAAGCATTCATCTCTGTCGGAATGGCAACAACATTCTTTACACAGCAGTTGAATGCAGCAGGTATTGAGTTTTCTGATATTGATTCCTTTACCAAGAGTAATGGAGAGGCAATCACAAACGGAAAGCTTGTATATCTTGCTGGAAAATATTCATCATCGGTAGGACCTGCTTTTGCATTAGTGATGAATGCAATCAATGGGAATGTAATTCGTGATGCGCAGGGAAATGCTGTGTCACTCAGCCAAAATTATCAGGTAGCAACAGATAGTGAGACATTTGATAAATTTTACAAGAATGATAATGGTGATAACCCGATTTACAGTAGGGATACATTGGATCAAATTATTGGTGATACAGTTACTTTTGATACTATCAATGAGGTGGTTGCATCTAATTAACTTGTTTTTTATTATTTGGTCGCGGCTTCTTAAAGAAGCCGCACCCTCTCCCAATAGATGAATTTATTACTTTCATCTATTGGGAGAGGGTATGAAAAATTATCCTGTAAAAAGAAAGGAGAAGATAACATGAAAAGTAAAAACAGACTTTGTATAAAAAATTTAGCAGGAGCACTTGCCATACCGGTACTGGTGGCTATTTTGTTACAGGGTATTTGTATGGCAAAAGGAAAAACAATGATCATGAATATGACAAGCTTTGACAATTTTGTTGTCTATATTGCAATTGTTATGATCACAACTATCGCTTTGTCCATCAATCTTAACAGTGGACGTTTTGATTTTTCTTTGGGATCAATGGCATTGCTTTCCTCTGTGATTGGTGCAAAGATTACATATTCGTTTTTAGGTGGAGGTCAGGGCAGTGCACCGATAATGCTGATGCTTACTATTTTATTTGGTATGCTGCTTGGACTGATTTCCGGTGTTTTGTATGTGGTTTTACATTTGCCACCAATTATTACGTCTCTTGGTGTAACACTGATTTATGAAGGAATTCTTTTTACAATTACAGAAGGTCGTTACGTTATGAAAGAGGTACAGAATTCATCCATGACTGCTTTTACAGGAAACTGGCTTTATGCAGCAATTATTATTGTGGCGGTACTGGTAATTATTATTGGACTCTTTGATTATACAAAATTCGGATACGATTATAACGCACTTAAGAATGGTCAGAAGGTTGCAGTTAATACCGGAATTAAAGAAATTCCAAATGCAATTGCCTGTTATGTGATCTGCGGTGGCCTGATGGGAATTGTTGGCTTTTTAAACGCTTCCAGAAATACAACCATCAATGGAGGTCAGCTTAACTTTGGATCTATCAGTATTATGTTTACTGCATTTCTTCCAATGTTTATTGGATCTTATATCAGCAGATTTACCAATGAAAAGATTGGATTTTTACTTGCAGCTTTATGTATGTCAATGTTGAATTCCACATTTGCGGTATTCTCAAATGAAGTAAATGCATCCATGCAGGCAATCATTAATGCTTTATTGCTTGTAGTGTTCCTAATTTATCTGAGTAACGAACATTTATTGATTCGTGTGTTTACCGGAAAACGCAAATAAATTGCGTCAAGTTTTTACAAAAAACCTGACATGTAGCGTCAGTCTTTGCTGAATGCAACCTTAAATAACTGATGCTTAACAAATGGAGGACAGAAATATGATCAATTTGACAAAGGCACCCTTCTTTCTTGTGAAAGAGGATATCGAGTGGGTTGAAAATACAAAAAAAGCAATGACGTTAGAAGAAAAAATCGGTCAGTTATTTGTACCGATCGGATATTCAGGAGATGCAGATTATCTGGAACATGTTATGCTTTCACACCATATCGGTGGAATCATGTATCGGTGCGGTGAGGCTAAGGAGATGCAGAGAACACATCGTTATCTTCAGGAACATAGTAAAATTCCACTTTTGGTCGGAGCTAATCTTGAGGATGGTGGATGTGGAATTGCAACGGATGGAACACAGTACGGAAAACAGATGCAGATAGCTGCAACCGGAGATACCGAGGACGCCTATCGTTTAGGAAAAGTAAGTTGCAGCGAGGGGGCAGCGGTGGGATGTAACTGGGCGTTTGCACCAGTGGTTGATATTGATAGAAACTGGAGAAATCCGATTACTAATGTGCGTACATATGGTGACGATCCGGATCGGGTCTTAGCATGTGGTGTTAATTATATAAAGGCTGCAAAAGAAGAAAATGTACTTGTTGCAATTAAACATTTTCCGGGAGATGGCTGCGATGAGGTGGATCAGCATATTCTTACCAGTGTGAACAGTCTCTCCTGTGAGGAGTGGGATGCAACCTACGGAAAGATTTACAGCGGACTGATTCAGGCGGGAGCGCAGACGGTGATGGTCGGTCATATTGCACAGCCGGCATACCAGAAAGCTTATAATCCGGATTTTCCGGACAAGTTAGTTCCTGCAACACTTTCTCCGGAACTGTTAAAAGGCTTGCTTCGTAAAAAGCTTGGATTTAACGGATTGATTGTTACCGATTCTACCTGCATGGTTGGTTTTAGCTGTGCAATGGAAAGAGAGAAGGCGGTGCCTTATGCAATTGAAGCCGGATGTGATATGTTCCTCTTTAATAAAGATCTGGACGAAGATTATCGGTATATGTTAAACGGATACAGGCAGGGAATTCTGTCGGAGCAGCGTTTGGACGAGGCAATCACAAGAATTCTTGCAACTAAGGCTGCGCTGGGTCTTTATAAGAAAGCAAAGAGTGAGATTGTGCCGACGGAAGAAGCACTTCGTGTGATGCGTTCGGACGAACATGTCACATGGGCGAAAGAAAGTGCCAATGCTGCGGTTACGCTGGTTAAGGATACACAGAAGATCTTGCCGCTGAGTCCGCGGAAAACGAAGAAAGTACTGCTTGAGATTATGGGAGATTTCCCTTCAAATGAGAGAGTGTTGGAGAGTTTTCGAAGCAAACTGGTAAAAGAAGGCTTTGATGTAACGATATATGAACCGGAGAATTTCGAGACTGCAAAATTTGATGTCGGGACGTTTAAGAAAAGTTATGATCTCGTTATCTATATAGGAAATGTTGAGAATGCTTCCAATAAAGTGACCAATCGTCTTTCCTGGTACACATTCTGGGGAAACGGAAACAATGTTCCGTGGTTTGTTGCGGAACGTCCGGTGATGTTCATCAGCCTCGCAAATCCGTATCATCTGATAGATGTGCCGATGATCAAAACCTATATCAACGGATATTCTAACAGTGAGTATGTGATAGAAAGCGTTGTGGAAAAAATCATGGGAAGAAGTGCATTTACTGGTAAGAATCCAGTAGACCCGTTCTGTGGAAAAGAGTACTTGAAGTGGTAAGAGTGAGAGAAAAAAGTTATGGTGAAAAATTTAAAATTGTTGGATAAAGCGTTGCAGCTGTTACCGGAAGTAAAAGAAACGGTGGTTGAACCTCTGGATATAGCAGCTTTTTTAAAGCCTCTTAAAAAGGGAGATTCAGTTGAAATTGATTTTGGTCGACATCTTGTGGGGCACATAAAATTAAAGTTGGGGTATGTTCGTTCACATCCGGATGCTCCGGTATGGCTTCGTTTCTCGTTTGCAGAAAATAAAAAGGAATTCGAGGAACGGGTGGAAGATTATCAGGGCTGGATCTGTTCGGCATGGGTGCAGCAGGAACAGGTGCATATTGATCTTGTCCCGGGAGAATATTTTCTGCCCAGAAGATATTCGTTTCGTTACGTGAAAATCGAAGTGCTTGATGTCAGCTCTAAATTTGACCTGATTATTGAAGAGGCAAAAGCGGTTGCGTTGTCTTCAGCAGATGATAGCCGTTTATCCGCATATCATAGCGAGAATAAGGAATTGGAACAGCTTGATCGCATTGCCTGTAATACGCTGCATGATTGTATGCAGAAGGTATTTGAGGATGGACCAAAACGTGACCAGAGACTCTGGATGGGAGATCTTCGTCTGCAGGCACTTGCCAATTACGAGACTTATCAGATGAATGATATGGTAAAAGGATGTCTGTATCTGTTTGGGGCCTTACCGATGGAAAACGGTCAGGTTGGAGCCTGTGTATTCTTAGAGCCGGAGCCGGAAGTGGATGATACGAGTATGTTTGATTATTCACTTCTGTATGTTGTTGCTTTGTGGGATTATTATAAGCAGACAAAAGACAAGGAGGCGCTTCGTGACTTGTGGGAGACTGCAAGAACACAGATTTCGTTGGCGCAGAAACGAGTGGATAACGGCATTGTAAGAGACCGTGATGTGTTAGGATGGTGTTTTCTTGACTGGTCGCTAGAATTAAATAAGCAGGCGGGAGCACAGGGGGTTTTACTGTATGCGATGCAGAGTGCGATTGCAATTGCACAAGAATTAAGAGAAAATCGTGATGCAGAATGCTTAAAAGGAACTTATGAAGTCTATCGAAAGGCAGCAAAAGCATATTTTTACGATGAAAAGAAAGGACTTTTTGTCAGCGGAGAAAATAGACAGATTTCTTATGCAAGTCAGGTCTGGCTGATTCTTGGCGGTGTAGTCGATTCCGAAGAAGGTCTTCGGATTTTACATAATGTTGCAGCAGATAGGGAGGCTCTTGAGATGGTGACTCCGTATATGTATCACTACTATATTGAAGCATTGTTAAAATGCAACGCGGATGAGGAAGCACTTGCTGTTTTGACAGAGTATTGGGGTGGTATGGCGCGGCTTGGTGCAGATACATTCTGGGAGCTGTATAATCCGAAGAATCCGGATGAATCCCCGTACGGCGGAACTATTGTCAATAGTTATTGTCATGCATGGAGCTGTGCACCGGCCTATTTCTTGCGTAAATATTTTGGAGAAAATTAAATAGGAGGAACTATTTATGAAAAAAATTGGGAGCAAAGTGCTTTTAATGATGGTTCTGTTTGTTGTTATATTTGGACTAAATACGATAACTTCTGTAAGATCACAAAATCGTGTAAAACGGTCTGGATTAGAAATCACGGAGCAGTATATTCCAATTCAGACAGAAATATTTACGATTCAAAAAAGTATGGAACGAGGTCAGAAATACCTTAATATTATTAGTTTGTATGATAATGCAGAACTTCGTCAACAGCTTGAAGGTTCATTGGCAGAGGAAGTGTCAACTATTACTGAGAGCGAGAAGAAGATAGATGTGTATCTAAAAGATAATAACAATACAAAGTTAAAAGATGCAATTAAGAAATATGAAGAATTCCTTGATAAAGTGCTCTTGCAATTTTCAACAATACAGGAATATGTAGATACGGGGGATTTTGCGCAGGCAAGTATAGCACTTGGATCCGATTTCCAAAATCTTGTTAGAGATATGGGAGAGAAAACGGAAACGAATCTCACGGAAAATCTGGAAGGTGGAATTTCTGAACAGTCAAAGTTGTATAATCAGGCAGTTGATATGAATATTCAAGTGACGAAAATATTATTTGTTATATTTATAATGGTGTCGGTAGTGGTTCTTTTGATTATGAGGAGAACAGTAAGCAAACCGGCAAGTGCAGCCAGTTGTCAGTTAGATCATATTATTGATGATATTAACAAGAAAAAAGGAGATCTTACAAAACGCATTACAGTCCGTTCACATGATGAAATCGGTCAATTGTCAGAAGGTATTAATAATTTTATTATTCAATTACAGATGGTTATTCGTAAAGTTCACCACCAATCGGAGTCAATGCAGAATTCTCTTGGGGTGATGAATACAGAAGTGAACAGTTCCAGCGAAAATGTAAATTATATTGCTACGACGATGGAAGAAATTACGGCAAGTATGGAAGAAATAGCATCTTCAATTGAAGGGCTTATGAAGAATACACATGAGATATTGGAGTTTGTTAATAATGTAGGTGATCAGACGAAGGAATGTGTTTCCATTTCTTCCGATATTAAAGCTTTGGCAATTGGCGTAAAAGAAGAAACTGAAAAGAAGAAAAATGAAATTTCAAATCTTGTTAATGAAAAACAGAATGCTTTATTTTCTTCGATAGAGGCGAGCAGGCAGATTACAAATATAAATAATTTAACCAATGATATTCTTGATATTGCAAGTCAGACAAATCTTCTGGCTTTAAATGCATCTATTGAAGCTGCGCGTGCCGGAGAAGTAGGGAAAGGTTTTGCTGTTGTGGCTGAAGAAATTCGACAATTGGCTGAAAACAGTAAAAATACTGCAAATGATATTCAGAGTATTAGTGTAGAAGTGATATCGGCAGTAAATCAACTTATGGAGAATGCACAAAATCTTATGTACTTTGTACAAAATCGGATTATGAGTGATTACGTTGGATTTGAAGGTGCTACGGATACGTATTATGAGAAGGCAGAGCATATGGATTCTGTTATGGCTGGTTTTAACGATAATATTTCGGCATTACATAAGGTTATGGCTGAGATGAATAATGGAATCACCAACATATCAACGGTTGTGGAAGAAAATGCACAGGGAATTAGCAGTGCAACAGAAAATGTGTCTGATCTTGCAAATTCTATCACGAACATTCGACAACAAGCAACGGAAAACGTTGACTCTTCAAAACATCTTATGGAAGAAATGAATCGTTTTCAGAAAATTTAGGATCAGATTCAGGGAAAGATGGGAAACATGAGAAAAAAAATTGCGTTTCTTGCAGGTGCAATCAGTTTTGATAATCAGAATCGTGTGATCGACGGTGTATTAAGACGTGCTGCGGAATTCGATACGGATGTATTTATTTTTACATGCTTTGTGAACTATGATGAGTCGGAAGAAAACAAAGTCGGAGCATTTCAAATTATGGAACTTCCGGATCTTACTACCTACGATGGTGTGATCGTTATGAAAAATTCAATACAATATGAACCGGCTTCCAACTCGTTGATGAACCGGATAAAAGAGAGCAGGATTCCAGCGGTAAGTGTTGATGAATATATTGATGGAATGCATAATGTCGGAATATCGGATTACAATAGCCAGAAACGTATTGTAGAACATCTGATAAAGAAACATCATCTGACAAAAATCAATTATGTGTGCGGTATTCTACAGGGCAAAGAAGGAATGGAACGTTATCGGGCATATAGGGATGCTATGGAAGAGCATGGCATTCCTGTTTGTGATTGTCAGGTTTACTGCGGAAATTATAATCGTGAAAGCGGAAGAAAAGCCATCGAATATTTTATGAAAAACCAGACGCCGCAGGCAATTGTATTTGCAAATGATGCGATGGCGATCGGCGGAATGGAGCGCTTGCAGCAGTATGGTTATGAAATCCCAAAAGATATCGTAGTAACCGGTTTTGACAATGATGAGCTGTCCGCATTTTATATTCCGTCTTTGACGACCGTTGATCGCAGACAGGAAATGCTCGGGGAAAAGGCGGTCGATCTGCTTTTTGATGCACAAAGTCATACATCTGTGAAATTGGAAACCCAGATTCTGTATCGGGAAAGCTGCGGATGTAACTGCCAGACACCAAAGTCGATCCGGGATCTTCGAGTGGAATATCAGAACCAATGCTTAAGCTATGAGGAGGCACTAGATGCGTTAAAAAGTATGGAACTCGATCTGACCGGGCTTGAGAGTGTGGAAGAATTGTGTTCGCGGTTAAAAAAATATGTTATCCGATCAGATATGAAAGAGTTTTATCTTTGCCTGTGTGATGAAAAAAAGTTGTTTGCGTATGATGACATAAAAACTAATATCAGAGAACAAGCGATTTGTGAGCACTATACCCAAAAGGTTCATATACCGCTTGCCTATCATGATAGAAAGTTTGACTCCTATGGAAAATTTCCGTCAAAGGAAATTTTGCCTTATGAAATGAGAAATAAATTACAGAAAACATTCTACATAGTGACACCAATTTATTATCAAAAAATATGTTATGGATATTGTGTCTCGGATGGAAGTGTCTTTGCGTTAAAAAGTGAGCTTGCATATTTATGGACGGTTAATATCGGTATGGCACTCGAAAATATTCGCAAATGGAAATGGATCAATCAGATGAATGAGAAGATCAACCGTATGTGGAAGTATGACATGCTGACACAGGTGTTCAATCGGAGTGGCTTTTTTTATTCCGCAAATGCGGTTGTTGAACGGATTAAAGGACAACATCGGCGGGCATTTATGATTTTTTTAGATATTGACGGTCTAAAGAGTGTCAATGATGGGTTAGGGCATAAGGTCGGCGATGCTTTCATACGCGAGATGGCAGATGTGATAAAGGCATCAGTTCCGAAGGATTGTCTGGTAATGCGTTATGGAGGTGATGAATTTGTGGTGTTTGGGAGTTGTACGAATGCCAAGCGGATGCAGATGATCGTAAGTAAGATAAAAAATACAATGGAAAAAGAAAATCAAAACGAGAAGAGAATCTACCAATTGTCTGCCAGTATCGGATGTTCCGTACATGCATCTGACGAGATTGATGATTTAAATCAGTTGATCGAATCGGCGGACAAGCGCATGTATGAAGAAAAGAAAGAAAAACATATGAGAAGATAATAAAGGCTATTCAGAAAATAAGGACAGTTTTTTAGTCTAATCAGAGGCTAAAAAGCTGTCCTTATTTTTGTTATCTTTTTGGTGTATCAGATAAGAGAAAAAGGGGGCAGACAATGGAAAACAGATATTATCTGGCGATTGATATCGGAGCGTCGAGTGGACGCCATATTCTTGCGCATAAGAAAGACGGGCGAATTGTCTTAGAGGAGATCTATCGATTTCCAAACGGAATGCAGGAACATAACGGACATAAAGTGTGGAATGTGGATCAGCTTTTTTGGGAAATTCAAACCGGAATGAAGAAATGTGCGGATATAGGAAAGATTCCGTATAGTATGGGAATCGATACCTGGGCTGTAGATTTTGTATTGTTGGATGATCAGGGACAAAGAATTGGTGATGCCGTGGCATATCGTGATGCGAGAACGGATGGGATGGACAAGCAGGTATATGAGATTATTTCGGAAAATGATTTGTATGAAATTACGGGTATTCAAAAGCAGAAGTTTAATACGATCTATCAGCTAATGGCGCTTAAGCAGCAGAATCCGGAAAGCCTGGATAGGGCACAAAGTATGCTTATGATTCCGGATTATTTTAACTTTCTTTTGACGGGAAATAAGTTACAGGAATATACGAACGCGACAACAACACAGCTGGTTGATCCGAAAGCCAATGACTGGAACTGGGCATTGATTGATCGGCTGGGATATCCGAGAACCCTCTTTCAGACAATTATGATGGCGGGAAGCATTGTCGGAAACTTGGCGGATTCTATTCAGAAACAGGTAGGTTTTGAATGCAAAGTAGTCTTGCCGGCAACGCATGATACAGCTTCTGCAGTGATGGCAGTTCCATCCAAAGAGGAACAGCCACTTTATATCAGTTCCGGAACATGGTCATTGATGGGAACCGAATTGAAAGAAGCTGCCTGTGATGAGCAAAGCAGAAAGCATAACATGACGAATGAGGGCGGATACGATTATCGCTTCCGCTATCTTAAGAATATTATGGGACTCTGGATGATCCAGTCGGTGCGAAAGGAGATAGCCACGGAACTTGGTTTTGGAGAGATCAGCGAACTTGCGTCAAAGCAGACGATTCCTTCTTTTGTTGATGCCAACGATCCGAGATTTCTTGCGCCGGAGCATATGACGAGCGAGGTGCAGAAAGCCTGTAAAGAGAGTGGACAGCAGGTGCCACAGGGCATTGCGGAAGTTGCCTGTGTGATCTACAACAGTCTCGCAAAATGCTATGCCGATACAGCAAAGGAGATTGAGAAACTGACCGGAAAAACATACGACTGTATTCAGATCGTTGGTGGCGGTGCCAATGCGGATTATCTGAACAAACTGACCGCATTTTTCACGAAGAAGACAATCTATGCAGGACCGACGGAAGCGACTGCGATCGGTAATCTCTGTGCGCAGATGATCGCAGCGGGAGAATTAGAAAACTTAAAGGAGGCAAGACAATGTGTTTATGCTTCCTTCCCAATTCATAAATACGAAAAGTAAAGGAGAAGAGACATGACAAATTACGAAGCAGCAAGAGAAAAATATGCAGCACTCGGTGTGGATACCGACAAGGCGATCGAGACATTAAAGAAAGTTCCGGTATCGCTTCACTGCTGGCAGCTGGATGATGTGATCGGTTTTGACAATGACGGAGGACTTACTGGAGGCATTCAAACGACCGGTAATTATATGGGCCGTGCTAGAACGCCGGAACAGTTGATGGCAGATATGGAAGAAGCGATGAGACTGATGCCGGGAACCGCAAAATTAAACATACATGCATCTTATGCAATCTTTGCACCGGGGGAATTTGCAGACAGAGATGCGCTTGAACCAAAGCATTTTGCTAAATGGGTAGAATTTGCCAAGAAGCATCATATGGGTATCGATTTTAATCCGACCTTTTTCTCACACGAGAAAGTAAAGGACGGTCAGACACTTTCGAGTCCGGACGAGGAGACAAGACGTTTCTGGATCAATCACGGAAAGGCATGCATCCGCATCTCGGAATATTTTGCAAAAGAGACCGGAATGCCTTGCGTTATGAACATCTGGACCGGTGATGGATTTAAAGATGTTCCGGCAGACCGTATGGGACCTCGTATGCGATACAAGGATTCCATCGAGCAGATCTTATCGGAGCCATACGATCATAACCTCGTAAAGCCTTGTGTGGAGTCAAAAGTTTTCGGTATAGGTGTGGAGTCTTACACAGTCGGATCGGCTGAGTTTACACTTAGTTTTGCTGCTTTACATGACGGCTGTATGCCACTTATGGACAACGGACATTATCATCCACTGGAGTATGTATCTGACAAGATTCCGGCAATGCTCTGCTTTTATCCGGAATTTGCATTGCATATCACAAGAGGTGTGCGCTGGGATTCCGATCATGTGCTGATTCTTGATGATGAGACGAAGGAGATGGCAAAAGAAATTGTAAGAGATAATGCGCTTGACCGTGTCTATATGGCTTTGGACTATTTTGATGCAAGTATCAACCGTGTTTCGGCACTTGCAACAGGATTTCGAAGCTGGCAGAAAGCCCTTCTTATAGCTTTATGTACACCGAATGCAATGCTCAAAGCGCTTCAGGATACGAATCAGATGAGCAAACTTATGGTTATGAATGAGGCGGTGAAGATGTTGCCGATCGGTGAGATATGGGATGAGTACTTAAGACGTGAGGGCGTCGTTGATGATCTTCATTTCTATGATGAAATCGAAAAGTATGAGAACGAAGTATTGGAAAAGAGAAATTAAAAAAGAATAGAAAAGAGGAATTATAATTATGAATTTTTTAGATGCAGAATTTGTACAGGAATTTATCCGCATGGCGAATGACGGATGGGAGCAGGGATGGCATGAGAGAAATGGTGGAAACCTTTCTTATCGTGTAAAACCGGAAGAAGTAGAATTGATAAAAGAGAATTTTAAGGCGAAGGAATGGCAGCCAATTGGCACAAGTGTACCGAATCTTGCCGGCGAGTTTTTTCTGGTTACGGGAAGCGGTAAGTATTTCCGCAATGTGATCATTAAGCCGGAAGATTCCATCTGCATGATTGAACTGGACGAAAAAGGTGAAAATTACCGTATTGTCTGGGGGCTGGTCAATGGAGGCAGACCGACTTCCGAGCTTCCGAGTCATTTGATGAATCTCGAAGTAAAAAAACTTCAAAATCCAAATTACCGTGTGGTCTATCATGCACATACCACCAATATTATTGCACTCACATTTGTACTTCCACTCGAAGATAAAGTGTTTACGAGAGAACTGTGGGAGATGGCAACGGAGTGTCCGGTTGTTTTTCCGGACGGTGTCGGTGTTGTTCCGTGGATGGTTCCGGGAGGAAGAGAGATCGCGGTTGCAACAAGTGAACTGATGAAAAAGTATGATCTGGCCATTTGGGCACATCACGGAATGTTCGCAGCAGGCGAAGATTTTGATCTGACATTCGGTCTGATGCACACCGCTGAGAAATCGGCAGAAATTCTTGTGAAGATGTTATCCATGAGACCGGATAAGCTTCAGACGATCACTCCGGACAATTTCCGGGATCTGGCAAAAGATTTTAACGTTACATTGCCGGAAGAATTTCTTTACGAAAAATAAACAAGAAAAAATTGGCAGTGAAGCTGTTGCATCGTAGCCTCACTGCCAATTTTTATTGTGATTAAACGTTATTGTCTGTAAAAATCAATAATCCGGTCAAGTCTTGCGGTCATGTTGGAAAGGAGCGCATCTAAAATCGTGATAGCTGTCATTGCCTCAACAACGACCACTGCACGCGGAACGATAATCGGATCGTGTCGTCCTTTGATGCTGATCTCAATTTCTTTTCCGTCTTTGTTGACGGTCTGCTGTGTTGCTGCAATGGACGGTGTCGGTTTGACGGCTGCACGGAAAAATAACAGCGAGCCATCGCTCATGCCACCGAGCGTGCCACCGGAATAATTGGTTCTCTTGGAGATATGTCCATTCTCCATGCAAAATGCATCGTTGTTGGTTAGCCCGGTAGCGGTAGCTGCACCAAATCCGGCTCCGATTTCAAAGCCCTTTACGGCACCGATCGAGAGGATTGCTTTTGCCAGATTCGCATCGAGTTTTTCAAAAACGGGATCACCGAGTCCGACGGGAAGCCCCAAAATCTGACATTCGATGATGCCACCGCTGGAGTTTTGTTCCTGTAAACATTTTTCGAGATATGCGCTGGCTTTTGCTGCGGCTATTGCATCCGGCATATACAGCTTGTTTTTTGAAATTTCTGCGGGATCAAACCGGGCAGGATCAATGGACACCGGACCGATTGCCTGACTGTAGGCAAGTATGGAGATGTCCATCTGCTCTAAAATTTTGATCGCAATTGCACCGCCGGCAACGCGTCCGATCGTTTCGCGCCCCGAGGAGCGTCCACCGCCGCGGTAATCACGAAATCCGTATTTTTCGTCAAAACAGAAATCGGCATGTCCCGGCCGGTAGTAGGAGGCAATTTCACTGTAATCCGCAGAGTGCTGGTCTTTGTTCCAGACCATCATGGAAATCGGGGTACCGGTTGTTTTTCCCTCAAAGACACCGGATAAGATTTCTACCGTGTCACTTTCCCTGCGCTGTGTGGTAAATTTGGACTGGCCGGGTTTACGCCGGTCTAAAAATTTCTGGATATCTTCTTCACAGAGGCTGAGTCCGGCAGGACAGCCATCCACAACAACACCGATGCCTTTACCGTGGGATTCCCCCCATGTGGTGATACGAAATAAATTGCCAAATGATGAGCCTGCCATAAATGCCTCCTTAAAAACGTTAATATTCTAAGGGATATTATAAAAAACATCGCATTGAATAGTCAAGAGAGATATGGTAATATTTAAAGGAAATAAACATAAAAAAGAGAGAGGGAACATATGGAATTTAACGCAGTATATCATCAGGCGAGTGACAATTACTGTTATCCGCTGAATGAGGATGAGCTGATTATCAATATAAAAACGGGCTACGATGTAAAATCGGTATCCATTATACTCGGAGATCCGTTTGCCGCGGGAATATTAGGCGGCGGGGAGCACTGGGATGGAAAAAGGGAGCCGATCATATATAAAAAGCGGTTAAAAAATCAGATCTGGTGGACCACAACCGTGCGTCCGGAGTACAAGCGTCTGAAGTATTATTTTGAACTTCAGACAGGGGAGGAAAGCTGGTTTTATTTTGAAGACGGGTTTGTCAGCAGCGAACAGATGCATCTGGAGGGCAGAAGCCGTCAGTGCTTTGTTTTCCCGTGGATGAATCCCTGTGATGTACCGCGTACCCCGGCATGGGTCAACGATACCGTATGGTATCAGATTTTCCCGGATCGTTTCTGCAACGGAGATCCTTCCAATGATCCTGAGAATGTGGTTTTGTGGAGAGAGCATGGAAGCGTGACCAATGAGGAATGTTTCGGAGGAGATCTGGCGGGGATTACAGACAAGCTGGATTATCTGCAGAATCTGGGAATCAACGGTCTGTATCTGACACCGATCAACGAAGCTCCGTCAAATCACAAATACGATACCACGGATTATACGAAGATTGATCCGCGTTTTGGTGATGAGGAAACCTTTAAACACCTTGTGAAGGAAGCGCATAAGCGGGGCATCCGCGTAATGCTTGACGGTGTGTTCAATCATTCCGGATATTATTTCGCACCGTGGCAGGATGTGCTTGCAAAGGGACCGGAGTCAGAATATTATGACTGGTTTATGATCAATGAATGGCCGTTTGATAAAAACGGGCAGGCGGCAAAGAAGAAACAGTATTATACATTTGCCTTTTTTGATTCCATGCCAAAGATCAATACAAACAATCCGAAAGTACGCAAATATTTTGTAGATATTTGTGCCAACTGGGTGGAAAATTACGGAATCGATGGAATCCGTCTGGATGTGGCAAATGAAGTTTCCCACAGGTTCTGCAAAGAACTGCATGCGCGGGTCAAGGAGATCAACCCGGATATCTATATTCTCGGAGAAATCTGGCACAACGCGCTTCCGTGGCTGCGCGGAGATGAGTTTGATGCGGTAATGAATTATCCGCTTGGACAAAGTATCAAGGATTTCTGGATTGATAAGAGCCTGACGAATGAAGACTTTGAGTATACAATCAACCGCTGCTATACAAGCTATATGCAGCAGACCAATGATGTGCTGTTTAATCTGCTCGATTCGCATGATACCAAGCGGCTTCGCTCGGATGTGAAGAATCTGGATGAATATTTTGCACAGATTGCTGTGCTTTTTGCAATGCCGGGAAGTCCGTGCATTTACTACGGAACAGAAATTGCCATGGAAGGAAGCTATGATCCGGACTGCCGCAGATGTATGCCGTGGTCGGATATTGAGGCCGGAAAGTATGCAGAGCGCAGCAGGATCATATCTACACTGATTCATCTGCGCCGGCAGGAACCGCTCTTAAAAAGCCGTAATTTTCATTTTCCGAATGATTATGCAGCGTACAGGCGTGTGATCCAGTTTCAGAAAGTGGATTTTCCGGATTGTTATGTGGAAGTGCTGATTAACTGCTGTGAGGAAGATGTCGAGGTAGTGCCGCAGGGAGAAATTCTGCTTGAACGACATTACATAGATTCCACACTTTTGTCCAACGGTATTTTGATCCGCAGAATTCGAAAGTAAATAAAAAGAAAGAGGAATAACAGAAAATGGCTACATATGAGTTGTTAAAACAGGAAGGCAGTGCGAAACGTGCGGTGTTTCATACGGTGCACGGAGATATCCAGACGCCGGTATTTATGAATGTGGGAACGGTGGCCGCAATCAAGGGTGCTGTTTCAACAATGGATCTCAAAGAGATCAAATGTCAGGTGGAACTGTCCAATACCTATCATCTGCATGTGCGTCCAGGAGACAAGCTGATCAAAGAAATGGGCGGACTGCATAAGTTTATGGTCTGGGATCGTCCGATTCTGACAGATTCCGGCGGATTTCAGGTGTTTTCCCTGGCAGGACTCCGGAAAATTAAGGAGGAGGGCGTATATTTCCATTCCCATGTAGATGGCGCAAAGATCTTTATGGGACCGGAAGAGAGCATGCAGATCCAGTCAAACCTCGGATCGACGATTGCCATGGCATTTGACGAGTGTCCATCGAGTGTGGCAGAGCGCAGATATGTCGAAGATTCTGTTGCGCGTACGGCCCGCTGGCTGGAGCGGTGCAAAAAAGAAATGCAGCGTCTGAACAGTCTGGAAGATACGATTAATAAAGAGCAGCTGTTGTTTGGAATTAACCAGGGAGCAATTTTTTCGGATATCCGGACGGACCATGCAAAGAGAATTTCGGAACTGGATCTGGATGGGTATGCAATTGGCGGACTTGCAGTGGGAGAAACCCATGAACAGATGTATCAGATCATAGAGGAGACCGTTCCGTATCTTCCGAAAAACAAGCCGACGTATCTGATGGGCGTGGGAACACCTGCAAATATTCTCGAGGGGGTAGCGCGCGGAATCGATTTCTTTGACTGTGTATATCCGAGCAGAAACGGACGCCACGGACATGTATATACCAACGAAGGAAAGTTGAATCTGTTTAACCAGAAATACGAAAAAGACATGCGTCCGATTGAGGAGGGCTGCCAGTGTCCGGCATGCCGGCACTACAGCAGAGCCTATATCCGGCATCTGTTAAAAGCAAAGGAAATGCTTGGCATGCGCCTGTGTGTTCTTCATAACCTGTATTTTTACAATACCATGATGGAAGAGATCCGGGATGCTCTCGATGCCGGAAATTTTGCTTCCTACAAAGAAGAAAAACTGTACCGGATGGGACAGTCAAGTATAAAAAATGTCTAAAAAAGCCAAAAAGGCTTGCCCAAAGAACGGAAGTTGTGTAGAATGGGTTTTAGTATTTGAATATAGGAGGAAACATTGATGAGCGCAATTTTAGCAAATAGCAGCGCTTCCGCTTCTGGCGGAATGGGCATGTTTGGTATGATTATCTGGCTGGTAGTAATCTTCGGATTTATGTATTTTCTGATGATTCGTCCACAGAAGAAGGAGCAGAAGAAAAAAGACCTGATGCTTTCTGAAGTAGCTGTGGGAGACACCGTTCTTACTACATCCGGTTTCTATGGAACAATTATTGATATTGTAGATGATACCGTTATCGTAGAGTTCGGAAACAACAAAAACTGTCGTATTCCAATGCAGAAAGCTGCAATTGCAGACGTAGAAAAAGCAGAATCTGCATCATAAAGAACATGAGAGAGGGTGTCGCATTTGCGGCACCTTTTTGCATTCCTTTTTCAATTCAGAATAATAAAAAAGATCTATTATAATCTCAGATTATATTATTTATGAAAAAGTAAAATGGATTTTTAGTTGAAAAGAAGCCCCTGTTGCTATATATTAATAGGTAATAGACTTTGAAACAGCAGAGTAGAAAAGAGGAAAAGCAATGGAATGTCAAATTGGTGTGATCTCGGGAGACGGTATTGGACCGGAGATCGTTACAGAGGCAAAAAAAGTATTAGACCAGATTGGGAAAAAATACGGTCATTCATTTCACTATACGGATATCCTGATGGGTGGATGCTCGATTGATGCAACCGGAGTTCCTTTGACCGATGATGCGATTGCGGCAGCAAAAGCAAGTGATGCGGTACTGATGGGATCTATCGGAGGAAATACTTCCACATCCCCGTGGTACAAGTTAGCACCGGAGCTTCGTCCGGAGGCAGGACTTTTAAAGCTGCGTAAATCGCTTAATCTGTTTGCAAACCTTCGCCCGGCATATTTATATGAAGAATTAAAGGCTGCATGTCCACTGCGTGATGATATCATCGGAACAGGATTTGATATGATGATTATGCGTGAGCTGACAGGCGGTTTGTATTTCGGAGCGCGAAAGACAGAGGAAGTAGATGGCGTGACGACAGCAACCGATACACTTACCTACAATGAAAATGAGATCCGCAGAATTGCAAAGCGAGGTTTTGACATTGCAATGAAGCGCCGCAAAAAGGTAACTTCCGTGGATAAGGCAAATGTTCTGGATTCTTCCCGGCTCTGGAGAAAAATCGTAGAAGAAGTTGCAAAAGATTATCCGGAAGTAACGTATGAGCATATGCTTGTCGATAACTGTGCAATGCAGCTTGTGAAAGATCCAAAACAGTTTGACGTGATTCTGACGGAGAATATGTTTGGAGATATTTTATCCGATGAGGCTTCCATGGTGACCGGTTCCATCGGTATGTTATCATCCGCAAGTTTAAATGATACCAAATTCGGTTTATATGAGCCGAGTGGCGGGTCTGCACCGGATATTGCCGGAAAAGGCATTGCCAACCCGATTGCAACCATTTTAAGTGCAGCCATGATGCTTCGCTATACGTTTGATCTGGATAAAGAGGCTGATGCGATTGAGAATGCCGTGAAACAGGTATTAAAAGAAGGATATCGTACCATTGATATCATGCCGCAGGCAGGAGAGAGCACAGAAGGGATTAAACAGGTTGGTACAGCAAAGATGGGCGACCTGATCGCAGAGAGAGTTTAAGGAGAACATAATATGATAAGTGATAACGCAAGGAGCGGTATGCAGCAGGCTCCGGCGCGCAGTCTTTTCAATGCGCTCGGATTTACCGCAGAGGAATTAAAAAAACCAATGGTCGGAATTGTAAGTTCCTACAATGAAATTGTTCCGGGCCATATGAATATTGATAAAATTGTAAATGCCGTAAAACTCGGCGTTGCGGAAGCAGGTGGCGTACCGGTTGTGTTTCCGGCAATCGCGGTATGTGATGGTATTGCCATGGGACATGTCGGCATGAAATATTCTCTGGTTACCAGAGACCTGATTGCAGATTCCACGGAGTGTATGGCTATCGCCCATCAGTTTGATGCACTGGTTATGGTGCCAAACTGTGATAAGAATGTACCGGGGCTTCTGATGGCAGCTGCCCGTCTGAATCTTCCGACCGTATTTGTATCCGGCGGACCGATGCTTGCCGGACATGTGCAGGGAAAGAAGAGAAGTCTTTCTTCCATGTTTGAGGCAGTCGGATCTTACGCAGCAGGAACCATGACAGAGGATGATGTGCTTGAATATGAGAATAAAGTCTGCCCGACCTGTGGGTCCTGCTCCGGCATGTATACAGCAAACTCTATGAACTGTCTGACCGAAGCTCTTGGTATGGGACTTCGCGGAAACGGAACGATTCCGGCTGTTTACTCGGAACGTATCAAACTTGCAAAACATGCAGGTATGGCAGTTATGGATATGTTCCGCAAGAATATCTGCGCGCGTGATATTATTACAAAAGAGTCCATCTTAAATGCACTGACAGTAGATATGGCACTGGGATGTTCCACAAACTCCATGCTGCATCTGCCGGCGATCGCGCATGAGATCGGTTTTGATTTTGATATCAGCTTTGCAAACCCGATCAGCGAAAAGACACCAAACCTCTGCCATCTGGCACCGGCTGGTCCTACTTATATGGAGGATCTCAATGAAGCCGGCGGTGTATATGCAGTGATGAAAGAACTGGCAGATATCGGTCTGTTACATACCGATTGTATGACCGTAACCGGAAAGACGATCGGAGAGAACATTGCAAACGCAGTGAACCGCGATCCGGAAGTCATCCGTCCGGTTGATCATCCATATTCCAAGACCGGTGGTCTGGCTGTTCTGAAAGGAAATCTGGCACCGGATGGTTCGGTGGTTAAGCGTTCTGCTGTTGTCGATGAGATGATGGTTCATGAAGGACCGGCAAGAGTCTTTGAGTGTGAGGAAGATGCTATCGCAGCGATCAAGGGCGGCAAGATTGTAGAGGGTGATGTCGTTGTCATCCGCTATGAGGGACCGAAGGGTGGACCTGGTATGAGAGAAATGTTAAATCCGACTTCTGCGATTGCCGGTATGGGGCTTGGCAGTTCCGTTGCCCTGATTACCGACGGACGTTTTTCCGGTGCATCCAGAGGCGCATCCATCGGACATGTTTCTCCGGAAGCAGCAGTTGGGGGACCGATTGCTCTGGTAGAAGAGGGCGATATCATAAAGATCAATATCCCGGAGATGACATTGAACGTAGATGTTTCGGATGAAGAGATGGCCGCACGACGTGCAAAATGGCAGCCGAGAGAGCCGAAGGTTACCACCGGATATCTTAAGAGATATTCTGCACTGGTTACTTCCGGAAACCGTGGAGCTGTCTTGGAAGTGCCAGAAGAGAAATAAAGGATAGAGGGTTAGAAAATGCAGTTGACAGGATCACAGGTGATTATAGAATGCCTGAAAGAACAGGGTGTAGATACCGTTTTCGGATATCCGGGCGGTGCAATCCTGAACGTTTATGATGAATTATACAAACATCCGGAAATCCGGCATGTACTTACATCGCATGAGCAGGGGGCTTCCCATGCAGCAGACGGATATGCCAGAAGTACAGGAAAAGTCGGAGTCTGTATGGCAACAAGCGGACCGGGAGCCACCAATCTGGTGACCGGTATCGCAACTGCGTATATGGATTCCATTCCGATCGTGGCAATCACCTGCAATGTTGGGGTATCACTCCTCGGAAAAGACAGTTTTCAGGAAATTGATATTGCTGGCATCACAACACCGATTACAAAATACAGTTTTATTGTAAAAGATGTAACAAAACTTGCCGATACGATTCGCAGAGCTTTTTCCATTGCGCGGAAAGGACGTCCGGGCCCGGTTCTGGTAGATATCACCAAGGATGTGACTGCCAACAAAACAGAGTATATAAAGAAAGAGCCAAAAATGCCGCAGCCGGATTGTTCGGCATTCAATGAGGATGATTTAAAGAAAGCCATCCAGATGATTGAAAAGGCAAAGAAGCCGTACATATTTGTCGGAGGAGGAGCAATCCTTTCCGGAGCCAGTGAAGTATTAAAGACATTTGTAGAAAAAACAGATGCACCGGTCTGCGACACACTGATGGGAAAAGGTGCATATGATGGAACATCAGAAAACTATACCGGAATGCTTGGAATGCACGGAACAAAGACGTCCAATCTCGGTGTCAGTGAATGTGATCTTCTGATCGCAATTGGTGTTCGTTTTTCGGACCGTGTACTTGGAAATCCAAAGAAATTTGCAAAACAGGCAAAGATTCTGCAGATTGATATTGATCCGGTAGAAATCAATAAAAATATTATCGTAAATCACAGCATTATCGGGGATGTGGCAATCGTCCTCGGAAAGCTGAATGAAAAACTTGAGCAGCAGAAACATACCGAGTGGCTTTCCCATATTGCGGATTATCAGAAGATGTATCCTATGACCATTCCAAAGGAAGGGTTAAGTGGTCCGTTTATGATCGCAAAGATCTATGAGATGGCAAAAGATGCCATTATGGTCACGGAAGTCGGTCAGCATCAGATGTGGGCTGCACAGTATTTTAAATACAGTAAACCAAGAACCCTGCTGACATCCGGAGGTCTTGGTACGATGGGGTATGGTCTTGGCGCTGCAATTGGTGCACAGACTGCAAATCCGGATAAGCAGGTGATCAATATTGCGGGAGACGGATGTTTCCGCATGAATATGAATGAACTTGCAACAGCATCCAGACAAAAGCTTCCGTTGATTGAAGTGATTGTCAATAACCATGTACTCGGAATGGTCCGCCAGTGGCAGACACTTTTCTATAAACAGCATTATTCCGCAACGGTTTTAGATGACGGTGTGGACTACGTAAAGATTGCAGAGGCGATGGGCGCAGCTGCCCGGCGTGTGACAACGCAGGAAGAGTTTAACGCAGCTTTTCAGGAAGCATTGGAAAGTAAGACGCCGTTTGTAATTGACGCAATTGTGGATTCGGATGACAAGGTATGGCCGATGGTTGCACCGGGGGCTCCGATCAATGAATGTTTCGATGGAAAAGATTTCGAGAGCAAGAATAAATAAGCAACAGCATAGTAAAATATAGGAGGAAGTTTGAAATGAGCAGAGTATACAATTTCTCAGCAGGACCGGCAGTATTGCCGGAGGAGGTACTGCAGGAAGCAGCAGATGAAATGTTGGATTACAGAGGATGCGGCATGTCCGTTATGGAAATGAGCCACAGATCCAAAGTGTTCGATGACATCATCAAGGATGCAGAAAAAGATTTAAGAGAGCTGATGAACATTCCGGATAATTATAAGGTATTGTTCTTACAGGGTGGAGCATCCCAGCAGTTTGCAGCAGTTCCTATGAACCTGATGAAGAATAAGAAAGCCGGATACATTGTCACAGGACAGTGGGCAAAGAAGGCTTATCAGGAAGCACAGATGTACGGAGAGGCAATTGAGCTTGCATCCTCTGCAGATCAGACATTCTCTTATATTCCGGATTGTTCCGATCTGGATATTCCGGATGATCTGGATTACGTTTATATCTGTGAGAACAACACCATTTACGGAACCAAATACAAGAAGCTTCCAAACACAAAGGGAAAGACACTGGTAGCAGATGTATCTTCCTGCTTCTTATCTGAGCCTGTAGATGTGACAAAGTATGGCGTAATCTATGGTGGCGTACAGAAGAATATCGGACCGGCAGGTGTTGTAATCGTAATTGCACGGGAAGACCTGATTACAGATGATGTACTTCCTGGCACACCAACCATGCTCAAGTGGAAGACACAGGCAGACAAAGACAGTCTGTACAACACACCGCCATGCTACGGCATTTATATCTGCGGTAAAGTCTTTAAGTGGCTGAAAAAGATGGGCGGCTTAGAGGAAATGCAGAGACGCAACATTGAAAAAGCAAAGATCCTTTATGATTTCCTGGATGAGAGCAAACTGTTCAAGGGAACTGTCAGAAAAGAAGACCGTTCTCTGATGAATGTACCGTTCGTAACCGGAGACAAGGATATGGATGCGAAATTCGTAAAAGAGGCAACCGAGGCTGGCTTCGTAAACCTGAAAGGACATCGTACCGTTGGCGGTATGCGTGCATCCATTTACAACGCAATGCCAAAAGAGGGCGTAGAAAAGCTTGTTGAGTTCATGAAGAAATTTGAGAAGGAGAATGCATAAAATGTTTAATTATACATGCTTAAATCCTATCGCTGGGGTAGGTCTGGATTTATTTTCTGATGATTACAAAAAAGTTGACGATCTGGCAGGCGCTGATGCAGCACTTGTCCGCAGTGCGGCAATGCACGATCTGGATCTTCCGGATTCACTGCTTGCAGTTGCCCGTGCCGGTGCAGGTGTCAACAATATTCCGCTTGACAAATGTGCTGACAAAGGTATCGTTGTATTTAATACACCGGGTGCAAATGCCAATGGTGTAAAAGAACTTGTTTTTGCAGGAATGTTATATGCATCCCGCGATATTGTCGGTGGTATTGACTGGTGTCTGGCAAACCAGAACGATGATAACATTGCAAAAACTGCAGAGAAACAGAAGAAGAACTTTGCAGGAACAGAGATTTCCGGAAAGAAATTAGGTGTCATCGGACTTGGAGCCATCGGTGTGCTCGTAGCAAATGCCGCAACCCATATGGGTATGGAAGTATATGGATATGATCCATATATTTCTGTCAATGCTGCATGGAACTTATCCAGAAGCGTAAAGCATATCAGCAATGTAGAAGATATTTACAAAGAGTGCGATTACATTACGATCCATGTACCTCTTTTGGATTCTACCAGAAAGATGATTGATGCCAATGCGATCGCAATGATGAAGCCTACCGCAATTGTATTAAACTTTGCAAGAGATCTGCTGGTAGACGAAGAGGCAATGGTTGATGCGCTGGCTGCAGGAAAGATTAAGAAATATGTTTCTGATTTCCCGAATACTACAACCGTTGGAGCAAAGGGATGTATTGTCACTCCACATCTTGGAGCATCCACAGCAGAGTCTGAAGACAACTGCGCAATTATGGCTGTCCGTGAGATTCGTGACTACATGGAGAATGGTAATATTACCCATTCTGTCAATTATCCGGACTGCAACATGGGAGCATGTACCACAGCCGGACGTGTTGCAATTCTGCACAAGAATGTCAAGGGTATGATCGGCCAGTATACGACCGTTCTTGGAGAGGCAGATATCAATGTGTCAGATATGACAAATAAGGCAAAGGGTGACTATGCATATGCACTGATCGATGTGGATTCCCAGATTACCGATGATGTGCTGAAAAAACTGCAGGCAATTGACGATGTATTGCGTGTACGCGTTGTAAAATAACAGAAAAGATAAGCATTTTGCTGTATGGCGGGTCGAAAGAACCGCCATATTTTTTCTTGTATAAACGTATTTTTTCCATTATACTAGAAAGGTATAGAAACCAGCACAATTTATGGAGGATAATATGGCAGACATAAAACCATTTGTATGTGTCAGACCGGCAGAAGATGTAGTATCTGCAGTGGCTGCATTACCATATGATGTATATAACAGAGAAGAAGCAAAAGAAGTTGTGTCAAAAAATCCAAAGTCATTTCTGGCAATTGACCGTGCGGAGACACAGTTTCCGGATGATGTCGATACCTATGATGACAGAGTATATGCCAAAGCGGCACAGATGTTAAAAGACTGGATCGCAGACGGCACATTTATCCGGGATAACAGAGAATGTTATTACATATATGAACTGACGATGGATGGAAGAACACAGACCGGCATTGCGGCATGTGCATCCATTGATGATTATGCGAATCAGGTTATCAAAAAACATGAGAATACCCGTGCGGATAAGGAACAGGATCGTATCCGTCACGTAGATACGTGCAGTGCACAGACCGGACCGATTTTTCTGGCATACCGTGCCAATGCCGTGATCAATGAGGTTGTGGCAAAGACAAAGAAACAGGATGCCTTATATGATTTTGTTGCGGAAGATGGTATTCGCCACCGTGTTTTTGTAATATCCGATCCGGAAGATATCAAAACGATCCGGAATGCATTTGCACAGATTGGGGAAATCTATATTGCAGACGGACATCACAGAGCTGCTTCTGCGGTAAAAGTCGGATTTAAGCGGAGAGAAGAACATCCGGGATATACCGGAAAAGAAGAATTTAATTATTTCCTTTCCGTTTTATTCCCGGATGAGGAACTGATGATCATGGATTACAACCGTGTGGTACGGGATCTGGGCGGTATGACCGAAGAGGCATTTTTATCAAAAATGCAGGAACTCTTTGATGTGCAGAAAATCGAAAATGGAAACGATGTACGACCGGTGAAAAAGGGACAATTTTCCATGTTCCTTTCTGATAAATGGTATCGTTGTACTATGCGCCCGGAGTCGGTTCCGGAGGATCCGGTAGAAGGACTGGACGTATCGGTATTGCAGAATGTACTTTTGGCACCGGTACTTGGAATCGGTGATCCAAAGACAGATAAAAGAATTGATTTTGTCGGCGGAATACGCGGCATGAAAGAGTTAGAAAGAAGATGCCATGAGGACTGTAAGGTTGCATTTGCCATGTATCCGACATCCATTCAGGAGTTGTTTGCTGTGGCGGATGCGGGACGTCTCATGCCGCCGAAATCTACCTGGTTTGAGCCGAAACTCCGCAGTGGATTATTCATCCATGAGATTTAAAGAATGGCATTATAGGACATAAATGGAGAAATACATTGGGAATTTTAATAACAGACCAACTGACACAGCTTAGCACCGAGAGTGAAGTGTTAAATGAAGTGGCGAAAAATCCGGGAATTATCCGGAAATATTTACAGGATCTGACACCATCTCTGCTGGGGTTTCTCGTTCAGCTGATGATTGCAGTGATTATTCTTCTGGTAGGCAGCCGGATGATCAAAATGCTGGTGAAAATGGTGCGCCGTTTCTTAGAGCGCGGAAAAGTAGAAGCCGGTGTGGTTTCCTTTCTGAGTTCTTTTGTGAAGTATGCACTCTATTTTGTACTGGCAATGATTATTCTGGGGCAGTTTGGCGTGACGACAAGCTCTGTGATTGCCGTGCTGGGGTCCGCAGGACTTACCATGGGACTGGCACTGCAGGGAAGCCTTTCTAATTTTGCCGGTGGTGTTCTGATTTTGTTGCTGAAACCATTTGTGGTAGGCGATTATATATTGGATAATGCTTCATCGGAAGAAGGAACTGTAAAGGAGATTACCATTTTTTACACCAAGCTGCTTACCATTGATAACAAACTGATCCTGATTCCGAATGGAAGTCTGTCCAACAGCAGTATTACCAATTACAGCCATATGGATATGCGACGGATTGATCTGACCGTCGGGGTTGGCTATGCATCGGATTTGTCAAAGGTTAAAGCAGTGCTTGAGGGTGTGGTAAAGACAGAAACCGCAGTGATAAAGGATGAACCGGTCGATATTTTTGTATCGGATCTGGGGGATAGTGCCGTAGATATGGGCATTCGCGTATGGGTAAAAACAGAAGATTACTGGCCGGTGCGGTGGCGTTTGCTGGAGCAGATGAAAAATGCACTGGATGAAAATGGAATTTCGATTCCATTCCCACAGATGGATGTATCGATTCGGAAAGAATAAAACTATTCCGTTGAAATAAAAATGGAAGGATGAGAAATATGGATAAATTGAAATTGTCAGCATATGAAATAATAGAAGTAAGAAAGATTGCAGATATTGAATCCATGGGATATATTCTGCGACACAAAAAAAGCGGAGCACGCGTGTGTGTCATTTCCAATGAAGATGACAACAAGGTGTTTTCGATCGGATTTCGGACACCCCCGGAAGATGAGACAGGAGTTCCGCATATTATCGAGCATACCACGCTTTGCGGATCGGATAAATTTCCGGTCAAAGACCCTTTTATTGAGCTTGCCAAAGGGTCACTCAATACGTTTTTGAATGCAATGACATATCCGGAAAAAACACTGTATCCGGTAGCAAGTTACAATGAGCGGGATTTTAAAAATCTGATGGAGGTATATCTGGATGCGGTATTCCATCCAAATATTACAAAGTATAAAGAGATTTTTATGCAGGAAGGCTGGCACTATGAGCTGGAGTCAGAAGATGCACCGCTGACCATCAACGGCGTTGTATACAATGAAATGAAGGGGGCATATTCCTCCCCGGATGAAGTGCTTGAGACGGCAATTATGGAAGCACTGTTTCCAGACAACACCTACAGCAAAAATTCCGGAGGAAACCCGGAAAAAATACCGGAACTGACGTATGAAAACTATCTTGCGTTTTATCACAAATATTATCACCCATGCAACTCCTATATTTATTTGTACGGAGATATGGATATAGAAGAGAGGCTCACCTGGCTGGATGAGGAATATTTAAGCCATTATGATGCAAATGAAGTGGAAGTACATTCACAAATCCAGTTGCAAAAGCCATTTGACGCGGTAGTATCCGAGCGCAGAACGTATCCGATCACAGAGGATGAACCGGAGGAGAAGCACACGTATCTTTCTTACAATAAAGTGGTGGGAACCGTTCTTGACCGTGAATTGTATCAGGCATTTTCTATACTGGATTATGTCCTTGTCAGTGCGCCGGGAGCACCGGTACGCCAGGCACTGATTGATGCGGGAATCGGGGAAGATGTCTACGGATCTTTTGAGGATGGCATGCTTCAGCCGATGTTCTCCATTGTCGCTAAGAATGCCGATGAGTCTGATCAGACCCGTTTTGTGCAGATTATCGAGGAAACCTTACAGAAGCTGGTAAAGGAAGGTCTGAATCAGGATTCCCTTCTTGCGGGAATTAACAGTGCGGAATTCCGGTTCCGGGAAGCAGATTACGGACAGTTTCCGAAGGGACTTTTGTATGGACTGCAGTGTATGGAAAGCTGGCTGTTTGATGATACCAAGCCGTTTATTCATCTGGAATGTCTGGATACATTACAGTTTTTGCGGGAGCAGATCAAAACCGGATATTTTGAAGATCTGATTCAGAAGTATCTGCTTGACAATGCGCATGGTGCTGTGGTCGTAGTTGCGCCGGAGAAGGGGCTTAACCGTGCCAAAGAACAGGCACTGGCAGAAAAACTTGCAGCATATAAGGCCGGATTAAGCGACGCAGAGGTGCAGGCATTGATTGCCCAGACCAGACATCTGCGGGAGTATCAGGAAGAACCGTCAAAGGAAGAAGATCTGTTGAAAATTCCGATGCTTGGCAGAGAGGATATGAAAAAAGAAGCCATGCCGTTTTCCAATAAGGAGGAGAACATGGGAGAAATTCCGGTTGTCCGGCATGAGGCACCGGCAAATGGCATCGATTATATTACTCTGATGTTTGAGTGCAATGACATTGCAGAGGAGGAGGTTCCGTACCTTGGACTTCTGCGCGCGGTACTCGGATATGTCAATACCAGATCCTACAGTTATGCCGATCTTGCAAATGCCATCAATATTTATACCGGCGGAATTACCAGTGGGGTCAGCATGTATCCGGATCTGAAAAATCACGATGCGATGGCTGTTAAATTTGAGATCCGCATGAAAGTGCTTGAGAGCAATCTGGAGCATGCTATGAAACTGGCAGAGGAAATTTTAAACAGTTCCGATCTGCACGATACCAAACGACTGGCTGAACTGATTGCACAGGTGAAATCCAGACTGCAGGTGAACTTAAGCAGCAGCGGGCACACGGTAGCTGCAATGCGTGCACTTTCTTACGAATCTGTTTATGCATTTTATAATGATGCGACAATTGGTATTGCATACAATCAGATGATCCGCAGACTGGATGAACAGATGAAAGAGAATCCGCAGGCGGTAGCCGAAAAACTGCAGCAGCTGATAGAAAAAGTATTTGTCAGAAAGAGAATGCTCATCAGCTTTACCGGAGAAGAAGGCTCTTATGAAAAAGCTTCTCCGATCATGCAGAAGTATCTAAAGAAACTTCCGGAAGGAACACCGGCGCAGGCTGCAATCCATCCGGTGCTTTCTAAGAAAAATGAGGGATTTACGGACGCCTCCCAGATCCAGTATGTGGCAAGATCCGGTAACTTTATCAGCCATGGATACGCATATCACGGAACCTTAAAGATTTTAAAAATGATTTTAAGCTATGAATATCTGTGGATGAATATCCGTGTAAAGGGCGGTGCATATGGATGTATGAGTTCTTTCCTTAGGACCGGAGACAGTTATTTTGTATCTTACCGGGACCCGAATCTGGCAAAGACCAATGCCGTCTATGAGAAAATTCCGGAATATGTAGCATCCTTTGATCCGGATGAGCGTGATATGACAAAATATATCATTGGCACGTTTGGAGCTTTAGATACACCGTTAAACCCGGAAGCAAAGGGAAGCCGTTCGATGGCTGCTTATCTGGAACATCTGACCTATGAGGAAATCCAGAAAGAGCGTGACGAGATACTGACAGCGACACCGGAAGATATCCGCAGTCTTTCGGATCTGATTGCCTCGATCCTTTCCGATCAGTGTCTGTGTGTAGTGGGAAATGAGCATGCAATCCGTGAAGAAAGCGGTATGTTTACCGCAATTCAGGGACTGTGCGAATAGCACGATAAAGGAGATACAAATGACAGCTGCAAATTTTAAGTCAGGGTTTGTTACAATTATCGGCAGACCAAATGTAGGAAAATCAACGTTGATGAACCGTCTGATCGGACAGAAGATTGCAATCACATCCAATAAGCCGCAGACAACCAGAAACCGGATCCAGACCGTGTATACGGATATGGAGCGTGGACAGATCGTTTTTCTTGACACGCCGGGAATTCACAAAGCAAAAAATAAGCTTGGTGAATATATGGTAAATGTTGCAGAAAAGACACTGAACGAGGTGGATGTCGTATTGTGGCTGGTGGAGCCGAGTAATTTTATCGGTGCGGGGGAACAGCACATTGTGGAACAGCTGAAAAAAGTTCAGACGCCTGTGATTCTTGTGATCAATAAAGTTGATACCGTGGAAAAAGATAAGGTGCTGGAGTTTATTGATACCTACCGCAAGATTTATGATTTCGCGGAGATTATTCCGACTTCCGCCCTTCGCGGACAGAATGTGGATGACGTGATTGATTCTATTTTTAAGTATCTTCCGTATGGTCCGCAGTTTTATGACGAGGATACGATTACCGATCAGCCGGAGCGTGCGATCTGTGCGGAGATCATAAGAGAAAAAGCACTTCATGCGTTAAGTGATGAAGTACCGCATGGAATTGCTGTTGCCATCGACCAGATGAAACCGCGCAAAGGCGGAAAGATGTATGATATCGACGCAACGATTGTGTGTGAACGGGATTCCCACAAGGGAATTATTATCGGAAAGCAGGGGTCGATGCTTAAAAAGATCGGAACCAATGCGCGTTACGAGATGGAAAAAATGCTGGATGCCAAAGTGAATTTAAAACTTTGGGTGAAGGTGAAGAAAGACTGGAGAGACAGTGATTTCCTGATTAAGAATTTCGGGTATCGGGAGGAAGAATAAAAGATAAAGATCAGATGATGGGTTTCCAATATTTTTCGGGAATAGAATTACTGCCATTGCAGACGATAGTAATGGAGGTAAGGTGCAATGGAGAAAACCTGGGAAACATTCTGGACAACAGGAAAAGTTACCGATTATCTGACTTATCGGAATGAAGTGACGGATGCTGCAGGAAGCGTCGGAGGTCACGGACAGAAGGAACAGCAGAAGTATGAGTCAGTCTGTGATAGTGATGGGCATGGTTTTAACAGCCATGCCTGTCAATGATTATGACAAAAGAATAACGATTCTGACAAAGGAAAGGGGAAAAATCACAGCGTTTGCCAGAGGTGCCAGACGACCGTCGAGCCAGCTGCTGGCAGCGACAAATCCCTTTGCCTTTGGCGAATTCGAAGTGTTTGAGGGAAGAAATTCCTATAATGTTACCAAGGCAAATATTCAGAATTATTTTCGCGAACTGGTTTTGGATCTGGATGCAGCATCGCTTGCGTTCTACTTTGCAGAATTCGCGGAATATTATTGTCAGGAAAATAATGATGAGCGGGAAATGTTAAAGCTTTTGTACCAGTCGTTTCGTGCACTGGAAAACAGCAGGTATTCCAAAGAACTTGTGCGTGCAGTGTTTGAACTAAAAGCCATAACCATCAATGGAGAAGGACCGCAGGTGTTTGCCTGTATGCATTGTCATGCGAAAGAAGACCTGTGTTTCTTCTCGGTGAAAAGGGGAGGCATCTTCTGCAGAACCTGTGCGAAGGAAGTACAGGGCCTGTATATTTCCGATTCCACGCGATATACGATGCAGTATATCATATCCACACCTGTCGCCAGATTATACTCGTTTACCGTTTCAGAGGAAGTACTAAGGGAACTGAAGATGATTATGAAAGAATATATGGCGTATTATGTGCATCATGACTTTAAGTCCCTTTCGATTTTCGGTTGAAATGGGAATATGAAAAGTGTATAATATCATGGATTGTGAATAGAGGAGGATTTGTGAAATCATGAAGAAACTCGGTCAGATCGTGCTGGTATTTCTGCTTAGCGTAGGAATGTTTACCGGTTGCGGCACTTCTTACAAAGCGGATGAAAGCACAGTTTTTGTACTGAAAGATGGAAAAATCGTGTCTACCGATGTGGAAAATTTTGACGAAAAGACATATGATAAAGACGGATTGAAAGAATATGTCAAAAATGAAATAGATACCTATAATGAGAAAAACGGAAAGGGAAGCGTTTCGCTGAAAAAACTCGACACAGGAGAAAAAAAGGCAACGCTTACCATTGCGTATCGTACAGCCGAAGATTATCAGAAATTTAATGATATGGAACTGTATACGGGAAGTGTTGCAGAAGCACTGGCTACAGGGTATTCTTTTGACGGATCGTTTGCATCCGTAAAAAACGGAAAGATCAAAGCGTGTGAGAGCAGCGCATTTCTGGATGACTCCAGCTACAAAGTGGTTGTAATCCGTGGAAATACAAATGTAAAAGTAAAAGGAACCATCTGTTATGTATCCACGACAAATACCAGTTATGTGGATGCACAGACCATTGCAATCAAAGAAGGAACGTCCCTTCTTGCAGCGGAAAAAACAACAGAGGGAACGGAAAGTGCCACAGAGGCAGCAGGCACACAGATTGAGGAAACGACAGGAGCGGTATCCGATGACGATCTGATCGATGTTACGGAGCAGGAATCCGAAGTGAAGTTTCAGTTTGACGAGGAAGATACCAGTACCGATGATGCCACAGGCGAATTCAGTCAGGTATATACCTATATAATTTATAAGTAACTCAGATCCAGCCTTTGGGCGGATCAGAAAATACATAATAGAATGTGAGGATTACATAATGGAAAAGACGATGGACAAAATTGTGCAGGTAGCAAAAGCAAGAGGTTTTGTATATCCGGGATCTGAAATCTACGGCGGTCTTGCAAATACATGGGATTACGGAAATCTTGGTGTAGAACTGAAAAACAATGTGAAGCGTGCATGGTGGAAGAAGTTCATACAGGAAAACCCATACAATGTTGGTGTGGACTGCGCCATCCTGATGAACCCACAGACCTGGGTTGCTTCCGGACATCTGGGAGGTTTTTCTGATCCGCTGATGGATTGTAAAGAATGTCATGAGCGTTTCCGTGCAGATAAGCTGATCGAAGATTTTGCACAGGAGAATAACATCGAGTTGGACGGATCCGTAGATGGATGGTCCAATGAGAAAATGGTAGATTTTATCGAAAGTCATAACATTCCATGTCCTTCCTGCGGTAAGCATAATTTTACAGACATCCGTCAGTTTAATCTGATGTTTAAGACATTCCAGGGAGTTACGGAAGATGCAAAAAATACCGTATATCTTCGTCCGGAAACCGCACAGGGTATTTTCGTTAACTTCAAAAATGTGCAGAGAACTTCCCGTAAGAAGATTCCGTTTGGAATCGGACAGATTGGTAAGTCTTTCCGTAATGAGATTACACCGGGGAATTTCACATTCCGTACGAGAGAGTTTGAGCAGATGGAGCTGGAATTTTTCTGTGAGCCGGGTACCGATTTAGAGTGGTTCCAGTACTGGAGAGCGTTCTGCCGTGACTGGCTGTTATCTCTGGGAATTAAGGAAGACGAGATGCGTCTGCGTGATCATTCTGCAGAGGAACTGTGTTTCTATTCTAAGGGAACGACGGATATTGAATTCTTATTCCCATTTGGATGGGGGGAACTCTGGGGGATTGCCGACCGTACCGATTACGATCTGACACAGCATCAGAATGTGTCCGGTCAGGATATGACGTATTTTGATGATACCAAGGGAGAAAAGTATATTCCTTATGTTATTGAGCCATCACTTGGTGCTGATCGTGTGGTTCTGGCATTTTTATGTGCCGCATACGATGAGGAAAATATCGGAACAGAGGAAAAGCCGGACGTAAGAACCGTTTTCCATTTCCATCCGGCACTTGCTCCGGTTAAGATCGGTGTGCTTCCGTTATCCAAGAAGTTAAATGAGGGTGCGGAAAAAGTATATGCCCAGCTGGCAAAGAAATACAATTGTGAGTTTGATGACAGAGGAACGATCGGAAAGCGTTACCGCCGTCAGGATGAGATTGGTACACCATTCTGTGTTACCTATGATTTTGATTCCGAAGAGGATGGAGCCGTTACCGTACGTGACCGTGACACTATGCAGCAGGAAAGAATTAAAATCGATGAGCTGGATGCATATTTTGAGAAAAAATTTGAATTTTAATATCGCATAAATAAAAGTCTGCCCTGTGGATTACAAAACGGATGGTTTGCGTCCGGCTCTGTGATTCATGGGGCATAACTATGGTAAAAAATGCTTGCGAAATGCGAATTCTGTGTTACAATAAGTATAGCATAGTCGTGAAGTCTGTGTTCACGGCTCAGCTTTATGGAAAACGGATCATGTTATTCGTTTTTCGAATTTATACAATAAACAAATATTAGGAGGAATTGTCAAATGGCAAACAAGTGGGTATACACCTTCAAAGAAGGTAACATGACCATGCGTAACCTTCTCGGTGGTAAGGGTGCTAACCTTGCTGAGATGACTGAAATCGGTCTTCCAGTACCACAGGGATTCACCATCACAACTGAGGCATGTACTCAGTACTATGAGGATGGACGTAAAATCAATGATGAAATTATGGCTCAGGCTATGGAAGGTGTAGCTTGGATGGAAAAAGAGAACGGCAAGAAGTTCGGTGATCTTAAGAATCCTCTTCTTGTATCTGTACGTTCCGGAGCACGTGCTTCTATGCCTGGTATGATGGATACGATCCTTAACCTTGGTCTTAACGACGATGTAGTAGCAGCTATGATCGCTGGTAACCCGGATCCAAAGTTTGAGAGATTCGTATACGATTCATATCGTCGTTTCATTCAGATGTTCTCTGACGTTGTAATGGAAGTTGGTAAGAAATACTTCGAGCAGCTCATCGACAAGATGAAAGCTGACAGAGGTGTTAAGTTTGACGTTGACCTTACAGCAGCAGACTTAAAGGAATTAGCAGAGCAGTTCAAGGCTGAGTACAAGAATCAGTTAGGAACAGAGTTCCCTTCCGATCCTGTAGAGCAGTTAAAGCTTGCAATCGAGGCTGTATTCCGTTCATGGGACAACCCACGTGCTAACGTATATAGAAGAGACAACGATATCCCATATTCCTGGGGAACCGCTGTTAACGTAATGCCAATGGTATTTGGTAACTTAAATGATCAGTCTGGTACAGGTGTTGCCTTCACTCGTGATCCTGCAACTGGCGAGAACAAGCTTATGGGTGAGTTCCTGATCAATGCACAGGGTGAGGACGTAGTTGCCGGTGTTCGTACTCCAATGCCAATCGCTCAGATGGAGCAGGAGTTCCCAGAGGCATATGCTGAGTTCCTTAAGGTTTGTGAGACTCTTGAGAACCATTATCATGATATGCAGGATATGGAGTTTACGGTTGAGAACAAGAAGTTATACATGCTTCAGTGCCGTAACGGTAAGAGAACAGCTCCGGCTGCATTAAAGATCGCTTGCGATTTAGTAGACGAGGGACATAAGACTCCGGAAGAGGCAGTTGCTATGATCGATCCTCGTAACCTTGATACATTATTACATCCACAGTTCGATGCTGCTGCACTTAAAGCTGCAACTCCACTTGGAAAGGGTCTTGGAGCATCTCCAGGAGCTGCTTGTGGTAAGGTCGTATTTACAGCTGACGATGCTGAAAGCTGGGCTGAAAGAGGAGAGAAGGTCGTTCTTGTACGTCTTGAGACATCTCCAGAAGATATCACAGGTATGAAGGCTGCTCAGGGTATCCTTACCGTACGTGGTGGTATGACAAGCCACGCAGCCGTAGTTGCCCGTGGTATGGGTACCTGCTGTGTATCTGGATGTGGCGACATCAACATGGACGAGGAGAACAAGAAGTTCACACTCGCTGGACAGACATTCACAGAGGGATCTGAGATCTCTATCGATGGTACAACTGGTAACATTTACGCTGGACTGATTCCAACCGTAGACGCTTCTATCGCTGGTGAGTTCGGACGTGTTATGGCCTGGGCTGATGAGTTCAGAACTCTTAAGGTTCGTACAAACGCTGATACCCCGGCTGATGCTAAGAAGGCTCGTGAGCTCGGTGCAGAAGGTATCGGACTCTGCCGTACAGAGCATATGTTCTTCGATCCGGAGAGAATCGCTGCTTTCCGTGAGATGATCTGTTCTGATACAGAGGAAGAGAGAGAAGTTGCTCTTAACAAGATTCTTCCATATCAGCAGTCTGACTTCAAGGCTCTCTATGAGGCTCTTGAGGGATGCCCGGTAACCATCCGTTTCCTGGATCCACCTCTTCATGAGTTCGTTCCTACAGAGGACGCTGACATTGAGAAGCTTGCTAAGGCTAAGAATAAATCAGTAGAAGAGATCAAGGCTATCTGTGCATCACTTCATGAGTTCAACCCAATGATGGGACACAGAGGATGCCGTCTTGCTGTTACTTATCCTTCTATTGCCAAGATGCAGACAAAGGCTGTTATCCGTGCAGCGATTGAAGTACAGAAGGAGCATGCAGATTGGACAGTTAAGCCAGAGATCATGATTCCACTTGTATGTGAAGTTAAGGAGCTTAAGTATGTTAAGAATATCGTAGTAGAGACCGCTGATGCTGAGATCGCTGCTGCCGGTGTAAACCTTGAGTACGAGGTTGGTACAATGATCGAGATCCCAAGAGCTGCTCTTACAGCCGATGAGATCGCTACAGAGGCTGACTTCTTCTGCTTCGGTACAAACGATTTAACACAGATGACATTCGGATTCTCCCGTGATGATGCAGGTAAGTTCTTAAATGCTTACTATGATAAGAAGATCTTCGAGAGCGATCCATTCGCTAAGCTTGATCAGACAGGTGTTGGTAAGTTAATGGAGACAGCTATCAAACTTGGTAAGCCGGTTAATCCTAAGCTTCACGTTGGTATCTGTGGTGAGCATGGTGGAGATCCTTCATCTGTTGAGTTCTGCCACAAGATTGGTCTGGATTACGTTTCATGTTCTCCATTCCGTGTACCGATCGCTCGTCTTGCAGCAGCACAGGCAGCAATCGCTGAGAAGGCAGCTAAATAATTTTTGAATAATTATTTATAAATTCTAATAGTCAGCCCCACGTTTTAGTGGGGCTGATTTTTTTAAAGTTCGTGAGGAGAACACAGACGCATTTTGTTGAGGCAAAGGGGATTCTTTCAAGCAGTAATGGAATGAATATGAGGTAAGTGTTGTGCTGGATAAAGGTGTTGTGGCAGAAGCAGGTAAGCACGATACCCTTATGAAGAAAAACGGGTTGTATCGAAAATTGGTTGATTTGCAGACGGATGCGACAAATTGGAAACTTAGTGGATTGCGAGTTTCGTTTGATAATGCAACCAAACTTAACATAAAAAAGAATAATATGACAAGTTTGTATGGTAGAAATTGTGCGAAATGAGAAATATAATAGAATCACACAGAGGAGATGAAAGATATGCTTGCTGAAAATCTGATACTGTTGCGAAATATGAAAGGAATGTCGCAGGAACAGATTGCGGAAGTGATCGGTATTTCCAGACAGTCCTACGCAAAATGGGAACAGGGAGAGACGGTTCCGGATATTGAAAAATGTGATCGACTGGCAAAATTTTATGATATTACCATTGATGCATTGCTTCATCAGGAAAATACAGTAGGAAATACCAGACTGGCTCCGGCACCACCAGGAAAGCATCTGTGGGGAACGGTGACAATTGGAAGCAAAGGGCAGATCGTGATTCCGAAGGCTGCCAGAGATATTTTTAACCTGAATAGTGGGGATCGGTTGATTGTACTCGGTGATGAGGCGGAAGGGATTGCGTTAGTAAAAGCAGAAGAATTTGAAGAAAAAATGAGAGAAACATTGCGGTTGAGTCAACAGGTTGCCGGCGTTGAATAATGGAGTTGCGCTATGTGCAGTTGGAAAAGGAGAGCATTATGAAGTGTCCAAATTGTGGAAAAGAAATGAGAGATGGTTATCTATTTTGCAGCAAAGATGGTGCGTTCAGTTTCGCAAATGAAGTTCCGGGAGTGTTTGAGAATGCAAAAAATGCGGATGGATTTGTGAAGATTACAGAGTTAAAGCCGAGTCACAGAACGCATATTAAAGCGGCAATCTGTGAAGCGTGCCGGAAAGTTGTGTTGGATTACTAAGAATATAGAATGTCAAAAAGCGTATTGCAGTTTATGTAACCAGCAATGCGCTTTTGTTGTATAACAGGGTAAGAAAAATTGTGATATACTATATAATATAAAGTGTGTTTTCTTAGATATCAGGAGGCTTAATCAATGGAACGAGTAGAAAAATTTTTAAAAGAAGCAGAAAGATATTGATTACATAAACGAAAAAGGAATGGATACTATCCGGCAACATGCAAAAGATTTTATTGCAAAGAGACAAGCACCGGCGATTTATATGGATTAAAAATAGCGGGAAATCTTAATTGGTTTCCCGTTGTTTGGCATATGAAAAAGTTCATAGAAAATTCAGTTGATTCCGTAAAGTTCCTCGCTTATAATGATATTGAGGCAGAGAGCCTTTTGCGGAATCTTAGAAGTGTTATGCACAATACAAAAGGAGGGATGCCGACTTGAATACAGAAATAGCAAATGCTGTGAATGCAGCAGGAGATAAGGCACAATATGATACTCGTGTTAAAAGGTTACTGGCACAGAAGAGTATATTAGCACATATTCTGGTGAAAACAGTCGATGAATTTAAAGGAATGAAGCCGGAAGATGTTGTAAAATATATCGAAGGCGAACCGAGTATTAGCGTTGTTCCGGTTGAGCCGGGATTAGCAAATATGGAAAAAACAGATGCTACAGGACAGCGTATCGTAGGTCTTAATACGGAAAATGCTGAAATTAATGAAGGATTAGTCAGATTTGATATTATTTTTTATGTCCGTATGAAAAATGGACTTTCGCAGATTATTGTGAATATTGAGGCTCAGAAGGATGAGCCAACGGAATATAAAATTTTAAATCGGGCAATCTTTTATGTGAGCAGGCTGATTTCGTCACAAAAGGAAAGAGATTTTGTAAATACTAACTACGACGACATTAAGCAGGTATTCAGCATATGGATATGTATGAACATGGATTATAACAGCCTAAGCCATATCCATTTAACAAAAGATGAGATGCTAAAACCATGTAACTGGAAAGGTAATCTCGATCTGTTAAACATTGTGTTAATAGGAATCACAAATGAGATTTCGGAGCATGATGAAAAATATGAAATGCACCGCCTGATTGGGGCTTTGCTTTCAAGCGAATTGAAAGAACAGGAAAAATTGGATATTATAGAACATGAATATAATATTCCAATCAGTCAAGAATTCAGGGAGGATGTGAGAATTATGTGTAATCTGAGTACAGGAATTGAAGAAAAAGCTACTGAAAAAATAAGCGAAAAGTTTATTCTGAATATGTATAAAAAAGGTTATACATTGGATCAGATCGCAGATGTAGCTGAAACAGGTGTTGATGAAGTTAAAGCGATTATTAAGAAGAAAGAGCCTGCAATGGCGTAAACTTTATTAACCCAAAAGATCTAAAAATAAGACGGCAAATTGTCAACAAGTTGTTGATGATTTGCCGTCTTTGTTTGTATAGTGGAGTTATTCTTCTTTTTTTTAGCCCTTGTCTTATAGACATTATAGCGAATCTTTATGAATTGTTCCGGAGAAACACATTCGGATGGAATTAATATTTTTTATTCAAATGCAAAGGAAAAAATAAATAATTATATTTCATAAACGTTTCATAAATGGCGTGTAGAATGTTATTGTAAGCAGCAATGGAATGCTAAGAAAAATAGAGAGGTGTGGTTAGTAAAGTGATAAAAAATGCTATAGCATACATTACAAGAAAGAGAAATAGAACTTTAATAATTTTTATCATATTGACTATAGTTTTTTCTTGTTTGTATTCTTGCTTGACAATAATGAAATCAAGCAATGAAATAGAAAAGGCTTTATATGAAAGTTCTAATTCTTCAATTTCAATAACAAAAAAAGATGGTGAATATTTTAATGTTAATCAATTTAAAGATATTGAAAAATTAAAAGAAGTTGAAGAAATAATAATTCAATATGATGGATTAGCAAAACTAAAAGATGCTAAAGTAGTTAGCGGAGAACAAATAATAAATAGAGAAGATTTATCTGACGAATTTAAGAATGTTGTTTCATTTGAAGCTACAAATAATACTAAAAGAAATATTTTATTTAGTAGTAGAGTGTTTACAATTAAGGAAGGTAAAAATATAGGAGAAAATGATAAGAATTCAATTATTGTTCATGAAGAATTTGCTAAAAAAAATAATCTAAAATTAGGTGATGAAGTTAATCTTGAATTACTTGACATTGAAAAAAGTGGAAGAATAAAGAGTCATAAATTTAAAATTATAGGTATCTTTTCCGGTAAAAAACAAGAAACATATACAGGATTATCTTCTGATTTTAGTGAAAATATGATGTTTGTAGATTATTCAACAAGTCAAGAGATACTAAATAAATCAGAAAATAATAAAATTGCAAATAAAATTTTAATGTATTCCGGCAGTGCAGAATCTACAGATTTAGCCTTAAACAAATTGAAAGAGCTTAAGATTGATGAGTCAAAGTATTTTGTTGAAAAAGATTCTAATGCGTTTGAAGAGTCTTTAGAGTCAGTGAGTGGAATAAAACATATGATAAAAATAATGACTTATTCTATTATGTTAGGCGGGATGGTTATTCTTTCATTGATTTTGATTCTATGGTTAAGAGAAAGAATCTATGAAATAGGCATATTTTTATCTATTGGAACATCTAAGATACAAATTATAATGCAATTTATATTCGAGTTATTATTCATATCGATACCAAGTATAATAGCTTCCTTATTTTTAGGAAATGTATTGCTAAGAGTAATTGCAGGCGGATTCATTAACTCAGATAACTCAATGATTTCTGGTGGAAATTTAATAAATAACAGCAGTTTTATTTTAAATATTACAACACTTGGACAAAGTTATTTAATATTAATAAGTATTATTGTTTTATCAGTTGTATTTGCTTCTTCATTAATATTAATCAAGAAGCCTAAAGAAATATTATCAAAAATAAGTTAGGAGAAAATGATGGATATATTAGAAATAAAGAATGTAGCATATAGTTATGCAAATTCCAAAGAAAAAGTTTTGTCAGGAGTAAATCAAAAATTTGAACTTGGGAAGTTTTATGCGATAGTAGGAAAGTCAGGAACAGGAAAATCTACACTTCTTTCCTTACTTGCTGGACTCGATAAACCTCAAACAGGAAAAATATTGTTTAAAAATGAAGATATACAAAAGAAAGGATATAGTAATCATAGAAAAAATAATATATCTTTAGTATTTCAAAACTATAATTTAATAGATTATTTATCACCGATTGAAAATATTAGATTAGTGAATAAATCAGCAGATGAAAGTATTCTGTTTGAACTAGGTTTAGATAAAAAACAAATAAAAAGAAATGTTATGAAATTATCTGGCGGGCAGCAACAAAGAGTGGCTATTGCCAGAGCATTGGTATCAGATGCTCCAATAATACTAGCTGATGAGCCTACCGGTAATCTAGACAGTGCTACTGCCGGAGAAATAATTAATATATTAAAGAAATTAGCTAAAGACAGAAATAAATGTGTAATAGTTGTAACACATAGTAAGGAAGCAGCAGATTCTGCAGATATCATTTTAGAACTAAGTGGTAAGAAGTTGAAAAAAGTAAAATAAATTTGGAGGTTGAATGATGATAAAAAATGCATTTGCTTATGTAACTAGAAAAAGTTTAAAATCATTAATTATTATGTTAGTTATTTTGGCTATGTCAACTTTAAGTCTTATTAGTTTATCTATTAAAGATGCTACGGACAGAGCTTCAAAAGAAACATTTGCTAATATAACAAATAGTTTTTCTATGGAGATAAATAGACAAGTAAATCCGGGAACACCTAGAGGTGGAGGAAATGTAAAAGGTGAAGATATTAAAAAGATATCTCAAACAGATAGTATAGACTCCTATGTAAAAAGAATAAACAGTGTTGCAGATTTAGTTGATTATGATATTATTGAAACTCAAGAGACTCTTGCGAATCAATCGCCTGAAAGAGCAAAGAATTTTAAAAGAACAGTGATGTTAACCGGAGTTAACGACTCATCAAAAGAAACAAAATTTGTATCAGGAGCATATAAATTAGTAGAAGGAAAGCATTTAGAAAATGAAGATAAAAATAAAATCTTAATGCATAAAGACTTGGCTGAAAAAAATAATCTTAAAGTTGGAGATAAGATAAAAATAAAATCTAATTTATTTGATGCTGATAACGAGAAACATGCAGATGAAACAGTAGAAGTAGAAATCAAAGGTTTATTCGATGGGCATAATAGCGGTGGAGTAAGTGCAGCACAGGAACTATACGAAAATACATTAATTACTGATGTTCATACAGCTGCTAAAGTTTATGGTAATACAGAAGATACAGCTGTATACCAGGATGCAACATTCTTTGTAAAAGGTGATAAGAATCTTGATAGTGTAATAAAAGATATTAAGAAATTAGATATAAATTGGAGAGCATATAATCTGATTAAAAGTTCATCAAATTACCCTGCATTACAACAATCTATATCAGGTATCTACTCAATTTCAAACAAATTATTTGCTGGCTCATTAATATTTGCAGGAGTTGTAGTTTCATTATTACTATTATTATGGATGAATGCCAGAAAGAAGGAAATAGCAGTATTACTATCATTAGGTAAATCAAAATTAGAAATTTTTGGTCAATTCCTATTTGAGATGGTATTTATATCAATCCCCGCATATGCTGGTTCTTATTTCTTAGCTCAATATACAGCTGAAAAGCTTGGAAATAATATATTGAACAAGGTTACTGGCAATATAGCAAAACAAATAGGTAGACAATCCGCATCCAGTCAATTAGGTGGTGGGGCAGAAGCTGAAGGATTTAACAAGACATTATCAAGTTTAGATATAAATGTATTACCTAAATTCATAGTTTATGTAGTTATATTTATGAGTTTAGTACTTCTTGTATCTTTGATTATTTCTTCATTCAATACATTAAGAAGAAATCCAAAAGAATTATTAATCGACAATAAATAAAATTTTTGGTGCAAAAAAGCACCAAAAATTTTTTGCTTTTAAATACCCAATAATATGCTGTACAATATAAGCGAATAGGTTTAAGTGGAGGTATACATGAATATATTAACTGTTGAAGATGATAATATGATAAGAGAGGGAATAAGTGAATATCTTTCAGAATTTGGATATACTGTTATTCAGGCTAAAGATGGAAGAGAAGCATTGTCAAAATTTAATAGCGATATAAATCTGGTTATCTTAGATATTCAAATACCTTTTATTAATGGTTTAGAAGTGTTGAAAGAAATTAGAAAGAAAAGCTTTTTACCAATTCTAATCCTGACTGCATTTAGTGATGAAGAATATAAAATTGACGCATTTACTAATTTGGTAGATGGATATATGGAAAAGCCATTTTCATTGCCGGTCTTAAAGGCCAGAATAGATTCCTTAATTAAGAAGAATTATGGACATTTAGAGATGTTTGAATATAAGAATCTATCAGTTAATTTTAATAGCTATACAGCTAAAATAAATGGAGAAGAGATAGATGTAAATGCAAAAGAACTAGAAGTATTAAAATGTTTATTGGATAATAATGGACAAGTGTTAACAAGAATGCAAATTATTGATTATGTATGGAAAGATAGCGAAGAAGCTCCTTATGATCGAGTAATAGATGTATACATAAAAGAACTTAGAAAAAAATTACAATTAGACTGTATAACTACTATAAGAAATGTAGGATACAAATTGGAGATAAAATGAAAAAATTAAAGATATTTCCCAAAATGTTCATACAAATATTTTCTGTTCTTGGAATAATAATTATATTAGTCCATTTATTAGTTTATTTTATCTTCCCTAAAACATATTTGGAGACGAGAAAAGAAAAGATCCATAATATTGCAGATGAAATTTCTGGTAATATGAATGGAAAAGAAATGAAATATATAGAACAAACTTTGGAGCTTTATTCGAAGAGCAGTGAAATAAAAGCATTTATAAAAGAAAAAAATAATAAAAATGAAATACAAATCAAAGATGATATAAATGTTAATTTAGAAAGCGATAGTAATTCTTTGATAATTGAAGAAAGAGAAATAAAGCTTAATGATGGTAAAAAAATAAATTTACAATTTGTTTCTACAGCTGATATGCAAAAAGATGCGAAAAATTTAAGCGTTAAATTTTTACCATATTCTTTATTAATATCAATTTCCTTTTCTGCTATTATTTCTTTAATTTATGCAAAATTAATAAAAAATAATATACAGGAAATAAAAATTGTTACTGATAAAATGAAGAAACTTGATAAAGAAACGCGATTAAAAGTTAGCTCTAATGATGAAGTTGGCGAACTAAAACAACAAATTAATGATTTGTATTCTACTTTATTAATAACGATTGACAATTTGGAATTTAAAAATAAAGAAATTTTAAAATTAGAAAAGTTAAAATATGACTTTTTTAAAGGTGCATCCCATGAACTTAAAACTCCTCTTGCCAGTCTTAAAATAATACTGGAAAATATGAAATACAATATTGGAAAATATAAAGATAGAGATACTTATATTAATGAATGTATTGAAATCGTTGATAGCTTGACCAAAAACATTTCTCAAATATTATCAGTTCATTCTATAGAAAACTTGAATAATGATGAAGAATATTTGAAAATAAATGATACATTAGAAGATATATTAGAAAAATACGAAATATTAGCAAATCAAAAGAAAATAACGGTCAATAATTACATATCAGATGAGAATATTTATATAGGAAAAACAGCATTAAAGATTATTTTATCTAATTTGATTAGTAATGCGATAAAATATACCGATGTAAATGGTGTAATTAATATTGGGATAGCTAATGATTGGTTATATATAGAGAATACATACGGTAACAATAAAATTAAGGATATGGATAAAATATTTGATGTAAAATTTGATTTAAATAAGGAAAATAGTAATGGATTAGGCTTGTATATTGTAAGCAATATCCTGAATAATTACAATATAGAATATAAAGCATTGCAGGATGAAGAATTTTTTATCTTTAAAATTAAAATGTGAAAAAAATGGAGAAGGGGGTCTAGTAGTCATGGATATCGAAACATATAACAGAAGAGAGAAAATGCTAAAACTCCGTGAAGAACTGCTTGCAGTAGAAGAAGACAGAATGGCAGGCAGAACCGGAACAACGGTGGATGAATTAGATGCATACCTTGATGACATAATCGAAGAGGTGTAGTCTATGGCAGGTAATGAAACATATAAGGTGATTGTATCTGACCGTGCAAAGCAGATGCCTGGAACTCATGTCCGATTTATGGCATAGGTCAATAAGGAGGCTGCCAGCGACAAGAAAAAAGAGATTGTTCAATCAGTATTTTATGGGTTAATCAGTCTGGAGGTAAGGAAGATGAAAAGTAAGAGAGCAATGTGGATATTCGCCGCAATTCCAATGATTGTTACAAGTATTGTTCTTCAGTTTATGCCTGATACAATACCTATGCACCATGATTTGGCAGGAAATACTGACAGATGGGGAAGTAAAATGGAAAGTTTTATATTTCCTATTATCATTTTACTTATTACATTATTTTGGAACATATTGATTTGCATATATGAGAAAAAGGCTGTTAAGTCCCAAAATGAAAAAGAACAGATGGAAGCAAGAACATCTGCGAAATTGTTGTCTATAGTTGGCATTTCCCAGGCGATTATGTTTGGGGTTTTGCATTATTTTATTCTCTATGATTCTTTTCAACAAGCTATTGTTAATGGCTCGAAGGCAACAATTGATATTGCAAAAGTGTCTTGTATCTTATGTGGGATTATGCTCATTGTACTTGGAAATTATATGACTAAATCAAAGAAAAATGCAGTAATAGGGTTAAGGACAAGCTGGAGCATATTTAATGATAATACCTGGAGAAAAAGTAATCGATTTGGGGCAATATGTATTATCATTGCAGGAGGATTAACTGTTGTTACATCTGCTTTTGCGAACGGAATAATAAGTACAATTTTTTTACTATTATATATTATAGTGGCATCAGTATTAGCAGTGATTTACTCTAAAAAAGTTTATGATAATGAAAGAAAAAAGGAACAAAATATTTAGAGGGTGCCATTGTACAAATTCTGGTTGTGTGCTTTTTATTACACTATCAGTTTTCGTATTTTTCATTGAAAAAAAGGATAATGTTGTGCTTCAAGCTGTTATTTTTATACTTGCACTGTTTGTAGGGATTGCATGGGTTGAGTTTGAACATAACATAACAATTTATAAAATATTGATTTTGTATTGCCTTTGTCCGGACAAATGAATATAATATAGTTAGAAAACTCGAAAGGAGTGTTTACTATGGCAACAAAATCAGCAAATTTATACGCGCGCATTGAGCCTGATGTAAAAGAACAGGCAGAAGGAATCTTAGCAGCATTAGGAATTCCTGCATCCAATGCAATAAATATGTTTTACAAACAAATTATTCTTCAAAGAGGACTTCCTTTTGAAGTGAAAATGCCATCCGCTCGTCCTGTAGACGTTAGTGCATTATCAGAAGCACAGATGAATGCAGAACTAGAGAAAGGATATGCGGATATGCAGGCTGGCCGTACAAGAACAGCAAAATCTGTTTTTGTTGATATTCGCAAAGATTACAATTTATGATTTATGATATCGTGATTTCAGATCAGGCCGAGATAGACCTTCGTGGAATCTTCGAATACATTGCTTTTGAACTGCAGGTACCAGAAAATGCAAGTGGTCAGCTTGATAGGCTTGAAGCATGTATTATGGATCTTGATCATATGCCAAAGAGATATCGACAATATGAATTGGAACCATGGAAAAGTCGAGGGCTGCGCGTAGCACCAGTAGACAATTATCTTGTGCTATATATTCCGGATGATGATACACAAGTGGTTACGATTATCCGTGTTATGTACGGTGGACGAGATGTGGATACGCAATTAAAAAGATTTACAAAAACAAAATAATTTGAAAGCATCAATCAAAAATGGTTGGTGCTTTTTTCATGCTTGGAGAAATCTGGGCTTTTTTTATGCCCATTTTTACGGAACGAGGTATCGGCCATGGCTAACAGAATCATGGGTATTACTGTCGAGATTGGCGGAGATACCACCAAATTACAGACTGCCCTAAAGGGAGTCAATGGACAAATTAAAAGTACGCAGCAACAGTTAAAGGATGTAGATAAGTTATTAAAGCTTGATCCTGGAAACACAGAGCTGCTTGCATGTATTGCACAGGTCAAAGCTAAGAATGGAATCATAGAGCGTGAAAACTATGAAGATACAAGGATTAGTAATAATCTCAATCAGTATGCCAGGAAAGCAAATGAAACAGGAAAGCTGTATGAAGAGGATATTGCAGAAATAAAAAAGATGAATAATGAGCAAACAGAACTTTTGAAAAAGGTACTTGAAGCAGTTATTCATCTATATGAGGACGATTCAAAGAAGAGAAAGTGAATTGATAAAAAGCGTTAGCGTGGCTCGGCGGTTTATCCGCAGTTCAAGGGGATTGGGGGCGCAAGACGTCCGGTGGACGTCTGCTCTGCGCGGAACGGAGACCTCCCCAACAAGCAAAAATGGAAAGCATTGTGGAGGAATAATGGAAGGAACAAAAGAATTGATTACTACAGATGCTATTCGGAGTAAGGTGTACATACTTCGTGGACAGCAAGTAATGTTGGATCAGGATTTGGCAGAAATTTATGGTTATCAAGTTAAAAATTTAAATCAACAAGTAAAACGTAATTTGACAAGATTTCCAGAAGATTTTATGTTTCAACTAACTAAAGAAGAAGTTGAATTGGTGAAATCACAATTTGTGACTTCACGGAATATAAATTATTTTGAAGGGCAAGAAGGAGGTCGTAGAAAGCTACCATACGCATTTACAGAACAAGGAATTTATATGCTTGCGGCAGTTCTTCGAGGAGAATTGGCAGAACAGCAGAGTATATTTATAATGCGCACTTTTAGGGAGATGCGTCACTATATTAGTCAAAATCAGCAGTTTGTTACTAGAAATGAAATGGAACTTTTAACAGCGAAGGTTGGAACGATAACGGAGAGACAGGATCGAATGGAGAAAAAAGTAGATTCCATTCAAAAAGATGTGACTATCTTAGCAGACAACTTCATTACGGATAAAGATAAGAAGAATTTTGTTATTTATAAAGGTCAGAAGTTAGAAGCTGACATTGCTTACATAGAAATCTATCAACAGGCAAAGAAATCAATCTATGTTGTGGATGATTATATGAATGCAAAATCATTACAGCACCTTTCACAGAAAGCAGATGGCGTGGAAGTTGTTTTATTCACAGAGAATGGAAAAGGTGGGAGAGGATTTCTTACGAACTCTTTAGTGAAGGATTTTCAAAATGAATATCCAACGATTCGGATTAAGTCTAATCCGGATTGTCACGACAGATTGATTGTATTTGATTATGGTGAAGAAACAGAGAGGGTATATCATTGTGGAGCATCCAGTAAGGATGCAGGGAAAAAGCTTTGTGCCATTAATCAGATTACAGAGACAGCAATCATTCATCCGGTAATAGACAGATTACTTTCATTGCCAGATAAAAAGATATAATTAGTGGTCATAATAAGACTAATATTAACAATACTGATTTTCATAATACCTATCTTATCATATCTGACCGAAGGAATAATGTCTTGGATGGGATATGATGGAAAGCATTGTGGAGAAATAGAGATGGCAAATAAAATAGTTAGAGAAATTATTCATGCAAAGGGTATTGATATTGGAATTTACACGAAGAATTTTGAAAATGAATATATTTCGTTGACAGATATCGCAAAATACAGAAATGATAATGATCCCAGATTTGTCATTCAGAACTGAATGCGAAACAGGAATACAGTTGAGTTTTGGCGGTCTGGGAAGAACTTCACAATCCGGATTTTAACCGTGTGCAATTCGAGGCGGTTAGAAGTGAGGCGGGATTAAACAGATTTGTTATGACACCGACCAAATGGATTGAACAGACCAATGCTATTGGAATAGTGTCAAAAGCAGGCAGATATGGTGGAGGAACTTATGCACATAGCGATATTGCAATGGCATTTGCTACATGGATTTCTCCGGAATTTCAACTGTATATTATGAAAGATTACCGCAGGTTAAAACAAGATGAAAATAGTCGATTTTCATTGGACTGGAACTTGAACAGGGCTTTATCAAAGGTGAACTACCGTATTCACACAGATGCGGTGAAGGAAAATTTGATTCCACCAGAGCTAACACCGGAACAGATTGCTTATACATATGCCAGTGAAGCAGATCTTTTAAATGTTGCTTTATTTGGTCAGACTGCAAAGCAATGGAAAAATAATAATCCGGGTAAAAAGGGGAATGTGCGTGATGATGCAAATTTAAATCAGTTGTTGGTGTTGGCAAATGCTGAAAGAAAAACTTGACTATTATACGTTGGTAGCCGCTGATGACGAATTTGATGCCGGGAAAGTTATAAAAATTGTCAAAAGGTTGGAAGAACTTGAACCGACAGAAGCACCGAAAAAGTCGGTTGACGAATTTTTAGACGATTTCTGTAAGTATTGCGAAGAAACGGGAAAGGGAGGAAAAAATACTGGTGTAGGAAGCAGTAATAGCAGTATCTATGATGAAAAAAGTGTGGTATTATGAGAAAAAGAAATTTGCAAATCGGAGTTTGTTACTCTTTTTGGAGGTGAATTGGTAATGATAAAATTAAAAATGTCTATTGAAGATATAAGTGAGTATCAGACAGGTATTTTACCAAAGAATGCTGTTAAAATAGAAACACCTCAGAGCATTGAAGAGATGATGAAAAAAGCGGCACCTATTGCAGCGGTATTATGTGTTTTAATGTTTGTAACGATGCTGTGTAAAACAGTTATGAACAAGACAGTTGTTATTTCACATGTATTTATTTTGATTGGTTTTTGTCTGGGGTATATTTGTTTGGTGATACACGAGTGGTTACATGGGATTGTCTATCCGAGAAACGCACTGGTTACGATAGGTAAAATAACGGGTAAGATATCATTTGTTGCATTAGCATCATATCCTCTGAAGCGTAGAAGGTTTATTGTAATGTGCCTATTACCATTTGTGCTTGGAATAATACCATTATTGATTTTTATTGTTAGTCCGGCAGAATATAGAGAACTAAATGGACTAATGTTTGGCATGTCATGTATGGGTATGGTTTCACCATTTCCCGATGTATATAATGTTTTTATTGTCTTAAAAAATGCAAATAAAAAAGATGCAATAATGTTTTATAAAAACGATATGTATAAGGTATCGTAAATTCCAGTTTGGAGAATTGAAAAAAACGGAATTTACCAATTAAGACATATAAACTCTTGACAATAAAACTCCTATATAGTATGTTTTTAATAAACTACTATATAGGAGTTTTTGCATGGAAATGAATGGAGGATTTCTTGTCACCAAAATAAAACAGCTTGGAGACCGGATTTTCGAGAAGATTCTCAGTGAAAAGAATATTGATGCGTTTAATGGAGCCCAGGGGCGTATTCTTTATGTGCTGTGGCAGGAGGATGGTATCTCAATCAGGTCACTCTCGACTA